>Ga0073934_10000290_pt1 | contig 149188 bp, 132 predicted proteins | sample LarsenN4metaG_FD_76834 | JGI IMG/M metagenome (GOLD analysis project Ga0073934, IMG submission 76834) | Hot spring sediment bacterial and archeal communities from British Columbia, Canada, to study Microbial Dark Matter (Phase II) - Larsen... ... | reverse complement strand
CACATGCTTGGCGACGCGAAATGCAAACGTGAGGTCGGCGAGCTCGCGCGGCGTCGGGGCGCGCTTTGTCACGACGCGCAACTCCAGATCGTCGGCGCAGAGAGCGTCACGATCCTGCACCAGCAATCCGCCGGCGACCGAGCGCACGATCGTCCCCTTGCCGCGCGGATCGGGCAAGCCGCCGGCAAGAAGCACACGCATGTTCTGTTTCTGCGCCAGAACGGCCATCGCATCCGGTGTCGCGTCGGGCGCGATCACCGCCTCGGTGAACACTGCGGCGATTGCCGCCGCGGTCTCCGCGTCGAGCGGCCGGTTGACTGCGACGACACCGCCGAACGCCGACACCGGATCGCATCGGAGCGCCAGCCGATGGGCCTCCGTGCCGGAAGCGGCTTCCGCCACCCCGCATGGATTGGTGTGCTTGACGATCGCCACCGCCGCGCCGCGCGCCGGATCGAACTCTGCCACCAGCTCATACGCGGCATCGATGTCCTGGATGTTGTTGTAGGAAAGTTCCTTGCCCTGAACCTGGCGCGCGGTCGTCACACCGAAGCGACGCTCCGCCGTACGATAGAGTGCCGCCGACTGATGCGGATTCTCGCCGTAGCGAAGCGCCTGAACGAGCGCACCGCCGAAGCTGGTCCATTTCGGTGTCGCCATCCCCGCATCGGCGAGGAACCAGCCGGCGATCGCCGCCTCGTAGGCAGCGGTGCGGGCGAAGGCCTTGGCGGCCAGTTCGCGCCTCATGGAAAGCGGCACGCCGCCGCCGGCCACTGCAAGGGCAATGGCGCTATAGTCGGCCGGGTCGACCGCGATTGCGGTATAGGCGTGGTTCTTGGCCGCGGCACGGATGATCGCCGGCCCGCCAATGTCGATGGTCTCGATCGCCCGTGCCCGCGCCGCGTTCTCCGCAACCGCCAGCTCGAACGGATAGAGATTGACAACCGCCAGATCGAACGGCGCGATATTGTGTTCCCGAAGCGCCGCCGCGTGCCCTGGATCGTCGCGCACCGCCAGGAGCCCCCCGTGAATTGCGGGATGGAGCGTCTTCACGCGGCCGTTCATGATTTCCGGGAATCCGGTCACCGCCGTAACGTCCCTGTGCGCGATTCCAGCCGCCTTCAGCGCCGCGCCGGTCCCCCCGCTTGAGACGATATCCACGCCCGCTCCGGAAAGCGCGCGCGCCAGCTCGATGAGCCCTGTCTTGTCGAAAACGGAAAGGAGCGCCCGACGCACCGGCAGCACGTCGGGGCCGCTGAAGGGACTGGGCTCGATCGCCATTGGGATTTAGCCGCAAGATCGTCGACGGGGCGCGCTTAGCACGGAATTGGCGGGCGGCAAACCGGGCTACGGCCGCATCGACCCTTCGGGGAGCCGCATGCCCGGCCGGAAAGCGACACGCCTGAGCCGCCACGAAACCGACGGCTGCTGCTGCGGCCTGCCGGTGATTACCACCTGTTCCGTTCGCCGCGTCCCGTGGACGTCGGAGAACATCACGCTCTCTTCGATCCCCGGCTCGGGGCTGCTCTCGAAGATCCAGATCTCGCCGTCGGCAAGCTCAAGCTCGATGCCGCGCCCGCTCTCCGCGCGCCGGGCGGTGACCGTCGGATGCAAATGAAACCGGATGGCGAAGCTGTCGCGCCCGCGCCGGCCGACCGGCTGGCCGTATTCGGTGAGAAAGGTATCGGTGCCCTCGAGGCGGTCGCCCGTGGCCGACAATTTGAGGCGCCGCTCGTGCACCATGCCGAAACGCTCGACATAGCCGTCGTGGCTCGCCCGCACGACGATACTGCCGTCCTCCTGCCCCCGTTCGACCGGCACGTGCCCGGGACCCGCAAGTATGACCTCCCCGAGCCGGGCGCTGAGGCCGGGGCGGGTCAGGAAACGGCAGGACGAGGAATCGTTGATCGTCGCCGTGGAATGGGCAGCCGTCGTCCGCGACACCCGCCGGTGCTTCCGGTCGATCGGACGGGGCCGGCCGCAATTGACGATCATCGGTTGACGGCCGACGCTCATCTCGAAGGAGAGGCATCCGGCATGCGCCTCCCCGCTCACCGCGATCGGCGGCGGCGGACCGGTATCGACAAGCACGGTCGTGTGCCCGGCCGTCATGCGCTGATAGCCGCTGTGGGGCGCATTGGGCACCGGCTGGCCGCGCGCATCGTCATAGGCGAGCACGGTCGCGATGAGGTCGAACGGCGTGTCGCCCGTTCCGTTGAATCGCGCGAGGCTGCCGTCGCCATGCCGGAAGAAGCGCAGCATCGGCATCATGCGGTCGATCGCCGCAACCAGCGTGCGCGACGGCTGCATGCCGCGCGCCGTGAATGTCTGCCGAAGGGGCAGAAGATCGGCCAGGAGTTCGAGCGTCGCGGCGGGGCTTCGGCTGATGTGCCCGCCGTCCGGAAGTATCTGGCGACTGAGTTCGGCGTCGAGCCAGCGTGCCGACTGCCGCGCCATTCGTTCGTGCCCCGCCATCGACAGCGCCGCGGCCGCGAGTGCGATCGTGATTTGCAGCCGCGGCATCCCCGCCGGAGCATTGGTTGCGCTCACCCGCAGATGACGAACCTGCCCGACCAGCGAGCGCATGAACCGGCGATAAAAGGCATGATCGCAGCCGTCGAGAATCATAGGCGTCTGGGACAGCCACGATATGACCCGCCGCGCGGTCACTTCCGGCTGTCGTGCGACCGGCCCGTGCCGGCCCTGCAAGGCGATCCAGTCGGATATGAGCAGGCGCGCATGCGGCCGCGCGACCGTCATGTCGGAAGCCCTGAGGTGGCGAAGCCACCCGAAGCCGTGCAGAAGGCTCGCCCAGTTCTCGCTCGGCGGCGGCATCGTGAAGATCGACCGCCGCCCGACATCGACCACTTCGCCCCCGAGGCTGAACCGGCCGGAATAGATCTCGTCCGCCATGGTCGGGTCGGCGGTTCTGAGATCGGTCGGCGCAATGAGCAACCGCTCCGGCATGCGCCCCAGGAAGCGCAGCCGGTAGGACACGCCGGCGCTCAGTCGATAGGCCATCGCGCGCAACGAGGCCGCGACCGCGAAGCCGACCAGCCGTCCCCGGCCGGGCGTCGATGCCAATGCCATTACGTGCCCGCCTCCCCCGCCCCGATCCTTCGCGAGATCAACGCCATGTGGCTTGCGCCTGTCAATCGCGGCTCCGTGCCGGTCGCGTCACATGCGCCGAAGTCGCGCGATAAAGAAACCCGAAAGCCCGGCCAGCCGGGGATCGTCGCCCGGAAGATCGCAGGGCAATGTGCGCACCCATCCCTCCGGCGAGATCGAGCCGAGCCCGGCCGTCTCTTCCGCGCCAACCGGTGCGGCGGCAACCGGTAGCGTCGCCAGCGCATGGCGCGCCTGCTCCTCGCCCTCCTCCGGCTCGAGCGAGCAGGTCGAAAACACCACGAGGCCGCCGGGCTTCGTCAGTTCGACCGCCCGCGCGAGAAGCTTCGTCTGGAGCCGGGCGAGGGACGCAATATCGTCCGGTTTGCGCAGCCACGCCACATCGGGATGACGACGGATCGTGCCGGTTGCCGAGCACGGCGCGTCGAGAAGAACGGCATCGAACCGTTGGCCACCGTCGAAGGTCAGCACGTCCGCGGTCGCCGCTTCTGCAGGGAGTCCCGCCCGCGCGAGATTGCGCTTGAGCCGCTCCATGCGCGGTTCCGACTGATCCACCGCAGTCACCCGCGCGCCGGCCGCGGCAAGCTGCATGGTCTTGCCGCCCGGGGCAGCACACAGGTCAGCCACCGAACGACCCTTCACGTCTCCGAGCAGGCGCGCGGGCAGCGTTGCGGCCGCATCCTGCACCCACCACGCACCCTCCTCGAAACCGGGCAGCGCATCGATCGGGCCCTTCGCAGGCAGGCGCACCGTGCCGTTCGGCAGCACGATGCCGCCGAGGCGCACGGCCCACCCTTCCGGATCGCGGCGAACCGTCAGATCGAGGGCCGGCTCCACAAGATGCGCCCCGGCGATGGCGCGTGCCGCAGCCGCCCCGTACCGCGCACTCCATCGCGTGAAGAGCCAATCGGGCGTGTTGAGCGCCATGGGGTCTTGCCGCGCAAGAATCTCCTCCCGTTCCCGGGCAAGACGCCGGAGCACGCCGTTGACAAGACCCTTGAAGTGCCGCGCGTCGGCATCGCGCTCCGCCTGCCCGACCGCGAGCGACACAGCGGCGTAATCGGGAACGTCCAGGAACAATATTTGCGTCGCGCCGATCTCGAGGATGCGGCGGAGCCGTCCCGACTTTGCCGGCAAAGGTCGTTCGATCAGCCCCGCCAGCGCCGCCGCCACCTGCCCGCGGCGACGCAGCGCCATGCCGGTGATCGCGCGCGCCAGCGCACGGTCGCGCGCCGAAAGGCCCAGGAAGGCGCCGATACCGGTTTCGGGGTCGAGAAGCGCGTCGAGGGGACGTTTCTCGTCGAGGACGCCCGCCAGAAGCGCCACCGCCGCGTCGCGCGCCGCGGCTCCCTCCGTCTTCCGCGTGCGGCCGCCCCTCGGGCGCTCGCCGTCTCTTCTTATCCCCACGGGCCGCGCGGTCCCGCCGGAGACGTCCCCACCCGGGGAACCGCGACGCGCGCCGGCCCGCGGCCGCGCAATTCGTTCTCCATCTCCATCAAGGCAGCGATGCGGTTCTCCGTCGAGGGATGGGTGGAAAAGAGATTGTCCATTCGCGCGCCCGACAGCGGGTTGACGATGAACATGTGCGCCGTTGCCGGGCGCCGCTCGGCATCCATGTTCGGGATGCGGTGCACAGCTTTGGCAATGCGCGCCAGCGCACTTGCCAGGGCGCGCGGATCGCCCGTTATCTCCGCGCCTGCCCGGTCGGCCGAGTATTCGCGTGTGCGCGAGATCGCCATCTGCACGAGCATTGCCGCAAGCGGCGCCACGATGACGGCAACGAGAATGCCGATCAGGCCCATCTGATTGTTGGAGCTGCGGTTCCCGCCGAAGAAGAGAGCATAGTTGGCAAGCATCGAGATGGCGCCGGCGATGGTCGCGGTCAGCGTCATGATGAGCGTATCGCGGTTGCGGATGTGCCCGAGCTCGTGGGCCATGACTCCGGCAATTTCATCGGGCGGCAGCGCCGCGAGCAGGCCGGTGGTCGCGGCGACGGCTGCGTTCTGCGGATTGCGGCCTGTCGCGAAGGCGTTCGGCTGCGGATTGTCGATGACGTAGACGCGCGGCATCGGCAGATTCGCCCGGGCCGCGAGGCTGCGAACGATCTCGTAGAACTCCGGGGCCGTGCGCGCGTCCACCTCACGTGCGTGATACATGCGCAGCACCAGCCTGTCGGCGTTCCAGTAGCTGAAGAAGTTGATTCCGGCGGCAACCAGGAAGGCGACGAGCATGCCACCGGTGCCGCCGAGCAGATAGCCGACGGCCATGAAGATCGCGGTCAATGCCGCAAGCAGGATCGCCGTCCGCAACATGTTCATCGTCAGATCCTCGCTCTTCTTCCGCCGGAAACTCGCCGGAATGGATGATGGGAACCGCAGGCCCGTCGGACAAGATGGCCGGCGCGGGAAATCGGTCGCCGCGCGACCGGGAAGGCATGGCCGCGACCGTTGGCGGCAGTTGCACCGCAAGCGAATCCTTGCTAGGAAAGAATTCCTCTGATACGATCATGCGCGCGCTCCGCCAGATCTTCGTTGTCATGCTGATCGCCATGACCCCGGTCGCCGGGCGGTCGGGACCGGCCATGGCTGCCGAAACGCTCGAGGGACCCGTCCGGGCCCGCGTTATTGAGGTGGTCGACGGCGATTCGCTGCGGGTTGTCGTCCATGTGTGGCTTGGCCAGCACATCGAGACGCTTGTTCGCATCCGCGGCATAGACACGCCGGAACGGCAGGGCACCTGCCCCGGCGAGAAGGCCGCTGCAGCTGCCGCCACTGCGGCGTTAAGCCGGATGATCGGCTCCGGACCCGTTGTTTTGTCCCGGATTGCGGGCGATAAGTATTTTGGCCGCGTACTCGCCGACGTTGCATCCGGCGACGGGGTTCCCCTCGGACCGGCGATGCTGCAAAGCGGTCTGGCGCGTCCCTATGACGGCGGTGCCCGCCGGCCGTGGTGCGACCGGGAAAAGGCAAAGCCGGAGGAAACTGTGGTAGGAAACGTCCGTTGACGCTCTTCTGATTCGCGTTGACTGAGGTTGGGTGTACCGGCCGCGCTTCTCAGGCGGCGAAGGGCGTCTCCCTTGGGTAGGAGCCAATCGGAGGCAATCATGAAGGCACTCGACATGATCACCCTCATCCTCGTCATCATCGGCGGGCTGAATTGGGGGCTGGTGGGTCTGTTTCAATTCGATCTTGTCGCCGCGATCTTCGGCGGCGTCGACGGCATCATCACGCGCATCATCTACGTGCTGGTGGGTCTCTCGGCGCTTTACCAGATCATGCCGCTCGTTCGCAGCATGCAGGCATCGCCGAATATGTGAGCTTCGGGAAGCGACAGTCACGAGCTGAGCGGCCGCTTCCTCGCGACCGCTCAGCACCCCGTTTTCAGGCGGCCCGGTTCCGGTTCTGCCGATTGTCGATGAGATCCGCCACCACGGCGGGGTCCGCCAGCGTGGTGGTGTCGCCGAGATTGGCGAAATCGTCTTCCGCGATCTTCCGCAGAATGCGCCGCATGATCTTGCCCGACCGGGTCTTGGGCAGGCCGGGCGCAAACTGGATGAGGTCGGGCGCGGCGAACGCGCCGATTTCCTTCCGCACCCATTGTACGAGATCGCGCCGCAACTCCTCCGACGGCATCTCACCCGCCATCAGCGTCACATAGGCATAGATGCCTTGTCCCTTGACCGGGTGCGGGTAGCCGACGACGGCCGCTTCGGAGACTTTTGCGTGCGCGACGAGCGCCGACTCGATCTCCGCGGTCCCCAGGCGGTGGCCTGAGACATTGATCACGTCGTCCACGCGCCCCGTGATCCAGTAGTAGCCGTCCGCATCGCGCCGGCAGCCGTCGCCGGTAAAGTAGTTGCCCTTGTAGGTGGAGAAATAGGTCTGCACGAACCTGTCGTGATCGCCATACACCGTGCGCATCTGGCCGGGCCAGGAGTCCGTGAGGATCAGGTTGCCCTTGGCCGCACCTGTCAGAACCTTGCCTTCCCCGTCGACAATCGCCGGCTTGACGCCGAAGAAGGGCAGCGTCGCCGACCCAGGCTTGAGATCGATTGCGCCCGGGAGCGGAGCGATCAGGGCAGCGCCGGTTTCCGTCTGCCACCATGTGTCGACGATCGGACACCGGCCGTCGCCGACCGCCCGGAAATACCACTCCCACGCCTCGGGATTGATCGGCTCGCCGACCGTACCGAGAAGCCGCAGCGACGCCCGGGAGGTCCTCTTCACGGGCTCGTCGCCGGCGCCCATCAGCGCGCGGATCGCCGTCGGCGCGGTATAGAAGATGTTGACCTTGTGCTTGTCGACCACCTCCCAGAACCGGCTCATGCTGGGATAATTGGGCACGCCCTCGAACATCACCGTCGTCGCGCCGTTGGCGAGCGGTCCGTACACGATGTAGGTGTGCCCCGTCACCCAGCCGATGTCGGCCGAGCACCAGAAGATGTCGCCGTCGTGATAGTCGAAAATGTACTGGTGGGTGATCGACGCATAGACGAGATAGCCGCCGCTGGTGTGGAGCACGCCCTTCGGCTTGCCCGTCGAGCCTGACGTATAGAGGATGAAGAGCGGGTCTTCCGCGCCCATCTCGACCGGCGGGCATTCCGCCGGCACGTCCCTGGCAAGTTCGTGGTACCAGAAGTCGCGGTCGGCGTGCATGGCGACCTCGCCGCCCGTCCGCCGCACCACGATCACCTTTTCGTCGCCGAGGCTCTTCGCCAGCGCCGCGTCGGTATTGTGCTTCAGCGGTATCCTCTTGCCGCCCCTGAGACCTTCGTCGGCAGTGATGACGAGCTTCGACCGGCAGTCATCGATGCGGCCGGCGAGCGAATCCGGCGAGAACCCGCCGAAGACAACCGAGTGGATGGCGCCGATGCGCGCGCAGGCGAGCATCGCATATGCCGCCTCGGGGATCATCGGCAGGTAGATCGTCACCCGATCGCCTTTCCTTACCCCCATCTTCTTCAGCACATTGGCAAAGACGTTCACCTGTTGCGACAGCTCGCGATAGGTGATCGTCCGGTGCTCGCCCGGTTCGTCGCCTTCCCAGATGATGGCGACCTGATCGCCGCGCTTCGCAAGATGCCGATCGATGCAATTCGCCGAGACATTGAGCGTGCCGTCCTCGAACCAGCGAATGGACACGTTGTCATAGGCGAACGAGGTGTTCTTCACCCTGGTGAAGGGCCGGATCCAGTCGATGCGCCGCGCCTGCTCCGCCCAGAAGCCTTCCGGATCCTCGACCGAGTGCCGGTACATGCGGTCGTAGGTTGCGCGGTCGATGTGAGCGCGCTTTTTCCACTCCTCGGGCACGGGATAGATCTTTTCCTCGCTCATGGCTCCTCCCAGGCCGGAACGTACCTCGCCCGATATTATGAAGAGCGTGCCGGAACGCGGCAACGGGCATTCGCCCGCCGGTGCCGGGATCTGCGGCCGGAAGCCGCCGTCCCGGGCATCGGCGGATCGGCGCCTGTCGCGGAGTGGGAGAGGCACGGGCGTCCCAATGGACGCCCCGGAAACGACGGAGGCGTGAATGCTTTCGCATTCACGCCTTCCCGACGACGGCGCTGACGCTGCTGGATAGAGCGAGCGCCCGCCGACTTACCGCTTCTTCGCGGTCCTTCTCTTCGTGGCGGCCGACTTCGCCTTCGGCTTCGCCTTCTTCACAGCTTTCTTCCTAGCGGGTTTCTTAGCCATTCATCTGTTCCTCAGAGAATTGATGATCACTCATCACACACGGGCCTGTGCCGTCGCATTGCACTTCGGCACCGCTGCCTACAGAGAGCCGCATCGTTTCGAATGGCCATCCGTGCCCCAGCCCGTATCGAGGGCAATCTATGCTGGCAGCGCGGAATAACTAACACGAATATGCGAAAGTGTAAGCAGTTTCCGCTCGATCGTGTGAAATTCTTGACGCGGCGACTCCGGCGGCGAGTCCGCGAACTCAAATCGATTCAGAAATTCAGCGGTCTAGAGCGCGACCGACTCCGCTGCGCGGTAACGATGCGCTAACGATTTTTCGTCCGCTGTGCTGAAATTGTCGCGCTCGGCGAGCGCGAAATGCGTGCTCGCGAATCGCTTTGCGCGAATCATTTCGTCGCAGGTCCGTCGGTCCGTATGCGTCATGCACCGGCCATCTCGAGCACGATGCGCCACTCTGCATCGCTGACCGGCTGCACCGAGAGACGCGGATTGCGCGCCAGCACCATGCCCGCGAGTTTCCGGTTCGCCTTGATCGCCTCCAGCGGGACGGGCCTGGGCAGCGCCTTCACCGCCGCGATATCGACGCATTGCCACACGCCGCTCTTGTCGGTCGGATCGGGATGCGCCTCCTTCACAACCTCGACGATACCGACGATCTCCTTTGTCGCGCCGGAGTGATAGAAGAAGCCCCGATCGCCGACCTTCATCGACTGCATGTTCTTGCGCGCCTGGAAGTTCCGCACGCCATCCCATGCCTGTCCGCGCTTGCCGCGCTTGACCTGGTCCTGCCAGGACCAGGTCTCCGGTTCGGACTTGAACAGCCAGTATGCCATTTGCGCTACTCCCCCGGGGACACCGGCCGCCTGTCGACCTCGGCCCTGAGCGGCCGATTCATAAGGCTTTCTACCGCTTCCGCGACGCTCATCGAACCCTCGATTACGGCCGCGACCGCCTCGCTGATCGGCATGGCGATGCCGCGTTTCTGCGCCACTTCCCGGACGATCGCTGCCGTGGCAATCCCCTCGACCAGTGCATGCGGGGATCGCAACGGCATGCCGCCTTCGCCGATCGATCGGCCGTAATTGAAGTTGCGCGATTGTCCGCTGGTGCAGGTGAGCACGAGGTCGCCGAGTCCGGAGAGGCCCATCAACGTTTCGGCACGCGCGCCATGCATCGCCGCGAAGCGCCGAAGTTCGGCGAAGCCGCGCGCGACAAGCGCCGCCTGCGCGCTTGCGCCGAGGCCGGCGCCGGCGACGACGCCCGCCGCGATGGCGAGCACGTTTTTCACCGCACCGCCGATCTCCACGCCGGCGACGTCCGTCTCTGCATAGGGACGGAAACTTGCACCTGCGAATGCGCGACACAGCAGGAGCGCCTGCGCTTCGTCATGCGCCGCGATCGTCACCGCCGTGGGCAAGCCCCGTGCAACGTCCGTCGCGAAGCTCGGGCCGGAAATGACCGACACCGCGGCGTCTGGCAGCACTTCGGAAAGCACCTGCGAGAGCCGCCGGCCGGTGCTTCGTTCGATACCTTTGGCGGCGATCGCGACCGGCATGCCGTGCGTCAGCCGCCCGGTCAGCATCGCGGCGACATTGCGGATCTCTTGCGCCGGAACCGCGAGCACGACCGCATCCGCTCCCGAAATCTCCGTCAGCGCGTCCGCCGCCCTGATTTCCGGTCTGAGCGTCAGCCCGGGAAGGTGGCGCGGGTTCTCGGAGCGCTCGTTGATCGCCGCGACCGTCGCTCCGTCGCGTGCCCAGAGCACCACATCGCGGCCGGCGCGCGCCGCCGTGACGGCGAGCGCCGTGCCCCAGGCGCCGCCGCCCAGAACCGCAACCCGCTCGATCACGCCTTGGCCCCTCGTGCGCCGCCCCACCGGCCGGCCGACTCGCCGGCCGCCAGCGGCCAGCGCGGCCGTGCGGGAGCGTCCAGCGAATCCGCGAGACCGAGCGCCAGACGCTCGGCCCCGGCCCAGGCGATCACGGCCGCATTGTCGCCGCACAAAACCGCAGGCGGCGTGACGAGCCGGAAGCCTTCCTCCCTTGCCGCCGCTCGCAGACCGGCGCGGAGCGTTTCGTTGGCGGCCACGCCGCCCGCAATTACCGCCACGGGAGCTCCAATCCCCGGCTCCTCGGCGCGGAAGCGCCGGACGGCGTGCTTCATTCGATCGACGACGGACTCGGTCGCCGCCGTTTGGAAGCTTGCCGCCAGATCGGCAACCGACTGCGCGTCGAGCGGCGCCATCCGTTCGACCTCGAGGCGAAGCGCCGTCTTGAGGCCGGAGAACGAGAAGTCCGAGCCGGGCCGTCCGACCATGGGACGCGGCAGGGCGAAGCGCTTCGGATTGCCCGTGCGCGCCACGCGTTCGATCTCCGGTCCTCCCGGATAGCCGAGCCCGAGGAGCCGGGCCGCCTTGTCGAACGCCTCGCCGAGCGCGTCGTCGATCGTCGTTCCATAGCGCCGGTAGTTGCCGACGCCCGCCACCTTCAGCAATTGCGTGTGCCCCCCCGACACGAGGAGCATGAGATAGGGAAAGGCAAGCCCGTCCGTCAGCCGTGCCGTGAGCGCGTGGCCTTCCAGATGATTGACCGCCACGAGCGGCGTCCCTGCCGCAAGCGCGATCGCCTTGGCGGTGGCAAGCCCGACGAGCACGCCCCCGATCAGGCCCGGCCCCGCCGTTGCAGCAACGCCGTCGACCGCGACGAAATCGAATGCAGCCTTTTCCATCGCCGCCGCCACCACGCGATCGAGCGCCTCGACATGGGCGCGGGCCGCGATTTCCGGGACCACGCCGCCGAAGGCGGCATGATCCCCGGCCTGGCTGAGAATCACATTGGATAGAATGCGGCCGCGTCCCTCGCCGACGCGTTCCACCAGAGCGGCCGACGTTTCGTCGCAACTCGTCTCGATGCCGAGTACGATCATCCGGAGGTTCCCGCTTCCCGTGGCCCGCGGGGGCCAATATGCTTGCCGCACTTCTGGCGGCTCTAACACCCGGACCGGCTGGCTTGCAATCCACGATCCTTCGCATCGGCACCCGCGGCAGTCCGCTGGCCAGGGCCCAGGCCGAGGAGGTTGCGGACCGCTTGCGCGAGGCACATCGCGAGGCGGATTTGTCGGTCGTCATCGTGCCGATCCGCACGACCGGCGACCGGCTGACCGACCGCCCGCTCGCCGAAGCCGGCGGCAAGGGGCTCTTCACCAGGGAGATCGAGGAGGCGCTGCTTTCGGGCGACATCGACATTGCCGTGCATTCCGCCAAGGACATGCCGACGGTCCTTCCCGCGGGCCTCGAGATTGCCGGTTGTCTGCCGCGCGAGGACGCCCGCGACGCCTTTATCGGACGCGCTGTGCGAACCTTGGCGGATCTGCCGCGCGGTGCGGTGCTCGGTACATCCTCGCTGCGCCGCCGCGCATTGGCGCTCCGCCGCCGCCCCGATCTCACGGTCGTCGAGTTTCGTGGCAATGTCGGCACGCGGCTCCACAAGCTCGAGGAGGGAATTGCCGACGCAACGCTGCTGGCAATGGCAGGTCTGCGCCGGCTCGGTATGGCCGACCGCGTCACCGCGATCCTCGATCCGACGGAGTTCGTGCCGGCTGTCGGCCAGGGGGCGATCGCCGTCGAACTGCGGGAAAACGACGTTGAGACGAGCGCGCTGGTGGCACCGATACTCGACGCCGACACCGGGCTCGCGGTCGCCGCGGAGCGCGCCTTCCTTGCCGTTCTCGACGGCTCGTGCCGCACGCCGATCGGCGGGCACGCAACCATAGCCGGCGGCACCGTGACCTTCCGCGGGATCATCGTCACGCCCGACGGCCGCAACGCGCATGAAACCGGGCGCACAGGTCCGGCGGGCGACGCACTGCGGCTCGGTCGCGATGCGGGCGCCGAGCTCGCGCGGCGCGGCGGGCCGGATTTCTTCCGGCACTGACAATGCGCCTTCTCCTGACCCGCGCCCAACCGGGCGCCGGCGCCTCGGCCGAACGTCTCGCACGCCTGGGCCACAGCGTGCTGGTGGAGCCCATGCTACGGATCGAAAGCCTGCCGCAGCCGGTCGATCTGCCCGCGCCGGCGGCCCTGGTGTTCACCAGCGCGAACGGCGTCTGGGCATCGGCGAAATGGCCGGCCGCAGAACGCTGGCGGGACGTCCCTGTATTCGCTGTGGGGCCGGCGACCGCTGAAGCCTGCCGCGCGGCCGGCTATCGCCATGTGCGCGCCGCGGACGGCTCCGCCGACAGCCTGCTTGCCGCCGTTCGCAACGAGGTCGACCCTTGGTCGGGCACAATCCTCTACGCGGTCGCGGAGCTTCCCGCGAAGGACCTTGAGAGCGCACTGTCGGCTTCCGGATTTGCCGTGCGGCGGGCGGTTGCCTATCGCGCAATTCCGTCAACGCATCTCAGCATGCAGGCGCGCCGTGCGCTCGCCGGATCCGCAATCGATGCGGTGCTCTTCTATTCTGAAAGGGCAGCGGCGGCCTTTGTCGCGCTTGTCGAGGCGGAAGCGCTCCGGCACACGCTTGAAAACCTCGATCTCGTTGCGCTTTCGCCTCAAGTCGCCCGGCCTCTCGCGGGTCTCGCCCCGCGGCAGCTCCTGGTGGCGGCACGTCCCGACGAGGATGCGCTCTTCGCCTGTTTGCGCTAGGCGGTTCCGGTCGCCTTGGCGACGCGTTCCCATATATAGTGTCGGTCGGAATCTCGCGGGAACCGGAGCAATGGCCGCCAGCAGCGAAGAACCAGGCACGGATCGCGGCGAGAACGGCGACGAAGCTCGCCGTTTGCCGCCGCGCCGCAAGCCGCCCGTTACCATCGATCTTGCGGCAAACCCCGCAAGCGACGCTGCCGGAGACTCCGCACCCGCACGCGACGATGACGCCGCGGCGACCGCAGGGCCGACGGAAACCGGGGCGCCGATGCCGCCGCCTTCCCTCGATGGCGGAGGCGAACGGCGGTCGGCCGCGTGGAGCCTCGATGGGGTGAGCCTCGTCCCGCTTGCGGCCGCAGCGCTGGCCGGCGCAATCCTCGCCATAGTCGTCGGGATCTTTCTTCAGGCAGCCGGCATCGCACCTTCGCCCGCCAGCCGCGACGCGCGGACGGCACTGGCACAGACGAGCCGGCTCGAAGGTGACATGAATGCGCTTGCCGCTTCGATGCGCGCCGCCATCAGCGAGCAGCAGGCCTTGTCCGCCCGCCTTGCCGGCCTCGAAACCATTGCCCGCGATCTCATCACGACCACCGAGCAACTGCGCAGCCTCGATGGACTGACGGCCGCCACGGAAGCGCGCCTCCGACAGCTTGAAGAATCGTTGGCCGGCCTCCAGGCCGCGCTGAAAGACAACATCGTCCCGTCGGGGGGCGACGACCGGGTCGCGGCCCTGTCGTCCGAAGTGGACCGGCTGTCGGCACGCCTCGCGGAACTTGCCGACAAACCTCCGGTCGACCGCAATACCTCTGCCGCCGCACGCGGGATGACCTTCGCCGGCCTGCGCGCCGCGGCCGAACGCGGCGAGTCCTTCCGGGAGGAACTGGCACTGTTGCGCCTGCTTGGTGTGGATGCAGTCACGCTGGCCGAGCTCGACCGCGTCAAGGACGGCGCGCCGTCGAAGGCAGCGCTTGCAGCCCGCTTCGAGGCTGTTGCCGAAGCTGTCGTCGCGGCGAGCGATACCGATCCGGCCGACGCAACGGTGATTGCGCGCATCTGGAGACAGGCCCTGTCGCTGGTGACTATCCGGCCTGTCGGCCCGATTGCGGGCACCACGCCGGAAGCCATTGTCTCGCGCATGCGCGCCGCGGTGACGGCAGGCGACATTGCCGCCGCGCTCGCGGAGCGGGCGGCGCTTCCGGAGCCGGGCCGGACGGTTTCGGCCGCCTGGGCGCGGGACGCCGAAACGCGCCTTGCGCTCGACCGTGCCGTTGCGAACCTCGAGCGGGCGATCGAAACGGCCGCCGCAACGCAATGACGCGATGCCGATGATCCGCGCGGCCGCCTTCTTCCTTTTCGTCCTGCTCCTCGCGGCGGGGATTGCCTGGCTGGCGGATCGGCCCGGCGAGCTGTCGCTGGTATGGTTCGGCTACGAGGTCCGCACCTCTCCGACGGTCGGTCTTCTTCTGCTGATCGTACTTTTCGCGATCGTCGGCTTCGTGTGGTGGCTCGTCCGTTCGATACTGCGTTCGCCTGGCGCGCTCAGCGGATATTTGGCAGCCCGCCGCCGCGATCGCGGTTACCGTGCACTGTCGAACGGACTTATTGCGGTGGGCTCCGGCGACGCGGCGCTGGCGCTGCGCGCCAGCGAAGAGGCCAGGCGCCTGCTCGGCGACGAACCGCTCACCTGGTTCCTCGCCGCGCAGGCAGCGCAACTTCGCGGCGACGCCGCTGCCGCGCGCGCTGCCTTCGAGGCGATGCTGGCCCGGCCGCAGACGCGTCTGCTCGGCCTGCACGGCCTGTTCGTCGAGGCGCGACGGCAGAACGCGCACGAGGCCGCCCGCCAATATGCCGAGCGTGCGGTCGAGCTGAAGCCCGGCCTCGGCTGGGCCGGCCCGGCGCTGCTCGAATACCAGGCTGCGGAAGGAGATTGGATCGGTGCCCTGCGCACGCTCGGCGCCAACGCACAGGCAAAGCTGGTCGACAAGGCGAGAGCGCGGCGCCTGCGTGCGGTGCTGACGACAGCACGCGCCATGGCGCTCGAATCCGGGGAACCTGAGGAAGCCCGGCTCCTTGCGCTCGAGGCGCATCGCCTTGCGCCAGACCTCGTGCCGGCGGCCGTGCTCGCCGCGCGCCTGTCAACGCGCATGGGAGACGTTCGTCGTGCCACGCGCATCGTCGAAACGACATGGAAGCTCATGCCCCACCCGGATCTCGCTGCCGCCTATGCCGCAGTGCGTCCCGGCGATTCCGCGCAGGACCGCCTGAAGCGCATGCAGCGCCTCGCGAACCTGCAGGGCGGACACCGCGAGGGAAAACTGGCGCTTGCCCGCGCCGCCATCGACGCACGCGCCTGGACGGAAGCCCGGCAGGCGCTTTCGGAACTGATCGCCGAGCCGACCGAGCGGGTTTGTCTGCTCATGGCAGAGATCGAGCAGGGCCAACACGGCGATCGCGGCCGCGTGCGCGACTGGCTTGCCCGCGCCGTGCGCGCGCCGCGCGATCCGGCATGGATGGCCGACGGCGAAGTCTTCCAGGAATGGGCACCGATTTCACCGGTATCGGGACGTCTCGACGCCTTTGAGTGGAAGGTGCCGCCGGCCCGGATCGTCGGACCGGTGCTTGCCGACATCGAGGCGAGGGCCGAACCGGAACCGGCCTTCGTTGGCCCGCCGCCCGCACCCACCCCGCCCCCCGAGGGCCAGCCTGCCGGGCCGGTGCCGCTGCGTCCGCGCGCGGTCGAAGCCAGGGAGCGTGCCGGTCTGCGGCCGCGGCCGGCGCCCGCAAGTCCGCTGATCGTGAACCCTTCGCGGCCCGCAACGGCCGCACACCCGATAACGGCGCCGCCGCGACCTCCGGACGATCCGGGACCCGACGCCAATGGCGACGAACACAAGGTCTATGGTCGTGGCCGGTAGTCGGTCCGCTGCAGAACCTATTGACCTCGGCCCGGTCCGGGGCCAAACAGGGCGCGACATTTCCCGGCGCCGCGGTAGCTCAGTTGGTAGAGCATCGCATTCGTAATGCGAGGGTCGGGGGTTCGAGTCCCTTCCGCGGCACCATCGGAACCGTTACGCCCCGCCGGATGTCCGGCGGGGCGCAATTTCATCCGGTTGCGATTGCGTCGCCGGTCTAGGCAGCCACCTTCCGGTAGAGCCGTTTGCTGGCAAGCTCCGCGCCCTCCGACAGCGTCTTGAGTTTTGCCCAGGCAATGAGCGGATGGACGCGGCCGCCGAGCCCGCAATCGGTCGAGGCGATGACCTTGTCGGGACCCACCGCTTCCGCGAAATTGACGATCCGGTCTGCGACCAGCTCCGGATGCTCGATCAGATTGGTCGAGTGGGTCACGACGCCCGGCAGGATGAACTTGCCGTCGGGCAGCTTGGTTTCCTTCCAAAGCTTCCACTCATGCTCGTGGCGCGCGTTCGCCGCCTCGAACGTGTAGTAGCCCGCATTGATCTTCAGCATCAGGTCGATGAGGTGCTTGAACGGAATGTCCGTCGTGTGCGGTCCGTGCCAGCTTCCCCAGCACAGATGGAACCGGATCTGCTCCGGCGGCAGCCCCCGTATCGAATGATTGATGATCTCGACACACTTCGCGGTGTATTTGCGATATCCCTCGACGCTGGGCTCGTTTTTCTGCTGGTCCCAGTTTTCCGCGAAGGCGGGGTCGTCGATCTGAACGGTCAGGCCGGCATCGGTGATGGCCTTGTATTCCTCGCGCATCGCCTCCGCGCAGGCGACCATAAGTTCTTCCTCGTTCTTGTAATACTCGTTCGCCATACGCGAGACGCTGGGAGGGCCGATAGAATTGATGAACGCACCCTTCTCGCTCACGCCCGCCGCCTTGAGCGAGGCCTTGAGATTGGCGATGTCGCGCTTGATCTCTTCCTGTCCCCGATAGGTGATCGGACCTCTGACCAGCGGGTGGTGCCCGGTCATCCACTGCTCGGGGAGCCCGCAACCGGATTGCGGGTCCTGATAGGCTTCCGCGAACTTCGCCATGTCGCGGCGCTCGCCCCAATCGCCGACCGTGAACGCACCGGGGGTCATCGGCGTCTTGGTCTGCGCCGTGAGCGACGAGCCCCAGAGACCCGAATTCACGACTTCCACGCCGCCGAGCCGCGGAACGACATAGGACCACCACGCGCCGTAGTCCCATTCCCAGCCCACATTGTGAGGAACTTCACCGTCGTTTATCAGGTCGATGCCGACTTCCTTCTGATGCCTGACGACATCGTCGACGCCGTCCTTCAGAACCTTCTCGTAGGCGGCCTTGTCGAATTTCTCGCCGAGAGAGCGCCGCTTGGCGTGCTCCACCACACTCTTCGGGGTCGGCAGGGCCCCCACATGCGTCGTCAGAATCCGGTTAGCCATTCTCTCCTCCCTCGGACTTGGAAGCAAATACTCTCGCATGCGCGGGCCGCACCCGCGCGCGACGTTCCAGCGAACCTATCAAAAGCGCTTTGCGTTTCGCAAGCACAGCGCCGGGGAGCGCGTGGCACGTCATTGCCCACTCCCTTCGGCGCGGCGCGCATCGGCAAGGATCGTCTCGGCCGCCTTCTCGGCGATGACCATGGTCGGCGCATTCGTGTTGCCCGAGGTGATCCGCGGCATCGCCGAGGCATCCGCGATACGAAGACCCGGCACGCCGCGAACCCGCAGCCGCTCGTCGGTCACCGCCATCGGGTCTGAATCGACGCCCATCCTGGCGGTGCCCACCGGATGAAAGATGGTCGTTGCAATGTCGCCCGCGGCCCGCACCAGGTCTTCGTTGCTGACGAGCGACGCGCCCGGCTTGTATTCCTCCGGCGCGTAGGGTGCGAGGGCCCGCGCCTTGCAGAGCCGGCGGGTCAGGCGGATCGCGTCGACCGCCACGTGACGATCCGCCTCGGCCGAAAGGTAGTTCGGCCTGATTTTCGGATGCACCCGGCTGTCCGGGCTTGCCGCATGGATGCTGCCGCGGCTCTCCGGCCGCAAATTGCACACGCTCATGGTGATCGCCGCGAAGGGATGCAGCGGCTCCCCGAACTTGTCGAGCGACAGCGGCTGCACGTGGTACTCGAGATTCGGCGTTGCGAATTCCGGACTGGATTTCGCGAAGATACCCAGTTGCGAGGGCGCCATGGTGAGCGGACCCCGCCGCCACAGGATATATTCGATGCCCATCCAGGCGCGCTTGACGAGCGATCGATAGTCGACGTTGAGCGTGCGCGCGTTCTCCACCCTGTAGATCATCCGCAGTTGCAGATGATCCTGCAGATTCTCTCCCACTCCGGGCAGATCCCTTACGACGGGAATACCGAGCTCGCGCAGACGATGTGCGGCGCCCACGCCGGACAATTCGAGAAGCTGCGGAGTGCCGACAGCGCCGGCCGACAGAATGACCTCGCCGGCCGCGCGCGCCGTTCGGGATTTCCCCTCCGCCGTGAACGCCACCCCGACCGCGCGCCCGCTTTCGAAAACGACACGCTCGACATGCACGCCGGAAAGAAGCGTGAGGTTGGGACGCCGCAGCGCCGGCTTCAGGAACCCGCGGGCCGCGCTCCAGCGCCGCCCGCGTTTCTGGTTCACCTGAAAATAGCCGCTCCCGAAATTGTCGCCGCGGTTGAAATCCTCGACCGGTGGAATGCCGATCTCTGCCGCCGCCCGTTGCACCGCATCGAGGATCGGCCAGCGCACGCGGGGCCGCTCGATCCGCCATTCTCCGCCGGCGCCGTGCCACTCGCTGGCGCCGGCGAAATGGTCCTCCTGCTTCTTGAAGAGCGGCAGGAGGTCCTCCCAGCCCCAGCCGGCAAGCCCGAGCTGGCGCCAGTGATCGTAGTCCGCGGCCTGGCCGCGCATGTAGATCATCGCATTGATTGCGGACGATCCGCCGACGACACGGCCGCGTGGATAGTTGATGACGCGGCCGTTGAGTCCCGGCTCCGGCTCCGTCCTGAACATCCAGTCGGAGCGTGGATTGCCGATCGCGAAGAGATAGCCGACCGGCACATGGAACCAGATCCAGTTGTCGCGCCCCCCCGCCTCAAGCAGGAGAACGCGGTTTCGCGGATCGGCCGAAAGCCGGTTCGCAAGCACGCAGCCCGCCGACCCCGCACCGACGATAATGTAGTCGAATTTGGCGCTCTCCAGTTCCGCGAGGTTCATCGCCCGCCGACCCCTGAACGCAAAGGCCCGAGCCGGCGGCCCGGGCCTTCCCTCATGGTGAATCCCCGCAGGCCCGCAATCAGGCCGCGATGAAGCGGCCCACGGCCTGTGCGGCCTCCGGATGCTCGTCGAGCACGCAATGCCCCGCACCCAGAAGGATCTTCACGTCCGCCTTCGGCAAGTGCTTCTCCCAGAGCTTGGCCTGCTCGACCGGCACGATCCGGTCCTCATCCCCCCACAGCACCAGTGTCGGCATCTTGGCGCGATGCAGGTATTTTGGCAGCTTCGCATCCCACGGCCGCTCCCAGAAGAGCCGTGCGAACGTGGTCGACTCCCGGTAGCGGGCCGCGATGAAGTCCATGTCCGGTTTTTCCGGCAGCCATTTCTTGATCACGTCGAAATTGGACACCAGCATGCCGGGGAGATTCTCGCCCGGCTCGCCCAGGATATCCGCGGTGGGATGCTCCTTGTCGCGCATGCCGGCCGGTGCGACGAGAATGAGCTTCTTCACCCGCTCCGGATAGGCGATCGCGAACTTTGCCGCGAGCCATCCGCCGAGCGAAAAGCCGACCAGATTGATCTTGTCGATGCCGAGCCGGTCGAGGAGATCGGCATAGTGAAGGACGTAGTCCTGCAACTCGTTCATGTCCGGATCGTCGCCCGACTCGCCGAAGCCCGGATGATAGGGGTGAAGAACCCGGAACTTGTCGGTCCAGTGGCGGACGAACTCGAAGCCGTGGAACGTGCCGCCGCCATGGAGGAACATCAACGGCTCCTTGCCCTTGCCCCCCTCATAGACGACTGTCTCGACACCGTTGATATTGTAGCTCTTGCGTTGAAAGCCTTCCATCGCGCTCCCCTTACTCTGCCGCCTCGCGCTGCACGTCGATGCCCCTGCTGCGTAGACGCGGCATCACTTCCTCAGCGAACAATGTCATGTTCTTCACGGCCTTCCAGTTCGGCACATTGCCGAGATGGCCCTGGATGTTGATGTGCGTCGAGCCCATCTGGTGCGCCCATTCTCCGATCAGATTGGCGACCTTTTCCGGACCGCCGACCGCAATGAAGATCATCTTCTCCAGGTTCTTGAAATCGAAGGTGCCGTGCATCTTGTCGCCGACCGCGGCGCGCGCCTTCAGCTGCTCGATGGACAGATAGCCCGGAGGCGCCAGGAACTGCGGGGTGGTCCGGAGCGCCACCTCGAAGAAGTACTGGATGTGCTCCAGGCCCTCCTTCTCGGCGATTGCGTCGGTTTCCGCGACATAGGTCATGACGCCGAGCGGCATCTGTTCCGGCTTGATTTCATGGCCGTAATGCGCCGAACGCTCGCGCAGCTTGTCGTTCAGCTCCTTCGCCCGCTCGCGCGTCACGAACACGGCCGAGTAGCCGAAGCCGAGCTCTGCCGCGAGTTCGATCGTCTCGGGGCTGCCCGTGCCGACGATGTAGCAGGCCGGATGCGGCTTCTGGAGCGGCTTCGGCCAGGGATTCAGGAAGCGGTAGGTGTAGAAGTCGCCGTAATATTGCTGCGGACCGTCTTCCTTCCAGCACTTGAGAATGATGTCGAGAGACTCCCGGTACCGTTGGCGCGCGGTGACCGGATTGATGGGATGCGCCCAGTATTCCATTCCTGTGCCGAGCGGGAAGGCCACCTCGAGCCTGCCGCCGGAAAGGATGTCGATCATGGCGTATTCTTCCGCCAGCCGGTTGGGGTATTCCAGATTGGGCGGCGTTCCCCAGACACAGATCTTCGCGCGCTTCACGCGATGGAGCAGCGCCGCCGCGATGATATTCGGCGCCTGCATCATGCTGTAGGCCGTGTTGTGGTGCTCGTTGACGACGATGGCATCGAAGCCGAGCCGGTCGGCCAGTTCCAGCTGCGAGAAGTAGGTCTCGTAGAGACCGCCCGCCTTCTCCGGGTCGTAGAGCTTGTTGGGGAAGTTCACCCACAACGATTTGTATTTGCTCAGATCCTTCGGAAGAAGGGTGTAGGGCATGAAGTGCATGAAATCGAAGCGATATTGGCTCGACATGACGACCTTCCGTTTGGGTTTCTGTTTTTCGCGATCTGTCGTTCGCGCGTGAGTTAGCTGCGGGCGGCCAGTCCCGTTTGCACCGCTTGGCCTCTGCTTCCACATGGCCGCACTATTGGCAGCCTGACCGGCTGATTGTTCATTGTCGCTGTTCTCCTCCCTCGGTCCCGCGCCGTCGGCTTGACCTCCACGAATGTACCGAACGCGCGATTTGTTGATGGCGGACCGGAATGCCCACGCCTCCCACCGGCGGCCCACCCGTTGCCACTTTGCGCGTTATGCACTACCAAGTTAGACGCATTATGCACCACTATGTCAAAAACAAAAATGGGGTAGAATGATTGAACTGTCTCCCCGGCGAGCCTGCGGGCGGACCGGAGGACGTGACGGGAGACGGCACGCCTGAAGTTCGCGCTGGAGGGGCGCAGCACAGGGGTTGCCGCTGAATGCAACCTGAAGGGAGGACTCTCAATGGATAGAAGAACATTCCTCAAGGGCAGTGCGGCGGTCGTCGGCACTGTGGCCATGCCGAAGCTCTATGCCCAGGCACAGGGCGCTCCGGAGAAGATCCGGTTCGGCGCCTGCCCGCTGCTGTCCGGCCCGATGGCCGGCGCGGCCATGTCGACCACCGTCGGCCAGTATCGTCTTTGGGAGAAGCTCACCAACGAAGCCGGCGGCCTCATGCTGTCGAAATACGGCAAGAAGGTGCCGGTCGAGATGGTGCTCTATGACAGCCGCATGGACGACAACGAGAACATCAAGCTCACCGAAAAGCTGATTCTCGACGACAAGGTCGACATGTTCCTGGCCCCCTGGGGCACCCAGTTCAACCTCGCCGCCGCCCCGATCACCAACAAGTATGAGTACCCGGTGATCTACACCACCGCCGGCGCCGAGATCCTGTACGAACAGGGCAAGAACTGGCCGTATGCCTTCTGGTCGCTCTCGCAGCCCATCGAGTCGACGCAGCCTCTCGTCGACCTCGTGGTGCAGACGAAGAAGGAAGGAAAATCCAGCGGCAAATGCGCCGTGCTCTATGACGGGTTCGAACTCGGCATTGAGATGCACAATGCATTCGAGCGGCTGGCCAAGGAAGCCGGCCTGGATATCGTCTTCAGCGAGGCAATTCCGCCCGGCACCAGCGACCTGCAGCCTCTGGTCCGCAAGGCGCAGGCGTCAAATCCCGACGCCTTCTTTGCGTTCACCTATCCGAACAGCACCTTCCCGATCGCCGCGCAGGCGCGGACCATCGGGTTCAGCCCGGACATCTTCTATGTGGCGATTGGCGGCGTCTTCCCCGGCTTCCGTGACGCCAATGGCGGTGCCGCGGGCGTGGAAGGCGTCCTGGCCTATGGCGCACAGGACCCGAGCAATCCGGGATACGACGAGTACGCGGCTGCCTTGAAGGCCGCGTTCCCTGACCAGCCCTGGGCACAGGAGCCCGAGGCCGGTGGCGTGCAGGTCTATGGCTGCCTGCAGGCCGTTCAGTGGGCGATCGAGGCCGTCGGCGAGATCGACCGTCCGAAGATTCGCGATTGGATCGCCCAGGGCGTCAAAGGCACGCTCTACGGCGATCTGGTCTGGGACGAGAACCACCTGAACGTCAACGCCTGGTCGGTCGGCCAGTGGCAGGGTGGCAAGCTGGTCGGCGTTTATCCCGCCAACAAGGCCGGTGCGAAGCCCGTGATCTTCCCGAAGCCGAAGTGGACCACGTAGTCTCATGATCGACCTGCCGGGCGGAGCCGTTCCGCCCGGCAGGTCAGTTGCCTGCGGCGGGGGGTTCGCCCGGAAATGCTTGAAGTCATACTGAATGGCCTCGTCCTCGGCGGGATGTATGGCCTGATTGCGCTCGGGCTGAATCTGCAGTTCGGGATCGCCCGCATGCTGAATCTCTCCTACGGAGAGTTCTTCATGTATGGCGCCTTCCTCGCGCTGTTCGCCCTCACCTGGTACCAGCTCAATCCGCTTCTCGGAGCGGTCGTTGCGGTACCCCTTGCATTTGCGATCAACTGGCTCATTTACCGCTACCTCTTCCAGCCGCTCATCCGGCGTGCGCCCAATCGGGATGCGCTGGACGCGGACATCGTGCTGGTCACCTTCGGTTTGTTGTTTGTTTTCCGCGGCATTGCCGAAGTGAACCTCAGCGGCAACGCGGCGGGATACGATTTTCTCAATTTCGGCGTGCACATATTCGGGGCGATCGTCCCGGCCAATCGGCTGCTTGCGTTCGCGGTCTCGATGGTCCTCGGCGGCGCGCTCATCGTCATGCTGCGCCGGACGCGCTTCGGCTCGGCGCTCCGCGCCATTGCCATCGATCCGACCGCCGCCGGCCTCATCGGCATCAATGTTCAGCAATTGTCGGCGCTCGCCTTTGCGCTGGGAGGCGCACTGATTGCGGTGTCCGGTGTGCTGGTCAGCACCTTCACCACCGTCAGCGCCGGCATCGGGATTGTCTACACGCTGAAGGCACTCATCATCGTCATCGTCGGCGGCCCGGGCCGGATGGGTGGGGCGCTGGCCGCCGGCATCCTGCTCGGCGTTGCCGAGACCGTCGCATTGCAATTTGCCTCGGGGCTGACGCTGGCCATCAACTACGCGATCCTGATACTGGTTCTGCTGATCAGGCCGACAGGACTTTTCGCGCGTGGTTGAGAAATCCTCGGTGAACCGGCTCGCAATTGCAGCCGCAGTCGTCGGAACCGCCATCCTCGCGGCGGTGCCGCTGTTCGTCGCCGGCTACGGCATATCGAGCGGCATCACGATATTCGCCAATGTCGCGCTCGCCACCGCCTGGGCCTTCTTCTCGGGTCCGACCCGGTACATTTCGCTCGCTACCGCAAGCTTTGTCGGCATCGGCATGTATACCGTGGTCGTTGCCGGCACCGTCGTCCCGCTGTCGATTGCGCTCGTCCTGGCCGCATTGATCGGCTTTTTCATCGCGCTTGTCGTCGGGCTGTCGACCCTGCGGCTGAGCGGCGTCTACTTCGTTATCTTCACCTTCGGCCTGACCGAGCTGATGTTTCAGCTCGCGACCTGGTACGAGATAAGCTACAGCCGGCGGCTTACGCGTTTCATGCCGCCGAACCTTGCCGGCCTCGACTCGGCCGTCATTTACGAGATTCTGCTGTTCGCCATGGTGGTCGCCCTGGCTGCGACCTGGTATGTCGGGCGCACGAGGCTCGGTCAGGCGCTCCGGGCGATCGGCGAGGACGAGACGGTTGCTCGCCACACGGGCATCAATACGACCTTGGTCAAGGTTTTCGTCTTCGCCGTCGCCTCGGCGATGATGGCGTTCATCGGCGGCACGTTGGCGCTGCGCCTTCCCTACATAACGCCGAGCATCGCCTTCAACCCGACCTGGTCCTTCCAGGTGCTGATTGCCGCCCTGCTCGGTGGCCCGGGTTTCTTCTGGGGACCGGCGGTGGGAGCGATACCGCTTGTGCTGCTTTCCGACTATTTCGCCGGCCGCTTCCCCTATCATTTCAGCATCGCGCTGGGCGTCTGCTTCGTGATCATCGTCTATCTCATTCCGGGCGGCATCGCGCCGCGTTTGGCAGGCTGGTATCGCCGGTTGGCCGCGACCGAAGGCGCCCGGCAGATACGCGACCGCTTCGCCACGTTGCGGCACGATCTCTCGCTGTGGAGACGCACGGTGCTCCGCCCCCGTCTGCGCGGCGTCAGGCGCAAGGCGCCACCCGCGCTGCAGACGGGCGACAATCCCGCGCAGGTGCCGCTCCTGCGCGTCACCGATCTGCGCAAGGCGTTTGGCGGCCTGGTCGCCGTGCGCGATCTTTCCTTCGACATCCCGAAGGGTTCGATCGTCGGTCTGATCGGCCCCAACGGTTCCGGCAAGACAACCGTTCTCAACCTCATCACCGGCGAGCTGGTGCCTGACTCCGGCTCCATCCTTCTCAACGGTGAGGAGATCATCGGGGCCATGTCCTACCAGGTGAACCGGGCCCGCATCGCGCGCACCTTCCAGCTCGTACGCGTGCTGCCCGGCATGACGACCCGCGAGAACGTGGCGCTCGGGCGGATGTTCGGCAGCGATCCCGTCACCGCTTCGGCTGCGTCGAAAGAGGTGAACGATCTCCTGGAACGGGTTGGCCTTTCGGGCCACGCCGGGCAGTTCGGCGCGCAGCTCACCTACATCGACCAGAAACGCGTCGAACTGGCGCGGGCGCTTGCGACGCATCCTCAGCTCCTGCTCCTCGACGAGTGGCTCGCGGGCCTCAACCCCACCGAACTGAAGATCGGCATCGAACTCATCCGCCAGATCAGCCGCGAGGGGGTTACGATCGTGCTTGTCGAGCACGTGATGGAGGCGATCCGCGCCCTTTGCCAGCACGTCGTCGTCATGAACGCGGGCGAGCGGATCGCCGAGGGCACGCCGGCAGAGGTGCTGTCCGATCCGCGCGTCATGCAAGTCTATCTCGGAGAGGACGATGCTGCGGCTTGAGCACATCAGCGTCGCCTACGGCAAGCACGAGGCGCTGCACGACGTCTCGCTTGAAATCGAACCGAGCCGCACCACCGTCATTCTCGGTGCCAACGGTGCTGGCAAGACGACGCTCCTGAACACGATCGCCGGTCTTGTGCGGGCCCAGCCAGGCGGACGCATCCTTTTTGATGGCAAGCCGATCGAGCACGAGCATCCGCACAACGTCGTGGCGGCGGGAATCGCCATGGTTCCCGAAGGCCGCCGCCTGTTCGGCGACATGACGGTGATGGACAATCTCCGGCTCGGCGCCTATCCGGTGCGCGCCCGGGCCAATGAGAACGAGCGCCTCGAGCGCCAGCTTTCCATGTTCCCGCGCCTCGCCGAACGCCGCAATCAGCTCGCCCGGACCATGTCCGGCGGCGAGCAGCAGATGCTTGCCATCGCCCGTGCCCTGATGTCGGAGCCCCGCGTCTTGCTTCTCGACGAGCCTTCGCTGGGCCTCAGCCCGCGCCTCGTCAGCGACCTTTTTGCGGTGCTGCGGAAGATTACCGAGGGCGGCCAGTCCGTCCTGCTCGTGGAACAGAACGCCCACCAGAGCCTGCGTCTGGCGGATCGTGTCTATGTGCTTGAAAACGGCCGTATCGTTCGATCCGGCAGCGCCGACGAGATGCGCCAGGACAAGGTGATCCAGCAGGCCTATCTCGGTCTTTAGACGACCGGCGCTGTGCTTCGCTCGCGAGCGGCGCCGGCCGTTTCCGTTTCGAACGGAAGGTCCCGCTCCACCATGACCGGCCGGGCATGGGAACCGGCGAGCGACGCCCTGTAGCCGGCCGGCGCGACCAGCGGCGTGAGATGCCACAGCTGCCAGGACTTCTCGGGCAGGTGCGTTGCCCCGCCCTCGAGCCTGACGGCAAACGACGCCATGCTCTTGCGATCGAACCCCCCGCCGACCGCCTTCGCGACCGCCTCCTTGTGCGTCCATATCTGGAAGAACACGCCGGGCTGTTCCGCCGGCGCGGCCGCCGCGAGAACCTCCTGCTCCTGCGGGTGGAACCAGTGGCAGGCGACCACCCGCCAGCTGAAATCCTGCCGGACCGGCGCAAGATCGACGCCGATCGGTGCCCGCGCCAGCGCCACGACCGCCCGCGAGCCGGCCCGCGCCAGGCTGAAGTGAAGCCCCGGTGCAGTGTCGCCGAGTTCCGGCTTGCCGCCTGCCCCGGCGACGATCCGCACATCGCAGGGCCGCTCGCCCGTATGCGCCGCGAGGATCGTGCGCACGACCGACCGGCACCGCACCCACAGGCCGAAATCCCTGCGGTAGGTCCACAGCGGATCGCGCTTCCGCTCGGCGGGCGGGACAGACGCCAACGCGGCGTCCATGTCGATCGTCGACAGATCGACCTGCCACAGAAACACCTCGCCGGCGCCCGGGCTCTCGACCGCGCCGCAGCCACGCGCGACCGGCAGCGCGACCGCCTCGCGCCAGACTTCGGGAAGACGGTACGGAATCGTATTCATGGTGCGACGCCGCCGCCCCGCGGAGCTTTCGCTCCGATATTCGTCGCACTTTGCGGCAAAGCCGGCACGAGGTCCTCGCATTTCGAATCGCGCCGCCCCACCGTGCGCGACGCATTCCGAACCTCCTCCGCAAGCCGATTGAGTACATCTCCCGAATTGCGACTTCAAAAGTCGCTTTCGTTTAACCTTAATCCCCGAACTCGCGCGGACAAAAAAAGCGAAGACAAAAAAACGGCGGTGCATCCACCGCCGTTCGTCCGCGCGCAGGAATGGCGTTGCCGCCGCTACGGGCAAATGTCCTCGGCGTCCCACGAGCGCGGTGTGTAACCCAGCGCCCACGCAGCCGCCCGTTCGCCGAGATCGAGTTCTTCCCAATCCTTGAAGGCAGAGGCCGGATAAGCCGACTCGTCGTCGGATTCCCAGAGTGCCTGGTTCCATCCGAGCGCCGCCCATTGCCGTTTTTCCGCACCCGTCATCTCGCTCCACTCCACGTCTTCCCAGTCGCACACCGAGGCAATGGTGCGAATGCCTTGCGCCGCCTAGGCCGGGGCAATCGCACCCGACCCGACAGCGCCGGCTGTGAGCAGCAAGGCGCCGATCGCCGCGGCGATGACGACACGCTTCCGGACACTCAGCTTCATTTTGCGTCACCTCATCTATCTGCGAAAAACAAGCGACGCCTGCCGCACGCGTCGCAGCCATCGAGGCGAATACTGAATGCGATTGCGCGCGAGCTCAATTGGAGCAACGGTTCAAATCGCGCATTAAGCCTAACGAACGGGCCTGGGAACCGCACCCTCACCGGAGCGAGGCATTGATCGCCGCCAGCGCGTTCGACCCCGGACAAAGCTCCTTCTCGGACAGGGCCCGCAGCGGAACATCGACAGTGTTGAGCCGCTCGTGCAGATCGACCGGATCGCGCTCGACGAACAGAAGCCCGGTTACCACCTGACCCGCAGCGGCGTGCCGCTGGAGAAAGGCCAGCGCCGCCGTCCGATCGTGTACATCGTAATCGCCGGCCAGCTTGCGCAGCGCCAGACGTGAGCCGTCATGCTGCTCGACGATCTCTGTCGTACCGGGTTCCTGATCGATGACGATCGGAGCCCGGCCCGTGATGAAATCGAGCCTGTTCACTGCCTCGTTGTGCTCGCGCACGTAATCGAAGCTCTTGGTCGACCCGGCGTGGTTGTTGAAAGCCACGCACGGACTGATCGCGTCGATGAAGGCGGCCCCCTTGTGCTCGATCGCCGCCTTTATGATCGGCACAAGCTGCGCCTTGTCGCCGGAGAACGACCGCGCCACGAACGTCGCGCCGAGCTGAAGCGCCATCGCCACCAGGTCGATCGAGGAATCGGTGTTGACGACGCCGCGCTTCGATTTCGATCCCGAATCGGCGGTCGCCGAGAACTGGCCTTTGGTCAACCCGTACACGCCGTTGTTTTCGACGATGTAGACCATGCTCACGCCCCGCCGGATCGAGTGCGCGAACTGTCCCAGGCCGATCGAGGCCGTGTCGCCGTCGCCCGACACGCCGAGATAGATGAGGTCGCGATTTGCCAGGTTGGCGCCGGTCAATACCGATGGCATGCGGCCGTGCACGGAATTGAAGCCGTGCGACTGGCTGAGGAAATAGTCGGGCGTCTTCGACGAACAGCCGATGCCCGACATCTTCGCCACACGATGCGGCTCGATTGCCAGTTCGAAGCAGGCCGTGACGATCGCGGCGGTGATCGAATCGTGCCCGCAGCCCGCGCAGAGCGTCGAGACCCGGCCCTCGTAATCCCGGTGCGTATAGCCGAGCGCGTTCTTCGGCAGATCGGGGTGATGGAACTTGGGCTTGGCGATATAGGTCATGGCCGAATGTCCTCCGGCGCCGTCAGGCACCGAGCTTGCGGAACGGCGTCACCTTGAGCGCGTCGAGCCTTTCGCCGATCGCGCCCGCAATGAACCGCGCCGTGATCGGGGTACCGTCATAGTGGAGCACCGGCACCAGCCGGGCCGGATCGATGCCGCACTCGTTGACGATCAGCGTGCGCATCTGCGCGTCGCGGTTCTGCTCGACCACGAACACGAGCTCGTGCCCGGCGACGAACGATGCCACGTCATCGTGGAACGGAAACGCCCGCACGCGCAGGAGGTCGAGATGCGCCCCCTCGGCCTTCAGCATGTCGATCGCCTCGTCCATGGCCGGCGTCGTCGAGCCGAAATAGATGACCCCGTGCCGCGTCGGCTGACCCGCGTCGCGGCGTACCGGTCTGGGCACCAGTCCCTTGGCGGTCTCGAACTTCCTGAGCAGCCGCTGCATGTTGTCGACATAGGCAGCGCCGTCCTCGGTGTAACGGGCATAGCGGTCGTGTGAGGACCCGCGCGTGAAGAACGCGCCTTTGGTCGGATGCGTCCCCGGATAGGTACGGTAGGGTATGCCGTCGCCGTCGACATCGAGATAGCGGCCGAAATCGCGCCCCGCCTCCAGCTCCTCCGCCGTCATGATCTTGCCGCGGTCGTATCGCCGCGAATCGTCCCATGCGAGCGGCCGGGAGAGATGGTGGTTCATCGCGATCTCGAGATCGAGCATGACGAACACGGGCGTTTGCAGGCGATCGGCAAGGTCGAAGGCAAGCGCACCGAACTCGAACGCCTCGGTCGGATTCTCGGGGAAAAGAAGGACATGTTTGGTGTCGCCGTGCGAAGCGTACGCACAGGCGATGAGGTCGCATTGCTGGGTGCGCGTCGGCATGCCCGTCGACGGTCCGGCCCGCTGCACATCGAAGATCACCGCAGGAATCTCGGCGTAATAGGCAAGCCCGATGAACTCCGTCATCAGCGAGATGCCCGGCCCGGACGTTGTCGTGAAGGCGCGCGCGCCGTTCCATCCCGCGCCGATGGCGATCCCGATCGATGCAAGCTCGTCCTCCGCCTGCAACACGGCATAGCGCCGCCGGCCGGTCTCCTTGTCGACACGCAACCGCGCGCAATAGGACGTGAATGCCTCCGCCAGCGACGTCGACGGCGTGATCGGATACCACGCGCACACCGTGGCGCCGCCATAGACCGCCCCGAGTGCTGCGGCAGCGTTTCCCTCGATGAATATGCGATCGCCCACCTTGTCCGCGCGTCGCACCGTCAGGCCGATCGGACACGACAGATGCTTCAGTGCGTAGTCGCGACCCAGATGGAGAGCGTGCAGATTGGGCTCTATCAGCCTGGCTTTGCCCTTGAACTGCTCGCCGATCAGCTTCTCCACCCCCTCCACCTCGATGTCGAGAAGCGCCGTCAGAGCACCCAGATATATGATGTTCTTGAACAATTGGCGCTGACGCGGATCGGTGTATTCGCGGTTGCAGATCGCGGTCAGCGGCACGCCGATCACCACGATGTCGTCGCGGAACTTCGACGGTGGCATCGGCTTGGTCGAATCGTAGAAGAGGTATCCTCCCGGCTCGATCGAAGCCACATCCCCGTCCCACGTCTGCGGGTTCATGGCCACCATGAGATCCACGCCGCCCCGCGCACCGAGATAGCCGGCTTCGCTCACACGGACTTCATACCAGGTGGGCAGGCCCTGGATGTTCGACGGAAAGATATTGCGCGAGGCGACCGGCACCCCCATGCGCAGCACCGAGCGCGCGAACAGCTCGTTGGCGCTCGCCGAACCCGATCCGTTCACATTGGCGAACCGGACCACAAAGTCGTTCACGCGGCTGAGCGGCGGCATTCGGACCCTGCATACGTCATTTCGATCAGATATTTCTGCATGTCCCACGCCCCGGTCGGACAGCGCTCCGCGCACAGGCCGCAATGAAGGCAGACGTCCTCGTCCTTGACCATGACCCGACCGGTCTTCAGGCCGTCCGCCACATAGAGCGACTGCGTCAGATTGTTGGCGGGCGCGTTGAGCCGCGTCCGCAGATCGGCCTCATCGCCATGTTCGGTGAACGTGATGCAGTCCATCGGGCAGATGTCGACACACGCATCGCACTCGATGCAGAGCGAGCCCGTGAACACAGTCTGCACATCGCAATTCAGGCACCGCCGCGCTTCGGCGAGCGCAAGGTTTGGGTCGTAGCCAAGCTCCACCTCGGCGCGGATGTCGCGCAGCGCCACGACCTTGTCGCGTAGCGGCACGCGGAAGCGCCGGTCGGGTGTCGGGTCGTTGTCGTAGCTCCACTCGTGGATGCCCATCTTCTGGCTGACGATCTCGACCGCCGGCGCCGGCCGGTCTGCGATATCCTCACCCCCGCACAGCCGGTCGATCGACACAGCGGCCTCGTGCCCGTGCGCCACGGCCCAGATGATGTTCTTGGGCCCGAAGGCGCTGTCGCCGCCGAAGAACACCTTCGGATGGGTCGAACGCATCGTCTTCGGATCGACCAGCGGCATCCCGTGGTCGTCGAACGCGATTCCGATATCCCGCTCGATCCACGGGAAGGCGTTTTCCTGGCCGATCGCGACCAGAACGTCGTCGCAGGGGAAATGTTGGTCGGGTTCGCCCGTCGGCACGAGACGGCGGTGGCCCTTCGCGTCGCGCTCCGCCCGCACCTTCTCGAAGATCACGCCGGTGAGCTTCCCGTTCTCGTGCGTGAACGCCTTCGGAACCATGTAGTTGAAGATGGGGATGTCTTCGTGGAGCGCGTCCTCTTTCTCCCAGGGCGACGCCTTCATCTCGTCGAAGCCCGACCGGACGGCCACCTTCACGTCCTCGCCGCCCAGCCGGCGTGCCGAACGGCAGCAATCCATCGCCGTGTTGCCGCCGCCCAGCACGACGACGCGTCTGCCGATACGGTCGATATGGCCGAAGGAGACGCTCGCCAGCCAATCGATGCCGATATGAATGTTGTTCGCCGCTTCCTTGCGGCCCGGTATGTCGAGATCGCGTCCGCGCGGCGCGCCGGAGCCGACGAAGACGGCGTCCCATCCCTCCGCCAGCAGCGCCTTCATGCTGTCGATGCGGCGTCCGCCGACAAATTCGATGCCGAGGTCGAGAACATAGCCGCACTCTTCGTCGAGTACGGAGTCGGGCAGACGGAACTTCGGGATTTGCGTGCGCATCATGCCGCCGGCCTTCCGGTCCTGCTCGAAGATCGTGCAGCTGTAGCCGAGCGGCGCCAGATCGCGCGCCACGGTGAGCGAGGCCGGACCGCCGCCGACGAGTGCGATGCGCTTGCCGTTCTTGCGGGCCGCCGGTCGCGGCAACCTGGCGCGAATATCGTCCTTGAAGTCCGCAGCGACCCGCTTCAGCCGGCAGATCGCCACCGGCTCCTCCTCAACCCGTCCGCGCCGACAGGCGGGCTCGCATGGCCGGTCGCAGGTGCGCCCGAGGATCCCCGGAAACACGTTCGACCGCCAGTTGATCATGTAGGCGTCGCTGTATCGCCCATCGGCGATCAGCCGGATATATTCCGGCACGGGCGTGTGGGCCGGACAGGCCCATTGGCAATCGACGACCTTGTGAAAGTAGTCGGGCGCCGAAATATCGGTGAGTTTCATCGACTCCTCGTCCCCGCGCCGATCGCGCGCGACGCCGTTCTTCCGGTAGACCCCACCCCTCCCGGCCGCCGGCCGGGCCGACCGGGCCGAATACTAATCGAGCGGGCAGCCGACTTCCACCGCCGCGTGGGGCGAATCGACAGGTCGACAGGAGGCGATTTCCGCCGATCCCGATGGGCCCTGGGCCGGCCCATCGGGATGGCCATCGGCCCCGGTCAGATTTGCCGGGCCGGGTTGCCCCGCCAGACCGATCCGGGCGGGGTGATCTCACCCTTCATGAGGAAGGCATCGGTGTCGACGACGGTCCCCTCGCCCAGATCCACGCCGTAGTGCACGAACGCATTGGGTCCGATCGTGCAGCCCTTGCCGAGCCTGACGGTATCCGACTTGAATATCCCCTCCTCAAGCGAATGCGCCTGCAGGATCGCGAATTCGTTGAGCGTGCAATAGCTGCCGACCTCGGTGAGCGTCCGCTCCGTCGCCGCACAGCCGTCGTCGAAAACCTTCCGGCCGATCGTCGTGCCGAGGAGCTTCGATATCACATTCTTGAAAGGCGTCCCGCGGAACAGGAAGAGCAGCGGCGACACCGTGAATTTCCAGTGATGCTCGACCCACCAGTAGTTCTCGTCGAGGATCGTGCAGCGGTCGGGCTGCAGCTTCCTGAAACGCAGACTCAGTCGCTCGAGGAACACCAGATAGCCGATCACGAGGAAGATGAAGACCGCGGCCGCCCCGAGAAGCGCGACCATTTCATGACGGCCGTAGAGAACGATCGTCCAGTACGCGAAGGCCAGCCCTGCGAACAGAAGCATCCATTGGGACAGCACGACGGTCAGCATGCTCTGGAGGTTGAACCGGTTCTTGGCGCGCAGACGTTCCTCGCGCGTCTTTGGATCGAGTATCTGCATGACGCCGCGATCGATGCCCGCGTGACGCGGAATCTCAAAAGCGGGCGAACCGAGCAGACCCACGTTCTCGCGCATTGCCCCATCGATGGGCACCATCACCTTGGTCGCAAGCAGGCAATTGTTGCCGACCTTTGCGTCCGGGTGGAAATGAATGACATTTCCAAGGAAGTTGTTCTCGCCGATCGTCACATTGCGCAGCACGAACGACGTGCTGGAGAACTGCGCATTCAGCATCGTGAGGCGGCTCGACACCATCGTTCCCGATCCGACGGTGCAGAAAAATGGCACGTCGTGGATCTGTTCGGTGCCGAAGTTGGAGCCGGTCTGCACGACCTTCGGAAGATTGATCCCGACGAGCTTCAGGTAGTTGACGATGTACGAGCTGTCGCCAAAGAGCACGTTGAAGGGAGTCGAATAGCTGATCGCCGCCACCAGCTTGTACAGATAGTAGTGGAATCCGTAGAGGACGTAGGTCCTGCCCTCTTCGAGAAACAGACCGTAGATTCGCGGCAGCGAAGCAATCCGGGCGAGCGAGCCGAAGAAGCCCCAGACATAGAGCAGGACCGAGAAGCCGAGCACGCCGAGAAGGATGGCAGGCGTCACATCCGGCAGCATCGCGGCCGCCTCCTGAACGGGCTTGCCGAAGGCGTCCGGCACCAGGACATAGAGTGCGATTGGCAGAATCGGCACAAAAAGCAGAAAGCTCATCAAGAGATTGACCGACGAATAGACCGCTTGCCGAAGGGGCGTGACCGTGCGCGGCGCGACCCGGTTGAAGTCGGCTTCGCAGGGCTGCGCCGGCGAACCGTGGTAGCGCATGCCGGCAGGAATGGTCATTCCCTCATTGAGGGTGGAGCAATGGCCGAGCTGTCCGTCGTCGCCAATCGAGGTGTTGATATCGACCACGCTTGCCTCCCCCACGACGACATTCCTGCCGATCCGGACGGTACCGAGTTTCATGTACCCCGCTTCGGCGCGATGCCCGGTGAAAAGCGAGTATTTCCGCAGCACGGTGTTGTCGCCGATGGAAATCAGATCGGTGCAAACCGGCACCGACTTCGAATGGATGACCACGTTGCGGCCGATCCTTGCGCCGAGCAGCCGCAGATAGACGTTGTAGAGCGGCGTTCCGCTGAAAAGCAGGATCGGATTGAGCTGGATGAGGAAGCGGACCGTCCAGAATCGATAATATTTGAGACTCCAGATCGGGAACGTCTCCTGTTTCCAGCGGCCGACCAGCAGCCACTTGGCGGCAATCGGCAAGAGCGAGAAGAACGCGAACGCCGCAAGGTTGAACGTCACGATTCTGAGATAGATATCGGCAATGCTGGAAGCGCCGAGCAGCCAGTCGAGCCCAAGCACCAGCGTCTCCAGCCCGAGCCAGACGAGTGCCGCATAGGTAAGAAGCTGCAGGAAGCCGCAACCGTAATACTGAAGGTTGGACGGGATCCGGTACGGCACCGCGCGTGTCTTCGGCCGCGCCTCTTCCTGCGTGCGGACGATCGACGCAAGCTTCGCCACGGTCGGATTGAGATAGATGTCGCGCATCGATATGTCGGCGCCGGGAACGCGTTCCCGGAGTACCGATGCGAACCGCGCCATCAGCAGCGAGTGGCCGCCGAGGTCGGCGAAGAAATCGTCTGCCGTCGAGACCCGCTCGACGCCGAGGATTTCGGCAAGCGCCTCCGCGAGGGTCCGTTCCAGGTCGTCCGCGGGCGCCACATAGGCAACCGATCCGGCCGTGAACCGCGGGCCGGTCGGCGGCGGCAGCGCTTTCCGGTCCGCCTTGTGGCTCGGCAGCATGGGAATTTCGGCAACACGCTCCAGATAGGACGGAATCATGTAGCCGGGGAGCCGGCGACGCAGCAGTTCGGCGATTGAATCGCGCGAAAGATCGGTAACTCCTTCCTTCAGCGTGACGTACGCGACGAGTTCCTTGGGGCCGCCTTCCGGCGGCACCCACGTGTTCACCACCGCCTGCGCGATTTCGGGCGCTTCCATCAGCACCGACTCGATTTCGGTGAGCTCGATGCGGTAGCCGCGGACCTTCACCTGCGTGTCGATCCGCCCCTGGTACTCGATTTCGCCTGCCTCCAGAATCCGGCCGAGGTCGCCCGTGCGGTAGATCCGGCCGGATGGATTGTTCGTGATGCCGAGAAAATCCGGAATGAAGGCCTTCTCGGTCAGATCGGCGCGGTTGAGATAACCCTTGGCAAGGCCGATACCCGCGATGCAGATTTCGCCCGACGCACCCTGCGGCACCACCTTGTTTTCGTGCTCGTCGAGGATGACCACCGAATAGGTCGGCATCGGAACGCCGATAGTCACCGGTTTGTCGGGCCTCAGTTCCGTCCATGTTGCCGTGACCGTCGCCTCGGTCGGTCCATAGGCATTGAGAATCGTCCGGCCCGGGCGGTGCCAGCGCACGACGAGATCGTGCGGGCAAGCCTCGCCTGACACCAGAAGCAGCCGCAGCGACGGCAGATCGCGATCGATGGTCGCGAGCAATGTCGGCACGCAGCAGAGCGCGGTGACCTCGTTCGCGAACAGAAAGTCGGCAAGGTCTTTTCCGACCAGCGTCGCGTCCGCAGCGCCCGGGACGAGCGTTGCGCCCGCCATCAACGGCACCCATATCTCCTCGACTGAAAAGTCGAAGGCGATCGTCATGCCCTGATAGACGCGATCATCCTCGCGATAGCCGTAGACCTCCGCGGCGACGCGCACGAAATTGCAGATGCTCGGATGCTCGATCGCGACGCCCTTCGGACGGCCCGTCGATCCGGAAGTGTAAACGATGTAGCAGAGCTGCTCCTGCGGTTCTCCCTTCTCGGCCGGCGATAGACGCGCATCGTCGAGTGCAGCGATCCGCTCGGCCGCCTTGTCGACGAACACCGGCTCCACGGGAAGATTCTTCAGAAGGTCGCCGTACTCCGAAAGCGTGACGATCTTGTCGATGCCGGCATCTTCCGCGATGAAGCCGATGCGTTCGGGGGGGAAGTTCGGATCGAGCGGAACGTAGGCTGCGTTCGCCTTCAGGATTGCGAGCAGCGCCACATAGGTCTCGGCCGACTGCCGCAGCATGATGCCGACCCGGTCGTCCGCGCGCACGCCGAGCTCGCGAAGGTACCGCGCGAGCTGGTTGGCGCGCCGGTCCAGCCCCTCATAGCTGAGGCGCGCGCCGCCGCCGATGACTGCGGGATGATCCGGCCCCTTCTCCCGCGCGAGCCGGTCGCAGCGTTCTTCGAAGAGATGATCGAGACGCTCGTTCGGCCGCCAGCGGATCGCGTTGTCATAGGTCTCGCAGAAAAGAGGGTTGTGGTACACGATTACTGTCCCGCCATTTCAGTTTATATGGAGATACTTCGCCTGTTCTTGAAGATTAACTGATTTAATCGTTGCCTGATTACTTTAGAGGCGCCGCCGATCGAAAGTAATGGATGCGCCGCCTGGCCAAATTAATCATGAACCGCATTCTTTCCGCCGCCATTCATCCGTGAGAATTGCCAGTACTAATGTTTCGTGTACAACTTTAGTCAAGTCGAACGGGCGTGATTGGCTAATATTTACTATTAACGACCGGCGGCGATCTTGAGTGTTGGCGGAGTACCAAGGCCATGACCGGCAAGACCATTTTCGACACCCTGGAATCGGAGGTGCGTTCGTATGCACGCGCGTTCCCGCTGATCGTCGACCGTGCGCTCGGCGTCGAGCTCATCGACGTGAGGGGGCGGCGGTATCTCGACTTCCTCGCCGGCGCCGGCTCCCTCAACTATGGGCACAACAATCCCGTCTTCCGCCAAGCGCTGATCGACTACATCGAGCGGGACGGCATCGCGCTGAGCCTCGACCTTCACACGGCGGCCAAGCAGCGCTTCCTCGAGACCTTTCAGGAAATCGTCCTGAAGCCGCGTGCCCTCGACTATGTAGTCCAGTTCACCGGACCGACCGGAACCAATGCGGTCGAGGCGGCGATGAAGCTCGCGCGCAAGGTCACGGGCCGGACGAACATCGTAAGCTTCACGAACGGCTTCCACGGCGTCTCGCTGGGCGCGCTCGCGGCGACGGGAAACCATCACAATCGCGGCGGGGCGGGTATGCCGCTCCACGGTACCACCGTCATGCCGTTCGACGGCTATTTCGGCAAAGGCGTCGACACGATCCGCTACATCGACCGCATCCTCTCCGACCCGTCCGGCGGCGTCGACTATCCGGCGGCCTTCATCCTCGAAACGGTACAGGGCGAAGGCGGTCTGAACGCGGCGAGTACGGCCTGGCTCAAACGCCTTCAGGCGCTCTGCCGCGAGAAGGGCATCCTGCTCATCGTCGACGACATCCAGGCCGGTTGCGGGCGGACCGGTACGTTCTTCAGCTTCGAACCGGCAGGACTCAAACCGGATATCGTGACGCTATCGAAGTCGATCTCCGGATACGGACTGCCGTTTTCGCTCGTCCTCATTCAGCGCGAGCTGGACGTCTGGAAACCCGGCGAACACAACGGCACCTTCCGCGGCAACAACCACGCCTTCGTCACCGCCACCGTGGCGCTCGAGCACTATTGGCGGACCGCGGAATTCGCCGAACAGGTCCAGGCCAAGGGAGCCTATCTCGGCCGTCGGCTCCAGGCGCTTGTCGATCGCTTCTCGCCCGACGTGGTCGAGACGCGCGGCCGCGGCATGATGCGCGGCATCCGCCTCGCCGACCCGCAGCGCGCCGCCGCCGTGACGGCCAACGCCTTCGCGCGCGGCCTGATCGTCGAGCGCTGCGGTCCCCATGACGAAGTCATCAAGTGCCTCATGCCGCTGACCATCCGCACACCCGAACTCGACGAGGGCCTCGACATCCTCGAACAGGCGCTTGTCGACGAGTTTGGCGAGGGCAAGGCCGACGATCGCTTCGTTGTGGCAGCGGAATAGCCGGCTCGAACGGGTGCCGTCATGCTCTCCCCGCCCTCTGCCGTCTGGTACGCCGAAACCGTTGAGCACGACGCAATTGCCGGGCGTTTGCGCGCGATAACCGAAGACGAGCGTGCGTGCGCACGCGCCTTCCGCAACGTAGCCGACCGCAACCGCTACATGACCGGCCGGCTGCTCGTCCGCCTTGCATTGAGCGCCGCCGTCGCCAATCGCGTCGCGCCGTCGGCATGGCGCTTCGGCCTCGATCGCGCTTCCAAGCCGCGCGTTGCGCCGCATCTTCCGCAAGTCCATTTCAATCTTGCGCACGCCGGCCGCATGGCGGTCGTCGTCACCGACGCCGCTCGCCCCGTAGGCGTCGACGTTGAGCGTATCGACGGCGCACCGTTCGATCTTCCCGCTCTCGTCCTCTCCGCACGGGAGAAGGAGACGCTCGACCGCTGCCCGCCCGAAACGCGCAATCGGGAATTTCTGAAGCTGTGGACCCTGAAGGAAGCGCTCGCCAAGCGCTCCGGCGAGGGAATCGGTCTCAATCTGGCCGCGGTTGAGCCGGACTGGCGGGTCGGCGCGCCGGCACAGAGAATTGCCATGCGCGACGCGGTTCTGGAAACCCGCGCCATTGGCATGCCGGACGGCGTCTACCAGGTGTCCGTTGCACTCGCCCCCGGCACGCGGGAAGTAAGCTGGAACCGCGTCGATCTTCTCGTCGGTCAGTTGCAGCCGGGCATCTGATCGCTCCCTGCCCGGCGCTCAGGCGACCGACGCGCCGCCGTCGATATCGACCACCGTGCCGGTCATGAAGGTGTTGGCGAGCATGGCCAGCACGATCGCTGCAACTTCCCCGGCTGTCCCGGGCCGTGCGACCGGATTGTTTTCGGTGAACTTCGCCAGCGCCGCCGCGCGCGTCTCCTTCGGGATGCCGGCCCAGAGATCGGTGTCGATGATGCCCGGCGAAACGACATTCACCCGGATCGGCGCCAGCTCGATCGCCAGCGCCCGGCCGAGCGCCTCGATTGCCGCGTTGATGGCGCTGAGCGCCGGCACGCCCGCATTCACCTTGCGCGAGGCGGCGCCGGAGAACAGCACGATCGATCCGGTCGGCGCGACCCTGGCCGCCTTGATCGCCGCGTACTGGCCCCAGAACTTGCTGGCCATGGAGGCCTGCGCATCGGCGATGGATTGCGAGCGAAACGGGCCCGGCTTCACCTCGCTGCCGGCAAGCACGAGATGATCGATTTCGCCCGTCCTCGTGAAGAACGACCTGAGGGATTGCGCGTCGGTCTGGTCGACGGTGGCGCCCGTGACCGATCCCCCGAGCGCCGCGGCAGCCTCGCCGATCCGCGCCGCGTTGCGCGATGCGATGGTCACACGGGCGCCGGCCTGGACCGCGCGCGCGGCAACTGCGCGTCCGATCCCCGCGCCGCCGCCGATCACGACGACGTGCTTGTCTCTCAGTGCGGCAAACTCGCCGTTCACGCGTCCCTCTCTGCCCGGTGTCGCCGGCCCGCGGTCGGGCCCGCCGGCCGGCCGATCGGTGCACCTAGTCGAGCGGGATGCGGCTCTTGTTCGCCTCCGCCCATTTCTCGAAGTTCAGGAGTCCCGGATTGAGCGAGCGCGCTGTCTCGATCGGCCTGAATGCCATGAACGGCTTTTCGAACTCCTTGTAGATCTGGAACATGTTCCCGACGTCCTCGGCGCCCGGGAACCCGAAGGCGCGGAACTGCTCGGGCGTCACTTCGTTGTATTTGACTTCGACGCCGAGCGCCTTGGAGAGAGTCTTGGCCATTTCGTCGAGCGTGATGTGTTCGCCCGCGATTCCAACATCCTTGTTGATGAATTCCCTGCCGCGCTTGAAGATCGCGTAGGCGCATTTGCCGATGTCTTCTGCGGCGATTCCCGAAAGCCGCGACTTCCCCATGGGGTAGGTCAGCAAATATTTTCCGTCCGGCCCCTTCTTCGGACCGAGACCGAAATAAATGAGGTTCTCCCAGTAGAACGTCGTGTGCAGATAGGTCGTCGGCACGCCGGCGTTCCGGAACAATTCGTTTGCGTCCGCCTTGGCGTCGAAATGCGCGACCTTGTATTTGCCCTGCAGCGTCGGCATGCGGGTGTCGTGAACCGGCACCCATTTGCGCGTGTCTTCCAGCGTCGACCAGATCGCGTGCTGGACACCCGCGGCCTTGCAGGCCCGCGCGAGATTGCCGGCCTGCTCGTATTCCTTCTGGCCCGAGAAGTGTTCCCAGAAATTCGTGACGCAGAACGCGCCATAGGCGCCGGTGAACGCTTTCGTGAGGCTCTGCTCGTCGTCGAGATCCGCCGCCGCGATTTCGGCCCCTTGCGCGGCCAGCGCCTTTGCCTTGTCCGAGTCCTTGTTGCGGGTGATGGCGCGTACCCTGAAGCCGCCGGCGGGGTCGGCGAGGATCGCGCGAACGAGCCCCCCGCCCTGCGCGCCGGTGGCGCCCACCACGGCAATGATCTTCTCTCCCGCCATGTCGTTCCTCCCGTTTTGTTGATTCGGACTCGCCGAAAGCGGCCTGAAAAAGCCCCGTCGCTCCCGCGATGGGATGCGGCGCGCGCCACGCACGACCGGTGGGCATGGGCGCGGTCTCGTCAATGATGATTGGAGCGGGCGAAGGGATTCGAACCCTCGACCCCAACCTTGGCAAGGTTGTGCTCTACCCCTGAGCTACACCCGCATCCGCCGCGAAGCCGGCAATTGCTATATCGCTCAAGCCGACCCCCTTTGCAACTCGGTCGTGCGAAGGCTCAGGCGGGCCGCCCAGGGCCTGCGAGGGGCAGGGACCGGGCGTCGGCTGCCTCAATTGCAAATTGCCTCCGGGCGCTCCATCTTTACCCTGTCGGGTCCGGACTGGCCGGAGCCCGGACAGCGACGGGCGCCCCATGGACAATCCGACCCTCACCTCGGGCAATGGCAACGCGGCAGCGGCAGATCGGGCTGCAGGCGGTGTCGGGTTGATCGGCGAGACCACGACCCAGACCTTCGTCCGCGACGTACTTGAGGAATCGCGCCGGCAGCCCGTGCTTGTCGACTTCTGGGCGCCCTGGTGCGGCCCGTGCCGTCAGCTGACCCCGATACTCGAGCGCGTCGTTCGCGAGGCGCGTGGTGCCGTCCGCCTCATGAAGATGAATATCGACGAGCATCCGGCCGTTGCCGGGCAGCTCGGCATCCAGTCGATCCCCGCCGTCATCGCCTTCGTGGACGGTCGGGCCGCCGACGGTTTCGTCGGCGCCCTGCCGGAGTCCCAGGTCAAGGCCTTCGTCGAGCGGCTTGCCGGCGCCGGCCCCTCTGCGGGACCCGAGGTCGAGGCGAAGCTTGCCGAGGCCGACGCCTTCCTCGAGAGCGGTGCCTTTGACAAGGCCGGGCCGCTTTATCTGGAAGTTCTCAAAGCGACCGGCGACAACATCCGTGCCATCGCCGGCCTTGCCCGCACGGCGATCGCCGCCGGCGACCTCGATGGAGCCCGTGCCGTGCTCTCCCGGGTACCGGAAGCGCATGCGTCCGATCCCGCGATCGCCGCCGTTCGCGCCCAGCTGGCGCTCGCCGACCAGACAGCCGGCCTCGGTGACGAGGCAACCCTTCGCCAGCGCGTTGCCGCCGACCCCCAGGACCTGCAGGCGCGTTTCGACCTCGCGCTCGTTCTGAATTCGCGCGGCGACCGCGAGGGCGCCGCGAACCTTCTCCTCGAGATCGTTGCGAAGAACCGGACCTGGGAGGAGGAGAAAGCGCGCAGGCAGCTCCTCAGGTTTTTCGAGGCGTGGGGGCCGACCGACGAGGCGACGCTGGGTGCACGCCGGCGTCTTTCCTCGCTGCTTTTCGCGTGAGGCGTTCCCATGAAGGCCGGTAATCGCGAGTACAGGGCTCCGTCGGATCTGCCGGATGTCATTCCGGTTTTTCCCCTCGCAGGCGCCCTCCTCCTTCCGCGCGGACAGATGCCCCTCAATGTCTTCGAGCCGCGTTATCTGACAATGGTTGACGACGCCATCGCCGGAGATCGCCTGATCGGCATGATCCAGCCGCGCTCGGACACCGACGATCCTGTCCCCGCGCTTTGCGATGTCGGCTGTGTCGGCCGCATCGTGTCGCTCGCCGAGACCGGCGACGGACGATATCTGATCACGCTCGCCGGCATTGCGCGATTCCGTACGATCCACGAGATCCCGGAAGCGCGGCCCTACCGGCGTTTCCGTATCGCCGCCACGCCCTATGCCGGCGACTTTGTCGAACGCGCGGGCGAGGATGCCGTCGACCGCAAGGCGCTGCTGCGCGCATTGCGGGAGTTTCTCGACGCCAATCAGCTCGAGGCGGATTGGGCGAGCGTCGGCGAGGCCACGACCGAGACGCTGGTGAATGCTCTGGCGATGATGAGTCCCTACGGTCCGGCCGAAAAACAGGCGCTGCTGGAGGCGCCCGACCTCAAGACCCGGGCCGACACGCTGGTCGCCATCACCGAGATGTCGCTTGCCCGCGCGCGCGAGGGCGGCGCGCCCCTCCAATAGCTGCAATAGCTGCAATGAACGAACCGCCGCGCGCCGGACCGGACCCGAAGCTTCTGGAGCTCCTCGTCTGCCCATTGACGAAAGCGGTGCTCGAATACGACCCGGAGCGGCAGGAATTGATCAGTCGTGCGGCGCGCCTCGCCTACCCGATCCGCGACGGCATTCCCATCATGCTGCCGGAAGAGGCGCGTCCGCTCGACTGATCGGCGCTTTCACAGCGGCTCGCCGCGCAGGAGCCGCGGCGTCGCGCCGGCGGAGCCCGCGGCCTGCCGGATGAAGAAGCGCTTCAGGTCTGGCATCCGGTCCACCAGCCCAAGGCCGATGTCGCGCACCGCCCGCAATGGCGCCACATCGTTGGAGAACATGCGGTTGAGTGTGTCGGTGACAAGGCCCATCAGCACGGTATCGGCACGCCGCCAACGCTCGTAGCGCTCAAGCGCGGCCGGCGACCCGATGTCGAGTCCGAGCCGCGCCGTTTCAACGACCGTCTCCGCCAGCGCGGCCACATCCTTGAAGCCGAGATTGAGCCCCTGTCCGGCGATCGGGTGAATGCTGTGCGCCGCGTCGCCCGCCAGCGCAAAACGCGGCTTTACGAAATTGCGAGCTATGGAAAGGCCGAGCGGATAGGCGGCCCGTCCGCCTTCCAGCCGGAGCGCGCCGAGCCGGTGTCCGAAGCGCCGCTCGAGTTCTTCCCGGAAAACGGTATCGTCGGCGGCGATCAGGCGCCGTGCTTCGGCCGTCGGCTCCGTCCACACCAGCGACGACCGGTTGCGCACCAGCGGCAGAATGGCAAACGGCCCGCCCGGCAGGAAATGCTCCTCCGCGCGGCCGCGATGCGGCCGCTCATGCGCGACCGTTGCGACGATTCCCGACTGTCCGTACCGGAAATCCACCGTTGGAATGCCGGCGAGTGCGCGAAGCAGCGAGCCGGCGCCGTCCGCCGCGACAAGGAGCTGTGCGGTGAGTGCGCTGCCGTCGTCGAGGCGCACGGTCGCTGCAGGCGCATCGACCGTGAAGTCGGCGACCTGCCGGCCCTCGAGGATTCGTGCGCCCGCCTCCGCGGCAGCGGAACGCAGCGCGCCGTGAAGCACAGGATTCGCCACCATGTACGCGAAGGGCGATTCCGGTTCTTCCGCCGCGAAGGTCAGATAGACCGGGCGGACGGCGTCTTCCGTGCGGCTGTCGGTGATGATCATTTCGGTTATCGCCTGGGCTTCCGGCGCGATTGCGTCCCAGACGCCGAGCTGCACCAGCATTTGCGAGGCCGCTGCCGCGACCGCAGAAGCCCGTTCGTCCGCGGCCGGTACCCGCGGCCCGGCAACCACCGCAACCCGCATCGACGGCGCGAACCGCCCGAGCGCCAGGGCAAGGCAAAGGCCGACCGTGCCCCCGCCCGCGATCAGCACATCCCAGGACTGCGAATCCGTGCTGGGGGCCGTCATCGCGCCCTCCCTTCGTGGAATGCCGATGCCTTGACACCCGAAGTGTTGGCTGGTGCAAGGAGGCGCTCACCGCTCACTGGATGCACCCTTATGCCTTCTGCCGTCGAGACGATGCTCGCGATCCTTGACCTCGAGCAGCTGGAGCGCAACCTGTTTCGCGGCCGCAGCCCGCAGGACGGTTGGCAGCGCGTTTTCGGCGGCCAGGTCATCGGCCAGGCCCTGGTCGCCGCCGCGCGCACGGTCGAGGGCCGGGCCGTCCACTCACTGCACGCCTATTTTCTGCGCCCGGGCGACCCCACCGTACCGATCGTCTACGATGTCGACCGCATTCGCGATGGCAAGAGCTTCGCGACCCGTCGTGTCAACGCAATCCAGCATGGGCATGCGATCTTCTCCATGGCCGCATCCTTTCATGTCGCGGAGGAAGGTCTGACCCATCAGATACCCATGCCCAAAGTCCCGATGCCCGAGGAGCTGATGAGCGAGGCGGAATTGAAGGAGAAGTTCATGGCGCTCGCACCCGAGCCGATCCAGCGCTACTGGCGGCGCGAGCGGCCGATCGAGTTTCGGCCCGTCGACCTACCAATCTCGTGAGCCGGCGCGGCGCCGAGCCGGCGCGGCAGTTCTGGGTCAAGACGACGGAGCCCCTTCCGGACGACCCCGACATTCATCGCTGCGTGCTCGCCTATGCCTCCGATCTGACCCTGCTCGACACGTCGCTGCTCGCGCATGGACGCAGCGTTTTCGACCGCGATCTCCAGGCCGCGAGCCTCGATCATGCGATGTGGTTTCACCGGCCCTTCCGCGCCGACGACTGGCTTCTCTACGTGGAGGAAAGTCCGAGCGCATCCGGTGCGCGCGGTTTCAATCGCGGCAGCCTGTTCGCACGCGACGGACGGCTTGTCGCCTCGGTAGCCCAGGAGGGCCTGATCCGGATTGGAGCGGCCGCTTCGGCGCATCTTCAGCCGCCCATCGTATAGGCAAAGCTCATGCCATGCTGCTCACAACATGGGCACATTGGCACCTCGGAAGGCATTTGCCTGCGATCCAAGCACTGAATTGCCGTGTCTTTCGCCTGATGGCACGTCCTTTGAATGCTCGCCCGCCTGATCCCCCGAGGGGATCGAGCATCAGGGAGGGGCGTGATGAATCCCGCGGGGGCGGATGTCTTCTTCGTGCTGGTCGGCGCGATTCTGGTTTTCGCCATGCACGGCGGCTTTGCCTTTCTTGAGGCCGGCACCGTACGGCGCAAGAACCAGGTCAATGCGCTCGTCAAGATTCTCGTAGATTTCGGCATCTCGACCGTTGCCTATTTCCTGATTGGCTACACGATTGCCTACGGTGTGCATTTCTTCGCCGGCGCGAGCACTCTCGTCACCGGAGAAGGCTTCGGCCCGCAGGGCCTGCTTCTCGTGAAGTTTTTCTTTCTGGCGACCTTCGCCGCCGCCGTCCCCGCAATCGTCTCCGGCGGCATTGCGGAGCGCATGCGCTTCGTGCCGCAATGCATTGCAACGGCGCTTCTCGTCGCTCTGCTCTACCCGCTCTTCGAGGGTTTCGTCTGGGGCGGCAGATACGGCCTTCAGGACTGGTTCGCCGGCGCACTTGGCGCGAAATTCCACGATTTTGCGGGCTCGGTCGTCGTACACGCGGTGGGCGGATTCGTGGCGCTCGCCGCAGTGCTGCGCCTCGGCCCACGCCTCGGCCGCTACGGCGCCGGCAGCGCCTCCGGCGGATTCCCGCCCTCCAGCATTCCCTGGCTCGCCCTCGGTTCGTGGATGCTGTGCATCGGTTGGTTCGGCTTCAACGTCATGTCGGCGCAGTCGCTGGAGTCGGTCTCCGGTCTTGTCGCGATGAACTCGCTGATGGCGATGGCCGGCGGCATCCTGGCTGCGGTCATCGCGGGTCGCGGCGACCCCGGCTTCGTCCACAACGGTGCGTTGGCCGGGCTGGTGGCGGTGTGCGCGGGCTCCGATGTGATGCACCCCGTCGGCAGCTTTGTCGTCGGCGCTGTCGCCGGCATCGTCTTCGTCAACGGCTTCCGGATCTGCCAGCAGCGTCTGAAAGTCGACGATGTCCTCGGGGTCTGGCCGCTGCACGGCCTGTGTGGCCTCTGGGGCGGCATCGCCGCGGGCATCTTCGGCCTTGAGACGCTGGGCGGCCTCGGCGATGTGACCTTCGCGGCCCAGCTCGTCGGATCGGTGGCAGGTGCGGTCTACGCCTTTGTCGCCGGCGCGATTGTCTACGGTGTCCTCTGGGCCACGATCGGCCTGCGCCTCTCGGCCGAGGACGAACGTCGGGGGGCAGATCTGTCGATCCACCGCATAAGTGCCAATCCGGAGGCCGACATCCTTTAGTTTGCAGGTAGTTTGCAAGGCAAGGGTTCGGGTCATTCGGTGCCTGTTTTTTTGGCAGGGGTCGAAGAATGGCCTCGATCGCGCTTTCCGAAAGCAGCCTCGCGGCTTTGCGGCCTGTCGCTGGCATGGCGATTGCAGCATCGGCGGGGGGCGGGCCGGACCGCCCAATTGCTAAGCAACGGCTTTCGGGAAGGGTGCGATGTCCAGACTCAAAACGTTAATGGCGGCAGGGGCGTTTACGCTTGTCGGCACCGCCGGCGCATTGGCTCAGGAGGCGGCGGAAGCCGCCGCCGCTCCGGCGATCGATTACGGCGACACAGCCTGGATGCTGACCTCGACGGCGCTTGTGCTGCTCATGACCGTTCCCGGCCTCGCACTCTTTTACGGCGGCATGGTCCGCAAGAAGAACGTGCTCGCAACCGTCATGCAAAGCTTCACCGTCACCTGCCTGATCACGATCGTCTGGATGGTGGCCGGTTACTCGTTGGCATTCACCGACGGCGGCAGCCTCAATGCCTGGATCGGCGGCCTGTCGAAAGCCTTCCTTGCCGGGGTCGGCAAGGATTCCGTTACCGGCTCGATTCCGGAGACGGTATTCATGACCTTCCAGATGACGTTTGCGATCATCACGCCGGCGCTCATCTGCGGCGCGTTTGCCGATCGCATGAAGTTCTCGGCGCTTCTCTGGTTCATCGGGCTCTGGAGCGTCGTCGTCTATGCGCCGGTCGCCCATTGGGTCTGGGGCGGCGGCTTCCTTCAGGGGGCCGGCGTGCTCGATTTCGCTGGCGGCACGGTCGTGCACATCAACGCCGGCATTGCCGGGCTTGTCGCCGCGCTCGTGCTCGGCAAGCGCCTTGGGTACGGCCAGGAGAACATGGCGCCGCACAATCTCGTTCTCTCGCTGATCGGCGCTTCGCTCCTCTGGGTCGGCTGGTTTGGCTTCAACGCCGGCTCCGCCGTTGCCGCCAACGGCTCGGCCGGCATGGCAATGGCAGTCACCCAGATCGCAACCGCCGCCGCCGCGCTGGCGTGGATGTTCGGCGAGTGGGCGACCCTCGGCAAGCCGAGCGTGCTCGGCATTCTTTCCGGCGCGATCGCAGGTCTCGTTGCGATCACGCCGGCCTCCGGCTTCGTCGGACCGACCGGCGCTCTCGTGATCGGCATTGTGGCGGGTCTCGTCTGCCTCTGGGCGGTCGCCTGGCTGAAGCCGCGGCTCGGCTACGACGACTCGCTCGACGTCTTCGGCGTCCACGCGGTGGGCGGCATCGTCGGCGCGCTGCTGACCGGCGTGTTCGCGGTCGAAGCCATCGGCGGAACCCCTGGGATGCTGGAAGGCAATGGCGGCCAGATCGCCACACAGGCCTATGGAATCCTCGCCACCATCGTCTGGACCGCGGTGGCGAGCTTCGTGATCCTCAAGGCAATCGACCTCGTCATTGGCCTGCGCACCTCGCGCGAGACGGAGATTGAGGGCCTCGACATCAATCTGCACGGAGAGGTCGTTCAATAGACGTTCAATCTGGATGCAGGATGAACAGGTTGCATTCCGCCGGCCCTGGCACGTTCCTGCGTGCCGGGGCCGTTGCTTAGGTTAAGCCCTGCTTAAATAAACCGGACTACGTTCGGCCCAGCGCCTGACCGCGCCTGTAGATGGGCCGCCCGATGACGGACCGCGTAGCTGTATCGACCGTCCTGCCGCTTCTGCGGCCCAAGCCGATGCATTCCGAAGGATTCGACCTCCGGCCTCGCCAGGGGAGGCTGCCGGTTTGAGCCGATCCCGAACGTTGTCCGTTGGCGCCCGGAGCGATACCGGGCTTCGCCGCTTCGTCCGGCGCAATCTCGCGGCCCTGTGCGGCTTCGGGCTGATCGCCGGCAGCGCGGCACTTGCCGCAGCGCTGGCGACCTGGGCCGCCAACGACCCGAGCCTCAGTCACGCAACCGGGCTGCCCCCGCGCAACATGCTGGGCCATCCGGGCGCGGTCGCCGCCGATCTTGCGATGCAGTTCCTGGGCCTCGCCGCGATCGCCCTCCTCATACCGGTCGCGGTGTGGGGATGGCAGCTCGTTTTCGCCGGGCACGCCCATTGGAACCGCCGAGCGCTCGCAGCCTGGCTTACCGGCTCGATCGTGGCCACCGGCGCAGCGGCAACCCTGCCGATCCCCTCTTCGTGGCCACTTCCGAGCGGATTGGGCGGCGTCATAGGCGATCTTCTCCTGCGTTTTCCGGCCGTCTTGTTTGGCGGCGAACCGTCGGGGTTCGTCGCGTTTCTGTGGGGCATCCCTCTGGCGGCACTGTCTGCCGCGATGCTCCTCTTTTCCTGCGGTGTCGCTCTCCGCCGCCTGGTCCGGCCGCGCCGCCGCCGGCGCCGCATCGCCGAGGCCGAGGAAGACGAATTCATGGCGCCGGAAGAGGAGGAAGAGACCGAAGACGGGGAGGATGGGATGGTCGACGAGGCGGAGGACCGTCGCAGCGCGCGCCTCGGTCTGCTGTTCGGCCTGCTTATCCATCTTGGCTTCCGCCTCGCAATGATGATCCGCCGCCTCTTCGCGGCGCTCTTTCGCGCCATCGGCCGCATGCGCGCGCGCGACGATGAGTTCGCGATTGTCTATGGCGAACGGATCGAGCCCATGCTCGGCCATGGCGCACCCGTCCATGCGCGCCGCCAGTTCGACCGCAACACGGAATACGACGACGGCGTCGAGAATGCCGACGACGAAGGTGACTTCCGGGAGGAGGACGACAGCGAGGACGATGGAGACGAAGACGTCGGGGACGATGCCGGGGACGAGGAGGAAGGCGAGACCGACGAGGAATCCGACGATTTGCGCCCCGCCCGCGCGAGAAAGACGAAGCGAGGCAAAGCCCGGGCGCGCGGCGCTTTCGTTTTTCCGTCGCTCGACCTTCTGGCCGAGCCGCGCGGCAATGGCTTGAAGGCCGCAAGCCCCGAGACCCTTGAGCAGAACGCGCGCCTCCTGGAGAGCGTGCTCGACGATTTCGGCGTGCGTGGCGAGATCATTCATGCCCGCCCGGGCCCGGTCGTCACGCTCTACGAACTGGAACCTGCGCCCGGCATCAAATCGTCGCGCGTGATCGGCCTTGCCGACGATATTGCACGCTCCATGAGCGCCATCGCATGCCGCGTTGCCGTCGTCCCCGGCAAGAACGCAATCGGTATCGAGCTGCCGAACCCGCGCCGTGAGCTGGTGCTGCTGCGCGAACTCCTCGCTTCCTCCGAATTCGAAACCTCCAAGGCGCGTCTGCCGCTTTGTCTCGGCAAGACCATCGGCGGCGAGCCGGTGATCGCCGATCTGTCGCGCATGCCGCATCTGCTGATCGCCGGCACCACCGGCTCCGGCAAATCCGTCGCGATCAACACCATGATCCTGTCGCTGGTCTACCGGCTCACGCCCGAGCAGTGCCGGCTGATCATGATCGATCCGAAGATGCTGGAGCTGTCGACCTATCAGGATATTCCGCATCTGCTGACGCCCGTCGTGACCGATCCGCGCAAGGCTGTTGTCGCGCTCAAGTGGACCGTGCGCGAGATGGAAGAGCGCTATCGCAAGATGTCGAAGGTGGGCGTGCGCAACATCGACGGCCTCAACGCCCGTATTGCCCAGGCGCGGGCGCGCGGCGAGGTCATCACGCGTACCGTTCAGACCGGCTTTGACAAGGAAACCGGCCAGGCGATCTACGAGCAGGAGGAGCTCTCGCTCGATCCCATGCCCTACATCGTCGTCATCATCGACGAGATGGCCGACCTCATGATGGTGGCAGGCAAGGAGATCGAGGGTGCCGTCCAGCGGCTGGCGCAGATGGCGCGCGCCGCCGGCATACATGTGATCATGGCCACGCAGCGCCCGTCGGTCGACGTCATTACCGGCACCATCAAGGCGAATTTCCCGACGCGCATTTCCTTCCAGGTCACCTCGAAGATCGACAGTCGCACGATCCTCGGCGAGCAGGGCGCCGAGCAGCTGCTCGGACAGGGCGACATGCTCTACATGATGGGCGGCGGGCGCATCACCCGCGTGCACGGCCCCTTCGTCGACGACGGCGAGGTCGAGAAGGTTGTCGCGCATCTGCGCGCCCAGGGCGTTCCGGAATATCTGGAGTCCGTCACTGCGGACGACTCCGACGGCATCGACGCGATGGAGGGCGGCGAGGACGGAACCGAATCGAACGACCTCTACGATCAGGCGGTCGCCATTGTGCTGCGCGACCGCAAGGCGTCGACCAGCTACATCCAGCGCCGCCTGCAGATAGGCTATAATCGGGCAGCCTCGATCGTCGAACGGATGGAAAACGAGGGCCTGGTGAGCCCTGCCAACCATGCCGGAAAACGCGAAATACTGGTCGATGAGCGGGACGAGGCGATCTGACGAAGCGCCCGCCGGCGGCGGAGGCGCCGCGAAGTCGCCATAGAGCTGGGCTAGGCGGAACCTTGATCTGGAGCGGAAAGCGCGTGCCCATGTCGAGTAAAACAGCGGCGGTTCGGTTGATGTCGGCCTGCCCTGCATTCCTTTGTGCGCTGGCCGCCACCCTTGCGGGCCCCGCGCTGGCAGCCACCGAGCCGCCGGTCCCGATCCCGATCCCGCGGGAGGCGGCCCTCGCCGCGCCGCCTTTCGATGCGCTGGTGGCCCCGGGCGAGGGCGGCACGCCCGTCATGGACCGCACGCTCGTCCTTCAGAACATCAGCAACTATTTCAACTCGATCCGGACGATGCAGGGCCAGTTCATCCAGATCGGCCCGAACGACGAGCGATCAGAAGGGACGTTCTACCTTTCCCGACCCGGCAAGGTGCGTTTCCGCTACCAGCCGCCGGTCCGGGTGGAGGTCGTTGCGGATGGGAAGTCGTTGTCGGTGGAAGACAAGACTGCCGGCACGCAGGATCTTTACCCCCTGTCCAAGACGCCGCTGAAGGCATTGCTCGCCAACCACATCGATCTGACCTCGAGCGAGATTGTCGGCGATATCCGCGAGGACGGCGATCTCATTTCGGTGCAGCTCGCCGAACCGACCTTCGGCGACGGTCGACTCACGCTCATCTTCGACAAGGCGACCTATGAGCTTCGGCAGTGGGTCGTGACCGACGCCCGCGGTCTCAACACCTCTGTGGCCCTTTTCAACGTCACGACCGGCCAGCCCATCGATCCGCGCATCTTCCGGATATACATCACCGGCAACGCTGGCCGCCCATAGGCGCCGTACCGGGATTGCAATGGCCGCGACGGGCGCTTACCAATGCGCCGCCATTGGCCAGTCGCCCATGCCGCTTCGCATTGCCACGTGGAACGTCAACTCCGTCCGGCTTCGCGTCGATCTGATCGGCGCCTTTCTCGACACGCACGCCCCGGACATACTCTGCCTGCAGGAGATCAAGTGTCCGGCCGACGCCTTTCCGGCGGCGGCATTTCGCAAACGTGGCTTCAACCACATCGCGATAAACGGCCGCAAGGGCTATCACGGCGTCGCCATCGTTTCGAAGATACCGTTCCTGCGGACTGCTGCGCGCGACTTCTGCGGGCTGAGCGATGGCCGGCATATTTCCGTCGCGCTGGCCGACGGTGGCGGCGAGGTTTTGCTTCACAACTTCTATGTTCCGGCCGGCGGCGACGAGCCCGACCCGGTCGTCAATCCGAAATTCGCACACAAGCTTGCCTTCCTGGATGAGATGCACCGCTGGCTGAACGGTTCGACCCTGTCGCGCTCGGCCGTTCTCGTCGGCGACCTCAATGTCGCGCCGCTAGAGCACGACGTCTGGTCGCACCGTCAGCTTCTCGGCGTGGTCAGTCACACCCCGGTGGAGACCGGGAGTCTCGACCGTCTGCGGGCCGCCGGATCCTGGATCGATGCCATGCGCCACTTCGTTCCCGCCGACCGGAAGCTCTACACCTGGTGGAGCTACCGCGCCCGCGACTGGGCGGCATCCGACCGCGGTCGCCGTCTCGATCACATCTGGGTGGCACCCGCCCTCGCGCCGCGCCTCCGGAACGTCGAGGTGGTGCGCGAGGCCCGCGGCTGGAAACAGCCGTCGGACCACGTTCCAGTGATCGTCAGCCTTGCACCGGTTTCGCATCGCCCGGGTCCGGCGGAAACAGGGCCCGGATCGATGCAAGTTCGCTGACCGTCCCGGCGAGCCGCGCCGCCAGCCGCGCGTGGAGCCGCTGCGCGACCTCCGGATATTCGCGCACCATGCGCATGACGGCGGCGCCGCCGAGTTCGATAACCTGTGTGTCGCCGAGTGCCGCCGCCGTCGCTGGCCGCGTCGTTTCGACGAAGAGCGCCATCTCGCCGATCAGCGTGCCGGCCGGACAAAGCGCCACGACGCGGCGCGAATCGCCGCTTCCCTCGATCAGTTCGATGGCGCCGCGCGCAACGATGTAGCCGGATTTGGCAGGCGCGCCCTTCTCGAACAGAATCCCGCCGGCCTTGAGCTCGAGCCGCACCGCGCTGAAGGCCAGGAGGCGAAGGTGATCCGCTGAAAGCCCCTCGAACAGGGGCACGCGCGCAAAGAGCGCGATATCCCGGTCGAGGCTCATTGCCGCCGCCCCCTTCCGCTAGGGCACGAGCTTGTAGCCGCCGCCCTCGGTAACCAGCAGTTCGGCATGCGCGGGCTCCCGCTCGATCTTCTGGCGCAGCCGGTAGATGTGAGTCTCGAGCGTGTGTGTCGTGACGCCTGAATTGTAGCCCCAGACTTCGTGAAGGAGGGTGTCGCGATTCACCACCCGCTCACCCGCCCGGTACAGGAACTTGAGAATTGCGGTCTCCTTCTCGGTGAGCCTGACCTTCTGGCCGCGCTCGTCGAGAAGCACCTTGGCGCTTGGCCGGAACGTATAGCGCCCGACCTTGAACGTTGCGTCCTCGCTCTGCTCGTGCTGACGCAGTTGCACCCGGATCCGCGCGAGCAGAACCGCAAAGCGGAACGGCTTGGTGACGTAGTCGTTCGCGCCTGCCTCCAGTCCGAGCACCGTGTCGGAATCGGAGGTCTGCCCGGTAAGCAGGATGATCGGGGCCTTGAAGCCGCCCTTCCGCAACACCTTGACGGCCTCGCGACCGTCTATGTCGGGAAGGCCGACGTCCATGATGACGAGATCGGCAAGGCTCTGGCGCGCCGTCTGGATTCCCTTCGAGGCCGTGCCCTCCTGCAGTACCTCGAATTCCTCGTAGAGCGAAAGCTGCTCCACGAGACTGTCGCGGAGCATATCGTCGTCGTCGACGATGAGGATCTTGCGGGCGCTCATCGGACTCCCCTCGACTGGCCGGAACCGGCAGGGGCGGCGCGGTTTGGGATTTGCATGGCTGCGATGTAGACCTCTGGCAACCGGCGGGGCAAGAAAATCGCCGGGGAATACGCCCTCCCAGTGCAGGTACCAATGAAGCCCCAGTTGATCGTTGTGTCAAAGGCCGCCGGAGGGCCGGAGCGTGCCATTCTGCGGGCCGGGGACTGGCGCGTGCCGTGCGTCCTCGGCCGGGCGGGGATATCCCGCTTCAAGCGCGAGGGCGACGGCGCGACGCCCGCCGGCACGCTGCGTCCGCGGCTGGTGCTTTTCCGGTCCGACCGCCTGACCCGCCCGGCGACGGAATTGCCGGTCCGTGCGATCCGGCCACAGGATGGCTGGTGCGACGATCCGGACGACCGGAACTACAATCGTCCGGTGACACTTCCCTATCCGGCCCGCCACGAGCGCCTCTGGCGCGACGATTCCCTCTACGATCTCCTTGCCGTGCTCGACTGGAATCTGGAACCGGCGATCGGAAACCGCGGCAGCGCGATTTTCCTGCATCTTGCGCGGGCGGACGGTGCGCCGACGGAAGGATGCATCGCCATGGGTCGCGCCGCGATGCAGCGCCTCCTCCGTTGCATGAACGGCGATACGAGGATCGAGATCGCCTAGCGTTGCGGCCGCGCACCGAATATCGCCGACCCGACGCGCACCATGGTTGCGCCGAGCGCGATCGCCGTCTCGAAATCGTCGCTCATCCCCATCGACAGCTCGGCCAGACCGAGCCGCCTGGCGATCGTCGCCAGCAGCGCGAAATGCGGCGCCGGAGGCTCGTCGACCGGCGGGATGCACATCAGCCCGTCGACGACGAGCCCATGCACCTCGCGGCAACGCGCCACGAAGGCCTCCGCCTCTTCCGGTGCCACGCCCGCCTTTTGCGGCTCGCCGCCGGTATTGACCTGAACCAGGAGCCGCGGCGCGCGCTTCCGGCGTGCGATCTCGGCACCCACGGCAGCCGCGATCTTGTCCCGGTCGATCGAATGGATAACGTCGAACAGCGCAACCGCCTCCGCGACCTTGTTGGATTGCAAGGGCCCGATGAGATGAAGCGCCGCGTCCGGATATTCTGCTCTGAGCGCCGGAAACTTCGCCCTTGCTTCCTGCACCCGGTTCTCGCCGAAATCGCGTTGCCCCGCGGCAAGCGCCGGGCGAATTGCGGAAACATCGAATCCCTTTGTCACGGCGACAAGCCGAACGCCGTCCGGCCGTCGCCCCGCCGCCCGGCAGGCGGCCGCGATCCGCTCGCGCACGGCGGCCAGGCGAACGGCGACATCGGCTTGCTCGGCTGCGGCCATGGCGTGCCATGTCCCGCGCCGCCGGCCGGAAGTCAACCGCCGCCCGCATGTGTGGCTGTGCGTGCTGTTGACCCCCTGCGGCATTTCTGGTGAAGGTCGCCGCCGCGTGCGCCGGGGGTTGCCAGGCCACGCCGGCACCGGGAAAGGCATGGCCACCGAACGCTACAATCACCGCGAGGTCGAGGCCCGCTGGCAGAAGGTCTGGGCGGAGCGTGGCGTCTATCGCACCGACAACGACGATCCGCGGCCGAAATACTACGTCCTGGAGATGTTTCCCTATCCCTCCGGGCGCATTCACATGGGCCATGTGCGCAACTACACGCTGGGAGACGTCGTGGCGCGCTACATGCGGGCCCGCGGCTTCAATGTGCTGCATCCCATGGGCTGGGACGCCTTCGGCATGCCGGCGGAGAACGCCGCGATGCAGAACCGCGTGCATCCGAAAGCATGGACCTACGAAAACATTGCCGCGATGCGCGAGCAGTTGAAGACGATGGGACTGTCGATCGACTGGGATCGCGAATTTGCCACCTCCGACCTCGACTACTACGCCCAGCAGCAGAAGCTCTTCCTCGACATGCTGGCGAAGGGCCTCGCCTTCCGGAAGAAATCGAAGGTGAACTGGGACCCTGTCGACCAGACCGTGCTTGCCAACGAACAGGTGATCGACGGCAAGGGCTGGCGTTCCGGCGCGCCGGTCGAGCAGCGCGAGCTCACGCAATGGTTCCTTCGCATTACGCAATATGCCGACGATCTGCTTTCCGCGCTCGACCGGCTCGACCGGTGGCCAGAGAAGGTCCGCCTCATGCAGCGCAATTGGATCGGGCGCTCCGAGGGCTTGCGAATCCGTTTCGTCTTCGTCGATCCGCCGCCGGAAGACGTCCGCACTGTCGAGGTCTTCACAACACGGCCCGACACGCTCTTCGGCGCGAGCTTCCTCGCGCTCTCGCCCGACCATCCCCTGTCGGGCGAACTCGCCGCAGGCGATCCCGCGCTCGCCGAATTCATCGCCGCATGCCGGCGAACCGGCACCAGCGCGGCTCTGCTCGAAACGGCCGAGAAGATGGGCTTCGACACCGGTCTTCGCGTCCGGCACCCGCTCGACACGGAAAAGACGCTTCCCGTCTATGTCGCCAACTTCGTGCTGATGGAGTACGGCACCGGCGCGATATTCGGCTGTCCGGCGCACGACCAGCGCGATTTCGAGTTTGCCCGCAAATACGGACTGCCGATCACGCCGGTCGTGGCCCCGCTCGACACATTCGACAGCGAGGCGGATCTCGTCGCCTGGCTCAGACAGTTCGAGAGCGGCGACGAGGCCTATCTTGACGATGGACAGCTCATCAACTCCGGCTTCCTCGACGGGCTGACCGTCGCCGCGGCCAAGGAGGAAGTCGCCCGCAGGCTTGAGGCCGTCATCGTCGACGGCGCACCGCAGGCGGCGCGTCAAATCAACTATCGCCTGCGTGACTGGGGAATCTCGCGCCAGCGCTACTGGGGTTGTCCGATCCCGGTCGTGCACTGCAGGCGGTGCGGCATCGTTCCCGTGCCCGAGAAGGATCTGCCGGTGCAGCTCCCCGACGATGTCGAATTCGACCGTCCGGGCAACCCCCTCGACCGGCATCCGACGTGGAAGCATATCGCCTGCCCGCAATGCGACGGCCCCGCCGAGCGCGAGACCGATACCATGGACACCTTTGTCGACTCGTCGTGGTACTTTGCGCGTTTCACCGCCCCGCACGCGAACACGCCGACCGACCGCAGGGCCGCCGATGCCTGGCTGCCCGTCAATCAGTATATTGGCGGCGTCGAGCACGCGATTCTGCACCTGCTCTATTCGCGCTTCTTTGCGCGCGCCATGCGCGATACCGGCCATCTGGGCGTCGATGAGCCCTTTGAGGGTCTCTTCACGCAAGGCATGGTCGTGCATGAGACCTATCGGCGGCCGGACGGAACCTGGGCCAGCCCGGCAGAGGTCCGTGTGGTCGAGGAGAACGGCATTCGTCGCGCACGCGACATCGCCACCGGCGAGGAGATCGCGATCGGCGGCATCGAAAAAATGTCGAAGTCGCGACGAAACACCGTGGACCCGAGCGACATCATGGACACATACGGCGCCGATACCGCGCGCTGGTTCATGCTGTCCGATTCGCCGCCCGACCGCGACGTGATCTGGACGGCCGACGGAATTGCGGGGGCCCACCGCTTTGTGCAGCGCATCTGGCGGCTGGTGCAGGAGGCCGCGGATGAATCGAGCGGGGTTCCGCGTGCCGGCTCGGCACCGCCGAATGAAATGACCGAGGCCGCCCTGGCCCTGCGCAAGACGACGCACAAGACACTTGCCGCCGTTACCGACCACATCGAGGGTCTGCGTTTCAACGTCGCCGTCGCGCGACTCTACGAGCTCGTGAACGCCTTTGCCGCCGCCCTGCCGGCCGCCCGGTCCGACCGCTCGCTCGGCTGGGCGCTGCGCGAGGCGCTCGAATATCTGGTCCAGATGCTCGCACCGATGATGCCTCACCTTGCGGAGGAAACCTGGTTGCTTCTCGGGCATCGGGATCTGGTGGCGCTTCGCCCGTGGCCGACGCTCGATCGCGCCTTCCTCGTCGACGACACGATCCTGCTCCCCGTCCAAGTGAACGGCCGGAAACGGGCGGAATTGACAATTGGCGCCGAGGCGTCCCAAGCTGACATAGAGGCCGCGACTCTGGCGCTCGACCCCATCCGGCAGGCGCTGGCCGGTCGGGCGCCGCGCAAGGTGATCGTCGTTCCGAAGAGGATCGTCAATGTCGTCGTTTGAGCCTCGTAAGCCCGGATTGCCGCGGTTTTGGACGGTCGCGCCGTTGGCAGCCGCATTGGCCCTGGCGGGCTGCAACGTGAGCCCCCTCTACGGACCGACGCTGGAGGGCCGGCCGCTCGCCGCCGACCTTGCCGCTATCTCCGTCGAGGCGCCCGCCTCCCGCGTTGAGCAGGTGATAACCAACAAGCTCATGTTCGAATTCAACGGCGGGGCCGAATCTGCCGTCGCCCCCCGCTACGGGCTCCGGGTATCTGCAACCGTGTCGGAGACGCCGGTCGGCACCACCAGGATCAGCGTCGCCCCGTCCTACTCGCTCGCCGTGGCCGCCTCCTACGAGCTCACCGACATCGCCTCGCAGCGGATCGTGACGCGCGGCATTGCGCGCGGCGTTGCGGCGTACGACCGGTCGAACCAGGCGTTCGCCAACACACGTGCGAAGCGCGATGCCGAAGACCGTGCGGCAGCCTCGGCCGCGGAGGAGATTCGTCTGCGGATTGCCGCCGCCCTGGTCGCCGGCAGCTGACGGCTCCGTGGTCGCGGTAAAGGCAGCCAACGCCGAACGATTCCTGGCCGAACCGCCCGCAACGCTGCGCACGCTTCTGCTCTACGGGCCGGACGCGGGACTTGTTGCCGAGCGGGCCGCCGCTTTCATCCGCTCCGTCCTCGGTCCCGATGCAGACGATCCCCTGTCGGTGATCCGTCTCGACGCCGATTCGCTCGCCGCCGATCCGACCCGCCTCGCCGACGAAGCGAACGCGCAGTCCCTGTTCGCTGGCCGGCGGGTGGTCCATGTTCGTGCGTTCGGCGCGCGGTCCATCCTGCCGGCGCTCGAGCCTGTTCTTGTTGCGCCGCCGATCGACACCCGCATCGTCATCGAAGCCGGCGATCTGAAGAAATCCGCCGCGCTTCGTCAACGCTGCGAGACGGCGAAGAGCGCCGCCGCTGTCCCCTGTTTCGCCGATGACGAGCGCGCGCTCGATCGCCTCATCGACGAGGAACTCGGCGCGGCAAACATCGGGATCGCCCAGGATGCGCGCGCCGCCTTGCGGCTCGCGATTGGCGGCGACCGCATGACGAGCCGGAACGAGATCCGCAAACTGGTCCTTTTTGCCGCCGGCGCGAGCGAGATCGCGCTCGCCGACGTAAAGGCGATTGTCGGCGACTCCGCCGAGATGGAAACCGACGATCTTCTCGACCGGATCGCATCCGGCGATGTCGAGGCGGCGGATCGGACACTCCGCCGTCTGCTGGCCGCTGGGACCTCCGCCGCGTCTGTCGGCACCGCAATCCAGCGCCACTTCCAGCTGCTTCACCGGCTGAAGGCCGCCATCGCCGGCGGCGCCTCCTTCGAGCAGGCGATCGAATCAGTCTTTCCGCGACTGTTCGGACCGCATCGCGACGCGACCGAAAGGGCCGTCAGGAGATGGTCGCAGGCAGCCCTCGATCGCGCGCTGCAACGGATTGAGATGTCGCTGCTCCAGGGTCGGCTGAACGGCCCGATATCCGGAGCGATCGTTGCCGAGCTCGCCGGCGCCCTCGCGCTCTATTCCGCGACGGAAGCCGCCAGAACGCGGCCGGAAATGCCTCAGGGCGCCTGAAGCCGTCGCGCGATCGCGTCGAGCTGCTCCAGATTGCCGTACCGCACACGCAATTCTCCCGATCCGTCCTTGCGATGCGCAATCGTGACGGCAAGGCCGAGCATATCGCTCAGCGTTCTTTCGAGTGCCAGCGTATCCGCATCCTTGGACGCCATCCCACCGGCACGCTTCCGGCGCTCCGGCTTCGCGGCAAGGGCCTCCGCATCGCGCACCGTCATGCCTTCGTCGACCACGCGCCGCGCCGCCGCTTCCGGATCGTCCGCATTCACAAGTGCCCGGGCATGACCCGCCGAGAGGCGGCCGTCGCGGATCAGATCTAGGACGGCTTGCGGAAGCTTCAGAAGCCGCAGCGTGTTCGCCACATGCGGCCGGCTCTTTCCGATCGCATCGGCCAGAGCGACCTGGCTGTAGCCGAACTCGGCGATCAGCTGCTGGTAGCCGAGCGCCTCTTCCAGCGGGTTGAGGTCGGTCCGTTGAACGTTTTCGACGATCGCAAGCTCGAGCGCTTCCTTGTCGCCGACATCGTGGATGAGGACCGGTACCTCGTGCAGGCCGGCCCGCTGGGCGGCGCGCCACCGCCGTTCGCCGGCGATGATTTCATAGCCGTCCATTGTCCCCGGCACGCGCCGCACAAGGATCGGCTGCACGATGCCCTTCTCCCGGATCGACGCGGTGAGATCGGCCAGATCCTCGTCCGCGAAAGATTTGCGCGGATTGCGTGGATTGGGCCGCAGGAACTCGATCGGCACGCGCCTTTGGCTCCGCGCCCTTTCCAGCACCGACGCTTCGCTTCCGGCATCGCCGATCAGCGCCGCAAGCCCGCGTCCCAATGCTTTCCGTACGCCCTCTTCAGCCATCGACGCCTCCTTTCGCCCGGATCAGGCAGCCTTGAGCTGCTTCTCCCGTTGGATGATCTCCGATGCGAGCCGCAGATATGCCTGGCTGCCGGTCGACTTGAAATCGTAGAGAAGCACCGGTTTGCCGTGCGAGGGCGCTTCCGAGATGCGCACGTTCCGCGGAATGACGGTTTGATAGACCGTGTCGCCCATGAACGCGCGCACATCCGCCACGACCTGCCCCGCGAGATTGTTGCGGCTGTCGAACATGGTGAGCACGATGCCGTGGATCGTCAGTTCCGGGTTGAGCGCCCGGCGCACCTGCTCGACTGTCTTCAATAGTTGCGTCAAACCCTCGAGTGCAAAGAACTCGCACTGAAGTGGCACCAGCACCGAATGCGAGGCCGCCATCGCGTTGACGGTAAGCAGATTGAGCGACGGCGGACAGTCGATCAGTACGTAGGTGAAATCGGCTTCGTCGCCCGTCGAGCGTACGCCAAGCCGCTCGAGACTCTGCCGCAGTCGCATCGTCCGGTCGGGGCGGTCCGCGATCTCCAGCTCGACACCGAGAAGATCGAGCGTCGACGGCGCCACGGACAGCCGTGGCACGCTGGTTGCCACCGCAACGTCGCGAAGCCCCGCTTCGCCGATCATCACATCGTAGGTCGAGCGCGTTCGCACGCTTCGGTCGATACCGAGGCCGGTGGACGCGTTGCCTTGCGGGTCGAGATCGACGATCAGAACGGTTTCGCCGATTGCCGCCAGCGCCGTCCCGAGATTGATGGCGGTCGTCGTCTTGCCGACGCCGCCCTTCTGGTTGGCAAGGCAGATCACCCGTGGAAGTCGTGGCAGGATCGGTTCGTCCGCGCCCATGCGTCACTTCTCCGTTCGCCGCCGCAGCCGCCGGATCTCGATCAGCACGCCCTCGCCGACGCGACTCCGGTGCTCTACCAGATCGATGTCCCAGGTTTGACGGGCCTCGCACATTTCGGCGTCGAAAGCGCGCCCCTTGTGGAAAACCGCGACCGCGCCGCGCGCCAGCAGCGGCTCAACAAAGGCACACAACACGGATAGGGGCGCGAGCGCACGCGCCGTGACGATGTCGACCGGCTGCGTCCATCGTTTCGCGACCGACTCGATCCGGTCGCAAACGACGTCGGCAGGCGCTCCGGTGACACGCACCGCCTCGCGAAGGAACGCGCATTTCTTCGCGTTCGACTCGACGAGCGCAACCGACGCACCGGCGACGTTGCGAAGCAGGATCGCCACGACGAGACCGGGGAAGCCCGCCCCGCTGCCGAGATCGAGCCAGCGGCGCGCCTTTGGAAAAAGCTCGACAAGCTGCGCGCTGTCGGCGATGTGGCGTTCCCATATATCCTCGAGTGTGCCCGGCCCGACGAGATTGTGGGTCGCCTGCCAGCGCTCGAGCAGCCCCACAAAGGCCTCGAGTGGCTCGCGCGCATCGCGCAAGAGTGCCAGGTTGCCGACATGGGCGGGCTCACGCAGCATGACGCCCTCGCGCCGGCCGCGCCTTCGTGAGAAGGAGCGTGAGCGCCGCCGGCGTCATTCCCTCGATCCGCGCCGCTTGGGCAAGCGTGGCCGGCCGTGCTCGATCGAGCTTCTCACGAAGCTCGTTCGAAAGACCGGAAAGGGCTCCAAAGTCCATGTCCCCCGGCAACCGGATCGCCTCGTCCCGCCGGAGTGCTGCGATGTCCGCCTCCTGGCGCGCGAGATAGGCCGAATAGCGCGCCTCGATCGCGATCTGGGCGGCAACGCTTGCATCGACAGCAGAAAGCTCGGGCCACAGCCGAAGCACGGCTGGCCAGCCGCCTCCTTCGGTCTGTGCAAGAACGTCCATGGCCGTCCGTCTAACGCCATCCTCATTCATCCGCACGCCCTTGCGCGCGGCTTCCGATGGGGTGACCGAGCGCTGCGCCAGCGCCTCCCTGACCGAATCGAGCATTGCCTTCTTGTGCGCGAACGCCGCCCGGCGTTCCCGCCCGACGACACCGAGTTCGATCCCGAGCGGTGTCAGCCGCTGGTCCGCATTGTCCGCGCGGAGCGACAGCCGGTATTCGGCCCGGGAGGTGAACATTCGGTACGGCTCCGAAACGCCCCGGCTCACCAGATCGTCGATCATCACGCCGAGATAGGCGTCCGCACGGCTGATGGCGATGCAACTGCCGCCCCCGGCCAGCCGGGCGGCATTGATGCCCGCCAGGATGCCCTGAGCCGCTGCCTCCTCGTAACCCGTCGTGCCGTTGATCTGCCCGGCGAGAAACAGCCCGCGCAGGCGCCGGACCTCCAGCTCCGGGGTCAGCTCGCGCGGATCGACATGGTCGTACTCGATCGCATAGCCGGGCCGTACGATCCGAGCCTTCTCAAGGCCTGGAATGCTCCGTACCAGCTCCTCCTGGATATATGCCGGCAAGGCAGTAGAAATACCGTTCGGATAGATTGTATCGACGTCCAGTCCTTCGGGTTCAAGAAAGACTTGATGTCCATCGCGTTCGCCGAAGCGGACGATCTTGTCTTCGATTGATGGACAGTAGCGCGGACCTCGGCTCTCGATCTGACCAGAATACATCGGAGACCGAGAGATATTCTTGAGGACTATTTCGTGCGTTTTGGAAATTGTTCGCACGATTCCACAACGAACCTGAGGGATACTTGTCCCCATCGTCATGGTCGAGAAAAACTCGGGAGGATCGTCGCCCGGCTGCATCTCGACGCGGCTCCAATCGATCGTCGCGCCTGCCAGCCTGGGGGGCGTGCCCGTCTTCAGGCGGCCAAGGGCAAGTCCCGCCCGGTCGAGAGTTGCCGAAAGACCCACTGAGGGAGCCTCTCCCATCCGCCCGGCGGAAATCCTTTGCTCGCCAATGTGAATGAGGCCCCGCAAAAACGTACCGGTGGTCAGGACCACCGCCGGTCCAAGCAGCTTCGATCCGTCCTTGAGCCGCACACCGCAAACCGAGCCTAGCTGCACAAGCAGGTCGGTCACCTCGCCAGACAGGATCGAGAGCCCATCTGTCGCACGGAGAGCTTCCTGGACAGCGCGCGCGTAGAGCTTCCGGTCAGCCTGCGCACGCGGCCCCCTGACGGCGGCCCCCTTCCGCCGGTTGAGAAGCCGAAACTGGATGCCGGCCGCATCGCCCGCGCGACCCATGATCCCGTCCAGCGCATCGATCTCGCGGACAAGGTGGCCTTTCCCAAGCCCGCCGATGGCCGGATTGCACGACATCGCGCCGATTGTTTCGAGGCGCTGCGTCACAAGGGCGGTCCGCGCGCCCATGCGCGCCGCGGCCGCGGCTGCCTCTGTCCCGGCATGCCCCCCGCCAACCACCACGACATCGAAATGTTTCACGTGAAACTATTTCCCGATGCAGAATTCGCTGAAGATGACATCCAGCCAGTCTTCTACATCGATTCGGCCCACAATGCGCGCCAGTGCATCGGAAGCAGTGCGTAACTCCTCGGCCACGACTTCGAGATCCGCCTGCTTCTCAGTCCGATCCAAAGCGCCCAGGCAGTCCGTCAGGGCGAACCTGTGCCGCTGGCGGGTAACGATGGCCGGCTCGGCAGCGTCGAGTTGCTCGGCCGCCAGACGGGCCAGGCTTGCCACCAGACCGTCGATTCCTGCTCCCGTTACCACCGAGATTGCATACTCGAACTGGCCGTTCCGCGTCAGTTGTTCCGGGTCCGAATCGAGAAGATCGATCTTGGTCGCAACGCGGAGGAAGGCCCCGGATGGCTTGAAGTCGAACTGAGACCCGGCGACAGACGCATCCGTCAGGACGATGGAAACATCGGCGAGTGCGGCCCGAGCCTTCGCCCTCTGGACACCCTCGCGCTCGACCGCGCTTTCCGCACACCGAATCCCCGCGGTGTCTATTAACGTTAACGGAAACCCATCGAGGTCCATCCGCACCTCGATCAGGTCCCGCGTGGTCCCCGGCTCGGCCGAGACAATCGCAGCCTCGCGGCGAGCAAGAGCATTCAAAAGACTGGATTTCCCGGCATTCGGCGCGCCCAGAATCACGACCTCCAGGCCGTCCCGCAGCCGCTCGCCCCGCCGATCGTCCCGAAGCGCCGCCGCGATCCCTTCGCGCACCCCAGCGATCTGCCGGAACGCCTCCGCTGCAATTCCTCTCGGAACATCCTCCTCCTCGGAGAAGTCCAGCTCGGCCTCGATCATGGCCCGCGCCCGGATCAGCTTATGCCTCCAGGCCTCGCACAACGACCCCAGCGCCCCGCCGGCCTGCCGCAGCGCCTGCCGCCGCTGCATTTCAGTCTCCGCCGCCACGAGATCCGCCAGTCCCTCGACCGCGGCCAGATCCAGCTTGCCCCTCTCGAAAGCCCGCCGGGCGAATTCCCCGGGCGTTGCGAGCCGGAATCCATCGATCTGCCCGAGCGCTTCGGTCAGCGCAGCGACGACGGCACGACCGCCGTGAATGTGAAGTTCCGCGGCATCCTCCCCGGTAAAGCTCGCGGGTCCGGGAAAGAAGACGGCGAGCCCCCGGTCGATGACTTCTGCCGACACCGGATTCGCGATGTTCGCAACAACCAGGCGACGGTCGGCCGGAACGTAGCCGATGAGCGTTTCGAGTCCGAATCGAACCATCGGCCCGCTCATCCTGAACACCGCCACACCCGCCGGCGGGCGGCCGCTCGACAGGGCGAAAATCGTATCTTGGCTCAACATGGCATTTCCGGCATGGAAGCGAAGCGAGGCCTTTCAGGATCAGTTTCAATGCCGAACGGCAACATGCTGGCGCAGGAGACAAGTCCATACCTGCTTCAGCACAAGGACAATCCCGTCCATTGGCGTCCGTGGGGCCGTGCGGCCCTCGAGGAAGCCGAGCGCACGGGCAAACCCATCCTCCTCTCCATCGGCTACGCGGCCTGCCATTGGTGCCACGTCATGGCCCATGAGAGCTTCGAGGACCCGGAGACCGCGGCGGTCATGAACCGCCTTTTCGTGAACATCAAGGTCGATCGCGAGGAGCGCCCCGACATCGATCAGATCTACATGGCGGCGTTGCACGCCCTCGACGAGCAGGGCGGCTGGCCGCTTACCATGTTTCTTACACCCCGCGGAGAGCCGATCTGGGGCGGCACATACTTTCCGAAGGAAAGCCGATACGGTCGCCCCGCATTCGTCCGGGTGCTGGAGGAGGTGGCGCGCCTGTTCCGCGAGGAGCCCGACAAGATCGAGACCAACCGGCGCTATCTCCTCGAAAGGCTGCGCGCCGGTCCCACCCCGCAGTCGCTGCCCTTGGGCGTGCCGCTCCTCGACGAAGCCGCCTCCCGGCTCCTCGGCCTCATGGACCCGGTCGCGGGCGGTACCCGCGGCGCACCCAAGTTTCCGCAGGCCAGCCTCATCGCCTTCCTTGCGCGCACGGCAGCCCGGACCGGCGACCCGCGCTACCGTGACATCGTCCACCTCACGCTCCGCCAGATCGCGAACGGTGGCATCTACGATCACATCGGCGGCGGTTTCTGCCGCTACTCGGTCGATGCCCGCTGGCTCGTCCCGCATTTCGAGAAGATGCTTTACGACAATGCGCAACTCATCGAACGGATGACCTGCGCATGGCTCCAGACCCGCGAGGCGCTTTTTCAGGTCCGGATCGAGGAAACCGTCGACTGGCTCCTGCGCGAGATGCGGACCAAGGGGGCTTTCGCCGCCAGCCTCGACGCGGACTCGGAAGGCGAGGAGGGTCGCTTCTACGTCTGGCGTCCGGAAGAGGTGATAGCCGTGCTGGGCAAGGACGATGGAACGCGCTTCGCGGGAACTTACGACATCACACCTGCGGGAAACTGGGAGGGCCGGTCGATACCCAACCGGCTCGACGGCGGCGAATTCGATCCCGCCGCCGACGCCGAGCTCGCGCCGCTTCGCCGCCGTCTCCTGGCGGCGCGCGACCGGCGTCCGCACCCCGCCCGCGACGACAAGATTCTCGCAGACTGGAACGGGCTGACCGTCGCAGCGCTGGCATTCGCCGGATGGAGTTTTGATCGCGATGACTGGATATCCGTAGCGGCGCAGACGTATCGCTTCATTTGCACGACGATGACCCGCGAGGCGCGCCTGGGTCATTCCTGGCGTCAGGGACGGTTGCTCTTTCCCGGCTTCGCCAGCGATCATGCAGCCATGGTCAGGGCCGCGCTCGCCCTCCATCACGCCACGCAGGACGGCGCGTATCTGGACGACGCCGAGCGTTTCATGGCGGCGTTGCTCGACCATTACGGCAATCCCGGACCGGGCGGCTACTTCACAACCGCTGCCGATTCCGACCCGCTGTTCACGCGCCCGACGTCACTCCTCGACGAGGCCGTCCCCAGCGCCACGTCTCTGGCGGCCGACGCACTCATCCGTCTTTGGCATCTCACCGGATCGGACCGATACCGTCACGAGGTGGACTCGCTCCTCGAGAAGAACTCCGGCGCGATAGGCGAAAACCTCTTTGCAGCAGCCGGTCTCCTGTCCGCGCTGGACCTGCGTGTCTCGGCCCGCCAGATCGTGATCGTTGTACCCGAAGGCGGCGACGCGAATCCCTTGCTGACACGGCTCCGCGCACACTGGCGCGAGCATTTCATGTTGGCAGTGCTCTCGCGCACCGACCGTCTGCCACCGACCCATCCCGCGCACGGCAAGACTGCGATCGAAGGCAGGGTGACCGCGTATGTATGCCGTGGCGAAACCTGCTCGCTCCCGGTCACCGACGGCGACTCGCTCGTCAGCCTCCTGACCGGCTGAGGCCCGCCGACGGATCGACCACCGCAGCGAGAAGGAAGCCGTCATACCCCTTCACGCCGACTGTCTGAATGACCGTCGCGTGAACGCGCCGGTCGGTCGAAATCGCATCTGCCAGTCGCCGCACGCCGACCACGTCGGAATCCCGGCTCGCTCCGTCAGTCACCGTGCCCCCGCGCACGACATTGTCGACCAGTATCAGGCCGCCCAGACGGCCGAGCTTCACCGCCCAATCGAAATAGACGGGATTGTTCTCCTTGTCCGCGTCGATGAATGCAAAATCGAACGCCGCGATTCCTTCCGCGGCGAGCGCTGGCAGCAATTCGATGGCATCGCCGACCCGAACCTCGACCCGATCGGCGAAACCGGCGGCCGCGATATTGTCGCGCGCGACCTCTGCATGCTCGGGATCGATCTCAATCGTCACCAGCCTGCCACCCGGGGCCAACGCACGCGCCAGCCATATCGTGCTGTAGCCTCCCAGCGTCCCGATTTCGAGAATCTTTCGCGCCCCTGTGGCACGCGCCAGAATCTCGAGAAGCCTTCCCTGGTTGGGCGCGACCGCAATCGCCGGAAGGCCCGCCTTCCGGCTCCGGCGAAGGGCGCCTTCAAGCGCCGCATCCTGCGCCGGCAGCAGCCGTTCGAAATACGCGTCGACGGCCGTCCAGCTCCGGTCCCGCATCGCACCGCCGTCACGTGTTCATCGAATCGAAGAACTCGGCGTTGGTCTTCGTCTGCTTCAGCTTGTCGAGGAGAAACTCGATGGCGTCGGACGGACCCATCGGCATCAGGATGCGGCGGAGCACATACATCTTCTTGAGAGTGTCCGGCGGCACCAGCAGCTCTTCCTTGCGTGTGCCCGACCGCGTGATGTCGATTGCCGGGAAGGTGCGCTTGTCGGCGACCTTGCGGTCGAGAATGATCTCCGAATTGCCGGTCCCCTTGAACTCTTCGAAGATGACTTCGTCCATCCGGCTGCCGGTATCGATCAGCGCCGTGGCGATGATCGTCAGCGAACCGCCTTCCTCGATGTTGCGCGCCGCGCCGAAGAAACGCTTCGGCCGCTGAAGCGCATTGGCGTCGACGCCGCCGGTCAGCACCTTGCCGGAGGAGGGGACGACCGTATTGTATGCGCGCCCGAGCCGCGTGATGGAGTCGAGCAGGATGACCACGTCGCGGCCGTGCTCGACCAGCCGCTTCGCCTTCTCGATCACCATCTCGGCTACCTGAACGTGGCGGGACGCCGGCTCGTCGAAGGTCGACGAAATGACCTCGCCCTTCACCGAACGCTGCATGTCGGTAACCTCCTCCGGCCGCTCGTCGATCAGGAGGACGATGAGATAACACTCCGGGTGATTGCCGGTGATCGAATGCGCAATGTTCTGCAGAAGCACGGTCTTGCCGGTGCGCGGCGGGGAAACGATCAGCGCACGTTGTCCCTTCCCGAGGGGTGTCACCAGATCTATGACCCGCGCCGACAGGTCCTTCCGCGTCGGATCCTCCGTCTCCATCCGCAAGCGCTCGTCGGGATAGAGCGGCGTCAGATTGTCGAAGTGGATCTTGTGGCGTGCCTTGTCCGGATCCTCGAAGTTGATGGAGTTGACCTTCAAAAGCGCGAAATAGCGCTCACCGTCCTTCGGACTCCGGATCTCGCCTTCAACTGTGTCGCCGGTGCGAAGCGAGAAACGCCGTATTTGCGATGGCGACACGTAGATGTCGTCCGGTCCTGCAAGATAGTTCGCGTCGGGCGAGCGCAGGAACCCGAAGCCGTCCTGGAGTACCTCGACAACACCTTCCCCGATGATGTCGACATCGCGGCCGGCGAGCTGCTTCAGGATTGCGAACATCAGCTCCTGCTTCCGCAGCGTGCTCGCATTGTCGATCTGGAGCTCCTCGGCGAAGGACAGAAGCTCGGTGGGCGACTTCGCCTTCAGGTCCTTTAGTTTCATCTCTCGCATGGAAAGCGATTCTTTCGATCGGAATGGCCGCCGATCATCGTAAGGGTGGGAGGTTGCAGAACTTCACCGGAGCGTCGTCCGGCGGCGCGGCGGACCCGGACGGGGTCGATGCCGCCGGCGCCTGTCTGCTTGGAGTAGGGCAAATGTAGTCGTTCGAAGGGACTGCGGCAAGAGCGTAGCCCTAGAACGGCTTAACTACCACCAGGATTACGATCAGGATGAGGAGAACCGTCGGGATTTCGTTCGCTATCCGATAGACGCGCGCCGGATGGCGGTGTCCCCGCCCGGCAAGACCGCGCCGCTGGGAAGCCAGCCAGAAATGGAACGCGGTCATCGCCGCCACCAGGACGAGCTTCGCCCAGAGCCAGGGGGCACTGTCCCAGTGCCCCGCCCAAACGAGGCCGAGCCCCGACAGCCAGGTCGCCACCATGGCCGGCGTCATTATGATCCGGAGAAGCCGCTCTTCCATGACGGCGAACGTGCGGGCCTGCACCGAGTCCGGCTCCGCGTCCGCGTGATAGACGAACAGGCGCGGCAGATAGAACACACCCGCCATCCACGCCACCATCGCCACGATGTGGAAGGCGAGCAGCAGATTGTAACCCATGCTCCCGACGCTCATGCCGCTCCCCGATATACCCGCACACGGGCAACCGTCCGCTCCACATGCGCCACCGGCGTTTCCGGCAGAACGCCGTGTCCCAGATTGAAGACGAGGGGTCCCCGGCCGAGCGCTGCGAGTATGCGGTCAACCGCCGCATCGAGCGTCTTCCCACCCGCCAGAAGCGCCGCCGGATCGAGATTGCCCTGCACCGGCCTGACCTTTTGAAGTTCACCCGCCAGCGACAGCGGAACCGTCCAGTCGAGACCGATGGCATCGACGCGGGTCGCTTCGATGTAGTCCCGCAGACTGGCGCCCGCGCCCCGCGGGAAACCTATGATTTTTGCACTGGGAACGGCGGCCCGAACCGCCGACACGATACGCGCGGTCGGCTCGACACACCATGTCCGGAACTCCTCCGGAGCAAGTACGCCCGCCCAGGTGTCGAATATCTGCACGACATCGGCACCGGCCTTGAGCTGAGCAGCCAGATAGGCACCCGACGTGTCGATCAGCCGGTCGATCAGCTCACGGAATGCATCCGGTTCGCGATAGGCCATCAGCCGGGCGGGAAGCTGGTCCGGCGTTCCCATGCCCGCGACCATATACGTCGCCACCGTCCAGGGCGCTCCGCAAAACCCGATCACCGCCTTGTGCATTGGCAACGCTGCGCGCACGCGGCCGAGCGCCTCGAGCGCCGGCGATAGGCGATCCAGAGCTCCATCGACCCGCAGCCGTCCGATCTCTTCGGTCCGGATCGGCTCCAGCCGCGGTCCGTCCCCGTCGACGAAGGACACCGCGCGCCCAAGCGCACGGGGTACCAGCAGGATGTCCGCGAAAAGGATTGCCGCGTCGAGATCGAACCGGCGAACCGGCTGCAATGTGACCTCGGCCGCAAGCTCCGGATCGTCGCAAAGCGCGAGGAACGAGCCGGCCCTGGCCCGGACCTCCCGATATTCGGGAAGATACCGGCCCGCCTGCCGCATGATCCAGATCGGGGGAGGAGTGACGCAAATCCCCGAAACGGCATCGAGAAGGGGCGCCTGTCGGCGGGTTGCGGGCCGCGCTGCGTCCAATCTTCTTCCAATCCAAACCTAAGAGAAAACTTCTATTTCTGCTTTTTATTGACAGGGGATTAGCGACCTTGTCGACGACCCACAATCGGTCTGATGGAAAACCTTTGGACAAGAAGCCGGAACGAAGTCGACAGCGCCCGGATCCTGCAGCGGTGATATGAAGGAAATATTTGATATCGCGAAGGAATTGGAATAGGTGGCTGTGGACCGACCTGTGAGCGGACCGGGCACATGACGGAATAGGTGCTCCTCCCACAGACCGCAGCTGGAACCGGTCCCGCCCGGGTTCCTTGTTGATCGTTATTGCCCCTTGGGAGAGAGTGCGGTCGAGATCCGGAAAGGCCGGCGCATTGTCCCATGCCCGTCACAGGCCTGGGGATGAGAGCGTGAAGAACCGCGAAAGCTTCTTTCACCTGCACATGGTTTCGGATGCGACCGGCGAAACGCTGCTGACCGTCGCACGGGCCGCTGCCGCCCAGTACAACGCCATCCGTGCCATCGAGCATGTCCATTCGCTCGTGCGCACCGCGCGCCAGCTCGACCGCGCGATTGCGGAGATAGAACGTTCGCCGGGAATTGTGCTGTACACCCTGCTCGATCGGGAAATTGCGGCGCGGCTGGAGGCGGCGTGCAGGAATGTGGGCGTTCCGTGCGTATCCGTACTTGACCCCGTGCTCGTCGTCTTTCAGTCCTATCTCGGCGCCCCGACGGATCGGCGAATCGGCGCACAGCACGTGCTTGACGCCGATTATTTCCGGCGGATCGAGGCCCTGAATTTCACCATGATGCATGACGACGGCCAGCTTGCGGAGAATCTCGACGCGGCCGATGTCGTTCTGGTGGGTGTCAGCCGCACATCGAAGACGCCGACCTCCATCTATCTTGCCAATCGCGGTGTGAAGACCGCAAACATCCCGGTCGTTCCAGGCATTCCGCTTCCGCCGCAACTGGGCGCGGCGGTCAATCCCCTGATTGTTGCGCTCGTGGCAAGCCCGGACCGGATCGTTCAGCTTCGCGAGAACCGCATCCTGAGCCTCAACGCGGCCGGCACCGACACCAATTATGTCGACCGCGCGTCGGTCGCCTCCGAGATCGCCTTCACCCGTAGGCTCGCCGCCCGCCACGGATGGCCGGTGATCGATGTGACGCGTCGGTCGATCGAGGAGACGGCGGCAGCGATCCTGGCACTGCATCAGGCACGCACACCGCCGGCCGCCGCCGGCCGGACGGAGTCGGAATGACGCGCATCATTCTCGCCTCCGCGAGCGCGATTCGCCGCGAGCTGCTTGCCAACGCCGGTCTCAGATTCGACGTCGTGCCCGCGGAGATCGACGAACGCGCGGCGGAAGAACCGCTTGCCGATGCCGGCATGAGCGCGGAGGACATCGCGCTGGTGCTCGCCGAGACGAAGGCGATGACGGTGTCGGAGGAGAACCCCGGGGCAGTCGTGATCGGCGCCGATCAGACGCTGGAGTTCGAGAGCAAGCGTCTCTCGAAGCCCGCGACCATGGAGGAAGCGCGACGGCAATTGCTGGCACTGGCCGGTGCCACCCACACGCTCTGCGCCGCCGTCGCGGTGGTACAGGACCGCACCGCAGTCTGGCGTTATGTCGAAAAGGCGCAGATGACCATGCGGGATCTTCAGCCAGCCGAGATCGGGCGCTATCTCGGGCGTGTGGGCACCACCGCGCTGAAGAGCGTCGGCGGCTATCAGATTGAGGGCGTCGGCATCCAGCTCTTTGATCGCATTGAGGGCGACTATTTCGCGGTGCTCGGCCTGCCGCTTCTGCCGCTCCTGAAATATCTCCGCTCCGCCGGGATCATCGAATAATGCGGCGCGCTTGCGTGATTGGCTGGCCGCTTGCCCACTCGCGCTCGCCGGTGATCCATCGATTCTGGCTGAGGGAGCTCGGCATCGAGGGCGATTATGTCGCGGTGCCCGTCGAGCCCCCGAAGATCGGAACGTTCCTCGCCGAATTCCCCCGCAGCGGTTTTGTCGGCGCCAACGTCACCATTCCGCACAAGCAGGCGGCCTTCGCCGCCGTGGCGGAAGCCGATCCTGTTGCGCGGGCGACCGGAGCGGTGAATACCCTCTGGCTCGATAGCGGGAGATTGATGGGCGCCAACACGGACGCCGAAGGCTTCATCGCGAGCCTCGACGAGCAGGCGCCCGGCTGGGATCGTGTCGGTGGCGGTGCGCTCATCCTCGGTGCGGGCGGGGCTGCGCGCGCGATCGCGTGGGGCCTGCGCAACCGCGGCATGGAGGTGACGGTGGCGAACCGCACGCCGGCCCGCGCCGACGAGCTTGCCGCGCATCTCGGCACCGGCGTTACGGCGGGAAGGTGGAGCGACATTCCCGCGCTCCTTGCCGGATCGCGTCTTCTCGTCAACGCAACGCCGCTCGGCCTTCCGGGTCACCCCGCGCTCGACATCGATCTTGCGCCGCTCGCATCGGACGCGATCGTCGTCGACATCGTCTACGTGCCGCTGAAGACGCCGCTTCTCGCCGCCGCCGAGGCGCGCGGATTGAAGACGGTGGACGGACTGGGAATGCTGCTGCACCAGGCGGTGCCGGGTTTCGAACGCTGGTTCGGGAAACGCCCGAGAGTGACGCCGGCGCTTCGTGCCGCGGTGATTGCGGACCTGGACGCGCATTGATGCTGAAGATCGGCCTTACCGGGTCGCTGGCTTCCGGCAAATCGACAACATTGCGCATGTTCGCCGAAGCGGGCGTACCGGTATTCAGCGCCGACGCGGCCGTGCACGCGCTTTATCGCGGCCGCGCCGCGCCGCCGGTAGCGGCTGCCTTTCCAGACACCGTGAAGGAGGGCGCGGTCGACCGCGTGGCGCTTGCCGCGACCGTTCTCGACGATCCCGTGGCGCTCGCCCGCCTGGAGACGATCGTGCATCCGCTCGTCGCAGAGGAAGAAGCGGATTTCTTCGCCAGGACCGCCGACGCCGGGCATCGTCTTGCCGTGTCGGACGTTCCGCTCCTCTTCGAGACCGGCGCGGAGGTGCGCTACGACCTGATCGTCGTGGTGACGGCCCCGGCCGCGACGCGCCGCGAGCGGGCGCTGGAACGCCCGGGGATGACCGAGGCGCGGTATGAGAGCCTCCTCAGGCGGCAGATGCCGGACGAGGAAAAGCGCCGGCGCGCCCATTTCGTGATCGATACCGGCCATGGAATGGAAGCCGCCCGCCGGTCGGTCGACGACATTCTGCGGGCCGTGGCGCCTATGGCGGCGCGGCTCTGAGGGTTCGCTTGCATTCGCAAGTGGCAGTCAGTACCTATGAGGCGGGCCGCCCGCGGGCGGCCGAACCTTTCATGCGCCCGTAGCTCAGCTGGATAGAGCACCAGACTACGAATCTGGGGGCCGGGAGTTCGAATCTCTCCGGGCGCGCCACTTCTCCTGCATCGCTTTCCCGCCGACCGGTCCTTCCCATTCCGGGAACGTCGCGTCTCCCACTCAAGCTCTTCCGGCCCCTTCTGAATTGGGCAAGCGCCCGTGCCGCAGTCCGATGCGAAAAACGCGTCGACAAAGCCGAGTCTGAGTCGCTATGCCTCTGCGACGAGAAGGGATCGCCGGGGAGCAGGGAATGATTCACACGGCCATCGTCGGTCTTGGCTGGTGGGGCAAGACCCTCGTGGAGGGGGTAGCAGGCAGCGACGCCATACGCTTCGTTGCGCTCCACACGCGCACCGTCTCCGACGACGTTGCGGCATTCGCGAAGGAGAAGGGACTGCGCCACTACGACAGCTACGAGGCAATTCTTGCCGATCCGAAAATCGATGCCGTGGTTCTCGCCACGCCGCCCTCCGGGCACATGCGGCAGATCGTTGCCGCGGCCGAGGCCGGGAAGCACGTTTTCTGCGAGAAGCCGCTCTCCTTCTCGAAGGCCGAGGCGGAGACGGCCGTTGCGGCGGCGCAGAAGGCCAAACGGGTGCTTGGCGTCGGCTACAACCGCCGTTTTCACCCCGAGATGGTCAGGCTTCGCCAGCGCGTGCGCTCCGGCGATCTCGGTGTGATCCAGCACATCGAATGCAACATGACCTTCCCGAATGCGCTGTTCCTGAAGCCATCTGCGTGGCGTGCGATGAAGACGGAAGCCCCCTGCGGAGGCCTTGCGCCGCTCGGCGTGCATGCGATCGACGCCATGATCGACCTTTGCGGCGAATTCGATCGTGTCTACTGCCAGAGCTTCGCGCGCGTGCTGGAGGGGGAGACGGACGATACGACCTCGATGCTGTTCCGGATGAAGGAAGGCATGTCCGGCTATCTCGGCACGATCACCACCACCGGTCCCGGTTTCAGTCTGCAGGTCTTCGGCTCCAAGGGCTGGGTACGCCTTGAGGGCGTGACGCATGTCGCGGGCGCATCCTCGGAGGAACGCCGCACCCGGCTGTTCGGTACGTGCAAGTTCCAGCCGATCAAGGGCCCGCTGGAGGTCTGGGAGGCAGAGAAACTGGACGTGACCCGCGCCTGCCTGGAGTCGTTTGCGCGCGCGGCGGCCGGCGGCGCACCGTTCCCGATCGGGCCGGAGGAAATCGTTCACTGCGCATCGGCGACGGAAGCGGTCATCCGCTCCGCTCAAACGGGCAGGGTCGAAAAGGTTGCCTAGCCCGGCACCTCACCTTCATCAGGGATACTCGCAACATCGGAGCACTTCATGGATCTCGGCAAAGACCTCGGCCACCTGACCTATTCGACGCTGGTGCATCCCGGCGACGACTGGAACGCCATGTGGGCGAGCCTCACCAATTTCGTTCCGAAGGTGAAGGCGCGGGTCTCCCCCGACCGGCCCTTCGGCGTGTCGCTCCGCATTTCCAACGCGTCCGCAACGACCCTCGTCAACAGCAAGGCCGAGCGCGACAGGCTGAAGAAATTCCTCGCCGACAACGATATGTACGTCTACACCGTGAATGCCTTCGTCTTCGGGGCGTTCAAGAACACGCTGGTGAAGGAGGAGGTCTACGAGCCGAACTGGAGCACGGAGGAGCGCACGCAGTACACCATCAACGTCGCGCGCATTCTTGCCGACGTCGTTCCGGAAGACATTTCGCCTTCCATCCAGAGCGCGCCCCTCGGCTTCAAGCCGAAGTCGAACAGCAAGGCCGTGGTCGACAAATATACCGAGAACGTGATGCGCGTTGCCGCCGAGCTCGTCAGACTGGAGCGCGAGACGGGCCGCACCGTCCGCCTGGCTCTGGAGCCGGAGCCCTTCTGCTTCCTGGAGACGACCGACGAGACGATCGACTATTTCCGGAACCATCTCTACAGCGGCCGCGCCACCGAGATGCTGGCGAAACTCGCCGGCTTGCCGATCTCCGAGGCGATCGTCGCGCAGCGGAGGTTCATCGGGATCGTCTACGACATCTGCCATCAGTCGGTCATCTACGAGGATATCGCGACCTCCTGCCAGAAACTGGTCGATGCGGGCGTGCCGATTTTCAAGTTTCAGGAAGCGGCGGCCATGCGCATCCCGGAAGTGACCCAGAAGATCGTCGACGTGCTGAAGAACCGTTTCGCCAAAACGATCTATCTGACACAGACCTTCGAGAAGAAGGACGGCAAGATCAATCGTTACCTCAATCTCGAGGACGCCTTCGCCGCATGGGAGAAGGATCCGGGGCCGCGCGAATGGCGTACCCATTTCCACGTGCCCGTTTTCCTCGACGACCTCGTCGATTTCGGCACGACGCGCTTCGCCATCGAGGAGGCGCTGAAGTTCCACAGGCAGAAGCCGATTTCGCGCCAGCTCGAGATCGAGACCTACACCTGGGACGTGCTGCCGGATCACCTGAAGACCGGCGATATCGTCGACTATGTCTCCCGCGAGATCGAATGGGTGCGCGGCGTGCTCACCTCGTAGCGGCGAAAGAGGAAACGTCATGAAGGTCGGATTTGTCGGCCTCGGCCGGATGGGAAATGTCATGGTGCGCCGCCTGCTTGAGGCGGGGCACGAGGTCGGCGTCTATAACCGCACGCCGGAAAAGGCGAAGCCGCTGGCCGATGCCGGTGCGAAGGTGGTGTCCTCCGTCGCCGAAGCCGCGCGCTTCGGCGATGCCGTCTACACCATGCTTTCCGATGACGCGGCGGTTGAGGATGTGGCGATGCGCAAGGGCGGCATCGTCGAATCGCTGCCCGGGGGCAATGCGCACATCTGCGCCGGCACCCACGGCGTCGGCGTCATTCGCCGGCTCAAGGCCGCGCATGAAGCGGCAGGCCAGACTCTCGTCGCCGCGCCGGTTCTCGGTCGGCCGGAGATGGTGGCCGGCGGTCAGGCCGGCATAGTGGTCGGCGGAAAGCCGGAGGCGACGAAACGCTACGAGCCGCTTTTCGCCGCCCTCGGCTCCCGCATCGTTCCGGCCGGCAGCGATCCGGAAGCAGCGACCGCCATCAAGCTCGCCAGCAACTTCGTGCTCGGCTGCGCAATCGAGGCGATCGGCGAGGGAATGTCGCTGGTGCGCAAATACGGCGTGGTGCCGGAAGTCTTTCTCGATGTCATGACCGGCGGCCTCTTCAATTGCGGGGCCTACAAGGCCTATGGCCGGATCATCGTCGACGAAAGCTACGACAAGGTCGGGCAGATCGCGACCAATGGACTGAAGGACGCCAATTTGGTGCTGGCGGCCGGGGAATTGGTGGGCGTGCCGCTCCCGAGCGGCAATGTCTGGCGCGACCGACTGGTCGGCGCGCTTGCCCATGGCGACGGCGACAAGGACTGGGCCGTGATGGCGCTGGAGCAGGCGCGGGCGAGCGGTCTCGCCTGAGTGGGCGGGATGCGGGCGCCGGTGGGCAATCTCGCCTGTTGCAAGCGGCACCCGGAACGGGCAATCCTCCCGTACAGTGTCAATAAACAAACCCGCTGACGCGGACACCAAGGAGAAACGCCTGCCATGCTGCGTGCCACCAGGGACATCGTGCTTCCGACAACCATCACCGGCTCACTGCCACGTCCGAGCTGGTACACCGTGAACATGGGGCAGCGGTCCTTCATGGATGCGATGGTGAACGCGGTCTTCCGCGAGCAGTACACCGACGCGGTGGCCACCTACATCCATGAGCAGGAGATCGCCGGGCTCGACATTGTCACCGACGGCGACGCGCATTTCGACCAGGAGGTTGGCGGCCAGAGCTGGACCAACTATCCGACCCGGCACATGGAAGGCTTCGACCATCCGCATCCGAAGATCGCGCCGGCCGGGAAGGGCGGGCTGGCCTTTCCGCCGGGCCATATCCTGCACGACTACCTCGAGGCGCGGGTCATGCCCGCGATCGTCGGCCCGGTCAAGCGCGGGGAGCTCCACTACACGCCGATGTGGAAGGTGGCGCAGCGCCTGACCAGGAAGCCTGTGAAATTCGGCACCATCGGACCCGAGCTCGTCGCTTTCGCGGTTGCCGACCGCTACTACAAGGACATTCGCGAACGCATCTTTGCGATTGCCGACGCACTGAACGAGGAGCTGCACGAGCTTGCCGACGCCGGCTGCCAGGTCATCCAGTTCGAGGAACCGCAGATTCATTTGCTCGCGGTGCGCAACATCGTCGACGACGTGATCAACCCCGCCTTCAGCGTCGAGGTCTACAACCGCACCGTCCGGGGCCTGCGCGAAAAGACCGAGGTCTGGTGCCATACCTGCTGGGGCAATCCCTCGCAGCAGCGCATGTTCCCCCAGGTCCAGAGTTACAAATCGGCGCTCGACATGCTCAACAAGGTCGACGCGGACGTGATCACCTTCGAGTCCTGCAGTGCGGGCGGCATCGATCTCGAGGCCTTCGGCAGACAGATCGCCGACAAGAAGATCGCCATCGGCGTGATCGACCATCATACGCTCCAGGTCGAACGGCCGGAGGAGATCGCCGACCACATCCGTCGCGCCCTCAAACACATTCCCGCCGAACGGCTGGTGATCAGCTCCGATTGCGGCATGGGGCGCGAGGGCATGAGCCGCCGTCACGCCTTCTACAAGATGGTCTCGCTGGTGCGCGGCACCAACATTGTGCGCAAGGAGCTGGGTTTGCCCGAGGCCGAGTGTCTGGCCGCCGATCCGCGCTTCACGCTGGTCCCGCAGGCGAAATAGCCGGGTGCACCGGCGCGCCGCGCTGGCGCGGGCATGCCGATGATGATTAGCTGCCCGCCACGGACAAATCGTGTGGCGGGCGGATCGGCTTGACATGCTCCGGAAAGCGCCGATCGCGGCAATCGCCCTCATTGGAGCGGGCGCCGCGATCTTTTTCGTTCTGACGATGCCGCGCGGGCTCGATGCGCTGCCAAATCACCGGCCCGACCCGGCCAACGGTGCCTATCTTTTCGTTGCCGGCGGCTGCGCGTCCTGCCACGCTGCGCCCGATGCGGGCGATCCGGAAAAGACGACCGTCCTGGCGGGCGGACAGGCGTTCCGTTCCCCCTTCGGCACGTTTTACGCACCCAACATCTCGCCCGACAGGACGCATGGGATCGGCGCCTGGACGACGCTCGATTTTGTCAACGCAATGAAGTTCGGCTTCGGACCGGATGGCGAGCATCTTTATCCGGCTTTCCCCTATACGAGCTATCAGCGCCTGCGTGTGGAAGACCTCATGGACCTGAAGGCCTATCTCGATACGCTGCCGCCTGTGGCGACCGATGCACCGCCGCATGAGGTGCCTTTTCCCTTCAACATCCGCCGCGGAATTGGCCTCTGGAAGCTTCTCTACGTCGACGGCGAGACGCTCGACACCGGCGGGCTCGATCCGGTACGCGCGCGGGGCGCCTATCTCGTCGAGGCGCTGGGGCACTGCCAGGAATGTCATACCCCGCGCAACTTCATCGGGGGACGGATCGCAACCCGCGCCTTCGCCGGGGGCAGGGCACCGGAGGGTGAGGGGCGCATTCCGAACATCACGCCGCACGAGGACGGTATCGGTGACTGGGCCGAGACGGATATCGCGACGGCGCTCCAGTCCGGCTTCACGCCCGATTTCGATTCGCTCGGCGGCACGATGGCGCGGGTCGTCAGGAATACCGCGCAGCTGACGCCGGAGGATCGCGCCGCGATCGCGGCCTATCTGAAGAGCCTGCCGCCGATTCCGTCCGACTCCGGGCAAGGCCGGGGACGCGGCCGGAGCGGAGATTAAGGGGGTCCGAGCCGGTAGACCCGCGCCGCCGTGTCATGGAAGACGGCCCGCGCGATTGCGGGATCGGGGATTGCCGCGCGGTAGGCGCCGATCAGCGAGGCATAATCGGTCCACAGCTTCTCGATCGGGAAGTTTGATCCGAAGAGACAGCGCTCCGGGCCGAAAATGGCGAGCGTATCGCTGACGATCCGGGCGATGTGCGCCGGATCGTTCCGGTGGATGAAGGTACCGAGCGCCGAGAGCTTGGTCACGACATTCCGCTCCGCCGCCAGCCGTCTCATTGCCGACCGCCAACGCTCGCGTCCGGCCTCCGTCAGGTCCTCCGGCATGCCGGCGTGCTGGAGAACAAGGGTCGTCTGCGGGAAGTCGCGCGCAAGCCGAACGGCGCTTTCCGCCTGCCGGTCGAATATCTGAAGGTCGAATGTGAAGCCGTAGTCGGCAAGCGCCGCGAAATTCCGCCGGAAAACAGGGTCGTCCGCGAGGTCCGGCCGCGGCGCGAAACGGTATTGCGGCTTCGCGTGCCAATGGATCTGCATGCGTATGCCGCGCACGAGCGGAAAGCGCGCCAGTCGATCGAGCGCGGGCCGCACGTCAGCCGCCGTCAGGTCGGCGAAGGCGACAATCGCGTGGGGCCACCCGGTCTCCTCGGCGGTCCTTTGTACCCATGCCGCCTCGGCCTCCGGATCGGCGGCGTTCGCCTGGACATGGACCGACTTGACGACGCCGGAACCGGCGATGTCCGCAAGATATTCCGCGATGAGGTAGTCGCGCCGGAGCGGCTCATAGGGTCCGAAAATGCGCGGCACCATCGGGCCCATGAGCCACGGCAGGTCCTTCTGCCGCCAGATGTGATGGTGGGAGTCGAGGATGGGGATCTGCATGCCTTGGGCCTTCGGTACCGCGCGGCGCGCAGTTGCGGGCCCGATGCGGTCGATTTATCTTTCGAGGCGGTGCGGGTGTAGCTCAATGGTAGAGCAGCAGCTTCCCAAGCTGAATACGAGGGTTCGATTCCCTTCACCCGCTCCAGCCAGTCCCCGTGCTGCCTTCAGCAGGCGGTCGCCCGGAAGACCGGGTTGCCGCAGCCCGGACATACTGGCCTGAGCAGTCCGCCGGCCGCGGACCTGATTCGCTCGGCCGAGCGTTTCGCCCTGCCGACGATTGCCGGAACGTCGAAGCCGACCAGTTGACCGTTGCGCTTCAGAATGCGCCCGTCGACCATCACCGTGTCGACATTGGCCGGGGTCGCCGCCAGGACAACCGCGGTCTCGATGTTGCCGATCGGCGCGGTGTTCACGTCCTCCGCCGAAATCAGGATGATGTCGGCGCGCTTGCCGGGGGTGAGCGAACCGGTCACGTCGGCAAGACCGAGCGCTCTGGCGCCGTTGATCGTCGCCATTTCGATCGCCTCGTGAAGGCCGATCCGGTCGATGCGCTCCGTGTCGGTTCCTTTCCAGGGGACGCCGAGGCTCCAGGTGAAGCGCATCATCTCCAGCATGTTCGGTGGGCAAAGCGATGTGGCGTCCGACGAGAGCGTGACCGTGACACCAGCCTCGCGGGCCTTCATCAGCGCCCGCCGGGCGTCGCCGGTATCGCCGAGTCTGAGCTCGGAATGGGTGCTGAAGCTGAGTGCCGTGCCCGTCCGCGCCATCGCTGCCCGGTCGCTGTCGGTGGCCATGATGTAGTGACAGAAGAGGAAATTTGGGCCGAGATAGCCGCGCTTCTCGTAGTCTGCCGCGTCGTCGACATTGGGGGCTGCCTGGCTCGCATGGATGGCGACCGGCAGGCCGAGGCGGAGCATCGTCTGCATCTCCTCGTGGAACACGCGGATCTCGCTCTGGATTGGTCCCCGCAGATTGACGCCGAGGTGCACAAGCCCTTCGAACTGCGACGGGTCGTCAAACCACTTCTCCCGCACACGCGGCAGGTCCTCGTATTTGTTGACCTGGTCCGGCGGCATCCGGTCGATATGGCCCATCGCGTAGCGGGCCCTGAGACCGGCCTCGCGATGGGCGCGCAGTTCCGCGTCGACATGCTGCGGCGAGCGGTTGTTGTGGGACCAGTTGTGGACTGTCGTGACGCCGCCATAGGCAAGCTCGGCAAGGCCGAGCAGAACGCTGTTGTAGAAATCCTCGGCGCTGTAGAGTTCCGACGTCGCCCACTTCGCTTCGAAATACTCGAAGCCGCCGTCGGCAAGGAAGCTGCGCCCGATGGTGCTCCACATGTGGTAGTGCGAGTCGATGAGCCCCGGCATGACGATCTTGCCCGAAGCGTCGATTACCTCCACGCCCGGCGCCTGGAGATTCTCGCCGACCGCGTCGATCCGGCCGTCGCGCACGAGAACGTCGGCTTTGGGCAGCGTTCCGATGGCGCGGTCGACCGTGATCACCGCACCGTCCTTGATCAGATAGTTTCCCCGAGGCCTTCCGCCGGCGACAGGCATGTTCGTTCCCTTTTTTGCTTTGTTGCGACGAAGGCGACCCGCCGGGCGGCCCGCCTTCGCCGGTTGGACCGCCAGGCCTACTTCTTCGGCAGGTAGTCGTTGGTCATGGCCTTGGAGATGTCGGCCTTCTTGATGAGGCCCTGCTCCTCCATGAACTTCGCCTGCGTTTCCCAGACGGCCGGGTCCTGCCAGCCGATGCCACGGGCTTCCGTTTCGGGGCTCACGACGATCCGCGAGATTTCCGCGAGATTGGCGACGGCCTCCGGACGATTGATTTCCGGATGCTTGTTGAGCACGCCGTCGGCCGCGGCGGCCTGGTTTTTGACCATGTAGTCGAGACCCTTCTGCCAAGCGGCGAGGAATTTCCGCACCGTATCCGGGTCGGAAGCGAGCTTGCTTTCCGAAGTGACGATGCCGAACGTGTAGTAGCGCGGCACGCCGTTCTGGTAGAACGCATAGTAGGTATAGGTCGACTTGTCGGTTGGGTCCTTTCCGATCTGCACATTGTAGGCGGCCGGCTCCGACCAGGTGATGGCGTCGCCGAGCGCGTCGATGCGCTTGCTGAGCAGCAGCGGGATCGGCACGAAGCCCACGGTCGCGATATTGACCTTGGAAACATCGACGCCGTTCTGCTTCAGCATGTATTCCAGCATCACCTTGTTGAACGGAATGCCGGTCACGCCGACATTCTTGCCCTCAAGACCCTTGAGATCGCTGAATCCGGCATCGGACGGAATCATGACGCCGGCGGTTCCGTATTGGTGGGTGGTCGCCACCGATACGATCGGCAGGCCGGTGTCTCGGGCAAAGAGCACGTCCGTGGAATGGGCGGTGGCAAAGTCGGCTCCGCCGGAAGCTGCGAGTTTCATGCCGTCCGGCGGGATGGCGGGTGAGATGAGCTCCACTTCGAGGCCCTGTTCCTTGAAGTAACCTTGGTCGATCGCCGCATAGGTCCCCGCGTCCCAGATATTCGGCTGGGTCAGGATGGCGAATTTGACCTTGGTCTGGGCATGCGCACCCGATGCGAGCGCGACAAGCGTTGCACAGGCAACGGCTGCGCCCAGTCTCTGCAATTTGTTATCGTGCATGGCGGTAGTCCCTCCTTGCGGGCTTCAGCCCTTTTTTGATTGTCGTCCGTCCGGCTTGAGGTGCCGTCCGTCCGTCCGTTCTACCCCTCGCTCAGCTGCCGGTGCCCGCAGCCGCGGACGGTAATGAGACCGCCGCATTCTGCGGGACCGGAATTCGTTCTTTTTGACGGCGAAAGCGCGGCCTTGCGTAAGCCCAGGGCATGCACAGGCGCTGCACCAGGCTGACGATCCCGAACAGCGTCATGCCGCAGACGCCGAGCACCACCAGTCCTGCGAACACGCGCGCCGTGTTGAGTTGCTGGGTGTCCTGCGCGATCAAATAGCCGAGGCCGCTGCTGGCACCGACCCATTCGCTGATTGTCGCCCCGACGACCGCGAGCGTGGCGGCGACCTTGAGGCCCGCGAAAATGTTGGGAAGCGCGATCGGAAAGCGCAGCTTGAAGAACACCTGGACGGGTGTCGCCTTGAGCGTCCTGAAGAAGGCGAGCTGGAGCGGATCGACGGCCTGCAGGCCTGTGACCACCGCCACCGTCAGCGGAAAGAACGCGACAATCGCCGTGATGATGATGCGCGGAATGCTGTTGTAGCCGAACCAGATGACCAGTACCGGTGCGATGGCGATTACGGGAATCGTCTGCGACGCGACGATCAGCGGCAGCACGCCGCGGCGAAACGCGTTGGAGTAGACGATGAGCACACTGAGAACGAAGGCGACCGCGATCGCCAGGGCATAGCCGGAAAGAATCTCGAAGAGCGTGATGCCGAGCTGCGGGAAGATGATCCGCCGCCCGTCGGAGACGAGCACCTGCGCGATGCGGGTCGGCGCCGGCAGCACATAGGCCTGGATGCTGAAGAGGTGCACCGCCGCTTCCCAGCCGATCAGGACCAGCGCCACCAGGATGAGCGGCGCCAGAATGTCGCGCGTTCTCCTCATTGCAGGCGCACTCCGCTGTCGACGGCCTCAGGCGGCATCTCGCTCCGCAGCAGCGCCAGCACCTGACGCTCATGTTCCGCAAACTCGGGGCTCAGCTTGACTTCGTGGGTTCGGTCGCGCGGCAGGTCTATGTCGACGACACCGGCGATCCGCATCGGCCTTGGCGTCGAGACATAGACGCGGTCGGACAGAAACACCGCTTCCTCGGGATCGTGCGTGATCAGGATCATCGTCCGCCGGAATTCCCGCTGGATACCGAGCAGCCACTCGTGCAGCGACGCCCGCGTGAGCGCATCGAGCGCGCCGAAGGGCTCGTCGAGCAGTATGACCGGACGTTCGCAGAGAATTGTGCGCAGGAGCGCCGCACGTTGGCGCATCCCGCCAGAGAGCATCGAGGGATAGGCATCTTCGAACCCCTCGAGGTTGAACCGCTTGAGAAGCATGCGGGCATGCGCCCGCGCCTCCTTGAGCGGTGCGCCTGCGAGTTCCGGGCCGAGCGTGACGTTCTGAAGGACGGTGCGCCAGTCGAGCAGCAGGTCCCGCTGCATCATGTAGGCCACATGTCCCGGCTGACCGACGATATCGCGTCCGTCGAGCAGGATCGTACCGGTATCGGGGTGAAGGAGGCCGGCGATGGCGTTGAAGAGCGTGGACTTGCCGCAACCGCTCGGTCCGATGATCGATACGAACTCGTTGGGTCTCAGCGACAGGTCGATATCGCGGATGGCTTCAATTCGATCGCCGTCGGTGCCGCGAAAGGAACAGTGAAGCCCCGAGATATGAAGACGCGCGTCGATCATGGGTCCGGTCGCTTCGGGACGATCATGCCACCTGATGCGGAAACGGGGGTGCCGGCACCCGGGCCACAATCGCGCGTTCAGCCAATCTGAACGAAATCCGGGCGCGTCCTCTGTTGCGCTCGGGTCGAACCGTCTGGATGGGCCTGCGGAACGTCTCGGTGGGCGGATGCATCGGACCGCTTCTTTTTAATCGACGCCCCGCCAGAGTACGGCAGGTCGACCGTTTAGTGTTATCGAACGTTAGAAAACTCACACCGGGAATGCAAGTCGGCGATGACGGCTCTCGCGCTCAGCGAAAGTGTTTGGAAAGTTTCAGGCCCTGCGCCTGATAGTGCGAGCCTATGCCCTCGCCGTAGAGAATGCGCGGCCGTTCCGCCATGCGCTCGTATATGAGCCGGCCCACGATCTGGCCGTGCTCGAGAATGAACGGAACTTCGTGGCTTCGGACCTCCAGCACCGCGCGGCTTCCCGCGCCGCCCTCTGCCGAGTGTCCGAATCCGGGATCGAAGAAACCGGCATAGTGCACGCGGAATTCGCCGACCAGCGGATCGAACGGCACCATCTCCGCAGCGTAGAGCGGTGGCACGTGCACCGCTTCGCGCGAGGCGAGCACGTAGAACTGGTCGGGATCGAGCACAAGCTCCGGCTTGCGGTGCGCCATGATCGGCTCCCAGTAGTCGAGGAGATCGTATCCGGCGCGCCGGTCGACGTCGATGACGCCGGTGTGGCGCTTGGCACGATAGCCGACGACGCCCTGGCGCGACTCCAGGTCGATCGACAGGGCCAGACCGCCGGCGATGTTGGGTTCGCTGTCGACGAGAGTCTCTTCCCTGTGAAGACGCATGAGCGCCTCGTCGTCCAAGCGGCTGGCGCCGCGGCGCAGGCGGATCTGCGACAGGCGCGATCCGGCGCGCACCACGATGGGAAATGTGCGCGGGCTGATTTCGAGATAGAGCGGTCCCCGATAGCCGGCCGGCACCGTGTCGAATTCCTGCGCACGATCAATGATCACGCGGGTGAAAACGTCGAGCCGCCCGGTCGAGGATTTCGGATTGGCTGCCGCGCCAATTTCCTCCGGCAGCGCCAGCGTCTCCATCAGCGGTACGACATAGACGCACCCGGTCTCGAGCACTGCCCCTGCGGAAAGGTCGATTTCGTGGAGCGAGAGCTCGGCGAGCCGCAACGCCACCGTGAGGCGTGGGCCGGGCAGGAAGCTGGCCCGGACGCGGAAGGCATGCGGGCCCAGCCGGAGATCGAGGCTGGCCGGCTGGATTTGGTCGGGCGCGATGGGCGGCGCGGCCGATACCGCCCCCGACTCCACGAGCGCGGCGATTGTTTGCGCGGGCAGAATCCCCGCCGTGCTCCCACCGCTCATCCGCGCCTCCCGCCTTGGCGCCTTTCGAGTTACAGGAAGCCGCAATTGACGCCAAGCGGGAAGGGGACTAAAGCCAAGGCAATCCGTGGTCCTTTGAGCCGGCCGGCTTGCAGCCACGTAAAACAAGTCGCTAAAAGGCCGGTCGGGGCGACCCGGTCCGGCATGTGCGCGGGCCGGGTTTTTTGTTTCGGGAGAAGACAATGAACCAGCGGGAGACGGTGCGGCGATGGCGGCCGGCGACGCAACTCGTGCATGGCGGAACCATCCGCTCCGAGCTTGGCGAGATGTCCGAGGCGCTGTTCCTCACGCAGGGCTACGCCTATCCGAGCGCCGAGGCCGCCGAACGTCGATTCAGGGGCGACGATCCCGGCTTCGTCTACTCGCGGTATGCCAACCCGACGGTTGCCATGTTCGAGGAGCGTGTGCGCCTGCTCGAGGGTGCCGAGGCGGCGCGCGCCACCGCTTCCGGCATGGCGGCAGTGCATACCGCGCTCACGGTGCTCCTCAAGGCCGGCGACCACATCGTTTCCGCCCGCGCGCTGTTCGGCTCGTGCCTCTACATAGTGGAAGAGCTTCTCCCGCGCTTTGGCGTCGCATCGACGCTTGTCGACGGTACCGACATCGGGCAGTGGGAAAAGGCGGTGCGTCCGAACACGAAGGCCTTTTTCCTCGAAACGCCGACCAATCCGACATTGGAGATCGTCGACATTGCCGCGGTTGCAAGGATCGCGCACGAGACGGGCGCCAAACTCGTCGTCGACAACGTTTTCGCAACTCCCCTCTATCAGCGTCCGCTTGAGCTCGGCGCCGACATCGTCGTCTATTCGGCGACCAAGCACATCGACGGACAGGGGCGCTGTCTCGGCGGCATCGTCCTCGGCAAGGCCGATTACATCGATCAGGTACACACCTTTCTGAAGCACACCGGTCCGAGCATGAGCCCCTTCAACGCGTGGGTGCTGCTGAAGGGGCTGGAGACGCTGCCGCTGCGCGTGGAGAAACAGACCGCGTCGGCCGCGAAGATTGCGCGCGCGATCGAGAATCACCCCGCCATAGCGAGGATTCTCTATCCCGGTCTGCCGAGCCATCCGCAATTCGCGCTCGCGCAAAGGCAGATGGCCGCGCCATCGACCATGTTCGCGCTCGACCTCAGGGGCGGGAAGGCGGGGGCTTTCGCGTTCTGCAATGCGCTGCGCATCGTGAAGATCTCCAACAATCTCGGCGACGCCAAGAGCATCGTCACTCATCCGGCGACCACCACCCATCAGCGTCTGACGCCCGAGGCGCGCGCCCACCTCGGGATCACCGACGGGCTGGTGCGCCTGTCGGTTGGCCTGGAGGATCCCGACGACCTTCTGGAGGACATTGCGACGGCCCTCGATGCGGTCGCCTGAGCCCGCATTGACCGGGGCCGCCGGGGGCGCTACCTCGCAGCGGTCGAGGACATCGCTGCCGTGTACCGGGCGATCACGCGCGCCATCCAGGTAACCGTCGAGCCGAACTACCTGGAATCGGAATCGATGCCGGCCGAGGGCCGCTATTTCTGGGCCTATACCGTCGAGATTGCCAATCTCGGTCGGGAAACGGTCCGGCTGCGTTCGCGCTTCTGGCGCATCACCGACGCGACCGGACGCACCGAGGAGGTCCGCGGCACCGGCGTGGTCGGAAAACAGCCGACGCTGCGTCCGGGCGAGACCTTTCGCTACACGAGCGGCTGCCCCCTGCCGACCTCCTCAGGCTTCATGGTCGGGAGCTATCAGATGCAGACCGACGCCGGCGAGCTCTTTCTCGTCGACATTCCGGCCTTCTCGCTCGACATTCCGGGCCCGCGGCGCATTTTGAACTGACGCGCACTCTTCAGTGCGCAAAGCCCCTGGGATCGAACCCGTAACGCGTGCCGCAGAACTCGCACGTGACGGTAATCTGTCCTTCCTCGATGCTCTCGGCGATTTCCTCGGCCGAGAATTGCCGCAGCAGCCCCTCCACGCGCTCGCGCGAGCAGCTGCAGGCGGCCGCAACCGGCCGCGCGTCGAAGATGCGCACGCCACGTTGGTGGAAGAGCCGGTAGAGAAGCCGGTCCACCGGAACATCCGGGTCGAGCAGCTCATGGTCCTCGACGGTGGCGACGAGCGCCCGCGCCTCGACCCATGCATCGTCCTCGGGCGGCTCGCCCGCCTCGTCTGCCGGACCGGCGCCGGGAAGGTCGCGCCGCCCGATCCGCTCCGGCGCCTGCGGGAGGAACTGTGCGATCAGCCCGCCGGCCCGCCACGAGCGGCGCAGGCCGTCATCGCCGCGTTTGTGCACTTCGGCAACCGCGAGGCGGACCTTGGTTGGAATCTGCTCGGACTGTCGGAAATATTCGTGCGCCACCGCCTCCAATCCGTCCCCGTCGAGCGACACCACGCCCTGGTAGCGGTTCATCGGCGGTCCGGGATCGATGGTCATGGCAAGTATCCCCTTGCCGAGAAGCGCGCCTGCCCCTTGCGCTTCTGCGGCCGCCACCGCATCGGGCGAGAAACTCGCATAGGCCCGGATGTCGCCGTTTCCGCGATAGTCGACCACGAGCATGCCGATCGGCCCGTCGGTCTTGGTCTGAAGGGTGAATCGGGTGCCCGATTTGAGCGATGAACCGAGCAACACCGCGAGCACGATCGCCTCGCCGAGCACGCGGGCGACCGGCACCGGATAGTTGTGGCGTGAAAGGATCGAATCGAGCACCGGCCCCATCTGGATGGCGCGCCCCCTGATATCGAGGGCGTCCACATGGAAGGGGCGGATCGCGTCGTCGCCGGCGGGACGGGCTTCGGTCATGGGTTTCATATGGGGCCGCTGCCGCCGAGACACCAGGCGAGGATTGCCTTCTGGGCGTGTATCCGGTTTTCCGCCTCGTCGAAAACGACCGATTGCGGGCCGTCGATCACTTCCGCCTCCACCTCCTCGCCGCGATGCGCCGGCAGGCAATGCATGAAGATCGCGTCCGGTCTGGCTGCTGCCATCAACCGCCGGGTTACGCGGTAGGGCGCGAGCAGGGTGTGGCGCCATTCGGACTCGCTGTCGCCCATCGAAACCCATGTATCGGTGACGACGCAATCCGCGTCCGCCACCGCCTCCTGCGGGTCGTTCGTGACGACGATCTCGCCGCCTCCCGCCCGGGCCGCTGCCACCAGCTCATCCGGCGGCGGCAGTTCCGGCGGCGTGGCGACCGCGAGGCGGAAGTGGAACCGTTCCGCCGCCTGGATCCACGAATTCAGCACGTTGTTGGCATCGCCGCTCCACGCCACGCGCGCTCCCGCGATCGGGCCCTTGCGCTCGACGAAGGTGACGATGTCCGCCATCACCTGGCAGGGATGCGACCGGCGCGTCAGCCCGTTGATGACGGGAATCGATGCGTGCCGCGCCAGTTCGAGCACGAAATCGTGGTCGAGCTTCCGGATCACGATGGCGTCGACATAGCGCGACAGAACCCTGGCGGTGTCGGCGACGGTCTCGCCCCGGCCGAGCTGCATCTCCGCCCCGGTGAGCACGATCGTCCCGCCGCCGAGCTCCCGCATGGCGACATCGAAGGAGACGCGCGTGCGCGTGGAGGGGCTGTCGAACACCATCGCGAGCACCTTGCCCGCGAGCGGCGTCGCGCCGCGCCCGGCGCTGCGCTCTCTCTTCATGCGCACGCTCTCCGTCACGATCCAGCGAAGCAGCGCCGGCGGATGGTCGCGAAGTTCGAGAAAATGTCTGGGTGCGACGGGTGGCATGGCCTCACGCAGCAGCGGCTCCTGCCGCGCCTTTCGCGGCGACGCGCCGGAACGCCTTGTCGAGAAGGTCGATCGCGATCTCGACCTCCGCTTCGGTGACGTTCAGCGGGGGCAGCAGACGCACCACATTCTCGCCCGCCGGCAGCGCCAGCAGCCCCGCTTCGCGCATCGCCAGGATCACCTCCGTGTTGGGCGGCACCGCCCGCAATCCGATCAGCAGGCCCTCGCCGCGCACCTCGTCGATCGCGCGCGGATGCGCATCGCGAAGTCCGGCGAGGCGCTGCTTCAGGAGCAGGCCCATTGCCCGAACGCGATCGAGAAAGCCGTCTGCGAGCACCGCGTCGAGCACGGCGTTGCCGACGGCCATGGCGAGCGGATTGCCGCCGAAAGTGGAGCCATGCGTTGAAACGGTCATGCCCTTCGCCGCCTCGGCGGTGGCCAGACACGCCCCGAGCGGGAAGCCGCCGCCGATTCCCTTCGCGGCGGCCAGGATGTCCGGCGCGATCCCGGCCGACTCGTGCGCGAACAGACGCCCGGTGCGGCCGAACCCCGTCTGTACTTCGTCGAGGACGAGAAGCAGGCCGTTCCGGTCGCAGAGCCGGCGAAGCTCCGCGAGAAAGTCCGGCTCCGCCGCCCGCACGCCGCCCTCGCCTTGGATCGGTTCGATCAGGATTGCCGCCGTTTCCGGTCCGACCGCGGCCTCGACCGCCTTCAGATCGTTGAGCGGCACCTGATCGAAGCCGCCCGGCACCGGACCGAAGCCTTCGAGATATTTCGGATTGCTGGTTGCGGCGAGCGCTGCGAGCGTACGACCGTGAAAGGCGCCTTCGAAGGTGACGATCCGGTTTCGCTGCGGGTTGCCGCTGACGAAATGGTAGCGCCGCGCGGTCTTGATCGCGCATTCGATCGCCTCCGTGCCGGAATTGCCGAAGAACACCTTGTCGGCAAACGTCGACGCGGCGAGCCGTTCGGCGAGGCGCTCCTGGCCGGGAATCGTGAAATGGTTCGAGACGTGCCAGAGCTTGCCGGCCTGCTCCGTCAGGGCGCGAACGAGCGCGGGATGCGCATGGCCGAGCGTGTTGACCGCAACGCCCGTACTGAAGTCGAGATAACGCCGGCCGCTGGTGTCGAAGACCCATGCGCCCTCGCCGCGCTCGAGCGCGGGCGCACCTTTCGCATAGGTGTCGTACACCGCAGACGGGCTCACAGCCGCGGCCCTCGAACTGAAAATGCCGCCGAGATGGCGGCACCGCGAAGGCTATAAGGCTGCGCCTTGGCGGCTGTCAAATCGGGCTTTTCCGCCGCAGTTCACAGCCCCGCGCCGGTCGCTGGGGAAAAAGACGTTCTGATTCCGCCTGTGTCTTGACGACTCTTGTCAGCGACTCAAGGCGCATTGTAGCGTCGCCATCGTCGATTTCCGCCGCCTTCCGCGGCGAAGTCCGGCGCCTGTAACAGCACCCGAGTATCGCGAGTTTGCCGCCGATCGCCCGTCGATTCGGCGAGCAGGTTCCGATTCCGATTCGCGCCGGAGCGGAGTGAAAAAGAATGGGCTGGACGGCCGAACGCGTCGAACTTCTGAAAAAACTCTGGTCGGAAGGATTGAGTGCAAGCCAGATCGCGGCCGAACTCGGCGGCGTCACGCGCAACGCGGTGATCGGCAAGGTGCATCGTCTCGGCCTTTCCGGCCGCGCCAAACCGGCGGGGAGCGCCGCGCCGCGTCCCCGCCGTCCGCGCACTTCCGGCATGGCGCGGTCGAGCCGCCTGCTTACGTCCGGCGCCAACGCGCTGAAAGCCTATCCTGCGATCACGCCGCGGCGCATGCTGCCGCCGCTCGAGGATATCGTCGTGCCGATCAGCCTGCGTGCCTCGCTTCTGACCCTGACCGACGCGATGTGCAAATGGCCGACGGGCGATCCCGCGACCGAGGATTTCCATTTCTGCGGGCACCGGGTGCGCGAAGGCTCTCCCTATTGCGAGTACCATTCGCGCATTGCCTATCAGCCTGTGGGGGACCGGCGGCGCGAGCGGCGCGCAGGCTGAATCCGACGTCAGATACCCAGCGACAGCAGCACCGCAACGAGCGCCGCCGTGGCGATCAGGGTTGCGCGCAGCCTGAGGCGTCCGTACCAGGAGGGCGCGCCGCCGGCTTCGGCTGTCCACACATCCCACGCGCCGATCCCGGCGAATCCGGCGGCGAGCAATCCGAGCGCTGCTGCGTCGGGCAGCAGCATCGCGACCGCCGCCACCAAAGCGGGGATGACGCTGGCGGCGATCGTGAGCGCCCCGCGCGGCGTGGTCTCGACCCGCATCGCCATGCCCCAGCGGATGCCGCCGAGAAAGGCGAGCGCGATCGCCGAAAGCGCTTTCAGCGCATCGACCGCCTTGTCCGCGCCGAACGATCCGGCGCCGCCGACGAGCGCGACCGCCGCCAGTGCGACGACAGCGGCGAGCCCCGCATAGGTGGCGAGCGCCGGCACCGCGGAGCGTCTGGCGCCAACCCCGCCGGCGCTCCGCCGGTCGGATGTTGTCGTTCCGATCTCGGAGGCGCCCATCACTCTCTCCGGAAAATGACGCCGGCCAGCCAGCCGACGATCAGCGCCAGCACTGCCGTAGCCACCCCGTAAAACAGCGACCGCTGGTGCGCGAGCGTGAACATGAACTGCTCGAAGCCGCTCTTGGCGATCGTGAAGTTGCTGTCGGCGCGCGCGACCATTGCGCCATTCTCGAACAGGTACACCGTCGCCGTATAGAGGCCGACCGGCACGTTTGCGGGTATTTGCACGGTTGCCTGGAAGATGCTGGCTCCAGGCATGTCGATCGTTCCGCTCTGTTCGCTGTAGAGGCCCGCTTTCTCCTTCAGTCGTATGAATGCGCGCTCGAAATCGTCTGGCGTCGCGCCCGGCGGACCCAGCGCAAGATGGGCGATCCCGATCTGGTATCGCTCGAGCTCGGCGGCGCTTGCCGCTTCGGCGAGCGGCCGGCTGCTGTGCAGCGCATAGAAGGCTGGTGCGTCGGGAAATGTGCGCGCGCTGGCGTTTATCCAGAGACCGAGCCAGCGCTCCTTCCGCCATGCTATTGCCGTCTGCGGCGGCCCACGCACCGCAACGACGATGACCGGATTCTCCGCCCGCGGCGGCGACCCCGGATCGCGTTCGATCGCGCCGAATACGGTGACGCTGGTACCGGTGAAATTCGAGGTGATCTTGACGTCGGACGTCGACAGCGAGGCAATCAGGCGGTCGGCCGCCGCCGGCGCGCTTCCGGCCATGAGGACCAGGAAGGCGAGCGCCGTACCTGCTCTCACAACCCGCTCCCGGCTAGCGTCGTGAGGGAGAATGCCTCGGCAGGCGGCGTGACCAGATTGTAGAGGAAGCGCCCCGCAACGACGATCACCAGGATCGCCATCAGTGCGCGCAGTTGCTCGCCGCGAATGCGCTGGCCGGCCTGCACCCCGAACTGGGCGCCGAGCACGCCGCCGATCATGAGAAGAAGCGCCAGCACGATGTCGACCGACTGGTTCGTATATGCGTGCAGCACCGTTGCGATCGCCATGGTCGCCACGATCTGCGCCAGCGACGTGCCGATGACGAGATTGGTAGGCATCCGCAGCAGATAGATCAGCGCCGGAACGAGGAGAAATCCGCCGCCGATGCCGAGCACCGCGCCGAGAAAGCCGACCGCCGCGCCGATCGCGATCACCGGTATTGCGCTGATATAGAGGCGCGAGCGCTTGAAGCGCATCTTGAACGGCAGCCCGTGCACCCAGATGTGCTGGCCGGGCCGGCGCAGGGGCATGGGCCGCCCCATCCGGGTGCGGATCATCGCCCGCACCGATTCCGTCAGCATCAATGCGCCGATCAGGCTGAGGAACGTCACATAGGAGATGGCGACCACGAAATCGAGCTGGCCGGCGCGACGCAGCATCCCGAAAACGAGAACGCCTGCCGCCGATCCCGCGATGCCGGCAAGGGTGAGCACGCCGACAAGCTTCAGGTCGATCATCCGACGTCGCAGATAGGTCAGCGCGGCCGATGCCGAGGATGCGACGACCTGGGGCGTGACGCTTGCGACCGACACGGCGGGCGGAACGCCGCTGAATATCAGAAGCGGTGTCAGCAGGAAGCCGCCGCCGACGCCGAGCAGTCCGGAGAGAAAACCGACCGCGGCGCCCATGCCGAAAATGAGCAGCATGTTCACCGGCAGTTCGGCGATGGGAAGATAGATCAGCAAGAGCGTTAACGACGGTTCGGCGTGTGACACGCGGGCGGGCGAGCCGCGGCGATAAAGCGCCCGGCCGTCGATCCTGTCAACGCATGCGCCCCGGGGCGCGCTTTCGGTCAGAGCGCGGGAAGGTCGAGCGCGGCCAGAAGCTCCGGGCCGATCTCGCCTGTCGCCGGAACGCCGCGCTCGCGCTGGAACGCGATGACCGCATCGCGGGTCATCGGCCCCGGGTGACCGTCGGCCGGACCCGGATTGAAGCCGCGCTCGGCGAGTCGTTCCTGGATGAGACGGACGAGCGCCTGCCGGTCGAGCGCGCTCACCGGTCCTGACGGTCCCTCCCATCCGTCCTCCGCGACCGGCGGGACGTTGGCCTCGGGGGGCGGCTCGCTCGCGCGCCAGGCGCGCACCGCAGCCTGCGCCTGCGCCATCTGGTCCGGCGACAGGACTTTCGCGACCTCGTCCCGGCGCGTGCCGGCGTCCGGGTCCCCCTGTTGCGCGGCGATCGCGAACCACTTGTAGGACTGGACCAGGTCCTGCGGCCCGCCGAGGCCGCGAGCGAACATGACACCGAGATTGTACTGGCTGTCGCGCACCCCGTGATCGGCCGCCCTGACGAACCAGCGTGCCGCATCCGAGAAGTCCGGCGCGCCGCCGACGCCCTCGCTCAGCATGACGGCGAGGTTGTGCATGGCGCGAACGTTGCCCTGTTCCGCCGCGCGCCGGTACCAGTCGGCGGCCGCGACTCGGTTCTGCGGAACGCCCTCGCCGCGTTCGTAGAGACTTGCGATGCGGAACTGGGCGATCGCAAGGCCGCGTTCGGCCGCGAGTCGATACCATTTGGCGGCCTCTGCCGCATCGGCCGGCACGCCGCGTCCCTCGGCGTAGCGAACGGCGACCTCGAAGAGCGCCGCCGGGTTGCCTGCGGCGGCGGCATTGCGCAGCCGTTCCGGCCCCGCCGCTTCCGGCGGCGTGGGCGCCGGCTGAAGCCGAGCGGCTGCATGCGGCGGAAGATGCGACGGGCGGCCGGCAGGGGGCGTGGCGGCGGTGACGTCGGGCGAGACGGCCGCCGGCCGCGACGCGTCTTTCGCGGTCGGGCCGATCGGCGTCCCGGGATCGAGGAGGGTGAACCGGTTCTCGGTCGGACCGCCAGGATCGAGATCGATTGCCGGCGGCGGCGTGGCCTGCGGCGCGGCGGCCGGGACCGGGTTCCTGATTTGTCGCTCGGTTCCGGCAACCGGCAGGTCCTCCAGCGCGACGATCTTCTCTTCGGCGAGGGAAGGCGCCGACTCGGTGCGCGCCAGCATCGCCCCCTCCCGGCCGTCCCTCATGAGAACGAAGGGCGTTGCTGCAAGCGCGATCGCGACGACGAGGCCTGCAGCCACCGCCGCGCCGCGCGTTCCGCGAAGCGCGTGTATCGCCGCGCCACCTGGATTGAATCGCCGCTGGCGCCCCGCCTCCGGCGCTGGCTCCGCCTCTGCCGCCGCCGCCAGAGCCGCCCGCCGCGCGGCGGCGATGAACGCCGCCTTGCGCGCGCCCGCCGAACCCTGGTTTGGGCGGCCCGAGCCAGGCTCGAGCGGCCGGTGATCTTCAGGCGCGGGTTCGATCTCGCGCCGCGGCCGTTGCGGAGCGGCCTGCTCCTGCCTGGCCGAGCCGCGTCCGTCCGCCGGCTGTGTCGGCGTGTCGGCCGCTCGCGGCGACCGGTCGGGCGTGTACCGCGCCGTCTTGGGGATACCCGCCGCCCGCCCCGCCTGAAGCCGAAGGAGATCTTCCTTGAGCGCGCTGATGAGCAGGCTTTCCGCACCCGGCGCGGCAGCCGGGGAATCGGCAGGGCGTTCCGGCCGGGCTGCCGGTCTGGCGCCGGTTTGTTCGAGCCGTGCCGCCAGAGCGGCAACCTGCGCCTCCAGTCGCGCAAGCGCCGGTCCCCCGGCGTTTTGTCCAATGGCGTCCACGCGTCCCGCCAGCGCCGAGACCTGTGCTTCCAGCGCCGGGTCAGGACGTTGCGACGATGTGGCGAACTCGCGCCGCAACAGGGCGACCTCGCGCATGAGGTGATCGAGCGCGGGGATCGGGCGACCCGGGCCCGCGGCGATCTCGTCGAGCCGTTTCGAGACCGCATCCAGGCGCCGCGCGAGATCGGCGAGAACTTCCGCCCGCGGCATTGCGGCGAACATCGCCTCGAGGCGCTGGCCGATCGCGGCGATCTGCTTCGCCAGCCGCTCCGTATCCGCACCGGCATTGTTCGCCACGACAAGATCGCGCAGTTCGGCTATCCGCGAAAGGAGTTCCGGGTCGGCCGGTGCACGCCGCTGCGCGAGCACGGCCATCTCACCCGCGAGGCGGGCGAGGTGATTCTCCAGAACCGACATGCCGAAGGCCCGCCGCGCCTCTTTCGGCTCGGGAGCGGGCGCCGGAGCCGGAGCCGGAGCCTGGGGTCGCTGCGCGGTCTCGCCGGGTTGCAGGGGGGCGATCCCGTCCGCGTCCGCTGCACTCGCGGCAGAAAGCTCGGCAAGGCGTTGGCGGATGGCCTCGAGCTGCGCATCCACCGTTTCGCCTGCCGGCGCAGCCGCGGCGAGATCCGGTGCCGGTGCATCCTCGGCCCAGTGGCGATCGAGTGCGCCGCGCAGCTCCGCCAACGCCCCTTCGAACGCCTGCGCTTTCGGCTCCGGTCTCGGTGTCGGCCTGGGTGGGCGGTGAGTCCTGAAGTCGAAACGGAACTTCTTCTCCGCATGGCCGCCGGAAGGCTCCGGCCCGCGCAACTGCGCCGACAGGCGCGCAATCGCATCGTCGAGCTGCCGCGGTGTGCGCTGCGCCTCGTTTGGGCGCGGCGATGCTGCGTTCCCCGACGTTTGTGCAGTCGGCATGTCCTGCCGCGGTGCACCGGGCCGATTGTCCGCGCTCCAGTTTTCGTCGGCTGCCATCCGCTACCCCGCCCCGGCGAAGCGAAACGGGGCCCGAGACAAGGATCGTTTCGTCGCTCCGGGCGGGAAGGAATCGGCGCCCGGATTCGGTCGCCAAAGCCTTCGGTTAACGTGGTAAACACACAGTTAACGAACGGTTGACGGCAGGTTGCTTTTGCTCCCCCGCGGGGAGGATTAAGGTTGCCTGGGAGGTGCGATTTATGCGCGAAGCGTTTGTTTATGACCACGTCCGCAGCCCGCGCGGACGCGGAAAGCCCGACGGAGCTTTGCATGAGGTGACGGCCGTTGCGCTTGCCGCCGCGACGCTTGCCGCGATCCGCGACCGCAACGAACTCGACACAAGGCTGGTTGATGACGTCATTCTGGGTTGCGTCGACCCGGTGGGGGAGGCGGGCGGCGATATCGCCCGCGCCGCAGCCTTTTCCGCCGGATACGAGCGGGCTGTGCCCGGCATGCAGATCAACCGCTTCTGCGCCTCCGGTCTTGACGCGATCAACCTTGCGGCGGCCGGCGTCGTCTCCGGTGCGCACGATCTCGTCGTGGCGGGCGGCGTGGAGTCGATGAGCCGGGTCGGCATCGGCGCTGCAGGCGGTGCCTGGGCGGTCGATCCGGCGGTTGCCATTCCGGGCTATTTCCTGCCGCAGGGCATCGCGGCGGACCTCATCGCCACCAAATACGGCTTCAGCCGCGCCGATGTGGACGCCTATGCCGTGGAAAGTCAGAAGCGCGCGGCAGCCGCGTGGGCCGAAGGCCGTTTCGCGAACTCCGTTATCCCCATCAACGACATCAACGGCCTTCCGATCCTAGCCAGGGACGAGCACATGCGGCCGGACACATCGATGCAGGGCCTTGCGGCACTGCAGCCGTCCTTCGCCGCGCTCGGGGCCATGGCCGGCTTCGATGCGGTCGCGATTCAGGCGCATCCGGAGGTCGAGGAAATCGATCATGTTCACCACGCCGGCAATTCCTCCGGCATCGTCGACGGATCGGCCGCCGTCCTGATCGGATCCAGGGAGGCCGGCGAAAAAGCCGGGCTGAAGCCGCGCGCCCGCGTGAAGGCTTTCGCCAATATCGGCTCCGATCCGGCGCTCATGCTGACCGGTCCGATCGACGTGACGGAGAAGCTGTTTGCGCGAACCGGCATGTCCTTTGCGGACATCGATCTTGTGGAGATCAACGAAGCGTTCGCATCGGTGGTGTTGCGCTACATGCAGGCCTTCGATCTGGAGCCGGAGAAGGTCAACGTGAACGGAGGCGCCATTGCCATGGGCCATCCGCTCGGCGCCACCGGGGCAATGATTTTCGGAACCGTGCTCGACGAGCTCGAGCGCCGCGGCCTCGGCACTGCGATCGTGACGCTTTGCATCGGAGCCGGTATGGGGACCGCCACGATCGTCGAACGGGTGTAGCGATGGGCTATGAGAATTTCACGCTGACGGTCGATTCAGACGGCATTGCGCTCGTGACCTGGGACATGCCGGGCCGCTCCATGAATGTCATCACGGTTGCGGTGATGGACGAGCTGGAGCGCCTGACGGGCGAGTTCGCTTCGAGTGCCGCGATCGGGGGTGTGATCTTCACTTCCGGCAAGGAAGCCTTCTCTGGCGGCGCCGACATAACGCTGCTGCAGATGTTGATGGAGAGCTATCGCGCCCTGGCCGCGCGGGAAGGCAGGCAGGCGGCCGTCGCCATGTTGTTCGAGCAAGGGGGGCGTCTCGGCCGTCTGCTGCGCAGCCTCGAGACCTGCGGCAAGCCTGTCGTTGCCGCGCTCAACGGCACAGCGCTCGGTGGTGCCTTCGAGCTGGCGCTCGCCTGCCACCGGCGGATCGCCGCCGACGAGCCGGGCGCGCAACTCGGCCTCCCGGAAGTGCGCATCGGTCTCATTCCCGGAGCCGGCGGCTCGCAGCGCGTGGCGCGGCTGGCTGGCAATCAGGATGCGCTCACCATCATGCTTCGGGGCGAGCACTTGTCGCCGGCGAAGGCGAAGGCGATGAATCTCGTAGACGAAGTGGTACCCCGCGCCGACCTGATCGACGCAGCCCGACGCTGGCTGAAGGAAGGCCCGCGCGCCACCCAGCCCTGGGATGCGCCCGGTTTCCGTCCACCCGGGGGGCGCGTCTACTCGCCGGCCGGCATGCAGTTCTGGCCTGCGGCGGTGGGCCTCTACCGACGCGAAACCTACGACAATTACCCGGCCGCGCGTGCAATTCTCTCCTGCGTTTACGAGGGCCTGCAATTGCCGTTCGACCGGGCGCTTCGTGTCGAGCAGCGTTATTTCACGCACATCCTGCAGACGAAGGAGGCGGCCGCGATGGCGCGCACGCTTTTCGTCTCCATGCAGGCACTCAACAAGCTCACCCGCCGCCCCGCTTCGGTGGGGCCGAGCGCGCTCGCGCGCGTCGGCATAGTCGGCGCGGGTTTCATGGGCGCCGGCATCGCCGATGTCTCGGCGCGGGCCGGAATGGAGGTGGTGCTCGTCGACCGCGACCTGCCTTCCGCCGAGGCCGGCAAGGCGCGCGCCGGGGCTGCCATGGAGAAGGACGCCGGGCGCGGCCGCCTCTCTGCTGCCGACAAGGAGGCCGCGCTCGCGCGTATCCTGCCTGCCGCGGACTACGGCGCGCTCGCCGGCTGCGACCTCGTGATCGAGGCGGTCTTCGAGGATCGCACCGTCAAGGAGCAGGCGATCCGCGCCGCCGAGGCATCGATCGGCGACAGGGCGATTCTGGCGTCGAACACGTCGACGCTGCCGATCACGTCGCTTGCCGAATACGCCAGGCGCCCGGACCGCTTCATCGGCATTCACTTCTTCTCGCCGGTGGAGCGCATGATGCTGGTGGAGGTCATTGTCGGTCGCAACACCGGCGAGCCTGCGCTCGCTGCCGCGCTGGACTACGTGCGCCGCATCAGGAAGACGCCGATCGTGGTCAACGACTCCCGCGCCTTCTACACCTCCCGCGTGGTCGAAACCTACATTGCCGAAGGCCACATGATGCTCACCGAGGGCATTCCCGCCGCCATGATCGAGAACGTTGCGCGCATGGCCGGCATGCCGGTCGGTCCGCTCGCGCTCAACGATGAGGTGGCGATTGACCTCACGCTCAGGATCATGACGGCGGCCCGCAAGGATCTGGGTGAGAAAGCCGTCCCCGAGGACGAGTGGCGCCTCATCAGTCTGATGGTCGAGCGCGGGCGCCTCGGCCGCAAGAACGGCAAGGGCTTCTACGATTATCCGGAGGGCGGCAGGAAGAAGCTGTGGCGGGGCCTGGCCGAACTTTTCCCGCCGCGCGAGGATGTCGACGCGATCGACGTCGGCACGCTCAAGCAGCGCTTCCTCGTTCGTCAGGCGGTCGAGGCGGCGCGTTGCTTTGCCGAGGGCGTTGTCACCGATGTACGCGAGGCCGATGTCGGTTCGGTGCTCGGCTTCGGCTTTCCGCCGTTTACCGGCGGAACGCTCTCCTACATCGATTTCATGGGGACGGAGGCGTTTGTCGCGCTCTGCCGACGGCTCGCGCGCCACTATGGCCCGCGGTTCGACCCGCCGGAGCTGCTCGTCGAGATGGGCGCGAAGGGCGAGACGTTTTATGGCCGCTTCGCACCCGCGCCCCAGGCGCGCGCCGCCTGATCTGTCCCCGGCCGCCATCGGGGATGGCGTTCGCGCCTTTGTCGGCGGGTGCTGTGGGGTAATGGCGAAAAAGCTGGACAAGGCGGGTCTGGCCGGGGATAAGTCCCACAGGGATTTATTCCTGTCCGCGACGGGCAGGCCCGCTTTCGGAGGGGCCGATGCTTTCCCATGCCCGAATCTGGGCGGCGATTGACGAGCTGGCGAGCCGCCACGACCTGACCCCCTCGGGCCTCGCGCGCCGGGCGGGACTCGACCCGACCACCTTCAACCGGTCCAAGCGGGTCGCTGCCGACGGTCGGCCGCGCTGGCCGTCGACGGAAAGTATCGCAAAGATCCTTCAGGCCACGGGCGAGCGTCTGGAGGAGTTTCTCGATCTCATGAAACATCGGAACGAGAGGAGCACAAGCGGCGAAACGCTGCGGCATTTGCCGCTGCTCGGCTTCGCTCAGGCGGGTGCCGGAGGCTTCTTTGACGACGGCGGATTCCCCGCAGGACAGGGCTGGGATCAGGTGGCTTTTCCGGGGCCCACCGGCGACGCCTATGCGCTGGAGGTCTCGGGCGATTCCATGCTGCCGCTCTATCGCGACGGCGACATCATCATCGTTTCGCCGACCGCTGCCTGCCGAAAGGGCGACCGCATCGTGCTGCGCACGCGCGACGGCGAGGTCATGGCGAAGATTCTCGAAAGGAGGACGGCGCGGTCGGTGGAGGTTCGATCGCTCAATCCCGACCACAAGAATCGAACCTTTCCCGTGGGAGAGATCGACTGGATGGCGCGCATCGTCTGGGCGAGCCAGTGAAACCGGCCGCGGTGTTTGCCTCGCGGGGATCGGTCGCCCGTCGCGCATGCCGTAGGCCGGGCGCCTGCAACCGGCCCGGACGCGATGCCCGGGGGTCGCAGGATCGCTCGTCCATGCGGCCGATGCGGTCCCTATCGGCGCCCGGTCCCGTTCAGCGGATTGGCCGGGTCCCAGCGATAGCGGATCGTCTCGAAGCGGAAGTTCCGCCCGTCGATCAGGAGAAGCTGTCCGATCGGCCCCTCGTCGATGCCGACGATCTCGCGAATGACGGCGAGCGCCTGGAGCGTGCCAACTGCGCCGGCGAGCGCATTGAGCACCCCGGCCTCCGCACAGGTCGGCAGAACGCCATCGGGCACCGGCTCGGGGAAGAGGCAGCGGTAAGTGGGATAGGGCGTTCCGTCCGGTCCGTTGAGATAGGGTTTGAGCAGCGTGAGCGAACCGTCCCACTGGTTGACCGCCGCGGTGACAAGCGGAACCCTGGCATGAAAGCAGGCATCCGAAATGACGTACCGCGCGGCGCTCTGGTCCGTGCAGTCGGCAACGATCGTGTAGTCGCCGATGAGCGCGACCGCGTTCTCCGCGTCGACGCGCACGCGGTGCCGCCGGACCGTGATGTGCGGGTTGAGCCTCTCGGCCTCGTCGCCGGCGCTGTCGACTTTCGGCCGGCCGACATCGGAGGTGGCATGCACCACCTGCCGCTGGAGATTCGAGAGCGAAACGACATCGGGGTCCGCAATGCCGAGGGTACCCACGCCCGCCGCTGCGCAGTACTGGATCACCGGTGCCCCAAGCCCGCCGGCGCCGATGACGAGAAGGCGCGCGGCCTTCAGCTTCTGCTGTCCGGGTCCGCCCATTTCGGAAAGCACCAGATGACGCTGATAGCGTTCGATCTCGTCCGGGGAAAACGTCATGGAGGCGAACCTACCGGCAGTGGCGACCGAAGGCGAGGGCGGATCGGCGCATGATCGGACCCTATCGCATTCACGGTCATGCGATCGTATCGGCGGACGATTGTATCGCCGACGCCGAAGGACGAATCCCTCCGGACCTGCGCAATGACGCCGATTGGGAACGCTTCCAGGCGTCGCTCGATCGCGCTGCGGTGACGGTGCTCGGTCGCCTGAGTCATCAGTCGAATCCGAATTCCAAGGAGCGGAAACGCATCGTCGTTTCCGGTGCGGCAAAGGGCATTGAGCGGCGCGCGGATGCGTGGTGGTGGAATCCCGCTGAGGCACCCGTGCTCGCGGCGCTTGAGACGGCCGCGCCAGGTGGCGGGATAGTGGCTGTGCCGGGCGGGCGGGGCGTGTTCGATCTGTTTCTCGCCATCGGCTTCGACGAGTTTCACCTTGCACGCGCCGCGCGCCTGCGCATCGGCGCCGGGACGCCGGTATTCGGCGAATGCCGGTCGGGGATCGCCGCCGACACGGTGCTGATCCGCGCCGGCCTCGTTGCCGGGGCGGTCGAGCAACTCGATCCGGGCGCGGGCGTTATATTGACGGTATTCTCGCGCCTTGACGGAGGGGCGGGCAACGCCGTTAGCTGAACCGCTCGGGAACGGGATCGCTCGATGGAAGCGCGGGAACTGCTTGCCGGAATTCCGCTGATTGCCGACGTGCTTTCCGCGCAGGAATGCGAGCTTCTTGCCGCAAACAGCGGCCGGGTCTTCTTCCCTCCGGGTCACCTGCTCATGGCCGAAGGCGATTTCGGCAGCTCGATGTTCGTCATTGACGAGGGGTCCGTGTCGGTCACGGCTTCCGACCCCCGGGGCGTCAGCCGGCCGGTCGCAAAGCTGTCGCACGGCGACATTGTCGGAGAGATGTCGCTGATGACGGGCGCCCGCCGGAATGCAACCGCGATTGCGCTCACGGCGGTGGAAGCGATCGAGATTCCCAAGCGGGCGCTGGAAGAAGTGCTCGCGCGGCGGCCGGAGCTTCTCGACCGCTTCCGTCCCGAGCTCGAACGCCGCCAGACCGAGCTCGACCGCATCCTTGGCGAGGCGAGGGCGCGCTGGCATGTGTTCGGGCTCAGCGGCGAGGAACTGGTGGCTGAAATGCGCCGCTTCTTCGCGGAAGTCTTCTAGCTGGATCGGGCTGGAGGCAGGCTCAGCCCCGGCCGCTGTAGGATTTCTCCTCGACGATCAGGCTGCCGCTTCTGAGATTGATCGCGCGCTTTGCCGCCGCGCGGGCATCGTTCAGCCGATAGACCGAGCGGGCCAGACGCACGAATTCCGCTCCGAAATCTCCACGCGCCTCGTGCTCGCGCAAGCGGTCCTCGACTTCCCACAGCTCGCTGTTGACCGACTGCAATCTCTCCTCGTCCTTCGGATCGATCAGTGTCACGATGCGATTCTCGGCGTAGATTTGCGCAAGGCGTTCGTGCTCGGCGCGCACATTGGCGAGCTGGGCCGGATCCGCGAGCCGCGCAAGCTTGATCCGCAGTATCGTTATCTTGTCGACAAGCTCGCCGACCGAAATGGGAGCCTCGATCTTCACTGGCGCTTCCTCCGCACGAGCGCTGCTACCTCCTCGGCAACAAGTCGGAACACGGGCTCCCATTCGCCCGGGTGCGGCTGCCGGAAAAGCCGTGCCGTCGGGTACCAGGGCGAATCCGTCCGGTCGAGCAGCCAGCGCCAGTCGGACGTGTGCGGAAGAAGCACCCACACCGGACGCGCCAGCGCGCCGGCAAGGTGGGCGACGGCGCTGTCGGAGGAAACGACCAGATCGAGTTCCTGCATGACGGCGGCGGTATCGACGAAGGCGTCCGCTCCCGCATCGAAATCGTCGCCGAGCGTGTGGACCAACATCCCTGCGGGGAGCGCGCGGAGCTGCTCGAGCCCCTCGCCTTTCTGAAGGCTGACGAGCTGCACGCCCGCAATCCCGGCGAGCGGCGCGAACAGGGCCACCGGAAAGGACCGGCGGTGATCGGCTCCGTAGTCCCTGTTTCCCTGCCAGTGAATGCCGACGCGAAAACCCTGGGGCAAGCGCTCGCGCCATCGCGCGCCGCGCTCTGCCTCCGGCCGCAGATAGGGGACATCCGACGGTATCGTCGGGATATCCGTTCCGACGACACCGGGGATGCTGAGGAGCCGGATCTGGTAGTCGAACGGTTCGCCGTCGACCTTCTCCGCGAATCTCACTCCGGAAATGCCGCTGGCCAGCACGCGGTGAAGCGCCGGCCGCGTCGCCAGGCAAACCTCCTCTGCGTCCCTCGCCAGCGAAGGCAGGTAGCGCACGAACTGGATCACGTCGCCGAGGCCCTGCTCGCCCGTGACGAGCAATCGCTTGCCGGCAAGCGGCTCGCCCCTCCAGAGCGGCGCGGGATGTTCCGGCGTGTAGGCGGCGTCGCCTTCCTTGAGCCCGCGAAACTCGTAGCCGGGCCAGCCCTCCTGGAAACGGCCCGCTGCAAGCAGCGCGAGCGCCCGGTCTGCGCGGATCGTCATGGAATCCGGACGGCAGGCAATCGCGCGATCGTAGTCGGCGATCGCCTCCTCCAGACGGTGGAGGTGCAGGCGTGCGGCCGCCCGCGTCGTGAAGGCCTCGGCGGCCACCGATTCGGACACGTCGGGATCTTGCGTACCGGATTCGATGGCCTCGAGAATGCGGTTGCATGCGGCGATGGCCTCCTCGAAGCGATCGAGTTCGTTGAGCAGGCCGGCGCGGTTGATCTGTAAGGGCAGCGCATCGGGCAATTCCGACAGCAGTTCCTCGAACGCGGCAAAGGCTTCTTCGAAACGCCGCAGGGTCCGCAGCGCCGTGCCCCGGTTTGCGCGCGCGGGCACCGATTTCGGATCGAGCGCAATCAGTGCGTCATATATCGCGAGCGCCTCCGCGTTCCGCCGCAACTGCTCCAGTATCCCGGCCTTGGCAAAAAGCGCATCGGCATTGTCCGGGGCGTGCTCCAGCGTCTCCTCGGCGGCCGCCAGCGCCGCTTCGAACTGCCCTGCGTCGCGAAGAATGAGCGCCTTCGCAACCCGCGCATCCGAGCGGGTCGGCTCCTGCGCGATCGCGGTTTCGATCGCCTCCGCCGCTTCGTCGGACCGCCGGAGTGCCCGCAGCGATGAAGCGCGCGCGATATGCGCGTCGGGATAGACGGGCCGGCGCTTCAAGGCGGCATCGTATGCGGCAAGCGCCTCTTCATGTCGGGCCGTCCCGGCCAGTACGACGCCGCGATTGTAGTGCGCTTCCGCCGACGCTGGGCTGAGTGCTACTGCCGTGTCCGCGGCATCGAGCGCTTCGTCGAGCCGTCCCGTCTCGTTGAGCGCCACCGCCATGTTGTGGTGGGCCTCGACCATTCTGGGATCGATCGCGAGCGCCGTCCTGTAGGCCGCGACGGCCTCGTCCAGGCGGCCGAGTTGCTTGAGTGCGAAACCGCGATTGAAATGCGCTTGTGCCGACCGGGGCGCCATGCGCACCGCGGCATCGAAGGCCGCCAGGGCCCGTTCCGGCCTGCCGCTCAGGCTGTAGATGCTCCCCAGCATCGTCTGCCCCGCGGGTTCGCGCAGGATCGCACCGCCCTTGCGGCCGAGCTCGGCGATCGCTTCGTCATGCCTGCCCGCGGCAAGCAGACGTTTCGCGTTGTCGAGAATGCGCTCGAGCTGTGCCGCCTTCTTGCTGGGCGATGCCGGAAGCGGATTGCGAGGACTGGACCAGTTCATTGGCGTGAATCGCCCCGGAGGATACGGGCCGCCGGTTATTGTAGCCGCCTCGCCTGGAGCGCACAAACGGTCAGTGGGCGGCCTCCCAGTTGTCGGCGGCCTTGGTCTCCACCACCAGCGGAACCGTCAGGTGCACGGCCGGCTCTGGCGCCTTCTCCATCACCGGGCCTATGACGCGCATCGCCGCTTCCACCTCTTCCTCGGGCGCCTCGAAGACAAGTTCGTCGTGTACCTGCAGCAGCATCCGGGTGGAAAGCCCGGCGCTCTCCAGGGCGGCCGGCATGCGCACCATCGCGCGGCGGATAACGTCGGCGGCCGTACCCTGGATCGGCGCATTGATGGCGGCGCGTTCGTTGAACGAGCGCTCGGCCGGGTTCTTCGACTGGATCTGCGGATAGTGCGCCTTCCTGCCGAACAGCGTCTGCACATAGCCGTTCCGGCGGCAGAAGTCCTTCGTCGTTTCCATGTAGTCGCGGATACCCGGAAAGCGCTCGAAATAGCGCTTGATGTAGTCGCCCGCCTCCTGTCGGCCGATGCCGAGCTGATTGGCGAGCCCGAATGCCGAGATTCCGTAGATGATGCCGAAATTGATGGCCTTCGCGCGCCGCCGCACTTCGCTTGGCATGCCCTTGACGGGCACGCCGAACATCTCCGACGCCGTCATTGCGTGAATATCGAGCCCGTTGGCGAAAGCGTCGCGGAGCTGCGGAATGTCGGCGATGTGCGCCAGCACCCGCAGCTCGATCTGGCTGTAGTCTGCCGAGATCAGCTTGTGTCCCTTTTCGGCGACGAAGGCGGTGCGGATCTTCCGTCCTTCTTCCGTGCGGATCGGAATGTTCTGGAGATTGGGCTCGGACGAGGAGAGCCTTCCCGTCGTCGTCGAGGCGAGCGCATAGGATGTATGGATGCGCCCCGTCCGCGGATCGATGTAGCCCGGCAGGGCATCGGTGTAGGTGGACTTCAGTTTCGAGATCTGTCGCCATTCCAGGATGCGGGCGGGCAGGGCGTGCCCCTGCGCGGCGAGTTCCTCAAGAACGTCGGCTCCAGTCGACCATGCGCCGGTCTTGGTCTTCTTGCCGCCGGGCAGGCCGAACTTGCCGAACAGGATGTCGCCAAGCTGTTTCGGCGAGCCGATGTTGAAGGGCTCGCCCGCGAGCTCCGCGATTTCGTGCTCCAGGCGCGCCAGCGTCTGGGCGAATTCGCCGGACAAGCGCGACAGGATCTGACGGTCGACACGAATGCCGGTCTGCTCCATGCGTGCAAGGACCGGGATCATCGGCCGCTCCAGCGTCTCGTAGACCGTCGTCATGTGCTCCGCGACGAGACGCGGCCTCAGCACGGTCCATAGCCGCAGGGCAAGATCGGCATCCTCGCCTGAATAGGCGGTGGCCCTGTCGATGGCGATCTGGTCGAAGCGGATCTTCGCGCGACCCGATCCCGCCACTTCCGCGAACGCGACCGGCTCGTGTCCCAACCAGCGCCGCGACAGGTCGGCGATGCCTGTACCCTCGCGCCCCGCGTCGAGCGTGTAGGCCATGAGCACGATGTCGTCATAGGGCGCTACCGAGACGCCTTGCCGCGCGAAAGCGATGTAGTCGGACTTCAGATTCTGTCCGATCTTGATGACCGACCGATCCTCGAGCAGCGGACGCAGGCGTGCGATGGCCGCCGCGGCATCGATCTGGTCGCGCGCCCGTCCGCCGCCGAGAAGATCGCCGTCGCCCTCGCCGTCGAGATGCCCGACCGGGACATAGCAGGCACGGCCGGGTTGCGTGGCGAGCGCTATCCCGACGATGTCGGCGCGCATCGCATCCGGCACGTTCGTTCGCGCGCCGAACGCGACATGCCCGATCTCCACGGCCTCGTCGATCCAGCGATCGAGCGCGTCGACCGAACGCACGGTTTCATATCGGCTTGGATCGATGGGCAGGGCAATGGCGGACCTGGCGCGTGCCGCGGCCGCCGCCGCGGGCTCGGCCGCGATGGGAGCCGCCGGTTGCGGCAGGCGCAAATCGATTGCCGGGGCAACCTTGGGCACCGCGCCTCCTTCGGCCGACGGTGCGATGCTGCGCGGCACGCCTGCGTCGTGCCAGCCGCGAATCTCCAGTACCTGCGGCTCGACCGATGCCGGATCGACGCCGGTCGCTTCGCCGACACGCCGCGCCAGCGACGCGAACTCGAGCGCGCGGCAGAAGGCGATCAGCCGCCGGCCGTCGACCGGCCGCACGCCAAGCGCCTCGATCGGCACCTCGAGCGGAACGTTGCGGTCGAGCGTGACGAGCTTCTTTGAGAGCCGCGCATTGTCGGCATTGGCGATGAGAGCTTCGCGCCGCTTCGGCTGCTTGATTTCGCCGGCACGGGAGAGGAGGGTTTCGAGATCGCCATATTCGCCGATAAGCTGCGCCGCGGTCTTTACGCCGATTCCCGGCACGCCCGGAATGTTGTCGACCGAGTCGCCGCTGAGCGCCTGCACGTCCGCGACCTTTTCCGGCGGAACGCCGAAGCGCTCCATTACCTCCGCCGGGCCGATCTTCTTCTGCTTCATCGTATCGAGCATGACGACCCCGGGCCCGACGAGTTGCATGAGGTCCTTGTCGGAGGCGACGATCGTCACATCCGCGCCCGCCTCCCGGGCCAGCCGCGTGTAGGTGGCGATCAGGTCGTCGGCTTCGAATCCGGGCTGTTCGACCGAGGCGATGTTGAAGGCGCGCACGGCGTCGCGGATGAGCCCGAACTGCGGGGCAAGATCCTCCGGCGCCTCCGGTCGGTGTGCCTTGTATTCCGTGTAGAGCTCGTTCCGGAACGTGTGCTCCGATTTGTCGAAGACGACTGCGATATGCGTCGGACGCACACCGGCACCTGCCGCGTCCGCGTCCTTCAGGAGTCGCCACAGCATGTTGCAGAAGCCGGAGACCGCGCCCACCGGCAGCCCGTCGGAGGGGCGTGTGAGCGGCGGCAGTGCGTGATAGGCGCGGAAGATGTAGGAGGAGCCGTCGACCAGAAACACGTGGTCCCCCGGTTTGACCGGGCGGCTCGGGGCGGCGTTTTCGGGCATGCGGCGACTATGACTCGGCGTATGTGCCGTTGGCTATATGGGGACGAATGCGGGCGGTGGATTTCGGCGATCGCGCGGCCTCGCCGGGGCGGTTTCGTGAAAGCGTCCGGGCGGAAACAAACATGACTTAACCGCCCCTTAAATCGCCGCAATTAGCCTCCACCGCGGGTGGAGGGGCCGACGGGTCACCGAAACCCGGCGCTGGAGCGTTTCCCCGCTATGGCGAGCAAGAACCTGCAAGGCGAGCGGATCGAGCCGACCATGGGACGCGGGCGGGAAAGCAGCGCAGGACATCGCAGGGGCCCGCGCAAGACAGGGCGCGGCGCGGGAAGAAGAAGGCAGGGATCCGGTCTGGCCGGCAAGGTCCGCCGCGGGCTCTATTGGTTCTTGATCGCAGTCGTCTGGTCGACCGTCGCACTTGGCGGCGTGGTGGCCTATTACGGCGCGCGCCTGCCGTCCATCACATCCTGGGCCGTGCCGGCGCGCCCGCCCAACATCAAGATTCTGGCGAATGACGGACGGCTCATCGCCAATCGCGGCGACACGGGTGGCGAGGCAGTCGCCCTCGCCGACCTGCCGCCCTATCTGCCGCAGGCGGTTATCGCCATCGAGGACCGCCGCTTCTACCGGCACGTCGGCCTTGACCCCGAAGGGCTTGTCCGTGCACTGGTGAGCAACCTGCGCGCCGGCAACGTCGTCCAGGGCGGCTCCACCATCACCCAGCAGCTTGCCAAGAACCTGTTCCTCACGCCCGAGCGCACGCTCGAGCGGAAGATTCAGGAGCTGATCCTCGCTCTGTGGCTGGAGGCACGCTACTCGAAGGACGAGATACTGGAGATGTATCTCAATCGCGTCTATTTCGGCGCAGGTGCCTGGGGCGTGGACGCGGCCGCCCGGCGCTATTTCGGCAAGCCGGCGCGCAGCCTCACGCTCGCCGAGGCGGCCGTGCTTGCCGCCGCGCTGAAGGCGCCGTCGCGGTATTCCCCGCTCGCCAATCCGCAGGCCTCCGAGGAGCGCACCAGACTCGTTCTTTCGGTCATGACCGAAGCCGGATACATCACCGGACGCGAGGCCGAGCTTGCGCTCGCCGCGCCGCACGGTCCCGTCAAGCCGGTCGCCGGCAACAGCGGGAGCTACGTCGCGGACTGGGTCGCCGATCTGCTTCCCGATCTCGTCGGCGTGCTGCCGGGGGATGTCGTCGTCGATACCACCGTCGACCTCAATTTGCAGGCGGAGGCCGCCAGGGCGATCGAGGAAGGCCTTGCCAAGCATGGCAAGGAGTTCCGTGCCAGCCAGGGGGCGCTCGTTGCGATCGACGGCACCGGAGCTGTGCGGGCCCTGGTCGGCGGACGCGACTACGACAAGAGCCAGTTCAATCGGGCCGTCGACGCGAAACGCCAGCCCGGCTCCGCCTTCAAGCCGTTCGTGTATCTCGCCGCGCTCGAGCTCGGCCTGACGCCGGAAACGGTCACGGTTGATGCGCCGATCCAGATCGGCAACTGGCGCCCGCAGAACTACAGCAAGACCTATAGGGGCGAGGTGACGCTGCAGACGGCGCTTGCGCTTTCCATCAACACGGTTGCGGCGCGACTGGTGGAGCTGGTCGGACCGGAGACGGTGGTTGCGACCGCGCACCGGCTCGGTATCGTCTCGGACCTGAAGCCTATCCCGTCGATTGCACTCGGCACGTCCGAGGTAACGCCGCTCGAAATGACCGCGGCATTCGTGCCGTTTGCCAACGGCGGCTATGGCATCGTACCGCATGTCGTGAAGCGCATCCGCGCTGCAGCGGACGGCAAGGTTCTTTATGAGCGGTCGGGGGACGGTCCGGGCATCGTCGTGGGCTCCCGCGAGCTTGGTATGATGAACGCGATGCTGCGCCAGACGCTGGAGCGCGGCACCGGCACAAAGGCTGCGATTCCGGGCTGGGAGGCGGCCGGCAAGACCGGCACGAGCCAGGATTACCGCGACGCCTGGTTCATTGGATACACCGCAAACCTCACGGCCGGCGTCTGGTTCGGCAACGACGACAACTCGCCGACAAGACGCACCACAGGCGGCAGTCTTCCGGCCGAAGTGTGGAGTCGCTTCATGACAGCCGCGCATGAAGGGGTGCCTGTCGCCGCACTGCCGGGCAATTACCGCCGGCAGGAGGAGCCGGAATATGTTGCGCGCTCGGAGCCCCTGTTCGACTCTGCCGGACGCTACGTCGGCGATCGGTTCGGCGCGGGCAATCTCGGCGGCACGCCGCCGGGTCCGATTCAGCCGCAACCGGGGGTTCGCCGGTACACCAATAACCCGTCCTACGACAATTACGAGCCGGTTCCGGTGTATCCGGACGACGAGTACTACGCCGAAGAACGGTATCCCCCGGACGATCATGCGGGGGAGGACTACGTAAGGCGGCCTCCGGATTATTTCGCAGACGGCCCGATGGTGCCGCCGGCCGACATCGGCCCGCCGCCGCGCGACTATCCCTACCGGCCGCAGCGCCGCGGGAATTTTCTGGAACGCCTCTTCGGCGGATAGGGCTTCAGTCCGGGTCGGCGGCTCGGCGCGGTCCGGTTTCGGCGATCACCGCATGGAGCGTCGGTCCGTATTGCTTGAGCCACGCCTCGGCCTGCGCTGTCTTGGGGCAAAGCCGCTCAACCAGGCTCCAGAACCGCGGACCGTGATTCATCTCCTTCAGATGCGCCACCTCGTGCGCCGCCAGATAGTCGAGGACGTAGGACGGCGCCATGACGAGCCGCCACGAGAAGGAGAGAGCGCCCTCCGCCGAGCATGAGCCCCAGCGGCTGCGCGGGTCGCGGAGCCGCACCGAGGTCGGCCGCCGCCGAAGCTTCGCGGCATGCTTCGCCACCGCCGCCTCTATGTCGCGCCGCGCCTGGCGCTTGAGGTAGTCTACGACGCGGCGGGGAAGGTGCTCCCGCCCTCCGGCGACCGCCAGCACGGGCTCCGCCCCGTCGTTCTCGATCCAGACCGTGCCACGCCGGTCGGGCCGGTGGGCGATGCGATGGCGCACGCCCCGCAGCGGGATGCGCGCCCCCGCCGCGATGATCCGGGGCGGGGGCAGGTCGGCGAGCCGTTCCTCGAGCCAATCGCGGTGACGGTAGAGAAAGCGCCGGGCTCCGGCGAGGGTACCGCGCGGCGGCACTGTCAGCACGGCGCCTTCGGCAGGGGTCAGCACGCGCAGCGAATAGCGCCGCGCCCGCCGGCTTCGGCGGATTTTAACCTTCACGGCGCCGGCCGAACAGTCGATCACAAGGTGCTCGGGCGAGCCCGCCCGACGGGGAGAACTTGGGGCCACGGGAACTTCCGTACGATTCGTATGATTTCGGCAATGATAGCGAGGGTCGGGAAAAAAAGACGTTCTTTCTGCGCCCGGAAAGCCTCGCCCGGCGGCAACGCAGGATTGTCGGAAGGGTCGGGCAAAAAAGGGCAAATCCCGGAAGAATCAAGGAAGCCCGTGCACCCGGAAATAGAAAGGGCGGGGAAGCCCCGCCCTTTCAAAAAAAGGCCTCACTGGATTTTTATGCTTTCGGTGGGCCGCCCCTGTTGACCTTCCGTTCGGCCATGAACCGGTCGAACGCCTCCTGGTCCCTCGCACGGCGCAGGTTGCGGACAAACGCCTCGAATTCGCGCCGTTCCTCATCCAGCCTTCGGCGCTCCTGATCGAGCCGCTCGAGTTCCTTGGCGCGGTAGTCGTCGAAGGCGACATTGCCGCTCCGTGAATAGCGGCGCCCGCTTTCGCAGCCGCGGAACTCCCGCGACCACTCTCTTGTGCCGTCGTTGAAGTGGCGCCGGATTTCCGGAATCCGGTCGCCCCACAGGATGTAGGCGAGCATGGCCAGACCGAGCGGCCAGAACACCCAGAACCCGAGGATCGTCAGCAATATGGTGAAGGGCGTCCAGGCCGGACGCAGGACGAATCCGTTGCTCATTTTTGCTCCCCTGACGAGGCTGACAAATCCGACGTGGGAATGCCTTCGGTCCGATTCAACCGGAATCGGACAGGCAGAGGCAGGAATTCGGACGTTATGGGCCGGCCGCACCGCTTTGCGCACTGAACACCCGATGCTACATCCCGCCCATGACGACAGGTCCGCGCCACAACATCCGCAATTTCGCGATCATCGCCCATATCGACCACGGCAAGTCGACGCTTGCAGACCGGTTGATCCAGCTTTGCGGGGGTCTTCCGGAACGTGAAATGCGCGAGCAGGTGCTCGATTCCATGGACATCGAGCGCGAGCGCGGCATCACCATCAAGGCGCAGACGGTGCGCCTCAACTACCGGGCCCGCGACGGCAAGGACTATGTCCTCAACCTCATCGATACGCCGGGCCATGTCGATTTCGCCTATGAGGTGAACCGGTCGCTTGCCGCCTGCGAGGGATCGCTGCTGGTCGTCGATGCCAGCCAGGGCGTTGAGGCGCAGACGCTCGCCAACGTCTATCAGGCGCTCGATAACAATCACGAGATCGTGCCCGTACTGAACAAGGTCGATCTCCCGGCCGCCGAACCCGAGCGCGTGAAAAGGCAGATCGAGGACGTGATCGGCCTCGATGCGTCGGACGCGCTCCTGATTTCGGCCAAGACCGGCGAGGGAGTAGAGGAAGTGCTGGAGGCGATCGTCAACCGCCTGCCGCCCCCCCGCGGCGATCCGGACGCACCCCTGAAGGCGCTCCTCGTCGACAGCTTCTACGATTCCTACCTCGGCGTCGTCGTGCTGGTGCGCATTGTCGATGGCGTGCTCAGGAAAGGTATGAGGATTCGCATGATGGGAACCCAGGCCGCGCATGAGGTCGACAGGGTCGGCGTATTCACGCCGAAACTGGTCGACTGGCCGGAACTCGGTCCTGGCGAACTCGGCTTCCTCACCGCCTCGATCAAGGAAGTCGCCGACACACGTGTCGGCGACACGATCACCGAGGACCGCCGCCCGGCGGCGGCGCCCCTCCCCGGATTCCGGCCCGCCCAACCGGTGGTCTTCTGCGGCCTTTTCCCCGTGGACGCCTCGGATTTCGAGAATCTGCGCGCTGCGATCGGAAAGCTGCGATTGAACGACGCGGCCTTCACCTATGAAACCGAGACCTCCGCTGCGCTCGGGTTCGGGTTTCGTTGTGGCTTCCTCGGTCTCCTGCATCTGGAGATCGTGCAGGAGCGCCTGGCACGCGAGTTCAATCTCGATCTGATCGCGACAGCGCCGTCAGTCATCTACAAGATCCGGCTGACGAACGGCGAGGAGATCGAACTCCACAATCCGACCGATATGCCGGACCCGCCACGCATCGCGGAGATCCGTGAGCCGTGGCTTCGCGCAACGATCCTGACGCCGGACGAGCATCTCGGCGCAATCCTGAAGCTTTGCCAGGATCGCCGCGGGATTCAGGTCGATCTCTCCTATGTCGGCAATCGGGCGATGCTGATCTATGAACTGCCACTCAACGAGGTCGTGTTCGATTTTTACGACCGGCTGAAGTCGATCTCGCGCGGCTACGCGTCCTTCGACTACCAGCTTGTCGACTATCGCCCCGGCGACCTTGTGAAGATGCAGATTCTGGTGAACGGCGAGCCGGTCGATGCGCTGTCGGTGCTGGTTCACCGCTCGCAGGCCGAGCGGCGCGGCCGCGCGATGGTGGAGAAGCTGAAGGAGCTGATTCCGCAGCACATGTTCCAGATTCCGCTCCAGGCCGCGATCGGCGGACGCATCATCGCGCGCGAGACGATCCGCGCGCTTCGCAAGGACGTGCTCGCCAAGTGCTATGGCGGCGACGTGACGCGCAAGCGCAAGCTTCTTGAGAAGCAGAAGGAGGGCAAGAAGAAAATGCGCCAGTTCGGCAAGGTCGAGATTCCCCAGGAAGCCTTCATCGCCGCATTGAAGATGGGCGAGTAGCCGAGCCGGGCGGCACAGCCGTCGCCGCTATTTTGCGAGCCAGGCCTTCGCCTTCTCGATTTCGCGCGCGCGGAAGACCTTGAGCGCGGCCGGCATCAACCCGTCGAGGGTCGCAACCGCGCGCCGATAGGCGTCCTTGTCCGACACGAAGGCGATCTTCTCGAAATCCGTGAAATGCCGCGATCCGAACACCGCATCGTCCCAGATGCGGCCGGACTCGTAGCCGGCGAACTCCTCATCGGCAAAATAGAGGAACCTGAGTTTGCTACCCCGGCTGCGCGCCGCCTCGATGGCCGGTGAAAGCACCTTCCGGCCTTCCTCCGCACTGACCTTGCCGCTGGCCCGAAAACCGAGCGCGCCGGCGGGCATATTGTCCAATGCTGTCAACATGGCCGTCCTCCTCGTGCCCCCGCCGCAGGGAGATGACTATCGACGCAATTTGGCGATGCTATGACGCACGAACCGCGGATTGGCGGCGCCGGCCGAAGTCGTGCTACGAGCCCGCCAATGCAGGTCAGACCATCCCTTCCGGGGCGAGCCGACATTTCGTTCGAATTCTATCGAACGGGCGTGCTTTCGGTGCTGCTCTGCAGCATCCTCGCGACAGCCTTGCCGCTCGCCGCCGAGACGCGCCAGTCGCAATCGGCGCTCGCGGGCGTCGCACTGCCGGTCGCGTCGGTCGATTGGTCCGCCGACGCGGACGGCTCGAAGGCGGCGACGCTCGACTTGGCCGCAGCGCTCGCCGGCGCCGACTGCGAGGCGCGCGAGGCGCATGCGTGGGAAGCGGGAGATCCGTCCGCAGCGGAAAGCATTCGCGCGCGAACGGAGGCGGCCTTCGGGACTGCGGGATGGTCCCTCCAGCCGGTCAGCCGCACTGCGGAGGGCCAGCGCATCCTGTTTGCCCGGCGCGGCGCGGAGCGCCTCGTGATGGTCTGGCGACCGGAGGAGAGCGAGATCGGCCTCCTCCTGTGCAGGACGCAGTCCGCGCCAGGCGCTGCTTCGGAGTCGGCTGCACAGCAAAATGCGCCCGAGCCGGAAGCGCATTCCTTTCCGCGTGCGCCGGAGCCGGATCGCCTGGGCCGGATCGAGGACGCATTCGGCAAGCCTGCTGCCGCGCCGCCCGAGGCAGCAACGCCGGCCGAAACGCCCAAGACCGCGCCGGCCGTCGCGGAACGCATCGCGGCGCCGCAGCTCGCGGACAGCGCCGCGAATCTGTGGCTGCGGCTTCTTGCCGTCGGTTTTCTGGTCGTGGGCGGCATCGGGTTGATCGTGCGAGACTTCCGCGCCCGCGCGCTCAGCGTCGAATGGCAGTGGCCGACGGCGCCCGCCACGATCGAGCGCGGCTGGATCGAGGAAGTCGAAGAGGAGGACACGGCCGGCAATCCGGTGAAGGCCTATGTGCCGATGCTCCGCTATCGCTATCGTGTCGATGGCGAGGACTTTCAGGGCGGCGCAATCGGCCTTGACGACCGCCCCATGCCCTCGGCCGAGGCGGCTCTCCGCCGTCTGTCGCAATACCCGGACTTTGCCACTGTGGAAGTGCGGTACGACCCCGAAGATCCTTCCTTTGCGGTCATCGAGGTGCAGCGGCCACCGCCGGGACAGGAGTTCTATTTCGGGCTGGGTGCCATCGTTCTGGCATTGGCCGTGCTTGCCGCGCATTTGCGCTGAACTTCGCGCACCGGCTGCACGTGCGACGGTCATCGCGCCTGCTCGATCGGGCCAACACGGCCCTTTGCGCGGCAAGGTTGGCGCCGCGGCCGTAAACCGCGATACTGCCCCGGTCCGATTCTGGGAAGGCGGATCGAGATGCAGCATCTGCGATGGGCCGTGGTTCTGGGCGCGGCGGGGCTCTGCGCTGCGGCCGCAATTGCCGCCGAGCCCGTGCCGGTGAAGTTTCTGTTCGGCGCGGTCACGGCCCCGACCGACGGGCCGGCCCGCGCGATCGGCTCTTACACGCGCGGCTGCCTTGCCGGCGCCCGGCAGCTCGCCGTCGACGGTCCCTACTGGCAGGTGATGCGCCTTTCGCGGAACCGGAACTGGGGACATCCGAGTGCGATTGCCTTTATCGAGAAATTCTCGCGGGACGCGGCGACCCGCGACGGCTGGAGCGGTCTTCTGGTCGGCGACATCTCCCAGCCCCGCGGTGGACCGATGCGTACCGGCCACGCGAGTCATCAGATCGGTCTCGACATCGACATCTGGTTCACGCCGATGCCGGACCGGGTGCTGTCGGCCGACGAGCGCGAATCGATGAGCGCCGTCTCGCTCCTCATGACCGGCCGCTTGTCGGTCGATCCGAAGCGATGGTCGAACCTGCATCCGCGCCTTTTGAAGCGCGCCGCGTCCTATCCGGAAGTTGCCCGCATCTTCGTCAGCGCCGCCATCAAGAAGCAGCTCTGCGACACGGCGGGCGCCGATCGGCGCTGGCTGAGCAAGATACGCCCCTGGTGGGGGCACGACTATCATTTTCATGTCAGACTGGCCTGTCCGCCCGGCGTTGCCGGATGCACCGATCAGGCTGCGCCGGGTCCGGGCGACGGCTGCGGCGAGGAGCTTGCCGAATGGTTCCGGCCGCGCCCGCCGCCGAAAAAGCCGGCCAAGCCGCCGCCCGAACTCACCCTCGCAGACCTGCCGGCGGCTTGTGCCGATGTGCTCAATGACGGTGGCGCGGTTGCCGCGGCGCCGTCGCCGGAAAGTGCGGGAACCGCGCCGGTGCCGCGTGTGAAGCCTGCCGTCAGCGGAGGCGGATGATCCGCCCGAATGCGCGCGGCCGCAGCCGGTAGAGCTTGCGGCCGCGTCGCAACGCGTCCCGCTGCAATCGTCGCCTGCGCGCCTCGACGAGCTGCTGCACGCGCTCCCGGCTTGCCGCATCGCCGGCCACCGTCCGCATGTGCTCCGCGGTGATCCAGTAGTCGTGATCGAGCCCGAGTATCTCCGCGAGCGTGTCGAGGCGCCCGGCATACCGGGCGAGCTTCTTCGGCAGACGGCGCTTGGCGATTTCCAGGAGATGCCAGAGATCCTTGGCGTGCTTTCGCCATCGGTGAAAATCGGTCGCGTCGCCGGTCCTTGCCGCCCGTCGCATCGCGCGCCGGCCTCGGCGGTAGACACGGAAGACTGCCTGCCTGTAGAGGCGCATGCCTCTTCGCGGCCGCGGCAGGTCTTCCGCGTCGGCTTCGAGCTCGCTGAGCGCAAGCAGGACCGGCGCCACCGTCGCCCGCTTCCGCCCCGACCGCAAGCTTTCGTTGAGCGAGCCGATCGCCTTCTCGATGAATTGACGTTGTTCCGGGTCGGCCCCGGCGCGAAGATCGGTCGCCGTCGCGCGCAGGACATCCGCATCGCGATGGATCGCGAGGCTGCGCGCGAGGCTGCGAACCTCGCTTCGATACGAAGCATAGCGGGATCCGAGGACAGGGCGCAGCACACGCAGGATCGTGCGAATGCGCTTCAGCCGCCGGCGGGCGGCATGGATTGCCTCCTCGCGCGCAAGGCGCGGGTCGCGCAGTCCGGCGCGCGCGGCGGCGATATCCTCCAGAATCAGCCGTCGGAAGGCGGCGCCGAAATCTTCCGATCGACCGATACCGAACGCCATCGCTCGACACCCCGGGCGGCGGCGAAATCGACCCGACTGCCGCACGGCGGATCGATCCGCGGCCAGCCGGGAAGCCACCGGCCGGCAGGAATACTCTCAGCGGGAAGCGCCCCCCTGTCATTAGAACGGCGGCGGGCGGCCGGTACAAGACACCGCGGGTGGACGAGGCCCCAAAACTCGCCTCTGTGGCATGTCCGCCGCCGGACGCTGGCGACGCACGAAGAAGGCGTCCGCGAATGAAAGCATTTTGCTGTCAGGCGCTTGTTCGCCGCGTGCACTGCCTACCCGGCGGCGACTCCCGTACCCACTGGGCAGCTCACGCCCGTCCCGCCGAGACCGCAATAGCCGAACGGGTTCTTGGCGAGATACTGCTGGTGGTACTCCTCTGCGAAATAGAAGGGCGGGCGTTCGACGATCTCGGTCGTGATCGGACCGTATCCGCGCGCCGCGAGCGCCTTGCCGTATGCGGCCACGGCGCGCTCGGCCGCTTGCCGCTCGCTCGCATCGCCGACATAGATTCCGGAACGGTATTGTGTGCCCACATCGTTCCCTTGCCGCATGCCCTGCGTGGGATCGTGCGCTTCGAAGAATGCTTTGAGCAGCATTTCGTAGGAGACGAGTTCTGGATCGTAGACGACAAGTACGACCTCGTTGTGTCCAGTACGGCCGCTGCACACTTCTTCATAGAGCGGGTTGGGCGTGAAACCGCCGGCATAGCCGACGGCCGTAACGTAGACGCCGGGCAGGTTCCAGAAGACTTTCTCGGCACCCCAGAAACAACCGAGACCGAACAATGCCGTTCTCGTCCCCGCCGGGTAGGGGCCCTTCAGGGGACGGCCGCTGACGAAATGCGTCCTTGCAGTGGGGATCGGCTTGTCCCGGCCCGGCAGCGCCTCGGCCGGCGTCGGCATTGCGGTCTTTCTGCTGAGCAATGCGTAGGGATTCATGGCAATCCTCCGTCGCGACGGGCGAAACCGGCGCGCTGGCGCCGGACGGTCGGTGTGAGCGCTATCAGCACTGCGCCGGGCACGCCCAGTGCCAGCCACAGCGGCAGCGACAGGAGAGTCTGAAAGACAGACTCCCACAGCCATCCCCCGGCGGTCGTTTCCACCGATTGGCGGAAGGCGTCGAGCGATGCGCGATCGAACGCGAACCACCATTGGCCGACGGATGTAACGGTCGGCGACGAGGCCGCAATCGATTTGGCACAATCGATCACGATCGCCGAAAGCATGGCGGCAAGAAGCAGGAAACCCAGGAAACGGGAAACGACTGCGGACATCGGCGCTCGGAAGCTCCACGGCCAGGGCCTCCGGGAAAATAGGCTTCCCCCGGCACGCCTGCAACGACCGGTGCTCCCGGAGCGCGGGGCGGCGCGGCGGCGGCATTCGCTTGCGCCGGGCGGGGCGGGGCCTATAGTGCCGCCGCTGTCCGCCGACCGGCGCGAGGAGGGGTGGCCGAGTGGTCGAAGGCGCACGCTTGGAAAGCGTGTATACGGGCAACCGTATCGTGGGTTCGAATCCCACTCCCTCCGCCAAATGCAATTTTGTCCGGCCCGGAGACATGGGCAACGGAACGTAGCAAAGACAGGGGTGACAACCGTGGCACAAACGGGCTGTCGAGGGATTGCAGGGTCTTCTGCTCCAGATCGATGAAGCCGAGACAGTAGCGCATGAAGCTGACGATCCAAATGCCGTCGTCGCTCTCCTTGATGCCGAGCTTCTGGCTGGCAAGGACGGTCGAGATGTTGATCCTCTTGCGATAGATGCAGATGCCCTGACATCGCTGCAGGTCTCTGCCGAGGAGCGCACGGCGCCGCGATACCTGCTTTCCGGGCATTGTTCGGGCAGAACCCCGAGGAAGCAGACGGTTCCCCTTTTTCAGTCCGGCATCGACATTTTCGGCGACTACAGCAGGGAACATCCCGCGGAGCATGAGCCCAACGCGTGCCGCTTGCCTTGGGAACCAGGCAGCTCTTTCTGCTCGGCGGCAATCTGAGATACGCCACGAATTTCCGAGCGCACGAGCCGTCAAGGGCCGAAGCATGTTGCCCAATAGAACCGCCCTCTTGTTGAGCAAGAGCGGGATTGGGAACGCCTCGGAGAACGGGTCAGAGATTCTACGGGTGATGGCTGAGCAATGGAACGCAGATCGGAAAGGTTGATGTGAGTCAAGGCACCGAACATCTGTCTTCTTACCCTGCTCACTGACGACAACATGAGGATGAGAGGTAGGGCATGGCACTTGTTCCGGGCAAGATCGCCTTGGTAACCGGCGCCGGGGCTGGCATTGGTCGCGCTACCGCGTTGAAGTTCGCGGAAGAGGGGGCCAAAGTCGTCATTTCCGACATCGATTCGGACGGCGGCGAGGAAACGCTCGAACTGGTCCAGAGGAAGGGCGGCGAGGCCTCCTTCTTCAAGGCCGACGTGTCGAAAGCCGATGAGGTTCAAGCGATGGTCGCGTACACAATCGCGACCTATGGCCGCCTCGACTGTGCATGCAACAACGCCGGTATCGTGGGCAAACTAGTGCCGATCGCGGAGCAGATGGACGAGAACTTCGACCGCATTATCGCGGTGAACCTGCGCGGCGTTTTCCCGTGCCTGCGCGCCGAGATCGCTGAAATGCTGAAGACTGGCGGCGGAGCGATCGTCAACCTTTCGTCGGTAGCCGGGCTCATCGGCTTTCCCGGCCTGTCGGCCTATGTTGCCTCCAAGCACGGCGTCAATGGAATCACCAAGAATGCCGCGCTTGAATACGCCAAGCAGGGCATTCGCGTGAACTCTATTTGTCCCGGCGGCATCGACACCCGCATGCTCGACTCGCTCGCCGAGCAGGCGACGGGCGGTAAGATGGCAACTTCCGAAATGATGGCACCGCTCCATCCGATCGGTCGCATCGGCACCGCTGACGAGGTGTCCAACCTGATCGTCTGGCTGTGTTCGCCAAGGGCGTCTTTCGTGACCGGTGCCCACGTTCCGATCGACGGCGGATATGTCGCGCAATAGCGTTTCGTCCGAGCAATCGCAGTTCACTCCCCGGATTTGCGAGCTGCGCTGGCCTCGGGCCCGGTGGCATCGTCAGAAATGCACAGTCGCGGCGATGGTCTCCTCATTTGACCTGGGTCAAGACGAAACGGGCCGCCCGCTGTCTTATGGAGGCTGGCGGACGTCGACAGGGAACCGTGCAATGCGAGATCGCCAGGCGGAGGATGCGAGTCCGGCGGGCGCGGACGATCTGCGCCGGGTTCTCGGCGACCTTGAGGACGCCAGGGTTCTTGAGATTCTGGCTTTGTCTCCGACGGTGGCGGAGCTGGAGGTCGCTGCCATGTGGGCCGAGGGCCAGGGCGACGTCGTCGACCGCGCCGGCAAGCTCCTTGAGGGCAAGGCGGCGCGCATCTACGAGATCGTCACCCGCGACGAGGAACCGCCGGACCGGTAAAGACGGGCCAGGTGCATCGTGCGAGCTCAACGATTCCAAGGGCGCCAGAGCGGGTACTGATCCCGATCAACGCAAGAAACTCGACATCGCCTATCGTTGCCGGGCCGCAAGCAATCGAGAGGGTTCGTCATGGCCACGTTCATCATGCTGACGCGCCTCAGCCACGAGGCACTCAAGGCACCGCGTTCTCTCTTGAGTCTCAGCCATGAGGTGGGGGAGCGCATCCGCAAGGACTGTCCGGGGATCGAATGGAAGGCAAGCTACGCGGTTCTCGGGCCCGCGGACTACATCGACATCTTCACCGCGCCGGACATCGAAGCCGCCACGAAGGTTGCGACGATCGTCCGGACCTACGGCCATGCAACGACGGAAGTCTGGGCAGCCGTCGAATGGGACAGGTTCGTCAGGCTGGTCGACACGCTGCCGTCGGCCATCATCGCGAGCCCGTGAGCCTGTCGGCAGGGCCTGCGAGAATGGCGATCGGCATCGAAGAGCTGGATCGGGCGATACCCGCCGCACTCGACTGGGTCGCCGATCTTCAGACGCGGCTTGGCTGGCACGACAGGGCCATGACCTACGCGGCGATGAAGGCGACACTGCACGGACTGCGCGACGCCCTGCCGGCTGACGAGGCCGTTTTTCTCGGCTCCTGCCTTCCCATTCTTCTGCGCGGCGCCTACTACGAGGGCTGGCACCTGAGGAGTCAGCCGGGGTCGCTGGCATACGATCGCGAAAGCCTGTTCGAACGGATTCGCGATGGAGTCGGCAGAGCGCTCGGTGTCGACGCCGAAGAGGTCGCGCGGCGCGTTTTCGAGGTGATCGCGGACCGGGTTCCCTCCGGGGAGCTTGAAGACGTCAAGGCCGTCACGCCCCCGTCCCTGCATTTCTTGTGGCCGCACGAGCGCTGAAGCGCATCGGACCCGATCCTTCGGTCCCGGGAGCTCTCTCCAGTCGAGGCCGAGCGCCTCGTCGAGCCGGTGCAACGCACCGACGGCGGGGCAGCCAACGACCGGGCATCGATCTGCGTCAGCCACCGCCTCGGCCGCCAGTAGACGAAACAAGCGCTGGCGTGGCAAAAACCCCTCTGGATTGGGTCTCAACGCTCCGGGAGGCGCGCTCATGGCACAGGCCATGCCGGACGCCGCCGACATAGACGCCGCGCCGTTCCGCAAGGTCCGCTTCTGGCAGCCGCGGTTTGCGGTCGATCGGCTGGCGGACGGCCGCATTTACGTAAGGCAGATCGGTGAGCTCGGCGACTATCCTCGCCGCCTGACCGACCGGCTGCTGCATTTCGCGCGGTCCACCCCGGAGGCCGTCTTTCTCGCCGACCGTCCGGGCGGCGGGACATGGCGAAGGGTCACCTATGCCGAAGCGCTCGAGAAGGTTCGGCGCATCGGCGAAGCTCTGCTCGGCTTCGGGCTCTCCCCCGAAAGGCCGATCGTGGTCCTTTCCGGCAACGACATCGACCACGCGCTCCTCGGACTGGCCGCACAGTATGTCGGCATTCCCTATGCGCCCGTTTCTCCGGCCTACTCGCTGGTTTCCACCGACCACTCGAAGCTTCGCAACATCGCGGCCGTACTCACGCCCGGCCTTGTTTTCGTGGCGGATGGCAATCCGTTTACGCAGGCGATCGCCGCAGTGTTCCCTGCCGACGTGCCGATTGCGACCGTGCGCAATCCGATACCGGGCCGGCGCAATATTGCATTTGCCGAGCTGGAGGATCTCCGGCCGACCGGGGCTGCCGATGCGGCCAACGCGGCAGTCGGACCGGACACGATTGCCAAGTTCCTCTTCACCTCCGGCTCCACCGGCTCGCCGAAGGCCGTGATCAACACGCAGCGCATGCTGTGCGCGAACCAGGAAATGGTGGCCGATTGCTTCGCCTACATGCGCGACGAGCCGCCCATAGTGGTTGACTGGGCACCGTGGAGTCACACTGCCGGCGGCAACAAGGTCTTCAACATGGTGCTTTACAACGGCGGCTCGCTCTATATCGACGACGGCCGCCCGACGCCGGCCGACATCCACAAGACCGTCCGGAACCTGAGGGATGTGGCCCCCACCTGGTATTTCAATGTGCCCAAGGGGTTTGAGGAGCTCGTCCCCCACCTTGAGGCCGAGCCGGAACTCAGCCGCCGCTTCTTCAGCCGGCTCAAGATGATGATGTACGCCGGCGCCGGACTTGCCCGGCACACATGGAGCGATCTCGAACGGCTGGCTGTGAAGGCGACCGGCAAACGCATACTCCTCGTCACGGGATTGGGTTCGACGGAGACCGCGCCTTTCTCGATGATGTGCACCGTGGACCAGCGGATTCCCGGAAATATCGGCGTGCCGGCGCGCGGAATCACGCTCAAGCTCGTGCCGGTCGACGGCAAGCTGGAAGCGCGGCTGAAGGGGCCGAATATCACGCCGGGCTACTGGCGGGACGAACAACTCACCGCACAGGCTTTCGACGAGGAGGGTTTCTACAGGCTGGGTGACGCACTGCGCTTCGCCGACCCAGAAGATGTGTCGAAAGGCTTCTTTTTCGACGGGCGTATCGGCGAAAACTTCAAGCTGACATCCGGCACCTGGGTCAGCGTCGGCACGCTTCGCGCGCGATTCATCGATCATTTTGCCGGACTGGTACGCGACGTCGCGATTGCAGGCCTCGACCGCGACTATATCGCCGCCCTGGTTCTGCCCGATCTTGCCGCCTGCCGGGCAATCGCCGCGCATCTGCCGGACGACGCTCCGGCGAGCGTCGTGCTGTCCGATGCCCGCGTGCGCGCCGCATTCTCCGGGAAACTGCGGGAACTTGCCAGGACAAGCACGGGCTCGTCGACGCTCATCCGGCGCATTGTCCTCATGCATGAGCCGCTCTCGATCGACAGGGGCGAGGTCACCGACAAGGGCTCGCTCAATCAGCGAGCCGTGCTGGCCAATCACGCCGATCTCGTCGACGAGCTCTATCGCGGTTCGCCCCGCGTGATCGAGATCTGAGCTATTTCGGTGCCATCCGCAGCGCGCCGTCGAGACGGATCGTCTCGCCGTTGAGATAGGGGTTCGCAATCGCCGCAGCGACCATCTCGGCGAATTCCTCCGGCTCTCCCAGTCGGTTGGGGAAGGGGATCGCGGCGGCAAGGCTCGCGCGCGTATCTTCCGGAAGCGTCTCGACGAGCGGCGTCCGAAAAAGCCCCGGCGCTATGCTGAGAACGCGAATGCCGAAGCGCGCGAGCTCGCGCGCGGCCGGAAGGGTGAGCGCCACGATGCCGCCTTTCGATGCGGCATAGGCGGCCTGCCCGATCTGCCCCTCGAAGGCCGCCACCGACGCGGTGGTGACGATCACCCCGCGCTCGCCGGTCCCGGTCGGTGGCAGCATCGACATCGCCGCAGCCGCCAGCCGCATGAGATTGAACGTACCGATCAGATTGATGCGGACGACGCGGTCGAAATCTGCAAGCGGCATGGGTCCCTCACGGCCGACAATCCGTGCCGCCGTACCGATTCCGGCACAGCATACCAGAATGCGGGCTGCGCCATGCGCGGCGGCTGCATCCGTGATGGCCCTCTCGGCGCTCGCCGCGTCCGCCACGTCGCACGGGCAGAAAACCCCGCCCACTGCTTCTGCAACGCTGCGCCCGCGCCTTTCGTCCAGGTCGAGGAGGGCAACCTTGGCGCCCCGGCCTGCCAGCAGGCCGGCCGTCGCCGCTCCCAGTCCGGATGCGGCCCCCGTCACGACGGCAGCCGTGCCTTCCAGCTTCATTCGATGCCCCCTGATCGGCCGTGGATACGGTCAACCCAGTCGCAAGGATCGATGCCGTTTTCAAGCCGACGGCCCGGGTCCGGGATCGTCGCGCCCGTGGCGGCGTCCCCGATCAGCGCGGTACCGCAGCGGGTCCTAGAACGAGAACGGGCGTCATGCGCTCCGAGGCGATCGTCGCGAAAAGGAGCGGATCGTCAATCGGCAGCGCTGCACGGGAAATGACGATGAGGCACTCCCGGACCGTGGCGAGCGCGTCGCGAATCCCCTCCGCGCTCGGCAGTACCGTACGGGCTGCCGGCTGAGCGCCAGGCTCCCGGGATGCGGGTGGTGCATCCCGGCTGCTGCCGATGTGAAAGGCGGTGACGGTCTCACCGAGCGCGCTGGCAATGTCGGCCGCAACCTCCCCGATTTCGGCGTCTTCCGGGCGCAGGATTGCGACCACCGGCCCTGTCCGCTGCACTGCCCGATGCGGAAAATAGAGGACCGGCACGGCCGAAAGGGCGATCGCCTGAAGCGCGCCTCTGAAGGGATAGCTGAAGCGCGCCATCGGGTCGGCCGGCTCGGCCACGACGAGCAGGTCCTGCGGTCCGATGCCGGGAAACTCGAGGGCACCCGCGCCCGCGCGTTCGACATGGAACTCGGCGCTGAGGCCGAGCTCGGCTGCAACGCGCACAAAGCGTTGCCGTACGACCGCTGCCGCGGCGGCGAAATCCTCCGCCAGGCGCTCCGGCGTCATCTCCGCATGGCCAGCGGGCGCGCGCGACACATGCCGCAGCTCACGCGAACCGGACCACGCCATAAGCGCCGCGTCTTCTATGAAAAGACCGAGAAGCGCGGTGTCGAAGCGTTGGGCGAACCGCGCCGCTGCCTCCAGACTTGAGAGCGACTCCGACGTGTCGCGAAAGCCGACAACCACGCGCCGGAATATCGTGACGCGCGAGCGGGTTTCCATCATTTCGGCGCCTCCTCGCCATCGCGGGTGAAGGGTCGGCGGGCGCGCGCGAACTGTTTCAAGCGGTCCTCGACCAGGCGGTTGACGCTGCCTTCGGGAAAGGCGCCGGAAGCATCGCGCTCGCCGGCTGGCATTCCCGTCAGTAGCGCGAGGCCCTCGTCGATCGAGCCGACCGGATAGACCGAAAACCGGCCGGCGGCGCACGCCTCGATCGCGTCCTCCCGCAGCATCAGATGCTGGACATTGGCGGCCGGAATCAGAACGCCCTGGGTTCCGGTAAGCCCGCGGCTCCGGCAGATGTCGAAGAAACCCTCGATCTTCTCGTTGACCCCGCCGATTGCCTGCACGACACCGTATTGGTTGACCGAACCGGTCACCGCCAGATCCTGGCGCAACGGCACCTGCGCCAGCGCCGAAAGCAGCGCGTAGAGCTCCGCCGAGGAGGCGCTGTCGCCCTCGACGGCTCCGTAGGACTGCTCGAAGACGAGGCTTGCCAGCAGGGATATGGGCGCATCCTGCGCGTAGCGCCCGCTGAGAAATCCCGAGAGAATCAATACACCCTTCGAGTGAATTGCGCCGCCGAGCTCGACCTCGCGCTCGATATCCACCACCCGGCCCGGTCCCGGGCTGACGCGGGCGGTAATGCGGGATGGCCGGCCGAACGCAAATCCGCCGAGCTCGATCACGCTGAGACCGTTGACCTGTCCCACCGATTTGCCGGCGGTGTCGATCAGCGCGATCTCGCGCAGGATCGACTCCTGCATTCGGTCGCGCACGCGGCTCATGCGGCCGATCTGTTCGTCGACGGCGCGACCTACGTCCTCCGCCCCGACAGTCGACGAGTCTCTCTTCTTCGCCCAGAATGCCGCCTCGACCAGGAGGTCGCCGATCTGCTCGACGACGAGCGTCAGCTTTGCGGCGTCGCCGGCTATCCGGGCAGCGCGCTCCACGATGCGGGCGACTGCCTCCCTGTCGAACGGCGGAAGACCCTTGCGGCGGGCAAGCGTCGCGACAAGGCGGGCGTACATGGTCTCGTTTTCCCCGCCGCGATCGAGCTCGTCATCGAAATCGGCGAGCACCTTGAAGTGTTCGTTGAATTCGGGATCGAGCGCCGCCAGCAGGTAGTAAAGGAGCCGCTCGCCGAACAGGACGACCTTGACGTTCAGGGGAATGGGGTCGGGCTCGAGGGTGACGGTGGTCGTCAGGCTCAGCAGGTCGACCGCGCTCTCGATGCGTATCTCGCGCGCCTTGAGCGCCCGTTTGAGCGCAGTCCAAGCGAACGGCTCGTTGAGCACGGCGCGCGCGTCGAGGAGGAGGTAGCCGCCATTGGCACGGTGAAGCGCTCCGGCCTTGATCAGGCGGAAGTCGGTGACGAGTGCACCCTGCCGCGCCATGTGCTCGATGCGCCCGACGAGATTGCCGAGCGTCGGATGAAGTTCCTCGACCACCGGCGCTCCCGTCGCGGCAGTCTGTGTGACGAGCAGGTTCACCTCATAGCGGTCGAACGGTGCGACGACGATCGCGTCGCCCTCCCGGATCGTTTCGCCGGCCTGCTGCGGGGGGACGAAAAGTCCGACGTTCTCGACGAGATCTGCCCGTACATGTTCCAGATGCTCCAGTACCCGCGGCAGGTCCTGAAAGCGGCTTTTGATCTCATCGATGAGGTGACCGACCGCGTTCTGTGTCGTTTCCCGATTCAGCGCGCGGACATCCGTGCGCCGTTGCTTGTCGAAGGCTGGCATCGACCGCAGAACGGCCTCGAGCCGCTTCTCCATTTCCTGCATCGCCGCCTGGATGCGCGAACGCTCCTCCTCCGGCAATGCGCTGAAGGCATCGGGACGAAGCACCTGACCTTCCTTCAGCGGCGCCAGCGCGAAGCCGAGCGGCGTCCTGATAATGGCGACGTTGGCGGCCTCGGCCTCCTCCTGCAGCGCCTTGAACGCGCTCTCCTGTTTCTGGTTGAAGGTCTGTTCGATGGCGGACCGCCGCGCCTGATAGTCCTCGCTCTCGAAGGCGGCGGGGATGGCTACCTTGAGGTCCTCGACAAGGTCGCGCATCGCATCCCGGAAGGCGGGGGCACGCATCACCGGCAACTCCAGCGCTACCGGTCGGTGTGGCGTCGCAAAGCTGTTGAGATAGACCCAGTCGGACGGTGGCGGCGCCGATCTCGCGCGCTCTGCGAGAAGTGCCTTCACGGCATCGTCGGTGTTTCCGCGCGAAGCCCCGACAACGAAGAGGTTGAAGCCCGGGGCCGTCACCTCGGTCCCGAAGGAAACCGCCGCCAGCGCGCGCTTCTGCGCGACCATGAGATCGAGGTCGGCGAGGTCCTGCGTGGTGTTGAAACGGAATTGCGAGGGATCGCATCGCCGTATGAGTTTTTCAGGCGGCAGAGGCTTGGCCGGTAGGTTCATGTGCCGGTGACCGTAACGATGCCTTTGGTTGTCCGGGCGGCGCCGCACCCGGTGAAACGAAGATCCGGCGCGCCTGACGGCCGCGACTCTAGCACATGCACGATCGGTTGCCGCCGGGCGATGCGACGCACAGGCGTCTTGGCCCGTCGCCCCGCATCCGGTCGCAGGCGGGGCTATCGCATGGAAGGGCGCAGTCTCTCCACCGCCTCACGCGCCTCCGGATCGAGTCCGGCGCCGCCAGCATCGACATAGGCAAGGATGGCCGCGCGCATGCGGGGGTCCCAGAACTTCTTCAGGTGCTCCGCGATCTTTTCCGGCGCGGTTTCACGATCCTGCGCGGTGAAGAACTTGCCGATCTGGTTCGCCATATAGACGAGCTTCTGCGGCCAGGCGCTTTCATGCACTGACATGAACGGACTGACCTTCAGTAATGCGCTGCCCGTGGGTGAAAAGCTCAAACCCGTCGCTGCGCGCAACACCGACAAGCGTGATGTCCGCCGCCTCGGCGGTGCGCACGGCAAGCGCGGTGGGAGCGGAAACCGCGGCCAGAACCGGGATGCGGGCAACTGCCGCCTTCTGCACGAGTTCTACCGAAAGGCGGCTGGTGAGGAGGCCGATCCCGCCGCGCCCGGTCAGGCCTCTGGCGGCCATCGTCCCGACAAGTTTGTCGAGCGCATTGTGCCGCCCGACATCCTCGCGCAACGCCACGATGGCGCCGTTGCGATAGAAGGCGGCGGCATGGACGGCGCGCGTCTCGCGGTTGAGTACCTGAAGGCCGGGCATGGCGCGGAGCGCCGCCTCTATGTCAGTCGGAGCAAAGCGGGCGTCGTCTTCGATCCTGGGGAGCGGCCGCATGGCCTCGGCGAGCGACTCGATGCCGCAAAGCCCGCAACCGGTCGGCCCGGCCAGGAACCGGCGCCGCTCCTGAAAGGCGGTCGCAAACGGCTCGCGCAGCCGCATGCGAAGTTCGATGCCGACCGGCTCGGATACGATTTCCACCGATTCGATCCCGTCCGCAGAGGCCACGATCCCTTCGGTCAAACTGAAGCCGATCGCAAAATCCTCAAGATCCTGCGGGGTAGCCATCATCACCGCATAGGACGAAGCGTTGTAGGTGAAGGCCACAGCAACCTCCTCCGGGATCGCGCGGGCACCCTCGACGAACCGGCCGTCGCGCCATGCCTTGCGTCCGACGAGGGCGATCGGCTCCACGGCCGGTTACTCCGCAGCTTCCATATGCGCGATGCGGCGGCTTCGCCGTGAGAGCTCGCTGTACTCCTCCTGCCACTGGGAGGGGCCGTTCGACGGCGAGACCTGCACGGCCGTCACCTTGTACTCCGGGCAGTTGGTGGCCCAGTCGGAGTAGTCGGTGGTGACCACGTTGGTCTGGGTGCCGGGATGATGGAACGTCGTGAAGACGACCCCTGGCGCCACCCGTTCGGTAACGAGCGCCCGCAACGTCGTTTCCCCGGATCGGCTGGCGAGTTTCACCCAATCGCCGTCGCGTATGCCGCGCTCCTCCGCGTCGTGCGGATGGATCTCCAGGCGGTCCTCACTGTGCCAGACGATATTGTCGGTGCGCCGGGTCTGCGCACCGACATTGTACTGGCTGAGAATTCGGCCGGTCGTGAGGAGCAGCGGGTAGCGCGGTCCGACTTTCTCGTCGGTCGCCACATACTCGGTGATGAAGAACCTGCCCTTGCCGCGCACAAACGAGCCGACATGCATGACGGGCGTGCCTTCCGGCGCTTTCTCGTTGCAGGGCCACTGGATCGATCCCAGCTCCTCGAGCCGCTTGAAGGATACGCCGGCAAAAGTGGGCGTCAGGCGCGCAATCTCGTCCATGATCTCCGATGGATGGTTGTAGTGCATCGGATAACCCATGGCGTTGGCGATCATGCAGGTGATCTGCCAGTCTTCGTAGCCATTCCTCGGTTCCATCACCTTGCGCACGAGCTGTATGCGCCGCTCGGCATTGATGAACGTGCCGTTCTTCTCCAGGAACGTCGATCCCGGGAGGAACACGTGGGCGTAATTCGCGGTTTCGTTGAGGAAGAGATCCTGTACCACGACGCATTCCATCGCGGCCAGCCCTGCCGCAACGTGCTTCGTGTCCGGATCGGACTGGAGGATGTCCTCGCCCTGGATGTAGAGCCCCTTGAAGGTGCCGTCGATCGCGGCATCGAACATGTTCGGAATGCGCAGACCCGGCTCCTTCTCCAGCTTCACGCCCCAGTCGGTCTCGAACATGTGGCGAACGTCGTCGTTGGAGATGTGCCGGTAGCCCGACAGCTCATGCGGGAACGAGCCCATATCGCACGAGCCCTGCACATTGTTCTGGCCGCGCAGCGGATTCACACCCACGCCCGGCCGGCCGATATTGCCGGTTGCCATCGCAAGGTTGGCAATCGCCATGACGGCGGTCGATCCCTGGCTGTGCTCGGTGACGCCGAGGCCGTAATAGATCGCGCCGTTCCCGCCGGTGGCGTAGAGCCGCGCCGCGCCGCGGATATCCGCAGCCGGCACCCCGGTGATTTTCGCGACCTCCTCGGGGCTGTTTTTCGGATCGGCGACGAATTCCGCCCAATGCTCGAAGGCGTCCCATTCGCACCGCTCGCGGACGAACCTCTCGTTCACCAGCCCCTCGGCGACCACGACATGCGCCATCGCCGTCAGGACGGCGACATTGGTGCCGGGCTTGAGCGCCAGATGGTAGTCCGCCTGGACGTGCGGTGAGCGCACCAGGTCGATCCGCCTGGGATCGATGACGATGAGTTTCGCACCCTCGCGCAGTCGCTTCTTCATCCGCGATGCGAACACCGGATGGGCGTCGGTCGGGTTGGCTCCGATCACGATAATGACGTCGGAGTGATCGACCGAATCGAAGTCCTGCGTGCCGGCCGAGGTTCCGAAGGTATTGGCCAGTCCGTAGCCCGTCGGCGAGTGGCAGACGCGGGCACAGGTGTCGACATTGTTGTTGCCGAACGCCGCGCGCACCAGTTTCTGCACGAGGAAGGTCTCCTCGTCGGTGCAGCGCGAGGACGTGATGCCGCCGACCGAACCGCGCCCGTAGGTCTTCTGGATTCGCGTGAATTCGGAAGCGACATGCGCGATTGCCTCGTCCCACGTCACTTCCCGCCACGGATCGGCGATCCTCTCGCGCAACATCGGCTTGAGGATACGCTCCTTGTGGTGCGCATACCCCCAGGCGAAACGGCCCTTCACGCAGGAATGGCCGTGATTGGCCTTGCCCGCCTTGTTGGGCACCATCCGGATCACATCCTCGCCCCGCACCTCGGCGATGAACGAGCACCCGACGCCGCAATAGGCGCAGGTCGTCACCACCGCCCGCTCGGCGGGCTTGTCGGCGGCCTGCGCGGCAAGCACGCTTTTTTCGATCAGCGAGCCGGTCGGACATGCCTGCACGCAAGCCCCGCAGGACACGCACTCCGATTCCATGAACGGCTCGTTCATGCCTGCCGAGACGATGGAATCGAATCCGCGTCCGGAGATCGTCAGCGCATAGGTGCCCTGCACTTCCTCGCAGGCACGAACGCACCGCGAGCAAACGATGCACTTGGCCGGGTCGAAGATGAAGTACGGATTGGAATCGTCGATCCCGGCGTCCGGATGGTGTGCCCCGTCGAAGCCGTAGCGCACCTCCGTCAGTCCCACTTGCTCCACCGTGTCGAGCAGTGCCATGTACTTGTTGCCGGGGGCCTTGCGATCGAGCGCATGAAGCGCGTGGTCGGAAGCGTAAAGCTCCATCACACCCCTGCGGATGCGGTCGAGCCGCTCGCTTGCGGTGTGGACCGCCATACCGTCGGCAACCGGCGTGGTGCAGGACGCCGGCGTTCCCGCGCGCCCCTCGATCTCGACGAGGCAGATCCGGCACGAGCCGAACGCGTCGAGCATGTCGGTCGCGCACAGCTTCGGTATCTCGGTGCCCGCTTCCAATGCCGCACGCATGATGGAGGTGCCTTCGGGTACCGTGACCTGCTTGCCGTCGATGGAAAGGGTGACGGTCCTCTCGGACTTCGATTCCGGGGTGCCGTAGTCGATTTCGTGAAGGAGCGACATGGGCTGTCTCCTACTCGGCGGCCTGAAGGCGCGGCGGCGCGCCGAAATCCTCGGGGAAATGGACGAGTGCGCTCATCACCGGGTAGGGCGTGAAGCCGCCAAGGGCGCACAGCGATCCGAATTTCATCGTATGACAGAGGTCTTCCAGAAGCGCCAGGTTCCCGGCGCGGTTCTCGTTCCGAACGATGCGGTCGATGACCTCCACGCCGCGGGTCGAACCGACCCGGCAGGGCGTACACTTGCCGCATGACTCAATGGCGCAGAACTCCATTGCGAACCGCGCCTGCTTCGCCATGTCGACCGTATCGTCGAATACGACCACACCGCCATGTCCGATGAGCCCGTCCGCCGCCGCGAACGCCTCGTAGTCGAACGGCAGGTGGAAGAGAGACCGCGGGAAATAGGCCCCGAGCGGCCCGCCGACCTGCACCGCGCGCACCGGACGCCCGCTGGCCGTGCCGCCGCCGATCTCGTCGACAAGCTCGCCGAGGGTGATGCCGAACGCCGTTTCGTAGAGGCCGGGGTATTTGATGTTGCCGGCAAGCTGGATGGGCATGGTGCCGCGCGATTTGCCCATGCCGAAGTCGCGGTAAAACGCCGCGCCCTTCTCCAGAATGAGCGGCACGGTGGCGAGCGACAGCACGTTGTTGACGACGGTCGGCTTGCCGAACAGTCCCTTGTGCGCCGGGAGCGGCGGCTTGGCACGCACCACGCCGCGCTTGCCTTCGATGCTGTCGAGGAGTGACGTCTCCTCGCCGCACACATAGGCGCCGGCGCCGACCCGTACCTCGATGTCGAATGCATACGCCGACCCGGCGACGGATTTGCCGAGCATGCCGGCTCGCCGTGCCGCAAGGATCGCCTCGTTCATCGCCGCGATCGCATGCGGATATTCCGAGCGAATGTAGATGTATCCCTGCGTTGCGCCCACCGCGATGGCAGCGATTGTCATTCCCTCGACAAGCACGAAGGGATCGCCTTCCATGATCATGCGATCCGCGAAGGTCCCGCTGTCGCCTTCGTCGGCATTGCACACGATGTACTTCTGGTCCGCCCGGGTATCGGCCACCGTCTTCCACTTGACGCCGGTGGGGAAGCCGGCGCCGCCGCGCCCGCGCAGGCCCGATTGCGCCACCTCTTCCACGATTGCGGCGGGCGGTATCGTAAGCGCGCGGGCCAGGCCCTTGTACCCGTCATGTGCCCGAAAATCGTCGAGGGAACGCGGATCGATGACGCCGCATCGGGCAAATGTGAGCCGTGTCTGGTTCCGGAAGAACGGAATGTCCTCCGGGCGGCCCAGGCGCAACCGATGATCGCCGCCGTTTGCAAGCGCCGCGTTCAAGACCGAGTCGGCGTCGGATGCTGCGACCGGTCCATAGGCGATCCTGCCCGCAGGCGTTTCCACCTCCACCATCGGCTCGAGCCAGTGCAGGCCGCGCGAGCCGTTGCGCACGATGCTGACGGGTGCGTTGCTGCGGACCGCCGCCTCGGCAAGCGCCGCGGCAACCTCGTCCGCGCCGACGGCAACGGCTGCGGCATCGCAGGGAACGTAGATGCGAACGCCGCTCATCGGTCGATCTCCGCGAGCAACCGATCGAGCTTCGCTTCGTCGAGGCGCGCGTGGATTTTGCCGTCGAACATCGCCGACGGCGACACCGAGCAAAGGCCGAGACAGTAGACTGCATCGAGCGCCACGCTTCCGTCGGGTGTCGTTTCCCCGAACGACACGCCGAGCCGCTCCATGGCCCGCGCCGCAAGCGCGTCGCTCCCCCGTGCCTGGCACGATTCCGCGCGGCAAAGCTTGAGCAGGTGGCGTGCCGCCGGCTCATGACGAAAATCGTGATAGAAGGTGACGACGCCATGCACTTCCGCGCGCGTCAGGTTCAGCATCTCGCCGATCAATGGCACTGCTTCGCGATGGATGTAACCGAACTCATCCTGCAGGGCATGAAGGATCGGCAGCAGGGCGCCCGGCGTCGCCTGCCTTTCGGCGATGATTTCGCGGGCTGTTTCGGCGTTCCAGGGCGCATAACGTCCTGCTGGTTTTGCCGTCGCCCGATCGGGGTTCCCGTTACGCATTCTGCCGAATTGAGAATACTCTCCAACGTCGTCTAACTATATCATTAAAGAGTGAAAATGCGTTGTTTCAATAAGCCGGAAGGTACTTTGGTCAGGTGGGCGTACCCACCTCGTTTCCGGCGAAGCGACCCACGCGTCCTGGCTGCCGGCATGCCCCGAATCCGGGCGCTCGCGTTTTCGTGTTCTTGCCTGCGTGGGCCGCGAGCATGGATTGGAGCGCGATAGGAGAGCCGCATCATGGACAGGACCGAGGAATTGCCGGCCACGGCCGGGTCGATTGCCAGAGAGTTTCCGGAGGTGTGGCGGGCGTACTCCGCTTTGGGAAAGGCAACGGCGGAAGCCGGTCCGCTGGACGGCAAAACGTTGCGTCTGGTCAAGGTGGCGCTGGCCATCGGCGCCGGACTGGAAGGCGGAGTGCACTCGCATGTTCGCCGGGCCGTGGGGGAGGGTGTATCGAACGAGGAGCTGCTGCACGTGGCGCTGCTTGCCATACCCACCCTCGGGCTCGCGCACGCTGCGCGCGCAATGACCTGGATTCGCGACGTAACGAGTGGGCAGGGGGATGGCAAATAGCTGGCCTCCCGACGGGCCCGGGCCGGCGGTGGCGGGCATGATTCTCGCGGGCGGGCTGTCGCGACGCATGGGCGGCGGCGACAAGGCTCTCGTCGATCTTGGCGGGCAACCGATGATCGGGCACGTCATCGCGCGGATTCGCCCGCAAGCATCGGCGCTTGCCATCGGCGCCAATGGCAATCCGGCGCGTTTCGCGCGTTTCGGTCTGCCGGTCCTCCCGGATCCGACCGAAGGATTCGCCGGTCCGCTCGCGGGCGTGCTCGCCGGGCTGCAATGGGCAAGGCAGATCGGGGCGCAGTTCCTCGTCACAGCGCCGGCCGACAACCCGTTTCTTCCCTCGGACCTTGTCAGGCGGCTGCTGGACTGCATTGGCACGGCCGAGGGCGCCGTCGCCCGTTCTCGCGGCATCCTGCAGCCGACGGCCGCCCTCTGGCGTGCCTCTCTCGCCCGCGACCTTGCCGCATGGCTTTGCGACGAGAACCGCCGCGCCGTGCACGATTGGATCGAAGCGCGCCGCACGGTAACCGTCGACTTTCCCGACGATGAAAACGGCGACAGGTTCTTCAACGTGAACACGCCGGCCGACCTTGAGACGGCGCGCCACCGGGCGCAGCGCGACGTCGCGCGCGCGGTTCGGCAGGGCGCCTGAAATGGCGACACCTGTACTCGGGATCGTCGGCTGGAAGAATTCCGGCAAGACCACGCTCGCAGCCAGGCTCGTCACCGAACTGACGCGCAGGGGCTATCGCGTCGCATGCGTCAAGCATGCGCATCACGACGCCGACATCGACCGCGAGGGTACGGACTCCTTTCGGCTGCGCGCCGCCGGAGCGACCGAGGTTGCGCTGGTGACCGCCCGCCGCTGGGCGATCGTGCACGAACTCCGTGGAAATGCCGAGCCCGCGCTCGACGAGACGCTGTCGCGTCTTTCCCCGGCGGACATCGTGATAGTGGAGGGCTACAAACGCGAGCCGATGCCGAAGATCGAGGTCCGCCGCCTGCAGGCAAACCAGACAGATGCAATGGCGCCCGGCGATCCGAACGTCGTGGCGGTCGCGGCGGACCACGCTGCCGACGGCATCGGGCAGCCGACTTTCGACCTCGACGACGTCGCCGGCATTGCCGATTTCATCGTGGAACTGCTCGCACTTCAGGCGCGCCGGTAGAGCCCGATCAATTCGGCCGATTCCAGAACGTAGGGTTCTGCCAGTGCAATAACGTCCGCACAGGTGGCGGATGGCACCGCGGGCAGCGAGGCCTCGCTGAGGGCGCTGATCCGGAAGCGATACCGATGCGCCCTGTCGCGCCTCGGCGGACACGGCCCGGAATATCCGCGCCTGCCGAAATCGTTGATCGCTTGCCGGAAACCGGCGGCCTGTCGTTCGGTCGCCTGCCCCTCTTCCAGGCTCCTCCAGTCGGCCGGAATATCGAAGGCGGCCCAATGATGAAACGTGCCGGAGGGCGCATCCGGGTCGATGCAGGCAAGGAGGAAGCTGCGTGTGGCGGCCGGCACGCCGGTCCACGCGAGCGGAGGAGAAACGTTCGCGCCGTCGCAAGTGTGCTTGCGCGGTATTCCCGCTCCCTGTTCGAAAGCCGTGCTGGTCAGGGTCAGCGGCATGGCATCTCCCGCGTGCACACGCTTCCCCGGAATTGCGACGAATACGGAGCCATCAATGGCGATCCGGCCGCGGCACCCATCGGTCGCCTGCCTTGACATACATGCGTTTCACCGCGGCCCATGCGATCCGGTGCGCACGTTCCTCGCGTTGGGGATCTCCGCGATGCGCCTCATGCGCATGGTTGAACGCCTCCCGGTATATGTCCTGCGCATGCGCCGGGAGGCGGCGCTGGATGGCCGGCGGCAGGTCGCTGTTCGTGGCGTACGGCATGGCGGCTCGACCGGTTTCGGGTCACATTGGCAGCGGCAACGGGAACCGGAATTGAGATCCGTCAAGATTCCGCTTCCCCGGTTTCGGTAGGAGTGCTGTCGGGCGCAGAACCGGAGCGCCCTCGAATCGCCGTAGGTCGAGACGATGGCCGATGCCCTCGAAGAAGGACGCGTGTCCGGCAGGGCAGCGGATTCCGGCAGCAGCGAGCCTTCTGCCCTCGAACAGCCGCCGCCGGCGCCGGAATGCTATCCGTGTCCGGTCTGCGGCGGCATCGTCCGCGAACGGCACGGCCTCTTCCAGTGCACGCGGTGCGGCCTGGTCGTGGAAGCCTGTTGCGAAGGCGCCCCGCCGCGACTTTGACCGATCGGCGGGAATACGAATCTGCGGGCCACGGGCCCGAGGCCGGTTGATGTGCGTCAACGTCGGGCGTGATGGACTCTTTACGGTAGCCGCGTCGCCGCTCCCTGCGGGAAGAACCGATGGAAGTACAGCGCATCGTCAAGAGCCGCGAGGAAGCTGCATCGGCCAATCTCCGCGACTACGAAAGCTTCGTCGCTTCCTTTTCATGGGACGATGCGCGCGCTCTTCTTGCGGGGCTGCCGGACGGCGGACTGAATATCGCCCATGAGGCGGTCGACCGCCACGTACTGGCCGGCAACGGGCGGCGGCTGGCGTTGCGATGGATCGGGCGCGACGATTCCGTCCGGGACTTCACCTACGCAGAACTCCTGGCGGAGGTGAATCGGTTCGCCAATGTGTTGAGGGAGCTCGGCATCGGCAAAGGCGGCCGGGTCTTCTCGCTGCTCGGGCGCGTGCCGGAGCTCTATGTCGCCGCGCTCGGTACGCTGAAGAACGGCAGTGTCTTCTCACCGCTCTTTTCTGCATTCGGACCGGAGCCCGTCAAGGCGCGCATGTCGATCGGCGAAGCGGCCGCGATTGTGACGACGGAAGCCTTCTATCGCCGCAAGATCGAGCCCTGGCGAAGGGAGCTTCCGAGCCTGAAGCACGTCCTCCTCACCGAATGCACGGCAGATCGTCCGGCGGACACCGTCGATCTCGGCGCGGCGCTCGCAAAAGCATCGGATGCCTTCGAGACGGTGCGCACCCAGCCCGAGGACATGGCGCTCCTTCACTTCACCAGCGGAACGACCGGCAGGCCCAAAGGTGCCGTACACGTCCATGACGCGGTCGTTGCACATCATCTCACCGGTCGGCTCGCCCTCGATTTTCATGCCGAAGACGTTTTCTGGTGCACAGCCGATCCCGGCTGGGTCACCGGCACTTCATACGGGATAATTTCGCCGCTCACCAACGGCGTCACCATGATCGTCGACCAGGCCGAGTTCGATGCCGAGCGGTGGTACCGCATCCTCCAGGACCGGAAGGTGACCGTCTGGTACACCGCGCCGACCGCGATCCGGATGCTGATGAAAGCCGGCGCCGACCTGGCGAAGGGATTCGACCTCTCGCGCCTTCGCTTCATGGCAAGCGTCGGAGAGCCGCTCAACCCGGAAGCAGTGGTCTGGGGTGTCGAGGCGTTCGGCAAGCCGTTCCATGACAACTGGTGGCAGACCGAAACCGGGGGCATCATGATCGCCAATTACGCCAGCATGGACGTGAAGCCCGGCTCGATGGGACGGCCGCTGCCGGGCATCGTCGCCGCAATCATCGAGCGAGGTGCGGACGGCGTTCGCGAAATCGACACACCGATGCAATCCGGCGAACTGGCGCTCCGGCCCGGCTGGCCGTCCATGATGCGCGGCTATCTGGGAGAGGAAGAGCGGTACAGAAAATGCTTCGTCGGAGGGTGGTACATCACCGGCGACCTCGCGATGCGCGACGAGGAGGGATACTTCTGGTTCGTCGGCCGCGGTGACGATGTAATCAAGAGCGCCGGCCACCTCATCGGACCCTTCGAGGTCGAGAGCGTGCTGATGGAGCACCCGGCCGTGGCTGAGGCGGGCGTGATCGGCATTCCCGATCCGACCGCCGGAGAGGTCGTCAAGGCGTTCGTCGCCCTCAAGTCCGGCTTCCGGGAAAGCGAGGCGCTGCGCAAGGAGCTCATCGGACACGCGCGCAAGCGCCTCGGTCCGGCGGTTGCACCGAGGGATATTGCCTTCCGCGCGAACCTGCCGAAGACGCGCAGCGGCAAGATCATGCGCCGGCTCCTCAAGGCGCGCGAACTCGGACTTCCCGAGGGAGACCTGTCGACGCTGGAGAGCGACGAGCGATGACCGACAAGCCGCGCCTCGACCGAACGCATGCGCAGCATCTCTATCGCGAGATGCTGCGCATCCGGCGGTTCGAGGCGAAGTCGGCCGAGATGTACCAGGCGCGCAAGATTCGCGGCTTCCTCCATCTCTATGACGGGCAGGAGGCGATTGCAGTGGGCATCATGCAGGCGCTCGAGGCGCGCGATGCGGTGGTTGCCACCTATCGCGACCACGGCCAGGCAATTGCCCGCGGCGTGCCCATGGGCGCGATCATGGCCGAGATGTTCGGCAAACTCGAAGGCACCTGCCGCGGCCGGGGTGGCTCGATGCACATCTTTCATCGCGCCACCCGGTTCTATGGCGGCAATGCGATCGTTGGGGGCGGGTTGCCGTTGGCGCTCGGGATCGCCATGGCCGACAAGGAACTCAGGCCCGGCGCGGTGACGGCCTGCTTCTTTGGCGAGGGTGCGGTCGGCGAAGGCGAGTTTCACGAGGCAATGAACCTCGCCGAACTCTGGAGTCTGCCGGTGCTGTTCGTCTGCGAGAACAATCTCTATGCGATGGGCGTGCCGCTGGAAATCGCCGAGGCGGAAACGGCCATCTACCGGAAGGCGCAGGCCTATCGCATGCCAGGCGAGATGGTCGACGGGATGAACCCGGTGCTGGTGGAAGCTGCGGCCCGGCGCGCGGTCGAATCGATTCGCGCCGGGAATGGACCCTGTTTCCTCGAATGCCGGACCTACCGCTTTCGCGCGCACTCCATGTTCGACGCGCAGCTCTACCGGACCAGGGAAGAGGTGGAACACTGGAAGGAGCGCGACCCCGTTCCCCGCATGCTGAAGTGGCTGCGGGAGAACGGCATGGCGTCGGAGGAAGAGCTCCGCGAGATGGACGCCGCCATTGACGCCGAAGTCGAGGCGGCCGTGCGCTTCGCCGAAGCCGGAACGCTGGAGCCGGTGGACGAGCTGGAACGCTTCGTTCTGATGACCGGGGTTCCGGAATGACCGCCGCCGCACGCATCACCTACCGCGAGGCGATCAGGCAGGCAATCCGCGAGGCGCTCGCGGCCGACCCGCGCACGTTCCTGATGGGCGAGGATGTCGGCCTCTACGGCGGCTGCTATGCGGTATCGAAAGGCTTGCTGGACGAATTCGGTCCGACCCGTATTCGCGATGCCCCTCTTGCCGAGAGCGGCTTTGTCGGCGCCTGCATCGGCGCGGCGATGGCAGGCCTCCGGCCGATCGTGGAAATCATGACCTGCAATTTCAGCCTGCTCGCGCTCGACCAGATCCTGAACAACGCCGCCACCATCCCGCACATGTCGGGCGGGCAGTTCGCCGTCCCGCTCGTGATCCGGATGGCAACCGGCGGCGGGCGCCAGCTCGCGGCACAGCACTCGCACAGTCTCGAAGGCTGGTTCGCGCACATACCTGGAATCAGGGTCGTCGTACCCGGCACCGTCGAGGACGCCCGGCACATGCTCAGGGCGGCGCTCGCCGATCCGAACCCGGTGCTGATCTTCGAGCACATCGTTCTGTACAACGCCGAAGGCGAGCTCGATGCCGCCGTCACCGAAGTGGATATTGCCAACGCAAGGATTCGCCGCCCCGGTCGCGACCTCAGCATTCTCACCTACGGCAACAGCCTGCCGAAGTCGCTGGAAGCGGCTGAAGCGCTCGCGAAGGACGGCATCGAGGCGGAAGTGGTCGATCTGCGCGTGCTGCGTCCGCTCGACAATGCGACGATCTACGGGTCGGTCGCCCGCACCCGGCGCTGCGTTATTGTCGACGAGGGATGGAAAAGCGGATCGATTTCTGCCGAGATTGCCGCGCGCCTCGCCGAGGACCTGTTCTTCGAACTCGACGCGCCGATCCGGCGGATTTGCAGCCGCGAGGTGCCGATTCCCTACGCCGGGCATATGGAGGAAGCGGCGCTGCCCCGCGTCGCGGACATCGTTCAGGCGGCACGAATGCTGGCGAGGCCGAGATGACCGACTTCGTCATGCCCTCGCTCGGCGCCGACATGGAGAGAGCCAAGGTCGCCGAGTGGCTTGTGAAGCCGGGAGACCGCGTGAAAAAGGGCGACGTTGTCGCCGTGGTCGAGACGCACAAGGGAGCGATCGAGATCGAGATTTTTCAGGAAGGCACCGTCGCGGAGCTGTGCGCCAGGGAGGGCGATGACGTGCCGGTCGGCGGGCTGCTGGCGCGCCTCTCCGCTCCCGGCGAGGCGCCCGCCGAGAGGCCGGCGGGTCCGCCGGCACCGCCGGTCAGGGAAATGCCTCGTGCCGGGCCGCAGCCCGCTCGAGAACCGAAGGCTGAAGCGCCGCCAGCGCCGCCGCGTCCGCCCGTCCCGCCCGCAGGGCCCCGCGCGAAAGTCTCTCCCGCAGCGCGCCGTCGCGCTGCCGAGCTTGGTATCGATGCCGACGCGCTCGCCGGCACCGGCGTTGACGGATCGGTGACGCTCGCCGATGTCGAGCTGGCCGCGCAGACGCACGCCGCCGCGGCCGCACCCGCGGAAGAACCTGCGCCCGCACGCAAGACCCGCGGCGGATTCGACCCGGCCGAGATGCGCAAGGCGATTGCGGCGGCAATGGGCCGTTCGAAGCGCGAGATTCCGCACTATTATCTGACCGGCACGATCGACCTCGGCACCGCGCTCGCCTGGTTGGAACGGTACAACGACGGCCGGCCCCCCGACGGCCGGCTGCTTCCTGCAGTTCTTCTCCTCAAGGCAACCGCGCTTGGCCTGCGCGCGACCCCGCAGCTCAACGGCTTCTGGGAAGAGGGCGCGTTCCGGCCGGGTCCCGGCGTCCACGTCGGTTGGGCGATATCGCTGCGGGGCGGCGGACTGGTGGCGCCCGCGATCCACGACGCCGACAGGAAGCCGCTCCCCGAATTGATGGCTGCGCTGCGCGACCTGGTTGGCCGGGCGCGTTCGGGCGGCTTGCGAAGCTCCGAACTGATGGATCCGACCGTAACAGTCACCAGCCTCGGCGAGCGCGGCGCCGATGCTGTCATCGGAGTGATCTACCCGCCGCAGGTCGCCATTGTCGGCTTTGGGCGAATTGCCGAACGGCCTTGGATTGTGGATGGGCTGGTTACGAAGCGGCCGGTGGTCTCGATCAGTCTCGCAGCCGACCATCGTGCCAGCGACGGGCATACCGGCGGCCTGCTGCTTGCCGAAATAGACCGCCTGTTACAGGAGCCCGAAAGATTATGACCCCCGATCGGATCAGGGCCGTCCTGCTGGAAGAACTGGGCAACATCGCGCCGGAGGCCGATCTCGGCAGTCTCGATCCGGGGGCCGACCTGCGCGAAGCGCTCGACCTCGACTCGATGGACCTGCTCAACTGGATTGCGGCGATCCACACGCGACTGGGTGTGAACGTTCCGGAGCGCGACTATGCGAAGCTCGCCACGCTCGCAGACGCCGTGGATTACCTGGCGCACGCTGCCGAAAAAGGTGGGCGCAGCGCCGGCTAGCCGAACCGGGCGCGGCTCCCACCCCGAGCGTCCTCCCCGCCACTAGCTTGGCGGAAACGCTTCGATGTGTATAATAGTTATGGAACATAACAAAAGCGGGAGAGCCGTGTGAACGCTCCGTCGCAGACAGCCGGCGCCCAGGTGCGCAGTGAACTACGCGGCCGGGTCCTCCTGGTGACTCTGTGCCGGGACATGAAGCGCAACGCTCTCAATGACCCCGCGATTGTCGCACTGAGCGACATATTCGCGGCACCGCCCGACGAGGCCCGCGCGGCAATCATATCGGCGGAGGGCGACCACTTTTCGGCCGGCCTCGATCTGACCGAGCTTGCCGAGCGGGACGTCGCGGCCGGCATTGCCCATTCGACGATGTGGCACCGGGCGTTCGAGCGCATCGAGTTCGGGCGAGTTCCCGTCATCTCGGTGTTGAAGGGTGCCGTTATCGGCGGCGGGCTGGAGCTGGCAGCGGCCACGCACATCCGAGTTGCCGAGGATACGACCTACTATGGGCTGCCCGAAGGGCAGCGCGGCATCTTCGTCGGCGGTGGCGGCTCGGTACGCATTTCTCGGCTGATCGGCACGGCGCGCATGATCGACATGATGCTGACCGGCCGCACCTACGATGCAGCCGAGGGAGCGGCGATCGGGCTCTCGCAATATGTGGTGCCTGCGGGCACCGGCTTGACGAAGGCACTGGAGCTTGCCGAAACGGTTGCCGATAATGCGCCGCTGACCAACTTCGCTGTCGTGCATGCGCTGCCGCGTATAGCGGAAACGGACCGTCAATCGGGCCTTGTATTCGAATCGTTGATGGCTGCGATTGCGCAGAGCGATCCGCTGGCGAAGGCGCGGATGCGAAGTTTTGTCGAGAAGAAGGCGTCGAAGGTGAAGCCGCCCCGCTGAGCGGTTTGACCGGCCGGCGCCGCCGGAGAGGGGCGCAGGGGGAAAACGCGCATGAGGGCCGCGAGGCAAGGTGCCGGCCGGCCGGCGGCGCGGCCGCGTGCGCGCCGAAGGAAGCCTGAGCTTCCTCGCGTCGACCTTGGGCCGCTGGAGACCTCGATTGGCTATCGCCCTCGCCGGGCCCAGCTGGCAGTCTTCGAGGACGCAATCCGCGTTTTCGGCGAAGCAGGATTGCGGCCCGGATCGTTCAGTGTTCTGCTGGTCATCGGCCGCAATCCGGGCCTGAAACAGTCCGACGTGTGCGCAGCGCTCGGCATCCAGCGCACCAATTTTGTCGGATTGATAGACACGCTGGAGAGCCGCGGGCTGGTCGCGCGCCGGCGCGCGGCCAACGACGGCCGATCCTATGCGCTTCATTTGACCGCCGCGGGAAAGAGGCTTGTCGCGCACGCGATGAAGCTTCAGCGCCGCCACGATGCCGCTTTGGCGAGGAAGCTGGGACCCGGGGGACGCGACGAGCTGCTCGACCTTCTCGGAAAGCTGACATAGGGCACGGCGTTTGCGGCGTCCCCGCCGCACCTCGGGAGGGCAGTTAGTCGATCCGGGGTCGTGGCATAGGAGGCGGAGCCTCGGCATCGAGATAGTGCGTCGCCGATTGCGAACGCAGGCGCTCGGCTGCACCTTCAGGTGTGATGTCGCGCTGCGGCGACCCCAGCATCTCGAATCCGACCATGAATTTGCGCACCGTCGCGGAGCGCAGGAGGGGCGGATAGAAATGGGCATGCAATGTCCACTCCGGGTGCGCAATGCCGTCGGTGGGGCGCTGGTGAAAACCCATGGAATAGGGAAACTCCGTCTGAAACAGATTGTCGTAGCGAATCGTCAGTTCGCTTAGCGCGGCCGCAAGGCTTTTTGCCTCGTCAGGCGAAAGTTCGTCGAGCGCTCCGACCGCACGGTGTGGAACGAGCATCGTCTCGAACGGCCAGATCGCCCAGAAGGGCACAAGGACGGTGAAGTGGGCGTTGGCGAACACGATGCGCTCGCCCAGCTCTCTTTCCACGGCGAGATAGGCTGACAGCAGCGGCGTGCCGTAGCGCTCCCGATACGCGGTTTGCGACGCCAGTTCCCTGCCGACCTCGTTGGGCAGGCTTCGCGTCGCCCAGATCTGGCAATGCGGATGCGGACTGCTCGCCCCCATTGTCGCGCCCCGGTTCTCGAAGATTTGCACCGCGTTGATCCCGTCGATTGCGCCGAGCGAGCGGTACTGTGTGGCCCAGGTGTCGACGATGCGCTCGATTTCCGAGACGGGCATTCGAGCAAGGCTGAAGTCGTGCCGCGGGGAAAAGCACACGACCCGGCAAATGCCGGCCTCTCCCTCGGCGAAGAGGAGCCCGGCGCGCTCCATTCGCTCAATGCCGACACCGGTCTGCAGGGCAGGGAAGTCGTTGTCGAACACAAGCGTCTGCGAATAGGCAGGATTGACGGCGCCGCTTGCTCGCCGGTTGCCGGGGCAGAGATGGCAGTCCGGATCGTGTGCCGGGCGGGCGATCCCGACGCCTTCCGTCTGTCCTTTCCAGGGCCGCTCGGTACGCTGCGGCGACACCAGCACCCATTCGCCTGTCAGGGGATTGAAGCGACGGTGGGAGGACGTTGTGAGAAACGACATGCGGATCAGCCGATCGCGCGAACGCCCGGTCCCGCGGAACACGCAAAAATCTGGGCCTCGAGGCCCGTTGCTGCCCGATAGCCCGCCGCGACCTCTTCCCGGAACGCGTCGACGGCGTCGAAGGCAACCAGGCTGATCGTGGACCCGCCGAACCCGCCCCCGGTCATGCGCGCCCCGATCGCGCCGCCAGCCGCCTCGTTGAGCCCGACCATGATGTCGATCTCTGGGCAGCTTGTCTCGAAGTCGTCCCGCATGCTCGCCTGGGATTCGCGCATGAGATCGCCGATGAGGTCCAGATTCCCCGCCCGCAGGGCATCGGCAGCGCGCAGCGTCCGCTCGTTCTCGGTCACGACATGCCGGCAGCGGCGGTAGAGCAGTGGCGTAAGCATGTCGGCGTGCCGATCGAGCTCCTCGGGTGTGACGTCGCGCAGGGCGACGATTCCCGGAAGTGCCTTTGCCAGCCGCCGGACACCCTCCTCGCACTCCTGCCGCCTGACATTGTACTCGCCCGCCGCGATCCGGTGGCGCACGGTCGTATTGCAGATCACCAGACGGAACCGCGGGTCGAGCGGTACGCTCTGCCGGTCCAGGTTTCGACAGTCGATCAGCAGACAGCAGTTTTCCTCCCCGTGGCAGGCGACGAGCTGGTCCATGATCCCGCATCGCGCGCCGACGAATTCGTTCTCCGCGCTTTGGCAGGCGAGCGCCAGTTCGTTGAGGTCCATCCGGATTTCGCCGATCGCGAGGAGCGCGTAGGCCGCGGCGACTTCCAGCGCCGCGGACGATGAAAGACCGGCGCCAGGCGGAAGGTCGGAGGCGATCAGCAGGTCGGCCCCGGAGAGATGTCGTCCGGGGCGTTCGAGGACCGTGCACACGCCGCGCACGTAATCGCTCCAGTCGCGACGCGGCTTGGGCGCCGCATCGTCGAGGTCGAACGCGACCGGCGAATCCGCGATCGACGAGTGCACGCGGATCGTGCGATCCCTGCGCGGCGCGGCCGCCACATAGGTTGCGAGATCCAGCGCCGCCGGCAGCACGAAGCCTTCGTTGTAGTCGGTATGTTCGCCGATCAGATTCACCCGGCCGGGCGCACGCACTGCCACTTTCGGCGTTCGGCCGAACGTGCTTCGGAATTGCTCGTTGAGTTCGGCAAGATCGACCACGGCGTTGATCCCGGATTGCGCCCCTGGCTCCGAAGAAAAAAGGAGGCGCCGGAGCGCCTCCAGTATCTCGCGGTGCGAGGTAGCTGCGAGCCCTTCGTCGGACACCCTCTCACTTCGCGAGGCAAGTGTCGGCGGTCTCAGGCGTGCACTCGTCCAGTCCGGTGTAAAGCGGGTCCTCGACCTTCTTGCCAGCGATGAGGTCGAGAAGGACAGTCGGCGCGCGGTAGCCCATCTCGAACGGCCGCTGACCGATCTGTACGTGGCTGTGGCCGGCCTTGAGCGCGTCCATCTGGGGCGGCAGCGTGTCGCCGGCGATGATGACAAGCTGCTTGCTCTTCAGCCGCGGCTCAAGCTGCTTGGTGGTAGCGGCATAGGCTTCCGGTCCGAACTGCGCCCAGCCGCCGACCAGGATGAATGCCGACAGATTCGGGTTGGCGGTGGTCACGTCGGCGAACTGCTGGTTGGCGGTCGGAATGTCGTCATTGGTGAAGAGCGGGCACCCCGCGATCTCCGTCCAGCCGCCTTCGCCGTTCAGCCTTTCGATGCCCTTCTTGCCGGCGATGGTATCGCGCAGCCCCGCCGCCCGGGCATTGATGTTGTCGGCCGCGACATTGCCGAGTTGCAGGCAGACGGTGCCGCCCTCCGGCTTCAGCCGCTTGAGATACTCCGCCATCTTGACACCCATCTGGTAGTTGTCGGTGCCAAGATAGGTGAGCCGCAGATCGCGATCGGCCTCGGCGAGATCTGCGTCGATCGTCATGATCGGCATCGTTGGTTTCTTGGCCCGCAACATGTTGGCCATGGCGGGAGCGTTGGACGGCGAGATTGCGATTCCGGCGACGCCCTTGTTGATCAGGTCTTCGACCAGCTGGACTTCGCCTGCCTCGTCCGAGCT
>Ga0073934_10000289_pt1 | contig 149435 bp, 154 predicted proteins | sample LarsenN4metaG_FD_76834 | JGI IMG/M metagenome (GOLD analysis project Ga0073934, IMG submission 76834) | Hot spring sediment bacterial and archeal communities from British Columbia, Canada, to study Microbial Dark Matter (Phase II) - Larsen... ... | reverse complement strand
CCGCGCGGCGACTCGATCGCCTGGTACACCTCGCCCGGCGGCACCGCAAATCCTTCCGTCACGATCTTGAAGTGGTAGATGAGCGCTTCCATCTGCGTCTTCATCTTCTCGCGGTCGGGCAGTACGACCTTCGGCGCATCGGCTTCGACGGGGCCTTCCGGCATCCCTTCGAGCGCCTGCTTCACGATCCCGATCGACTGGCGCATCTCCTCGATGCGCAGCATATAGCGCGTGTACACGTCGCCGCCGGTCGCCACTGGCACTTTGAACTGGAACTTGTCGTAGCTCGAGTACGGCATGTCGCGCCGCAGGTCCCAGTCCACGCCGCTCGCGCGCAGGCTCGGCCCGGTCACGCCCAGCGCGATGGCGTCTTCCGCGCTGATATAGGCCACGCCCTTGGTGCGTCCCATCCAGATCGTGTTCGCTGTCAGCAGGCCTTCGTACTCATCCACCTTCTCGTTGAAGGTCGAAGCGAACTTCTTTACCCGCGCGAAAAAGTCCAGCGGCGGCTCCATCGACACGCCGCCCACGCGGAAGTACGACGTCATCATCCGCTGTCCGGCCACGTTCTCGAAGATGCGAAGGATCTCTTCCCGTTCGCGGAAGCAGTACAGGAACACCGACATGGCGCCCATGTCCAGCGCTTGCGTGCCCAGCCACACCAGGTGCGACGCGATGCGCGTCAGCTCATTCAGCAGCACGCGCAGCCACTGCCCGCGCGGCGGCGGCTCGATCTCCAGCAGCTTCTCCACTGCCAGCACGTAGCACAGGTTGTTGGTCATGGGGCACAGGTAGTCGATGCGGTCCGTCAGCGTGACCACCTGCTGGTAGAACTTGGCTTCGGCGGTCTTCTCGATCCCCGTATGCAGGAAGCCGATGTCCGGCATCATGCGCACCACACGCTCGCCGTCGATCTCCAGCAGCAGCCTCAGCACCCCGTGCGTCGACGGGTGCTGCGGCCCCATGTTGAGGATCATCGTGTTGTCTTGCGTCATCTCCGCCGACGCCGTGAAGGACATGTTCGCCATTACCGATAGCCCTCCACCGGATAGTCCTTGCGCAGCGGATGGCCTTCCCAGTCGGTCGGCATCAGCAGCCGCCGCAGATCGGGATGACCAAGGAACCGTATGCCGAACAGGTCGAAGATCTCGCGCTCAAAGTAGTTCGCCGCCGGCCACACGCTGGTGATCGACTCCACGCCCGCGCTGTCGCCGGCCAGGCGCACCTTCAGCCGGACGCGCTCCTTCAGCTTGTGTGACAGCAGGTGATACGCCACGTGGAAGCGCGGCTCGGTAGGGAACCAGTCCACGCAGGTGACGTCTGAGAGGAAGTTGAACTCCGGCTTCAGGACCACGCAGGCCTCGCGGATGTACTCGCGCCCTACATAGATGGACAGCTCATTGCGGTCGAATTTGGCTTCTTCGACCGCTTCTGCCTTCCACGGCAGCAGACGCGCCAGCGCCGGATGCGACTTCAACTGCTCCAGGTCGGTGACAGCCTTGGGCCCGCGGTCGAGCATCAGTGGGCCTCGCTTTCATCCGTCTGGTTCCACTCCAGAACGCCCTTCTTCCATATATAGAAGAAGCCCACCAGCACGATGCCCAGGTAGACCATCATCTCCCAGAAGCCGAACATGCCGTACGTCTGGATCAGTTCGCGGTAGACCACCGCCCACGGGATCAGGAAGATGGCTTCCACGTCGAACAGGATGAAGACCATGGCAACCATGTAGAACTTCACGCTGAACCGGTGCTGCGCGTCGCCCGTCGGCGTGATGCCGCACTCGTAGGCCTGCATCTTCACGCGGCTGAATTTGCGCTGTCCAAGGATGGCCGAAAGCACCACCATGCCGGTGGCGATCCCGGCAGCGGCCAAGATCTGCATCAGCAACGGCGCGTAGGCGGTTAAGTGGTTGTCTGCCATAAAGTTTGCTGATATAACTGGGCGCGAGAAACGGATGCGAACCTTCGACTATAAAAGTCGCCTCTCGCAGGTGTCAAGCATTTGCGGCGCGCGGATGAGGAAATCCGCCGCGGCATCGTTTCTGGCCGGATTCGCGGTCTGCCGCCGGGGCGCTTCCGCGCTCTCGCCGCGCCCGTTTGGAGCCTGATTTCGCATGATCTTCGGCTTCAATACTGACGTCAAAGCGCCCGACAACACCATCTACCACGTGCAGAGCGAGGCCCGCGTCAACGACCTGCTCCTGCAGACGCAGATCTTCGTCAAGGGACACTGCATCGGCAAGCGCGCCTCGTCCTACGCCGAACTCGCCGTGCAGCCCAACTTCTCCACCGAAGAGATGCACGAGATGCTCAAGGCCCAGCACAAGTGGATGCTCGAGGGCATCAAGGCCGGCAAGCTCCAGGAGCTCTTCCTCTCTGACGGTGAAGTGCAGGACGCCAACGGCGCCGGCCTCGCCGTCAAGTGGCTGAACACCGACGTGACCTTCTCCACCGGCCCGCTCGTGCTCAAGCTCATGGTCAACGACCGCGGCCGCCCCGCCGACGGCGCGCTGCTCACCTCGCGCCTCAGCCTCGCCGTCGACGCCCACATCCACTCCCAGGCCATCACCGAAGCCAACGGCGCCGCCGACCTCGAGATCCAGGTCCCGCCCGACGCCGGCAACGAGCTCACCGTCCTGGTCCGCGCCAAGACCGGCGACGAAGGCGCCGAAGCCAAGTCCGTAACCCGCAAGTTCCGGATCAAGCGGGGGTAGGCGGTTTCCCGTTTACCCGCTTGCGCTACAATTTCCACAGCCCCCTTATATGTCCCCGAACGCCCCATTCACTGACGTTCCCACCGCCCTCGACGAGATCCGCGCCGGGCGGATGGTCGTCGTCGTAGACGACGAAGACCGCGAGAACGAAGGCGACCTGACCCTGGCCGCCGAGAAGGTCACGCCCGAGGCCATCAACTTCATGGCGCGCTTCGGCCGCGGGTTGATCTGCGTGGCCATGACCGGCGAGCGGCTCGACCATCTGCGCATCGGGCTGATGACGCCCACCACGGAAAACTCCTCACCCTACGGCACCGCTTTTTGCGAGAGCGTGGAGGCGCGCGAGGGCGTGACCACTGGCATCAGCGCCTTTGACCGCGCGCGCACGATCCAAGTCCTGATCGACCCGAAGTCGCGGCCGGGCGACCTCGTTCGCCCCGGCCACACCTTTCCGCTGCGCGCCAAGAAGGGCGGCGTGCTCGTCCGCGCCGGACAGACGGAAGCCAGCGTGGACCTGGCGCGGCTGGCAGGCCTCGTCCCCGCGGGCGTGATCTGCGAAATCATGAATGAAGACGGCACCATGAGCCGCGTGCCAGACCTGATCGCGTTCTGCCAGCAGCACAACCTCAAGATGCTGACGGTGGCCGAGCTCATCCGCTACCGCATGCGCCACGAGCGCTACGTGCAGCGCGTTGGCGAGGCGATGTTGCCGACGCGCTACGGCGACTTCCGCATGATCGCGTATGAGTCGCAACTGGACGGCGAGAGCCACGTAGCGCTGCTCAAGGGCGACCTGGGCGCCGCCGTCCCGTTCGAGGACACCGACGCGACGCCGACGCTAGTCCGCATGCACGCGCACTGCCTGGTGGGCGACGTCTTCGGCGCTACCTGGTGCGACTGCCATGAGACGGTGGCGCGCAGCCTGGAGATGATCGCCGGCGAAGGCCGCGGAGCGCTCATCTACCTGCACCAGACGGGCAAGGGCTTCAGCGTGGACCAGGTGGAGGAGAAGCCGGTGCTGGCGTTCCATCGCGACGTGCGCGAGCCCGCGCATCCGGAGCACCAGCGCAAGACGCAGCGCGACATCGGCATTGGCGCGCAGATCCTGAGCGACCTGGGGCTGCACCGCATCCGGCTGCTGACGAACCATCCGCGCAAGGTGGCCGCGCTGGAAGGCTTCCAGATCGAGATCGTGGAGCAGGTGCCGATAAAGTTGAAAGTGAAAAGTTGAATGTAGAAAGTGAAGGCCTCACCACGGAGGCACGGAGACACGGAGAAGGCAAGTGAAGAAGAGAAAAGCCTCCCTCATCGGGAGGCTTTAGGTTTACTGGAGACCGGAGACTGGAGACCGGCCGCTGCCCTAACTCGGTTTACGCACTTCGATGTTGTCATCCTTGAGGAAGAACTGGGCGGAGCAGTGGTCTGATCCGCACATGACGGGGATGATCCCGTTGATCTGGCGGCGCGTGACCAAGCCCAGCGTGCCGCACTCGGGGCAGGCGAGGACCGCCCAGTAAGGATCGTCCTGCTGGCCCATCTCGCCGGCGTTCTCCAGCACGAACAACGTCCCCGGCGACATCTGCTCCGGGATCCATTCGCTCAGTACGTTGAGTTCCGCGACCATCTTCACCTCCGATTGGATGGCAACCGTTACTGCTACTGCAACCCCTTGTTGCTGGCCTTACTTGCTGTGCGGGCGTGAACGTGTCACCGCTTGCCCGCAACCTCTATATGGCGCGCCGCTTGGCGGCCATGGTTTGCGAAGACGCGGTGGCGGCGCGGGCTTTGGCGCGCGTCGCGCGGGTCTTCGCGTTAGCACGTTCGACTCCGGCCGGCGGCGGCACGTCATCGTGCTGGCCGGCGGCGGGGATCTGCGTGCGGATCTCAGCGTGGATCTCGCGCACCGCGTCACTCAGGCAGACGCCGAGGATGGGCTGGCGCGCGTTCTTGAGGATGTCGATGACCTCGCGCTCGCTGGTCTCGAGGTAGATGCGCTTGCCGTCGGTGAGCAGGTGGTAGTCCGAGCCCGCGGTGACGGTCTCCACCAGGCGCTTGCCGAGTTCGCGCTGCAGGTAGCGCATGATCTTGCGGACGCGTTGGAGCGAGAAGCCCTTGCGGCGAAGCTGGCAGAGCACGGCGAGCTCGGCGACGTCCTCGATGGAGTAGAGCCGGTTGCGGCCCACGCGCTGCGGGACGACGAGGCCGCGCTCGTCCCACCACTGCAACTGGCGGGGCGTGATGCCCGTGAGCGCGACGACCTGGTTCGACGTGAATTGCATGTCCATCTTTCTAAGGGCTCCGCAGCAAGCTGCTTCGCCCTCGCGCTTTGCTCGCGCTATCCCGGCGCTCGCTCCGCGCTCACCCGATCCAAGGGCTCCGCAGCAAGCTGCTTCGCCCTCCCACCCCAGCCGCTTCGCGTCTGGGGACCCCGGTCTCGCCCTCCGCTCGCGCTAGTCCAGCGCTCGCTACGGTCTCACCCATTCATGTTTCAAACAATCCGTTTCCGAATTGTTTGAAACATTCTAGGACTGCGTTGTGCGGTGTCAAGGGAAATGTGAAGGGGAGAGGCGGGTGAATCCGGGTGGTAACGCCGGGCTTAGCGGAGTCCGCCGCCGACGAAGTGCACGATCTCGAGGCTGTCGCCGTCCTTGAGCGGGGTGGTGAACCACTGCGCGCGCGGGACGATGCTGAGGTTGAGTTCGACGGCGACGCGGTCGGCCTTCATGCCCAGCGATTCGATGAGCGCGGCGAGGTTCGGGACGTCGGGCAGGGTGCGCGGCTCGCCGTTGATGGTCAGGGTCATGCTCTCTCCATAGTACAAGGGCGTAATCCGCCGGGAGAAACGGGCGAGCGGACAAGATTTCTTTTCCTTGTCACGATTTCCGGAATCCGTAACAAAGCAGGATTCCACAAACGGGACGGTCGGGGGCCGAGAGAATCGGTCATGTCCACATCTAAGAAGGCCCCGCCGTCATTCTCGCCGGCGACCGTCCCGGAATTCAAAGACCCGCACCAGCCGCGGCTTTCGCCGCACTTCACGGAAGCAGAGCTCGGCGTGGAGGACGCCCCGGAGCGCGTCAAGGAGAATGCACGGTATCTCTGCCGCGAGATATTGGAGAAGGTGCGCGACAAATACGGCCAGCCGGTGTTCGTGACATCGGGCTACCGGGAGCCGCGGCATAACCATGCCGTCGGGGGGAAGGCGTCGTCCTTCCATCTTTATGAGATGGACCGCTGCGCCGCGGACTTCAAGGTTTTGGGCGTGGATGTGGTGGAGACGTTCGACTGGCTGCGGCTGGAGAGCGGGCTGCCGTTCGACAAGGTCATCCTGGAATTTCAGGATGGCGAGCCTTGTATCATCCACGTGCAGGCGACGGCGCGGACGGCGCCGCGGCGGCTGGCGTACGTGGGCCAGACGGGCGCGGGCGCGGAGTACACGCCGGTGGAAGTGGGTAAACCGGAGGCCGCCGAATCCGTCTAAATGGCTGGCGACACGCGTCGCTGCAGCAGTGCGGGCCCTCATTCCAGCTCTAAGGAGCGCGCGGCGATGCGGATTTGGCTGTTGGCAGGGACGATGGTGCTGGCGGGATGCGCCGGCAGTCCGGAACCGGCCGTGCAGCACGCCGTCTCAAATCAAAATCTGACGACTTTGGTCGTGTCGGGAGCGTCGGCGGTGCGCGCGGGCGAAGACGCGCAGTTCGTCGCCAGCTACGCCGGGGCGCGGCATTCGCCTGGCGAAGTCACGTGGATGGTGAATGGAGTCGCGGGCGGAAACGCGCGCGTGGGGACGATCAGCAGCACCGGACACTACACCGCGCCGGAGCAGGTCCCGGCGAACAATCGCGTGGTGATCGCGGCGGTGCATGTGACGGGCGATGGCGGGACGGCGTCGGGGAAGCTGGCAATAGAGCTTTGGAATCCGGTGCCGCAGGTGTTTGCCGTGGATGCCGCCGAACGCGACGGGCGGCTCGCCATCGAGGTGAGCGGCCGGAACTTTGTGGCGGGCGCGCGGCTCAGGATCGATGGCAGTGACTATGCCGCGACGGTGGTGTCGAGCAATCGGCTGACGGCGATGGTGCCGACGGGCGCGGCGGCGGCTTCATTCTCAGAGGTAGCGGTGGCAAATCCGGCGCCGGGAGAGACGACGTCTGAGACTCTCACGCTGCCATTGGCGCGACCGGCGCGCTCCTCACGCGCGAACGCGCGCAGCACGCCCAACCTACCGGCGGAGATGGTCGACTACGTGAAATACGCCGTCACCGACCTGCCCGGGCAGTACGTGTTCGGGCCGGGGGCACCGACGAATGCCGACAACACGCCGGTGGATAATCCCATCACGAATGCGGGAGCGACGCTGGGTCGCGTCCTGTTCTATGACCGCAAGCTGTCGAAGAACAACCTGGTGGCGTGCGCGTCGTGTCATCAGCAGGGGCGCGGCTTCTCTGATGCGGAGCGGCTGAGCATCGGATTCACCGGAGGGTCCACGGGGCGACACTCGATGGGGCTGACGAACGCGCGCTACTACGGCCGCGGTCGTTACTTCTGGGATGAGCGCGCCGCAACGCTCGAGGCGCAAGTCCTGCAGCCGATCCAGGACCAGGTGGAGATGGGCATGACGCTCGGGGAGCTGATCCCGAAGCTGCAAGCGACCGAGTATTATCCGCCGCTGTTCCAGGCGGCGTTCGGGTCTTCGGAGGTGACGGCCGAGCGCATCGCGCGGGCGCTGGCGCAGTTCGTGCGCGCGATGGTGAGCTATCAGTCGAAGTACGATTCGGGTTTCGTGAATGGGCAGCAGAATTTCCAGGCGGTCTTCACCGCGTCCGAGTTGCGCGGGCTGCAACTGTTCGGGCCGGGACAGCCGGGGCAAGGACGTTCGGTACGCTGCGACCGTTGCCACGGCTCGAATGCATTCATCGCTGTGGCGCTGCACAACACGGGTCTGGACGCGACGGTAACGGATGCGGGCGCCGGCCTGGGGCGCTTTAAGACGCCGTCGCTGCGCAACATCGCGGTGCGCCAACGCTTCATGCATGACGGCCGTTTCACTTCACTCGAGCAAGTGATCGAGTTCTACAACAGCGGCGTACAGGACAATCCCAACCTGAGCCAGCTTTTGCGCAACCAGGACGGGACGGTCACGCGCCTGAACCTCACGGCGCAGGAGAAGGCCGACCTGCTTGCGTTCCTGCAAACATTGACCGACCGAAACTTCCTCACCGACCCACGGTTCTCCGACCCGTTCCAGTAGATCAGCGATCGCTGGATCCGCGGTTGCGCTCGATGGATGCCGTCTGGGTGTTCGTCGCGCCCGGGCTGGGCAGGGGATAGATCTTGAGCAGGCGCGCGGCGGCGATGTCCACCGTCAGGACCTTTTCCGCCGGAGTCTTCTTCAGCCAACCATGAGCTCGGGCCTGGGCCTGGGCGAAGGTGCCTTTGGGCAGGACGGTGAGATCCAGATAAAGGATGTCGTTGGAGCCGGGCGCCAGGCGGACACCCGCGAAGGCGTGGCCGGGGACGATGACGACCACTGGCTGCAGGCCGAGGTTCTCCACGGCCGAGGCAAAGGCGACGGAGACGTCGATGCAGTTGGCGGCGGTCAAAGTGAGCGTCTCACGCGGCAAGCGGATGCGCTGCGCCTGGCCGACATAGTCACCGAAGGTGAAGATGCTGCTGACGTAGCTGATACCAGAGCGCTGGAGCGCGCGAAAGACGGCTTCCGACTGCTGGCGAACCCATGCGGCCTGCTGGGCTGGTGTCCCATTGCTGCGGTATCCGCTGAAGCGTCCGTTGGGCACATAGCGCTTGGCCTGTGCGACGAGGCTGAGTACTTCCGATTCGTGAGGCGTGACCCAGCGGGCGACGAACTGCGCGTTCGCGAAGCGCTGCCCCCAGTAGAGGTCGCCGGCGCCGTGGATGAGGACGGGGCGGCCCTGAGCGAAGGCGGTGTCCGCGCTGGAGGTGCCGACGCGAACGTGCAACATGGCGCGGCGGATCTCGTCATTGGTAAAGGCGTTGGGTAGGAGGTCCGGATTCAGTTGGAGTGTACGCGTCTCTTTCGGACCAATGACGACGGTCAACTCCTGCGAGCGACTCCATCCAGCAATCTCAAAGTGAACGGTCTCCAGGACAGGGCGGTCGCCGCGGTTGGAGATGGTCAGGATCGCGACGGGCCAATAGTCCTTGGCGGCACTAGTGGTGAGTGCGGGAAAAACTTCTCCGCGTCCGGGCAGGTCGAGCTGATGGTCGAGAAGAAGAGGAGAGACGTCAGCCTGGACGAAAGCTGAGCCGGGGCTCTCGGTGGCGAGCTGCTCCACGGGGGCCTGGTCCACACTATGTAAGAAGAAGAGCCAACTGGCGCCGAGTGCGATCGCCATGCCGACGGCGATGACCGAAGAAAACAAGGCAAGACGCCGCCAGAACTTTTCCTGGTGAGGCATATTAGTTTGGATGCGGGGTGGTTTTGGGAGGCGGGGAAAGTTGCTTTTGCTACAAACCTGAGGCATTTTGGCTCGCCTGATTCGCGCTTCAGGCATTTTTCCGTACCGTTTGCATCACTACCACTATCTATTGTGGTTGGGGCGACGAGTAGGTACCGAATATTGGGGAAAGACCCAGAGGTACAAGCCCTAAAATCGTGCCAAAAACCGGAAGAAACCGGAAGATAACGGCAAACTTCCTTGACACTGCCCGTAGTAACTCTGCTATAAACCGCACGCAAGGTTTTTTCCCCCCGAGAAAGCAGAGGACTTCTCCTCAGCGTCAGGTTCCCAAAAGGCGCCGCGTGATTTGTGCGGAGTGCCGGGCCATTCGTAATTTGGCTACCACTGTGGAAAGGGCTAGTGTCTATGGCCGATTCGCGTGAAGTGATGAATATCCGGCAGGCGTCCCAGTACCTGGGAGTCAGCACGGACACGCTCTACAAGTACGTCTATGAGGAAAAGATCCCTGCGTTTAAACTCGGGAACCGATGGAAGTTCAAGAAGACCATCTTGGATGCGTGGATGGAAAAGAAGAGCTTGATCGGCGAAGGCCGGGGCAAGAAGAAGCCGAAGGCGGCGCGAGCGGCCGCGGCGGCGCAGCGGCAGAGCTTATAAACAGATAGTTCGGGTAACGATTCACAAACGAGGCGCGTATGGGTTTATTCGGCGGTGCGAAGACGATCGTGGGACTGGACATCGGCTCCAGCTGCATCAAGGCAGTGGAGCTGAAGAAGGCCAAGGGCGAGATCCAGGTGGCAAGCCTGGGGGTAGAGCCGCTGGCCAGCGACATCGTGGTGGACTCGATGATCGTGGACTCGGGGAGCGTGTCGAGCGCGATCTCGAAGATATTCGCCGACCACAAGATCAAGTCGAAGTCGGTGGCGACGTCGGTGAGCGGGCACTCGGTGATCGTGAAGAAGATCCCGGTGCAGCGGATGTCGGACGCCGAGCTGTCGGAGACGATCAACACCGAAGCGGCGCAGCACATCCCGTTCGACATTGCCGACGTGAACATCGACTTCCAGATCCTGAGCGAGGACGACGGCTCCCCGCAGATGGACGTGCTGCTGGTGGCGGTGAAGAAGGACAAGATCCTGAACTACACCAACGTGTTGTCGTTGGCGGGCAAGACGCCGGCCATCGTGGACATTGACGCGTTCGCGCTGCAGAACTGCTACGAGTACAACTACGAGCCGGCGCCGGGGACGACGGTGGCGCTGCTGAACCTGGGCGCGAGCGTGATGAACATCAACATCGTGAAGGGCTCATCGCCCCTGTTCACGCGCGACGTGAGCGTGGGCGGCAACCAGTACACCGACTCGCTGCAGAAGGAGCTCGACCTGGGCTTTGACGATGCGGAGCAGCTCAAGCTGGGCCAGAAGGTGGGCACGGTGAGCGAAGACGCGAAGCTGCCCATCCTGCAGCAGGTGACCGAGATCATCGTGCTGGAGATCCAGAAGACTTTCGACTTCTTCCGCGCCACAGCGGCGGGCGAGCACATCGAGCGCGTGTACCTGGCGGGCGGTTCGTCCAAGGTGCCCGGGCTGATCGAGGCGTTGCGGCAGGAATTCTCGCTGCCGGTGGAGATCCTGAACCCGTTCCAGCGGATCAACGCCGGGAACGTGGCCGGGGGCGAAGCGGAGATCATCGAGCAGAACGCGGGGCAACTCGCGGTAGCAGTGGGACTCGCCCTGAGGAGCTTTGAAGAACTATGATCCGGATCAATCTATTAGGCGTACCTCGACCGAAGAAGGGCAAGCGCGGCGGCATGGGAGGCGGCATGCCTTCGATGGGCGGCGGCGGAGAAGGTCCGGGCGCAGTCCTCTTCCTGGCGCTGGGCCTGGTCATCGGCCTGGGCGTCGCCGGCTACTTCTTCTGGGAAACCAACAAGGAAGCCGAGCGCCTGGCCACTGAGATCCAGACGCAAGAGCGCGAAGCGACGCGGCTGCAGCAGGTGAAGACGAAGTACGAGCAGCGCAGCAAGGAAGCCGCAGCCTTCGAGCGGCGCGTGAAGGTGATCGACGAGCTGCGCGCGCAGCAGTCCGGACCAGTGGACCTGCTCAACACCGTGGGTGAGATGGTCAACAACACCGACGCGGTGTGGCTGGACGACATGGCCGAGACGGGCAACAACATCAACATCAACGGGGTGGCGCTGACGACCAATGCGGTGGCCAACCTGATGACGAACCTGAAGCGCTCGGGATACTTCAAGAACGTAGAGATCCGGATCGCGTCGCAGGACCAGGCGGTGAAAGAGATGACGAACTTCAAGTTCACCCTGATCTGCGAAAAGATGCCGAAGACCACCACGTAACGAGGCGATGCCATGCTGGAAAAGATGAATGCACTTTCGACCCCTGTAAAAGCCGTGATCATGCTGGTCATCGCCGGCGTGCTAATGGCCGGAGCCTGGTACGCGTATCCGGGGATCGGCGCGATGAAGGAACAGAACGTCCAGGACAAGGAACGCCTCGACAAGCTGGTGAAGTCGAACAACGAGCTGCGCCAGTTCGAGACCAAGGTGAACGACCTGGAGCGGCAGATCGCGATGCTGAAGCAGCAGATGGAGCTGCAGAAGCGCATCGTGCCGGATGACAAGGACGCGGACAAGTTCATCATCATGCTGCAGGAGACGGCCTCGAGCGCAGGGATCAACCTGCGCAAGCTGGAAGCCAAGCCGATCGCGACCAAGGAGTTCTACACCGAGGTGCCGTTCGGCATCGAGATCGACGGCCCGTATTACGGGGTGCTGAACTTCTTTGAGCGCCTGGCGGGCCAGACGCGCATCGTGAACGTGGATGGGCTGGGCATGAAGTCACTGGCCAAGAGCACCAAGTTCACCTATGGACCGAACGACAGCGTGGAAGTGGTAGCGACCGCGAAGACGTTCTTCAGCCGTGAAGCTCCGCCGGCGGGCGCGGCCCCAGCGCCGACCCCGGCCAAGAAGTAAGAGGTGACCGAGATGAAGCTGATGAAACATTTATTGATGGCACTGACGCTGGCCGGCGTGGCGGCGGCACAGACGGGCACGGCAGTTTCGGCCACCAAGCAGGCACAGGCAGCCAAGACCGCGGTGGAGAAGCCCTCAGCCGCGAAGGAAGCAGCGCCCAAGGCGCCTTCCCCGACGAAGTATTCGTCGCGGCGCGACCCCTTCATCAACCCGGTGAAGATGCAGCGCGAAAAGATGGCGAGCGCGCCGGCCTGCACGACGGGTTCGCGGTGCCTGATGACCGACCAGGTGGTCCTGAAGGGCATCGTGAAGACGCAGCAGGGCATGATCGCAATGGTGGAGAACAGCACGCGCAAGCAGTACAACCTGCGCGAAAAGGACCCGGTCTACAACGGGTTCGTGCTGCGGATCACGGGGGATTCGATCGTTTTCCGGGTGAACACGACCGACGCGTCGGGCCGTCCGGTGACGAGAGAGGTAGTCAAGACAGTAACGGTCCCGGTGGTGTGATTTTCGCCTCGGGGCGCGAAGAAGTCGGTTAAGGTGGTGGGGACCGGCTTCCAGGCAAGGGAAGAAAAGTCTCTGTAGTCGGGCCAAGCAAGACGGTTAAGGGAAGAAATGTCCGGGCAGCCGGTGGCGGCCTGGAAATTCTTAAGCGGCGATGGGTTAAGGGACGCGCGACATGCGCGAGGCCAACCGCCGCACACGAAGCGGGCGACCGCGACGTGAGGAGAGACGAAATGAGGCTAAAGCAATCTTTGGGTGTTCTCTTGGTGCTGGCCGTGTTGACCACGGCAGCCGCTGCCGGGACCACGCCGCAGTTGACCAACATCGCAGTGAAGTCGCAGGGCAACGCGACGACGCTGACGATCTCGGCGAGCGGCGCCTTCACGCACACCGAATACCGGCCCACGGACAATCTATTGCTGGTGGACTTGGCGGGCGTGTCGGCGGCGAAGCTGGAGAACCAGTCGCGCGAGCTGAAGGGCCATCCGGGCGTAGAGTCGTACCGCGTCGTCGGCTATAAGGCGGCGAGCGGCTCGAACATCGCGCGGGTCGAGATCGCCCTAGCGCCGAACGCCGTGGTGGGCGTGTCGGATGCCGGCTACGCCGTCGCCGTGAAGGTGACGGGCGAAGCCCAGGCAGCGACCGCGGCGGAGACGCCGGCGGCGAAGCCTCAGCCGGTGAAGGCCGCGGCGGCCAAGCCCGCGGCGACGAGCGGCCGTCCGGTGACGGTGCGCAATGTCTCCTTGTCGCGCGGCAAGAACGGACTGCAGGTGAACATCGCGGCGACCGGGGCGATTGCCCCGACGGCGCTGAAGCTCACGCAGCCGGACCGCATCGTGATCGACATTCCGAACGCCGTGCCCGCGCCGCGCCTCAAGGAAGTGGCGGTGCATCACCAGGACGTGAAGGGCATCCGGGTGGCGCGCTATGCGCTGCAGCCTCCGGCGACCCGCATCGTGGTGGACCTGAACACGGCGCGTGAATTTGAACTGAACGCCAACGGCGCGATGGCTATCCTGAAGCTACAGGCCCCGGCGGAGCTGCCGCTGGTCGCTTCGGCCAAGCCGATGGTGCCGGCCCCGGCGGCCCAGATGGTCGCCGTAGAGCCGACGTACACCTCGCGTCCGGCGACGCAGGCGGAAGCCGCGGAGCTGAAGCAGACTCCGGCGGAGCGCGCAGCCGTAGCGGCGTCGCGTTTCCAGGCCCCGAACAATGACGTGCCGCTGACGAACGCGAACGCGTCGATGAAGGTCCAGCCGGCGATCAACCTGGCGGCGATGCCGCAGCAGCCGGCCGCGGCCGCGTCGCAGCAGCAGATGACCATGGGCTGCACCAGTGGACGTTACAACGGCGAACCGATCTCGGTGAACCTCAAAGACGTGGACCTGCGGGACTTCTTCCGCCTGATCCACGACATCAGCGGTCTGAACGTGGTGCTCGACCAACAGGTGCGTGGTTCGCTGACCATCGTGCTGGACGACGTGCCGTGGGACCAGGCGCTGGCCATCGTGCTCAACAACAATGGATTAGAGTGCCAGCTGCAGGGCAACGTGCTGCGCATCGCAACGACGGCGACCCTGAAGAAGGAAGCCGACGACAAGCGGGCACAGCTCGAAGCGCAGGCGCTGGCGGTGGACACCGTCACCATCAATCGCTACCTGAGCTATGCGGTGGCGGGCGACGTGGCGCCGACCATCAAGAGCTTCCTGAGCGCGCGCGGCACCATCGTGGCTGACGGCCGCACGAACTCGCTCATCATCACTGACATCCCGAACGTGATCTCCAACGTGGACCGGCAGATCAAGGAGCTGGACCGCAAGACGCAGGAAGTGGAGATCGAAGCGCGCGTGGTCTCGGCCGGCCGCTCGTTCGCCCGCGACCTGGGCGTGCAGCTCGGCTTCGGCTGGAACAACGCGGCGACTTCAGTGCTCGGCGCCGGCGGCGCGAGCAGCCCGATCGTCTCCAGCCGTCCGTTCAACGGCGGCACCATCCCTCTGTTCTCGAACTTGGGCGCAGTGGGCCAGACGAGCGGCATCGCGTTCACGAACGCGGGCAGCAACTACCGCTTGGACGCCATCCTGACGATGGCCGAATCGCGCGGCTTGGCGAAGATCCTGAGCCGTCCGCGAGTGGTCACGCAGAACAACGTGCAAGCCGTGATCAAGCAGGGCCAGCGCATCCCGGTCATCACGGGCGCGCAGTTGGGCGGCCCGCCGACGGTCACCTACTTCGAGGTGCTGCTCCGCCTGACGGTGAAGCCGCAGATCACGCACGAGAACACCATCTTCCTGAACGTGGACGTGGAGAACACGACGCCGGACTTCAGCCGCACCACGCCGAACCAGCCGAACCCGATCCTGCTCACGCAACAGGCGACGACGCAGGTGCTGGTCACGGATGGCGGCACAGTGATGATCGGCGGCGTGATCCAGACGCGCAGCAACGTGGCTATCACGCAGGTACCGCTGCTGGGCAACATCCCGGTGTTTGGCAACCTGTTCAAGCGGCGCAACGTGACGACGTCCTCCGACGAGCTGATCTTCTTCATCACTCCGAAGATCATCCAGACCTAGCCGAAAGGCTTCTCAGCCCGAACCCCTGGCCAAGCGCCGGGGGTTTGGTGTTTCTGCGCCACGTTTCACTACAATCGGGGGCCTATGGACTTTATCGGGCGTATGGAGCGGCTGGGCGAGGCAATGAGGCGGGAACGCCTGGACGCCCTGCTGGTCAGCCATATGGCGAATGTGCGCTATCTGTGCGGCTTTACGGGGAGCGCCGGGGCCTTGGCGGTCGCGGCAGGGAAGAAGGGTCTCCAGGCGTCATTCTTCACCGATGGCCGGTACACCCAGCAGGCCAAGGAGCAGGTCCGGGGCGCCGCGGTGAGCATCGTCCCGGGGGCGGCACTGACGGAGGCGGCGGGCTGGCTGGCGAAGCGGCGCGTCCGGCGGGTGGGGATCGAGGGGCTGCAGATGCCGGTGGCTGTCCGGGACGCGGTCGTCCCAAGGCTGGGGCGGACAACGAAGGCGGTGGCTACGCGGGAGCTCGTCGAGCGGCTGCGGATGGTCAAGGAGCCGGGTGAGGTGGCCCAGATACGGGCAGCGGTGCGGCTGGCGTCGAGCGTGTTCGATGAGGTGCTGCAGAGCATCAAGCCGGGAGTGCCGGAGAGCCGGGTGGCGGCAGAGCTCGAATACCTGTGCCGGAGGCTCGGGGCGGAGGGGATGTCGTTCGATACGCTGGTCAGTTCGGGGACGCGTTCGGCGCTGCCGCATGGGGTTGCGAGCGCCAGCCCAATACCCGCTAAGGGATTCGTAATCTTAGACTTCGGTGTTATACTCGGCGGTTATTGTTCGGACATGACGCGCACCGTGCACGTGGGCGCCATGGATGCGAAGTCCGAGAAGCTGTATCGGGCAGTCCAGGAGGCCCAGCAGGCTGGGCTTGACGCGGTCCGGCCGGGGGTGAAAACCTCAGAAGTGGACCGGGCAGCCCGAAAGGTACTGGAAAAGGCAGGGTTCGGCAGGTACTTTACCCATTCCACCGGGCACGGAGTGGGACTTGAGATCCACGAGCCGCCGGGATTGCGTAAGGCGGCAAGAGGGGCAGCAAAGGCCAAAACGCCGGAGCTGCGGCTGGAACCGGGGATGGTGGTGACCATCGAACCCGGAGCTTATATTCCCGGAATGGGCGGAGTCAGGATCGAAGATATGGTGGTGGTCACACCGGAGGGACACGAAGTCCTTACCCCGACCCGCAAAGACCTCATCCTTTTATAACGGCCGATTCGGCCCGCGATAATCCATGAACCAAAAAGAGCTAAAAGAGCTGATCGAGTTCCTGATCGAGAAAGACATCGCCGAGTTCGAGCTGGAACGCGGCGACGTGAAGGTCAAAGTCAAGCGGGGCAGCCAAGCTGCGGCCCATGCCGCCGAGGTCCGGTATGTGCCGGCCCCGGTGGCGGCGCCGATACCGATCGCGCCGGTGGCCCCGGCCCAGCCGCAGGCAGCGGCGCCAGCGGCTCCGCCCGCCGCGCCGGCGAGCGAAGAAGACCTGTTCATGGCAAAGTCGCCCATCGTGGGGACGTTCTATGAGTCGCCGTCGCCGGGCGCGCCGCCGTTCTTCAAGGTCGGCGACACGGTGGAGGCCGGCCAGGTGCTGTGCATCATCGAGGCCATGAAGCTGATGAACGAGATCGAGGCCGAGGTCTCCGGTGAGATCGTGAAGCGCTTCGTCAACAACGGGCAGCCGGTGGAGTACGGGCAGCCTTTGTTCGCCATCCGTCCACGGAAGTAGCCAGACCCGACCAGACCCCATGTTCAAGAAGATCCTCATCGCGAACCGTGGCGAGATCGCCCTGCGCATCATCTGCGCGTGCAAGGAACTTGGCATCAAGACGGTGGCGGTCTACAGCGAAGCCGACCGGAACTCGCTGCACGTGCGCTTTGCCGATGAAGCCATCTGCATCGGCCCGCCGCGCTCGGCCGACAGCTACCTGAACATCCCCGCCGTCATCAGCGCCGCCGAGATCACCAACGTAGACGCCATCCATCCCGGCTACGGGCTGCTGAGCGAGAACGCGAACTTTGCCGAAGTGTGCGAGGCGTCGCACCTGAAGTTCATCGGGCCGCCGCCGGAGATCACGCGGCTGATGGGCGAGAAGGAGAAGGCACGGCAGGCGATGAAGGCCGCCAATGTGCCCATCCTGCCCGGGTCGGATGGCGTGATCACTAGCGACGAAGAGGCGGTGGAGTGGGCCAAGAAGGTCGGTTATCCGGTCATCCTCAAGGCCAAGGCGGGCGGAGGCGGTCGCGGCATGCGCGTGGTGCGCAGCGAGGCGGAGCTGCCGGCCCTCTACCAGCAGGCGTCCTCCGAGGCGGCGGCGGCCTTCGGCAACGGCGAGCTGTACATGGAGAAGTTCATCGAGCGGCCGCGGCATATCGAGTTTCAGATCCTGGCTGACCAGTACCGCAACGTCATCAGCCTGGGCGAGCGCGAGTGCAGCATTCAGCGGCGGCACCAGAAGTTGCTGGAGGAGTCACCTTCGACGCAGGTGACGCCGGAGCTGCGACGGACGATCGGGGAGAAGCTAGAGGCCAGCCTGTCGGAGATCGGCTATGTGAATGCCGGCACCATCGAGTTCCTGATGGATGAGGACAAGAGCCTGTACTTCATCGAGATGAACACGCGCATCCAGGTGGAGCACCCGGTGACAGAGATGGTGACCGGCATCGACCTGGTGAAGAGCCAGATCCTGATCGCCAACGGAGCCAAGCTGGAGGACATCCTGCCGGGCCGCAAGTTCGACATGCGGGGGCACGCCATCGAGTGCCGCATCAACGCGGAGCATCCGGAGAAGTTCACGCCGTCGGCAGGGCGGATCCACGCCTTCAACATCCCGGGCGGAACGGGCGTGCGCGTAGACACCAACCAATACGCCGAAGGGGTGGTGCCTCCGTATTATGATTCGATGATCGCCAAGCTCATCACCCACGGGAAGGACCGCGAAGAGGCGATCAGCCGCATGGCGCGGGCGCTGGATATGTTTATCGTGGAGGGGATCCACACGACGATCCCGCTGCACCGGAAGATCATGCAGGACGAAGACTTTCGGGCGGGAAACTTCGACACCAAGTTCATGGAACGGTTCTTCGAGAAAGAAAAAGAAAAGCAGAAAGCCCAGAGCAAGAACTGATATTGGCGGGAGGGAGAGGCGCATCCTATGCCAAGACTCATCGAGCAGCCGCTGCGGATCGAAGCGGCCGGCAACAAACCCAAACTCATTGATGAATACATCGGCCGTGCCAACTCCGCGGAGCCGCGGGTGAGCGTGGCCCACATGCGGAGCCCGGGCGGATGGATCGAGCCGGGACAGCGTCCGGAGTTCGACGAGTTCACCGTCGTCCTGAAGGGGATGCTGCGGGTGCAGCACGACAAGGGATCGCTGGACGTGAAGGCCGGCCAGGCCGTCATCGCGAACAAGGGCGAGTGGGTGCGGTATTCCACGCCGCTGCCGGAGGGCGCCGAATACATTGCGGTGTGCCTGCCCGCCTTCTCCATGGATACGGTGCACCGGGACGCGCCGGGCGCCGAGGAGACGCAGAAGCTGGACGTCGCCAAGCTGGGAGTGAAGGAGTAGGCCTATCCGGCTGCCGCGTTTCTACCCGATCATTGACGCGGCCTCGCTGCCGGCGGGAATCAGCGCCGCGGACTTTGCGGCGCGCCTGGTGGAGGGCGGCGCCACACTCATCCAATACCGCAACAAAATGGGTCCCGGCAGGGAACTGCTGGCGGCGGCGATCGCCATGCGGGAGGCTGTGGGAAGCCGGGCGCAACTTATTATGAACGACCGCGCGGACGTCGCGGTCGGAGCGGGTTTTGCCGGCGTGCATCTGGGACAAGATGACCTGTCACCGGCAGGAGCGAGATTGCTCTGTCCGCCGCCGATGCTGGTGGGCTACTCGACGCACAATCCTGAGCAAGTGGCCGCAGCCGACCAATTGCCGGTGGACTACATCGCCATCGGTCCCGTATTCGCCACGACTTCCAAGCAGAACCCTGACCCGGTGGTCGGGTTAGAGGGGGTGCGCAAGGCGAGGAGCCTCACGGCGAAGCCGCTGGTGGCAATCGGCGGGATCACGCTGGAGAATTGCGCTGAAGTGGTCGCAGCCGGCGCGGACGCGGTGGCGGTAATCTCCGCGCTAGGGGACGAGCCGCGGAAAACAACTGAGGCATTTCTGCGGGTTTTGGGGTAAAAAGGAAGGGCCGTCGCCACGGCCGGAAGGACGGAAAGCCGCTCCACCCAAATCTATGACGACGACCACCCCAGCGGTCTCGCAACAAGATCCGGAACTGGTAAAAGGACTCGGCCTGACCAGCGCGACGACGCTGGTGATGGGCTCTATGATCGGCTCCGGCATCTTCATCGTCTCGGCCGATATCGCCCGCCTTACTGACTCTCCTGCCCTGCTGATTGCTGCCTGGCTGATCACTGGATTCATGACGGTGACCGGCGCGCTCGCCTACGGCGAGCTGGCGGCGATGATGCCGCGGGCGGGCGGCCAATACGTCTACCTGCGCGAGTCGCTGGGGCCGTTGTGGGGCTTCCTCTACGGCTGGACGCTGTTCCTGGTGATCCAGACCGGGACCATCGCGGCGGTAGGTGTGGCTTTCGGCAAGTTCCTGGGCTACTTCTTTCCTGCGGTGTCGTCAACGAACTGGATCATGCACCTGGGCAAGGTGCCACCGATCCCGGTGGGACCCATGGTGCTGGGCAACATGGACGTGGGCCTGAACACGCAGAACCTGGCCGGGATCGTGATCGTCATCCTGCTGACGGCGGTGAATGTTTTCGGCGTGAAGACGGGCGCGCTGGTGCAGAACATCTTCACCATCGCCAAGACCGCGGCGGTGATCGGACTTGTCATTCTGGGATTCGTGATCGGGCGGAATGCGGAAGCCGTGGCCGCCAACTTTGGCAACTTCTGGCGCAATTTCTCGTTTGGCGCGACTTTCCCCGTGCAGGTCGGAGTAGATGGCCCGACCGCGCTGGTCGGAGTGTTGACGATCCTGGCGGTGGCGCAGGTGGGCTCGCTGTTCAGCTCCGATGCCTGGAACAACGTGACCTTCACCGCCGGGGAAGTGAAGAACCCGCAGCGGAACCTGCCGCTGTCGCTGGCGCTGGGCACAGGCAGCGTGATCCTGCTGTACGTGCTCGCGAACTTCGTGTACCTGAACGTGCTGCCGCTGGACGGGAACACGACGGGCGCCACGGTGATGGAGCGCGGCATCAAGTATGCGGCGGAAGACCGCGTGGGCACGGCGGTGATGCAGCAGATGTTCGGCGGCACGGGCGGCGCGCTGATGGCCATCGCCATCCTGGTCTCGACGTTCGGATGCTGCAATGGGCTGATCCTGGCCGGAGCGCGCGTGTACTACGCCATGGCGAAGGACGGCCTGTTCTTCCGGTCGGTCGCCAAGCTGCATCCGACATATAAGACGCCGGTGGTCTCGCTGGTGGTGCAGGGAGTGTGGACGTGCCTGCTGTGCCTTTCGGGCAGCTACGGCCAATTGCTCGACTACATCATCTTTGCGGTGCTGGTTTTCTACATCCTGACGATCGGCGGATTGTTCGTGCTGCGAGTCAAGCGTCCCGATGCGGAACGTCCGTACAAAGCGATTGGATACCCGGTGCTGCCGGCGATCTATATCGTTATGGCTTTGTTCATCGATGTCGTATTATTGCGCTACAAGCCGCAATACACCTGGCCGGGACTGATCATCGTGCTGTTGGGCATCCCGGTGTACCTGCTGTGGCACAGGAAAAGCAGTGCTGCCGCGGATTGATCACGCAAACCTCATTTGACTAAAGGAGAACTCGATGGCCAAGTATTTGGCTACCAAGCCGCTCAACCTGCTGATGGCAGAGGCGACCGAGACAGGCGAACACAGTCTCAAGCGGGCTCTGGGTCCGGTGAACCTCATCTCGCTGGGCATCGGCGCGATCATCGGCGCCGGCATCTTCGTGCTTACCGGACAAGCGGCGGCGCAGCACGCCGGGCCGGCGATCGTCCTGTCATTCGTGCTGGCGGGACTAGCTTGTGCGTTTGCCGGCCTGTGCTACGCGGAGTTCGCGTCACTCATCCCCATTGCCGGCTCGGCTTACACCTATGGGTATGCCACCCTGGGTGAGATCTTTGCGTGGATCATCGGCTGGGACCTGGTGCTGGAATACGCGCTGGGGGCGGCGACCGTGGCCTCAGGGTGGAGCGGCTATTTTGTCAGCCTGCTGCAGGATTTCGGGATCCATATCCCGCCGCAGCTCACGGCGACCCCCGGTACCCAACTGGTGTTCTATAACGACCGCTGGATGGCGCTGGGCAGCTTGCCCAGCGGGGTCGAGGCAGCAGGGCTGCCGCAGGCCACGGGCGTCTTCAACCTGGTGGCGTTCCTCATCATCTTGCTGGTGACGGCGATCCTGGTGAAGGGCATCAAGGAATCGGCGAACTTGAATTCTGCCGTGGTCATCATCAAGGTAGCGATCGTGCTGATCTTCATCGGCATCGCGCTGGCTTACGTGGTCAAGAACCCGAGCGTGGCGCAGGCCAACTGGACGCCGTTCATTCCGGAGAACATCGGGCGAGGCCAATTCGGATTCAGTGGCATTGCGGCGGCGGCGGCGGTGGTCTTCTTTGCCTACATCGGCTTCGACGCGGTTTCCACCGCGGCCCAGGAAGCCAAGAACCCGCAGCGCGACATGCCCATCGGCATCCTCGGGTCCCTGGTGATCTGCACGGTGCTTTACATCGCGGTCTCCGGCCTGCTGACGGGCATGGTGCACTACACGAAGCTCAACGTCCCGGATCCGGTGGCGGTGGGTATTGATGCTGCCAACCCGACCTGGCTTCGTTTCAGTGCCGGCGGGCGGGAGTTCAACGCGGCGTCGTTGATGGTAAAGGGCGGTGCGGTCTTCGGCCTCGGCACAGTGATGCTGGTGATGTTGCTGGGCCAGTCGCGAGTGTTCTACTCGATGTCGCGTGACGGTTTGCTGCCGAAGTGGGCGAGTGACGTGCACCCGAAGTTCCGCACGCCGTGGCTGACGAACATCGCGGTGGGTGTCCCGGTGGCGATCCTGCCGGGAGTGCTGCCCATCAGCGAGCTGGGACACCTGGTGAGTATCGGCACGCTGTTTGCCTTCGTCATCGTGTGCGCCGGGGTTTGGCTGCTGCGGCGACGGCGCCCGGAGTTGGAGCGTCCGTTCAAGACGCCGATGGTGCCGTTGGTGCCGATACTCGGCATTGCGGCCTGCACCTACCTGATGATCAGCCTGCCTCCGATCACGTGGGCCCGCCTGGCAGCATGGCTGGCGGTGGGGATGGTCATCTATTTCCTCTACGGCCGACACCACAGCCGGCTGCAGCGCGGGGAATATACCGGGATCTAGCCGCTCGGTTTGCATGGGCCCTCCTGCGGGAGGGCCTTTTCTTTTGCCGCATTGATACAATCCGAGCCGACGATGCCTGATCTCCGTTCCCAATCCGCGTTGCGTCATCTGCAGTACATGCTCGTGGTGCTGCTGTTCATAGCCACTGTGGGAGTGGTCGGCTTCCGGCTGATCGAAGGGTGGAGTTGGTTCGACTCGATCTACATGGTCGTGATGACGATGGCGACGGTCGGCTACCGCGAAGTGCACGACCTCTCGCACGCGGGGCGCATCTTCAACCTGTTCCTGATGATCTTCGGCGTGGGCAGCGTGTTCTTCACCATCGGGACGCTGACCCAGACTTTGCTAGAATTCGAGCTCGAAAAGTTCTTCGGAAAGAAGCGGATGGAGCGCGAGATAGAAAAACTCAGCGGGCACTACATCCTGTGCGGAGCGGGACGCGTGGGGCACAGCGCGGCGCGCGAGCTGGCGCGCAAGCCGGTACCGTTCGTCATTATCGAGGCCAGCCGCGGACGGCTGGAGAAGGAGCCGCCGGAGTGGCTGTTCATCGAGGGAGACGCCACGCAGGAGAAGGTGCTGCGGCAAGCCGGCATCGAGCGGGCGGCGGGGCTGGTAGCAGCGACGACCACGGACGCGACCAACATCTACATCGTGCTGACGGCGCGCAGCCTGAATCCAAGATTGAAGATCATCGCGCGCGCGAGCGAAGACAGCGCGGAGAAGCACCTGCGCAAGGCCGGGGCGGATTCGGTCATCTCGCCTTACCGGTTTGCGGGGCATCGGGTGGCGCAAAGCTTCCTGCGGCCGAACGTGGTCGACTTCCTGGATATTGCGGTGGATCACGAGATCCATGAAGAGATGATCATCGAGGAGATGCTGGTGGACGCAAAGTCGCGGCTGGCGGGCACGACGGTGGGCTCGTCGTACATTCACCGCGACATGGGCATCATGATCCTGGCCATCAAGCGCGCGGACGGCCGGCCCTGCTTCAACCCGAAGGCCAATGAACCGATCCAGGCGGGCGACAACCTGATCGTGATGGGCGAAGCCGACAAGATGCCCATGCTGGAGGCGGTGGCCTCCGGGAAGCACGCATGAGGATCGTAAGCTCCGCGGAGATGCGCGCAATCGACGCGGCCACCGCGCAGGCGGGCACGCCGTTTCTGCAACTCATGGAGAACGCCGGGAAGGCGGTCGCCGACCATATCCTCACTGATTTCTCTGACGCCGAGCGCATGTGCGTGCTGTGCGGCAAGGGCAACAACGGCGGTGACGGCTTTGTAGTAGCGCGCCGCCTGGTGACGGCCGGGAAGAAGGTCAAAGTGTTCCTGCTGGCGCGTCCGGAAGAGTTGAAGGGCGACGCGGCGGAGACCTTCGCTCGCCTGGACGAGACGCCCACCGCGGTCTACAAAGAGAAGGAACTGCCCAAGCTCTCCGGCTATGACCTGATCGTGGATGCGCTGCTCGGCACAGGCGCGCGGCTGCCGCTGGAAGGTCTCTACGCGGCCGCGGTAAACAGCATCAATACGTCTGGGCTGCCGGTCGTATCAGTGGATATACCGACGGGCGCGGATGCGGACGCGGAGAGCGTGAGTCCGGGCGCGCCGGTGGTGAATGCGTCGACCATCGTCACGTTCACCGCGCTGAAGCCGGCGCACGTCTTCCAGTTTGGCAATGTGCGGACGCTGGTGCGGAGCATCGGCTCGACGGACGAGATCATTTCTGACCACGCGAAGCGGGACTTCCACCACATCACGCCCTGGGACCTGGCGCGGGTGCTGGCGCCGCGCAAACCGGAGGGCCACAAGGGCGATTACGGCCACGTGTTGGTGCTGGGCGGGTCGCCGGGTAAGGCCGGTGCGCCGGCGATGACGGGCATGGCTGCGCTGCGTTGCGGCGCGGGTCTGGTGACGGTTGCGGTCCCGAAGTCCCTCCAGACGCTGGTGGCGAGTTTTTCGCCGGAGTTGATGACCGTGGCGATGATGGAGAACGACATCGGCACCTTCAACATCCTGGGGTTGGAGTCGCTGCGAAAGTCAGGGGTCGCGGCGGGCAAGGACGCGATCGCGATCGGGCCGGGCCTCTCGCGGGACAAAGAGGCGGCACAGTTCGCGAGGTCGGCGATCGATAAGACGGAGATGTCGGCGGTGCTCGACGCCGACGGCCTCAACGCCTATGAAGGCCGCGTGCAGGAGTTGAACCTGCGGAACCCGGACCGCGTGCTGGTGCTGACGCCGCATCCGGGCGAGATGGCGCGGCTGCTGGGGACGACGGCGGATAAGGTCCAGGCTGACCGCCAGAACATTGCGAGGAAGTTCGCCACGGACTTTCATTGCTGGGTAGTACTCAAGGGGCGGCATACGCTGGTCGCCGAGCCAACGGGCAAGCTCTGGATCAACACCACCGGCAATCCCGGAATGGCGACGGGCGGCACCGGCGATATCCTGACCGGAATGATCGCGGCGATGCTGGGTCAGCATAAGGACAAAGCGGCGGAGGCGATCATCGCGGCCGTTTACCTGCATGGGCTGGCCGGCGACATCGCGCGCGACGAGATGGGTGAGGTCACCATGACCGCCACCGATCTGCTGATGGCGCTGCCGCATGCCATCCTGCACGCGCAGGGAGAGCTGGCGGCATGACCCAGGAGTACCGGTCGCACTCGGCCGCGGAGACCATCGAGATCGGGAAGAAGCTGGCGGCGAAGCTGCCGTTACCCGGGCCGACGATCGTAATGTTGAGCGGCGACCTGGGCGCGGGCAAGACGACGATGGTGAAGGGCATCGCGGAGGCCTTTCAGGCCGCCGAGCAGGAAGACGTCACCAGCCCGACGTTCACGCTCATCCACGAATACCGCGGGCCGCAAGTGAAGGTCTACCACATCGACCTGTACCGCATTGACACGCAACGAGAGCTGGACACGCTGGCGCTCGACGACCTGCTGGAATCAAACAACATCCTGCTTATCGAGTGGGGAGAGAAGTTCGAGCGGTTCCGGAAGGGAAGGGACGTGGAGGTCGCCATCGAGCACGGCGGCGGCGATGAGAGAAGGATCGTGGTGACGACATAGAAAAGGCCTCAGGCAAAGCCTGAGGCCTGGTTGCTTGCGCGTGCAATTCTCAGTGCACGCGGATGTCGCCGGAGCCGGAGTCGAGCGCGAGCAGCACGCCGCCCTGGCCGACCTTGCCCTGCACGCGGTTGCGCTTGAGCGAGCCCTGCATGGTCACGGGGTGGTCGATGGTGACGCTGCCTGAAGAGCTGCGCGCGTCCACGCTGAACGACGAGCCCTGCGGCAGGCGGAGGTCGATGTTGCCGGAGCCGGAGCTGACCTGCCAGTCGGCGGTCATCTCGCCAGTGGCGTCAATCTCGCCGGAACCCGTGCGGGCTTCGACGCCGCCCTTGACGTTCTTCAGGGTGATGTTGCCGGAGCCGGTCTTGGCGCTGACGTTTCCGGCCGAGACCTGCTCATAAGTGATATCGCCGCTGCCGGTAGAGGCATACAGGCCGCCAGCGATGCCGGTGGCGCGCACGTTGCCGCTGCCCGCGGTGGCATAGAGGCGTCCCTTGACGCCGTCAATCCTGATATCGCCGGATCCAGTGCTAACGCGGGTCTCATCACCGAGCTGCTTCGCGGTGACATTACCCGAACCGGTGGAGACCTTTACGGTGCCGTTCACGCCGCTGATGTACTGGTCGCCCGAGCCGGTCTGGGTGCGCACTTTGGAGCCGGCGGGAAGGGTGATGTCGTAAGTGATGGAGACGTTGCGCAGTTGGCGGTCTTCGATGCGGCCGATGACGATGATGTCGCCATTCTGCTCGACGGGCGGGTTCTGCTCGATGCGACGAACGCGCTCGGCGGCGGAGAGTTCGTTAGCGTCGTCGCGGAACCAACGGTCACTGGCCTTGATAGTAGCGCGAATCTGGACGGTGTTGCCGGTACCGGCGTTGATGGTGATGTCGCCGGAGCCGGTGCTGACTTCCACGCTGGGCGCGGCGCCGACGGTCAGGGTGCGGGTGAAGCTGCCGGTCGCGTCCGCGGCGAATGCCGGGACGGCCAGCAACGTGATGGCCAGGATGGTGATAAGGGGCCGGATAATGCGTGTATTCATGGTAAATCTCCTCTACGGCTCGCTTTCAGCCAGTACGTTATTTGGCTTCCGCCAGTTCCGAGACCCTGCGGTAATCGGTGAAGTGAGCTTTCTGTTTGACGCGCATCCCCTTGAATAGTTGGCGGCCTTCGAAGGAAATCTCGAGCTGCCGGGGCAGAAAAACGGGGGTGCCTGGGTCAGACGCCAGGGGCATCATCTCCAGCAGGAAGTCGAGGCTGCGCACGCTGCCCAGCCCGCCCATGAGGGTGGTGGGTTCGGTGAGGTGCATGTCCACCTTGACCAGGGCGTAGGTGGCGGCGTCGATCCACACCTTGCCTTCCAGCCGGTTCAGGACCTTGTCCATGCGCCGCTTTTCAGTGAGCTTGGCCCCGGGGCGCGGCAAGAAGGTCAGGACGAAGGCGCGCCGCGTGGCGACCGGTTCCTCAGCGATGACGGTAAAGATGTAGCGCGCGACGAGCTCTTCGTTCAGCTCGACGTCGTCATCGTCATCATCTTTGGCGGGCTTTTTCGGCTTGGCCAGGGACTCGCGGAACTTTTTCTCGCGTTGCGCTTCCTTCTTGAGGTCGTCACCCGTGAGGGGCTTGCCGTTCCGGGCGACCAGACGCGAATAGACCTTGCCCTGGATGAGTACGGGCTCGTAATGGCGCTCGTTGGACTCTTCCACGGCGCCTTCCTTGTTGAGCTTCTGCTGGATGCTGCGCTGGGTGCCGGCCCAGCGGTCGTCTTCACGGTGCTGCTTCTCCCACCGGGCTCGCTCGATGACCTTCTTCAAGACTTCGTCGGCCTTGGGCAGGCTTTCGGCAGCGAGCGCAGGCACGCAGAGCAACAGGGAAGCAGCGAGCAGAGATGGGAAGAATCGCGTCATATTGTTCAGGGTACAGAAAAACGCCTGCCGGAGGGTTGTCCGGCAGGCGCCTCAGGAGGGCACCCCGCCACAGGGCGCCTGCTTGACCTCGTTACTGCAGGATGACTTCGTCACCCTTCTTCAGGCCGGAGAGCAACTGCGTCTTGGAGCCGTTGCTGATGCCGACCGAGACCGCAACCTTGCGCTTGCCTTCAGGCGCCTTCGGATCCGGGACTTCGACCGAAGCCTTCTTGTCCTTGTCGTAGATCAGCGCGCCTTCAGGGATGTGCAGCACGTTCTTGTGCTCTTCGAGGATGATCTCGGCGTTCGCGGTCATAGCAGCCTTCAGCTCGCCGCCGGGGTTGGTGATGGAGACGCGCACCTCGAAGGTGGTCACGTTGTCCTTCTCCACGCCCATGGGGGAGATCTTGGTCACCTTGCCGTCGAAGGTCTTGTCCTTGAACGACTCGACCTTGATGCGCGCGACTTGGCCGAGATAGACCTTGCCGATGTCGCTCTCATCCACCTTGCCCTTCACAAAGACTTCCTGCGTGTCGCCGATGGTCATCACCAGCGTGGCGGAAGAGCCGAGGACGAGAATGGAGCTGACGGCATCGCCGACTTCGACGTTGCGCGCCAGGATGAGGCCGTCCATGGGGGCGAGGATGGTGGAGTTGCGGAACTCTTCTTCCGCGCGCTCCAGGGCGGCGCGGTTCTGGGCGACCTGGGCACGGGCCTGGGCCTGCTTGGCCTTGGAGATGGTCAGAGAAGCCTTGGCCATCTCGCGCTTGTTCACCGAGAGTTCATAGGCGCGCTGCGCCTCGTCCAGTGCCGACTGCGAGACTACGCCTTCCGCGGCCATGGTCTTGGCGCGCTCATAGGCACGCTGGAGCAGGGGAACGTCCGGGCCGATAGCGTCGACCTTGGCGCGCTCCATGTCCGCCTCAGCGGCGCGGAGGTTGGCCTCGGCGGCTTCCAGCGCGGCACGTGCTTCACGGACGCGAGCCTGGATCTCTTCCTTGTCGAGCTCGATGAGGATGTCGCCCTTCTTGACCATCTGGCCGGCATCCTTGAAATACTGCTTCACGATGCCACTGGCCTTGGACTTGATCTCGACCTTGGTGATGGGTTCGATCTTGCCGGTCGCGACCACGCTCTTGGCCAAGTCACCCTGTTCGACCTTCGCAATCTTGTTCTTGTCGATCTTGGTGCCGCCGGACTTGGCCGCCACCACGCCGCCGGTGATAAGCACCGCCAGCACAACTATGCCGACTATGATGTAGAGCCGCCGGTTGCGCTTTTTGCCGCTTCCCATCGCCATTTGCTTCTGCCTCCGCCCGTTGCGGGCTGTGAAATCCGTGGATATTTGTTCAGGGCTGGTTTGCCGTCTAGCAGGTGGTACGGATGGCCGGGGAGCATGGTTCCAAGAAAACTCTGCCGGAAGGGCCCGCCGTTCATCCCCGAATCCAACAGCTTAGACTGCGAACGGCGGCAAAGGTAACAGGGGAAAGACCTAAGGAATGCTAGAATTAGCCCGTCTTCCCCATGGAGACCTTCGCGCTCCTATTCCTCGTGCTTCTGCTGGTGGCGGCCAACGCCTTCTTTGTGGCGGCTGAGTTTGCCCTTGTCAGCGTTCGGGACACCCGCATCCAGCAGTTGGTGGAGGCCCGCCGGATCGGCGCCCGGACGGTCCAGAAGCTCCACCAGAACCTCGACGAAGTCCTTTCGGCTGTACAGTTTGGCATCACTTTAGCCAGTATCGCTTTAGGCTGGATCGGCGAACCTGTGCTGGCTCGAATGGTGGAACGGGTCATTGGCGATGTGCCCTACGTCCAGCTCTACAGCCATGCCATCGGGTTCACGGTGGCCTTTGCCATCATCACCGCGCTGCACGTGATCCTGGGTGAGGTCGTGCCCAAGTCGCTGGCGCTGCAGCGGGCGGAGCGGGTCTCGCTGGCGGTGGCCGGGCCCATGGACGTCTTCATGACCCTGGCCCGCCCAGCTCTTTACCTGATGAACAAGGGCGCGAACTTTGTGCTGCGGGCGTTCGGGTCGCGGCAGATGCGCGAGGGCGGCGTGCACTCCCCGGAAGAACTGAAGCTCATCGTCACCGCCAGCCGGCGGGTGGGCGCGCTGCCGACGGTGCAGGAAGACATGATCCACCGCGCGCTGGACCTGGGCAGCGTGACCACGCGCGAGATCATGGTGCCAAGGCCGAAGATCTTCGCGCTGCCGGCGGACATGCCGGTCGACGAGGCCGTGAGCAAGGTGGTAGAAGAGCAGCACTCGCGTGTGCCGGTCTATGACCAGCAGAAGGGGCCGGAGCACATTGTGGGGCTGCTGTATTCGAAAGACCTCTCGCGCTTCATGCATTTCAAGCTGACGTCCGAGACTTCCGACAACTCGACTTCCCACCTCCGGGTGAGGAACGTGATGCGGGACGTGCTGGTGGTACCGGAGACCAAGCCGGTCAACGACCTGCTGGAGGAGTTCAAGCGGCGCAAGCGGCACCTGGCGGTGGTGGTGGACGAGTTCGGCTCGACGGTGGGTGTGGTGACGGTAGAGGACGTGCTGGAGCAGATCGTCGGAGAGATCGAAGACGAGTTCGACGTGGCGCAGCAACCACCGCTGCTGATGTCGAGCGGCGCGACGGTGCTGAGCGGGTCGGAGAACCTGATCGACCTGGAGACGCGCCACCATCTGGCCCTGCCCCGCGATGAAGGCTTTGAGACGCTGGCTGGATTCATGCTGTCGCGGTTGGGGAAGATCCCCACCGGCGGGGAATGCGTGGAGTACGACGGCCGCCGCTTCACCGTGCTGAACATGAACGGACACCGCATCGAAAAAGTGAAGGTGGAGCCCGTGGCCAGCGAGGTCGCGAGCTAGCGTGTGGCGTTACGTCGGTGCGCGCCTGCTGTATACGCTGCCGGTGTTGTGGCTGGTGGTCTCGGTCGTCTTCCTGCTCATCCACATCGTGCCCGGTGACCCGGTGCAGCAGATGCTGGGCGAAGGCGCGGCCAGCGCTGACATCGAGGCAGCGCGCAAGGCGTATGGGCTGGACGTTCCCATCGGGCGGCAGTACGTCAATTATTGGAAAGGCGTCCTCAAAGCGGACCTGGGCAAGTCGCTGCGCTTCCAGCAGCCGGTGAGCAAGCTGATCGCCGAGGCGTATCCGTCGACGCTGTTCCTGACGTTGGCGGCGCTCGCGGTCGCGCTGCTGATCTCCATACCTGCGGGCGTGCGCTCCGCACGGCGAAGGAACAGGTGGGACGACCGCTTCATCAGCGTGGTGAGCCTGTTCGGGATCTCGTTCCCGAACTTCGCCATCGGTCCGATCTTGATCCTGTTCTTCGCCATCCAACTGGGCCTGCTGCCGGTCTCCGGAACGGCGGACTGGCGTAATCCTGATACGTACGTCTACCTACTGCTGCCGGCGGTGACGATGGGCGGCGCGCTGGCGGCGATCCTGACCCGTATGGTTCGCACGGCGATGCTGGAAGAACTCAACCAGGACTACATCCGCACCGCGCGGGCCAAGGGCCTGGATGAGCGAACAGTGGTCTACAAGCACGCGTTACGGAATGCCTTGATCCCAGTGTTGACGGTGGTGGGCCTGCAGTTCGGCGCGCTGCTGGCGGGCGCCATCGTGACGGAGACGATCTTTTCGTGGAAGGGGCTCGGGCGGCTGACCATCACGGCCATCAGCAACCGCGACTACTACCTGGTGCAGGGTTGCATCCTGGCCATCGGGATGACGTACATCGTGGTGAACTTTTTGACGGACATGGTGTACTCGCTGGCGAACCCGCGGATACGGCAGTAGTCGTAGGAGTTTTCGGCGTTAGCTCCGCTTATAGATCCGGACCATGGTGCGCGCGGGCTTGCAATCGGCGTCGTTGGGGAGAGCCTTTACGTCCGCCAACGGCTTGGTGGGATCAGCCTCTCGCGTGCTCAGGCACGATCTGGTGCCCGGAGATTCGCTGGTGGCCAAGAGTTTGGAAGTGGTCTCGTCAAACGTCCACTGCTGCTTCCGGATGAGTTCGCCGGTCTTCTCGTCGGCGAAACTGATGGTGAGTGAGCGCTCATCCAATGCGGCTGAAGTCACATACAGGGGGCCGCCCTCTATCAGCCGTTGCCTTCCGGGTGTGGTCAGGTCATAGGTGATGGATTGCGATTCCAACATCATAGGGGACTGTCCCGGTAAGGGCATATAGAGCTCAGTCTTCACTGTCACCTTCTGGTTCTTCGACGAAATCTTCAGAACAAACTCGGCGCTGGTGGCGCTGCGCGGAATCCCGGATGGACGCTCCAAGGGTTTTCCGTCTACTAAAATCTCGGTCTGGGTCCATCTTCCTAGCACTTTGGACTTCGACTGGGCGACAGCAGGCGCGGCAACAAGGGTTAACAGCAGAAAGACAAGCAAAGCGCGTGTGGTCGGCATGGATGCGAAGTTTATAAAGCCGCAAACAGTTTTACAACCCCACCTCTATGCGGCTGCGCGGGTCCATGTAATCGCGTAACGCGTCTCCGATGAAGTTGAACGAAAGCACAGCCAGCATGACGGCGGCAGCGGGGAAGAGAACCATGTGGGGCGCGTCGAAGAGGTGGGCGCGGGCGTCGTTCAGCATGGAACCCCAACTGGCTGTTGGCGGCGGGACGCCGAGGCCGAGAAAACTGAGAGTCGCCTCCGCCAGGACCGCGCCGGCCATGCCAATGGCAGCCTGCACGATGACGGGCTGGATGATGTTCGGGAGTATGTGGCGGGTGATGATGCGCACGTCCGTGGCGCCCAGGGCGCGCGCGGCTTCGACGTACTCCTTCTCGCGTGCGGCGAGCACTTGCGCGCGCACCAAGCGCGCGTAGCCGACCCAGCCGCCGATCGAGAGGGCCAGGATCAGGTTGAAGATGCCCGGTCCGAGAAAGGCGACAAAGGCGATGGCGAGCAGAATGCCCGGGAACGACAGAAAGGCATTCATGACGACCACGTTGAAGAAGCGGTCGATCTTGCCGCCGTAATATCCGGCGATACAGCCGATGACCAGCCCGATGCCGAGTGATATCGCGACTACGCCGATGCCGACCAGCATTGAGATACGGGAGCCGTAGATGACGCGGGAGAGGATGTCGCGCCCGAGCTCATCGGTGCCGAACCAGTGCTGGGCGGAGGGCGGCGTGAGGCGCGCGGGCAGGTCGATGGCGGCAGGGTCCTGCGGCGCCAGCCAGGGCGCCATGAGCGCCATCAGAACGAAGACGCACACCATGATGGCGCCGAAAGTCGCCAGCGGGTTGTAGCGGGCGCCGCGCGAGAGCGCGTCGAATTGCAGTGCAGACGATGCCATTACTTGGCGATGATATCCGATGCCGCGGGCTTCTTGCCGAGCTGTACCCACGCAATCATGAAGAGAACGCCCAGCACCAGGTCGAGGAAGCCGGCGCCGAGCATGTCGGCCTTCACGCGCTGCTGCACGTAAAGGATGGGCGCGGCAATGCCGAAGCTCAGCTTCTCCACGATTCCCGCCAGGATGATGGGGCGGAAGCGCGTCGGGTCGCTGCCGATTATGAGAAAGGCGACCTGCCAGGCCAACGCCACGCCGACGAATCCATAGAAGAACTCAGGGTAAGTGATGGCGGGCTGGCCGGCCTCGGCCAGCGCCCGCTCCTTGAAATAGAGCGGCGTGAGCACCAGCACTCCGTAGATGCCCGCCAGGTAAAAGAGCCACTTGATCCAGCGCATCGGACCTCCTGATTTCCACCGTACCACGCCAACCCTATGAATCTAAAGGAAATAAAATGCTTGTAATGTGATATCGCGATTTGTAATATAAATATCGCAATTTGCGATAGGAGATTACAGCGTGACGTTAGGCGAAAAGCTGCGGTACCTGCGCGGGGTGGAAGGCAGCCTCAGAGGCCTGGGGCGGCCGATGAAACAGCAGGAAGTGGTGGAAGCAGTGAAGAAGGAGACGGGCAAGAAGATCAGCCAGTCTTACCTGTCGCAGATCGAGAGTGGTGTGCGGCCGAACCTGACCCAAGCCACTCGGAATCTGCTGGCCGGTTTCTTCAAAGTCCACCCGGGATTCCTGGTGGACGACCCCGAGGGGGAGGGCATGGCGCTCTCCGACCTCACGACGACCGACGGCAAGCTTGACCACTGGATGCTGCGGGGAGCGGAGGCCTTTCGCAGCGACCCGGAGGTGAGCGAGGCGCTGCACGCGGTCGCGCGGCAGAAGCACACGCGGAACACCGTGCTGCTGCTGGGGCGGATCCTGCGTTCGCCGGGGCTGGGGAACAGCCTGTGGCGGGCGCTGGGCGGCACGGGGACAGTCGAGAACGAAAGCGGGACCGAGACACCAAAGAAGAGGGAGGCGCGAAAGGGAAGGAAGTGAAAGCCATGCCAACCACATCCACAACCCGGCGTATGTCGAATCCACCGATGTTGAAGCTGGCCGCGAAGGCGCAGCGGGTAGAGCGGGTGGAGTCCCGGGCCGGCAAGAGACCAACGGCGCTGGAGCGCGGGGACTGGCTCGCGGTGCCGCTGTGCATCTTATGGGGTGTCGGGTTATGGCTGTGGCCGTTCGTCACACCGGCGAGCGTTCCCGGACAGGCAGGCAGCGGAAACCCATTATCATTCCTGTGGGAGGTGCCGCTCACGATCGCGCGGTACCTGCTGGGAGGCTAAGGTTGAGGAGTGCACGCATCATCGTGCTGCTGGGGCTGCTGATCGGAGCAGCCTCAGCGGGCGAGACCAGCGTAAGGCGGCTGGAGAACATCGAGCGCAAGATGCTGGCGCTGGTCAACGACGCGCGGACCGAGCGCGGCCTTGCGCCCCTGAAATGGAATGACAAGCTGGCCAAGGCGGCCGGTGGGCACCTGGTGCTTATGGTCGAGAAGAAAAGCCTGGCGCACCTGCTCCCGGGCGAAGAGCCGCTGACGAGACGCATCGCCGCGACGGGGTTGCGCTTCAACGCGTCGGCCGAGAACGTGGCATTCGCGACGGAGTGGGAAGACCTGCATCCGGGACTGATGCAGTCGCCGGGGCATCGGGCGAATATCCTCAGCCCGAAGTACAACGAGGTGGGCATCGCAGTGGCGCTGGGGTCGAACGGCTATTACGCGGTGCAGAACTTTGCGCGCACGACGAGTGAGTGGTCAACGAAAGAAGCCGAGCTGCGCCTGGCGGCGGAGTTGCGAAGACGTTTCGGAAGCGGCCTGGAGGTGATGTTCAGCCCGGCCATCCGCGGCGCGATGTGCCAGATGGCCGGAGACGACCAGGTCAGCGCGCAGCGCGTTCCCGCAGAGACGCCGCGGCGGCGGACATTCGCATTCACCGCGGCCGAGCCAGAGGACCTGCCCGAGAAACTCACCGGGTCGGTCAACCGCAGCGTCAAGCTGGTCGAAGTAGGCGTCTGCTACAAGGCGACGCCGAAGTACCCGGGTGGCACCTACTGGATCGGGCTCGCGTACTGAACGGCCTGCCCCATCTGTGTCCGGACCCGAACCACGCCTGCTAACACCTGCCACTAGTCCCATTACCTCGGTAATCTTGCCGGCATGTGAACTTTGCGGGAACCTATGCCGCGTTGGCTGCGTACTGTACTCCAGCTAGCGGCAAAATCTGGAAGGGATGCTAACCAAGGCCTTCCGGCGCCGTCTTAATAGGCACAGAACGCAGAGGAGCAGGTCATGGACAAGCTGATGGACGCAAAGTACAACAAGTATCTCGATAGCGCGATCGTGCGGATCGCCCTGCTCGCCATAGGGTTTTCGGCCTGGCTGGGTGTAAGCGTTGCAGTGCTGAACGCCGCCGTCTAAAGGCGCGTTCGCCCGGCTCCACGGCGTGAAGTCGACGCCGGAGCCCGGCTTGCAGGCACTGGAAAAGGGAACCGGCGGCATTCCTGCCGCCGGTTTGCTTTTGGGAAACGGTTTACGCTTTCGCGGTGAGTTCGGCGGAGCGGTCGCGGGCCCCGTAGTGCGAGTCCACGTATTCGTCGAGGATCTTGATGAACTCGGGGACGATCTTGTCGCCCTTGAGCGTGACGAACAGGCGGCCGTCCACGTAAACAGGCGCCTTGGGCTCTTCGAAGGTGCCGGGCAGCGAGATGCCGATGTTGGCATGCTTGGACTCGCCGGGGCCGTTCACGACACAGCCCATCACCGCAAGCTTCATCTCTTCCACTCCAACGTATTTCTGCTTCCACTCCGGCATCTTGTCGCGGGTGTAGGTCTGGATCTGCTGCGCCATCTCCTGGAAGAAAGTGGAGGTGGTGCGTCCGCAGCCGGGGCAAGCGGTGACCTGCGGGGTGAAGCTGCGGATCCCCAGCGATTGCAGGATCTGCTGCGCGACGATGACCTCTTCGGTGCGGTCGCCGTTGGGAGCCGGGGTCAGGGACACGCGGATGGTGTCGCCGATGCCCTTGAGCAGCAATGGCGAAAGCGCGGCTGAGCTGGCGACGATGCCTTTGGCACCCATGCCGGCTTCGGTCAGCCCGAGGTGCAGGGCGTATTCGCACCGCGACGCGAGGGCGGAGTAGACGTCGAGCAGGTCCTGCACGCCGCTGACCTTGGCGCTGAGGATGATCTGATCTTTGCGCAGTCCGTACCGCTCCGCGGAGGCAGCAGAATCGAGCGCGCTGACGACCATCGCTTCCATGGTGACGTCGCGCGCGTCGAGGGGTTCGGCCAGGCGGCTGTTCTCATCCATCATCTTGGTGAGCAGCGCCTGGTCGAGCGAGCCCCAGTTCACGCCGATGCGCACGGGCTTCTGGTTCTCGACCGCGACCTCGATCATGGTGCGGAAGTTCTCGTCGTCCTTCTTACCGATGGAGCAGTTGCCGGGATTGATGCGGTACTTCGCCAGCGCCTGGGCGCAGGCCGGATACTTCTTCAGCAGAAGATGGCCGTTGTAATGGAAGTCGCCGATGATGGGCGTCTTGAGACCGAGCTTGTCGAGTCCCTCTACGATGTGCGGCACGGCCTGGGCGGCAGCGTCATTGTTCACGGTCACGCGCACGAGCTCCGAGCCGGCGCGGGCGAGTGCCGCCACCTGCTTGATGGTGCCGGCAACGTCGGCGGTGTCGGTGTTGGTCATCGACTGCACCACAACGGGTGCATTTGAGCCAACGCGCACGCCCCCGATGGAGACGAGCGGAGTCTTGCGGCGAGTGATGGAAGCCATGGTTAAGGCTTATTTTATCAGGGTTTTAATCAGTGGACGGCGGGTGTTTCGTGGCCGCGAGAGCGATCCGCGAGAAAGGTCTCGACCAGCCGCTCGGGGGCCTCGCCGCTGTCGTAGACGCGGTTCAGGCCATTGTTGATGGCGGCCTGCAGCGTCAGGACGCTGGTCTCGTCGGAGATGACTCCGATGTATGCGTCGGGGAAGAGCAGGCGGGTCACTCCACCCAAAGCCCAGCCGTCACCCTGCTCGGAGATGCTGGAGCTGATCAGGACCAGGTTGAAGAAGTGCTGGGACAACGCCAACAAGGCGGTGGGCAGGTCACGCGCGACGACACAGCGGATGCCGCGTGCGCCGAAACCATGCTGCATGGCGCTGAGCGCAGCCATGTTGGGATGAACCAGCAGCGCGTATTCCTGGCCGCCCGGGTTGTGCTGTTTCTTGACCATCAGACACCGGCCCGCTTGATCTTGGTCCTGGTCCGTTTGATCTTCACTTTCGCTTCGCGAGAGCGGCGTTCAAACAGGCGGTTCAATGCGCCCTTGAGCTCATCCAGGTCGACGGGCTTGGTGGCGAGATAGTCCACGCGCAGATTCAATGCGGTCTGGATGTTCTCCACGTTGGCGTAGCCAGTGCAGATGATGACGACAGGGCGGGGCTTCAGCTTCTGAGCGGCTTCAGCCACGCGCAGGCCTATGTCCTCTTCTTCCATGTTGAGGTCGATGATGGCGGCGTCAGGACGGAGGCCGTCGCGATACTGGCGCAGGGCGGCCCGGGCGCTGTTGGCGCAGGTCACCTCGTAGGCCTCGCGCTCCAGGACCATCTGGAGAGTGCGGGCCACGTTGACCTCGTCGTCAACGATCTGGATGAGCAGTTTCGGCATGGCGGCGCCGTACTATGCCGCAGGGGACCCGACGAAGGGCGGCAGTGTAACCCTAGGGTTAGAGCGGAGGTGCCGCATTTTGGTTGCTAGGGCGAAAGCGCCTTTTTCCCAAGAAAAAACCCTGGCCGAGGCCAGGGATGGATGGAGCCAGAAGGCTCTTTCCTAGAGCAGCTTGGTCACGTCGTTGAAGATGACCACGACGGCGAAGATCACCAGGAAGACAAAGGCGGTCTGGTAGACGCGCTCCTTGATGCGCTGGTCGATGTCCCGCCGGATAAGGCTTTCGATAGAGAGCATCAGGATCAAGCCGCCATCCAGAATGGGAATCGGCAGCAGGTTGAAGATGCCCAGGTTCAAGCTGATGGCAGCCATGAGCATCAGGATGGGGATCCAGCCGGGCTGGCGCACAGCTTCGCCGGTAGCTTTGCCGATGCCGATGGGGCCGTCCACCTGCTTCAAGGAGACTTCGCGCTGCACCATTTTCTGCAGCAGGTCGCCGATCAGGAGCGAATACCGCTTGTTCCACTCCAGCGACTTTTCCAAGGCCTGCGGGAAGGGCAGCGGGTCGGCGTGGGTCAGCCGCGAGCTGAAGCCCATGCGATATTCCTTCGCCCCGCGCGGCTCGGCTTCCATCTGCACGGGAGTCACGCTGAGGTCGAGCAATTCGCCGTTGCGTTTGACGCGGAGCTGTACAGGCTCACCCTGGTTGTTCGACATGATGGAACGGACGGCGAACATGGAGCGGACCGGACGGCCGTTGACAGAGAGGACCTCGTCCTTCTCGCGCAAGCCGGCCTTGGCCGCGGGCGAGTCCGGCATGATGAGGGTCACGATGACGGGCTCGTCCGGAACGATACCGAGATAATCGAGTTCCTGCTGGCCGCGGACCTGAGGCGTGAGCTTGGTATTGATGACCTCGGAGCCGCGCTGCAGGGTGATGTCGAGCGGCTGCCCGGGCGCCAGCTTGGCGCGGATCAGGGCGTCCTGAACGTCCTGCCACAGCGGATTGTGGAAGTCCCCGATGCGGATGATGCGGTCTCCGGACTGGATGCCAGCGGCATGGGCCGGTCCGGTGGGGTCTACGAAGCCGATGACGGCCGGCTTTTCCGCCGAGGCGTCATGCTCATAGTGGACCATGTAAATGCCGGTGACGATGGCGATGGCCAGCGCGATGTTCATGGCCGGTCCAGCCACGGCGATGAGGATGCGTTGCCACCGCGGGTGCGAAGTAAACTCGCCGGGGTCGCCGGTGCGCGCGTCCATGGGGTTCTCGCCGGCCATCTTGACGTATCCGCCAAAGGGCAGGGCGCTGACGCGGTAGTCGGTATCGCCCTTGCGGAAGCCCCAGAGGCGCTTGCCGAAGCCGACGGAAAAGACCTCGACCCGGACGCCGAAGAACTTGGCGACCAGGTGATGGCCGAGCTCGTGGATCACGATCATGATGCCGAGCACGACCAGCATCGAGGCAACTGCAATGAGAAAATTCACCATATTTTGGTACAGATGTCGGGAACCTATACTTTAGCCGAAATGGCTGGGCTGCGGCAGCAAAAACTTAGTTGGCCATGACCTTGGTCACCTGACGGCGATCACGCACGAAAACCCGCGCGAGCTGACGCGAGCGCTCATCACAGCCGAGGACCTCTTTAATAGATTCAGGATGTGTGTCCGCAGTTTCATTCATCACCGCGGTAATTATGGCAGGTATGTCAGTGAAGCCTATTTGGCCATCTAGAAAGGCAGCAACGGCGACCTCATCGGCGGCGTTGAGCGCAATGGACTTAGCTCCACCCGCCTCGGCCGCCTCATAGGCGAGACGAAGGCAAGGGAATTTATCCATGTCCGGAGGCCGGAAATCGAGCTGCTTCAGGCTCAAAACATCAAAAGTGAGCTCCGAGGCGGTGCGCTCAGGGTAGGTTAGCGCGTAGAGCACCGGCAGGCGCATATCGGTGACCGACAATTGTGCCAGGATGCTGCCGTCCACAAACTCCACCAGCGAGTGAATGGTGGACTGCGGGTGGACGATGACCTTGACCCGGGCGGGCGGCAGTTGGAACAGACGGCAGGCCTCGATCACCTCGAAGCCCTTATTCATGAGAGTGGCTGAGTCGATGGTGATGCGCTGGCCCATCTTCCAAGTGGGGTGGTTCAAAGCCTGCGCGACGGTGATGGCGTGGAAGTCACCTTCAGGCAGGTCGAGGAACGGGCCGCCGGAGGCGGTGAGCCAAACATTCTTCACCTCTTCCATCCGTCCGCCGCGCATGCACTGGTGTACCGCGTTGTGTTCGCTATCGATGGGGAGCAGTGGCTTGCCTTGCTTACGCGCCTCGGCGGTGATGAGTTCGCCGGCGGCGACCAGGCATTCCTTGTTCGCCAAGCCGACGGTCTTGCCCGCTTTGACGGCCTCGTAAGTCGCCTCCAGGCCCGCGACCCCGACGATCGCGCTGACCACGAAGTCGACGTCCGGATGCGTGGCTACCTGCACCGTCCCCGCCGAACCATGGACTACTTCGACACCGGAGACGCCGGCGTGCTCGAGCCTGCGCTTGAGCTCGGCTGCCTTTTCTTCGGTGGCCAGGGACATCACTTTCGGCTTCCACCGCTTGCACTGCGAAAAGGCGGAGTCGACGTTATTACCCGCGGCCATGGTCACGACCTGAAAGCGGTCAGGATAGCTCTCACAGATGCTCAGAGTGGAGTTGCCGATGGAGCCGGTGGAGCCGAGGATGGCGATGCGTTTCATGCAGTAAATACGCGGGTTCAACGCGTGTAGAAGAAGTTCCGGGTCACTTGGAATAGTAGCATGCCGACGGGAGCGGCGAAGAGCAGCGCGTCGACGCGGTCGAGCATGCCGCCATGTCCGGGAAGGATGGCGCCGGAATCTTTGACGTCCGCGGCGCGTTTCAGCATGGACTCGGCCAGGTCGCCCAGTTGCGCGACTACATTGATGACCACGGCAAGCATGAGCGGTACCCACCAGGGCGGCGCCTGGAGAGTAGCCGGCGAACCGAAGACAGAAGCGCTCGTCAAGCCGCCGGAGGCCTGCAGCCAGCCTTCAATACGCGGCGCACCGGCGGAAAGAAGCCACGCCACCAAGGCGCTGCCGAGCACGGAGGCGATGGTGCCTTCCCAAGTTTTCTTAGGGCTCACTCGTGGCGCAATCAAGCGCCTCCCAAAATTCTTGCCTATGTAGTAAGCAAAGATGTCACCGGACCACACCATGAAGAAGAGCAGCAGGATGAAGAACCAGCCGCTGGGGAAAGAGCGGATCATTACCAGGCAGGCGAAGGGCACAACCACATAAGGGACTGCGAAGGTCACCAGCGCGGTCGAAATGACGGCGCTGCGGAATTCTGCGAGGCGCATCTGGTAGGCCAGCACCACCAGCGGAAAGAGGAGCAACAGGACAGCGACCGCCGCGGCCGCAGAGATGGCGGTCCGATCTGCCTCTGCGCGCAAGGCAAGCACCAGCAGCCCAAAGATGAGTGCGGACTGTACCAGGCCGGCGATGATGGGGACGCCCGCGTCCAGCTTGCGGGCGATGTTGAGGTATTCGTAGGCGGCGAGCAAACCGAAGAGGGCAGTCACGGCCGCAAAAGCCCACAACGGCGCCTTGAATACGACGGCCAGGACGACTGGAATGAGGACTACGGCGGTGAGTACGCGCTTCATGGTCAGCTAATGAGGGTACACGATGTGCATCGGTCTGCGCCGAAAGGGCGTGTCGTCATTGTCCCTCGACTCGCACTTACGTGCTCGCTCGGGATGACAAAGGCTTCTGTGATCAACTCAGTGATCAACTTTCGTGAGTTTGGCCCAGGCCGCCGAAACGGCGTTCGCGCTTCTGGAAGTCGGCGATGGCCTCGAGGAGGTGCTTCCCGCGGAAATCCGGCCACAGGGTTTCGGTGACGTAGATCTCGGCGTAGGCGAGCTGCCAGAGCAGGAAGTTCGAGAGGCGCATCTCGCCGCTGGTGCGGATGACAAGGTCGGGATCCGGCTGGCGCGAGGTGTAGAGGTGCCGGGAGATGGTGTCTTCGTCGATCTTCTCGCGGCGCAGGTGCTCGAGGCCACCATTCTGCGCAGCCGCAGCAACGATGGAGTTGAAGGCATCGGCCAGTTCGGAGCGGGCGCCATAGTTGAGCGCCAAGGTCAGCGTCATGCCGGTGTTGGCGCCGGTGACGTCCTTGGCCCACTGCATCTTCTCCTGGACGTCTTCGGGAAGCTCATGGACACGGCCGATGTAGTCGAGGCGGATGTTGTTCTTATTGAGCGTGGGGACTTCTTTTTCGAGATAGACCTTCAGCAGCTTCATCAGGAAACTGACTTCGCTCTTGGGGCGGCGCTTCCAATTTTCGACCGAGAAGGCATACAGGGTCAGCCAGGGAACGCCGATGCGGGCGGCGGTCTCCACGGTGGAGCGCACGGCCTCTACGCCGGAGCGGTGGCCGGCGACACGGGGCATGTGGCGATGCTTCGCCCAGCGCCCGTTGCCGTCCATGATGACGGCGATGTGGCGAGGCAGGTGTTTGGGGTCAACCTGGGCGAGGATCTGCTGGTCCTTCTGGGTGAATCCGGCCAGCTTTCTCAGCACAGTGCGCAATGCGTCCTCCAAACCTTCTAAGCTACCACGCCCGCGGGCAGAATCGTGCCCCGAGGACTATCTTAAAGAACTTGGCGATGCAAAGCAAACGCATTTTTTCGCGAGGCTGGGTGCTACAATCGCTGCAGGTCCGGGTTTCTACCTAGTCCCCGCATGAAACCGTTCCAAAATCCTGGCTGGATGCGCCGCACGACGTGGCTGTGCCTCGTCCTGCTGTGCCTGACCGGCGCCGCCCAGGCGCTGCACAGTCACACTCAGGAAGTCCAGCGCGGCGACGCGGACGCGGGCAAGACGCGCTGCACGATCTGCGCGGTGGGGCATGCGCCGCAGCAGGCCGGCGTGAGCCAGGACGTGATTCCGCCGGAACAGCGTGAGTTGGTTCGTTCCGCCGCCTCGACGGACGGCAGTCCGCAGGCCACCCGCGGTTCGTCGCATATCCGGCCGCCGCCTTCTCTCTAGCGATGTGTCCGGCAACGCGCCGGACGTTGCGGTTCGCCTTAACGTTAGAGAGAGAGAGTCCATGCGCAAAGTTTCTTATTTGATCTGTTGCTTCTGCCTGGCGGCCGGCGGTGCCTACGCGCAGAGCGTCGGGACGGTGCAGGGCACCGTGACCGACCCGACCGGGGCGGTGGTCGCGAATGCGACGGTGACGCTGACCAGTTCGGTCTCCGGCTACCGGCAGGCCACTTCCACAAATGCCACCGGTTTTTATAAGTTCAGCAATGTTCCCTTTGTCCCGTTTTCGGTGCATGCCGAGGCCCCGGGCTTCTCACATGCGGACGTGAGCGGCGAGTTGCGCTCGAACGTTCCCATCACCCTTAACCTGCGCCTGCCAGTGGCGCATGCGAAAGAAGAGGTCACGGTCAACGAGTCTTCCCCGGTGCTGGAGACGAGCTCGGCATCGACGCACCACGACCTCGACTACATGAGCCTGCAGAAGGCCCCGGTGGTGGGCGCAGGGCGCGGCGTGGAGGCGCTGGTACAAAGCGTCCCCGGCTTCGTCCAGGACGACAACGGGCGCATGCACCCGCGCGGGTCAGAGTCGCAGGTGCAGTATGTGATCGACGGTGTGCCGGTCACTGAGAACCTGTCCTCGGTGTTCGGGAGCGCGCTGGATCCTCGGAACCTGCGCTCGGCGGAAGTGATCACCGGCAACGTCCCGGCCGAATTCGGCGGGAAGCTGGGGGCCGTCATCAACGTGAATACGAAGTCGGGCCTGGAGATGCCGTGGAGCGGCAGTCTGTCGCTGACGGCGGGGTCGTTTGATAGCGGGGAGGTCGGCGGGGACTTCGGAGGTCACACCGAGAAGCTAGGCGTCTATGTGAGCGCCACGGGCAGCCGCTCGCGTCGTTACCTGGATCCGCCCGAGCTGGAAAACTACCGCAACCTAGGCGGCGCGGGGCGATTCTTTTCCAAGTTCGACTGGACGCCCACGCCTTACGACCACGTGCGCTTGAGCCTTTCGGTGAACGGCTCGAACGCGCAGGTACCGAATCGCTTCGACCAGCAGGTCGCGGGCCAGCGGCAACATCAGGAGCTGCGCGATGATTCGCAGTCGCTGGGCTGGAGCCACATCTTCAATGAGCGTCTGGTGAGCGACATCGTGCTGTACCGGCGCTCGTCGTCGGCACGCTTGATGGATCCGGACATCACCGGCACGCCGTACTGGGCGGAACAGGCGCGGCGCCAGCGGACGGAAGGCGCGCGCGCGAGCCTTACCTACTCCTGGAAGAAGCAGGACCTGAAGGTCGGGTTCAACGTAGTCCGCACGCCCCTGCGGGAGGCCTTCACGATCGCCGCGACGGATGTGATCATCCTGAGTGACCCGACCCATCCGGCATCGATCTTTCCGCCGCCCAGCCCGTTCCGCTTCAACCAGCGACGCGACGGCTTGGAAGCTTCTTTCTTTGTGCAGGACCGCATCACGCTATTCGACCGCCTGACGATCGATGCGGGCGTGCGCTTCGACCATTACGACATGGTCCTCGAGGAGAATGCCGTCAGCCCCCGCATAGGGCTGGCGTACCACATCAAGGAAACAGGCACGGTCCTGCGTGGCGCCTACAACCGGCTGTTCCAGACTCCCCCGACGGAAAACCTGTTGCTATCGTCGTCGCAGGAGGGTGGCGTGTTCTCGCTGCTGGCGAACACCTCCGTGCGTGCCGTGCCGCCGGAGCGGCAGAACCTGTACGAGTTCGGCGTGCAGCAGCAGATCGGGAAGTACATCCGACTCGACATTGCGCGCTACATCAAGAACATCCGCAACTTCTCGGACAAAGACCAGTTCCTCGACACGCCCATCATCTTCCCGGTGGCGATCGCCCGCGGAGACGTGCGCGGGACAGAGGTGCGGCTGGACCTCATCCCGTTCCGCGGGTGGACGGCGTTCATCAGCTATGCCAATGCCCGGGCGACCGGAACCACGCCGCTGGCGGGAGGGCTGTTCCTGGACGAGGGCAGCAGCGTTCTGCTGACACCAGGCAATAAGTTTGCCGCGGACCACGACCAACGCAATACCGGACAGTTCGGCGTGACCTACACCCACGGCAGCGGAGCCTGGTTCAACCTGGCGGGCAGACATGACAGCGGCGTCCCCACGGATGTGGACCCGGCTGACTTGCTGACACTGGATCCGCGCATCGCGGCCGAGCTGGATGCGACCCGCGGGCGGGTAAAGCCACGCACCATCTTTGACTTCGCCGCGGGGTATGAGTTCATGCGGGAGAAGCGGATTCCCATCGGCGTGCACTTCAGCGTGCAGAACCTGGCGAATGAGTTCTATCTCTATAACTTCGAAAGCGTCTTCTCCGGGACGCACATTGGCCGGCCGCGCGAGATCAGCGGCCGACTGATATTCCGGTTCAAGGGAAAAAAGACCGGCGTAACGGGGGACTAGTCGATTCGCGCAGAAACAACAACCGGGACCTTTGCAGGTCCCGGTCGGCTTTTGGGGAGGGCAACGTTGGACTTCAGGCGGTGCGACGCGGGCGCGTGGTCAGCTCGCGGATCTGCGTCAGGAACGTGGAGCGCTGCATCGCGTCCAGCTTGCTGACGTAGGGCAGCAGCTCGGCGATGAAGCTGTCCGCCATCAGCTCCTGGATCTCAAGCTGGCGGGCGTCCGATGTCGCCGACTGCAGGAGGTCCGGCACGCTGACTTCGAGCGCGTTGGCCAGGCGCTGCAGGGAAGACAGTGTGGGCGTGGCCTTCTCGTTCTCGATCTTGGAGACGTAGGTGCGTGGCACCTGCATCCGGAGCGCGAGCTGGCGCTGGCTGAGGCCGGAGCGCAAGCGTAGACTGCGGATGGCCAAGGCGATCTGCAGTCCGTTGCCATGGCCGTTGGCGACCGGAGCCTCGGCCACAATGGCGATCTCCGGCTCAGGCTCCTCGGTATCGAGCGAGAGGTGGCACTTTCTGCAAAGATTATTGTTGGTCCGGAATTGGACGAGGTGACAGTGGTCGCACCTCAATACTTCCCGTGAGTCGACGGGTGCTAAGGTGGTTGCCATTCAGGTTTTAGGAGCCTGCCAGAGCGGGGCTAACTCCTGACTGCCTACTGCGATAGTAACTTTGCGGTATAGATACCGTAGTTGTCAATATAAATTTCGCCAGTAACCCGAGAATTCCTCGGAGATTACCGGAGAAAACCGGGAGAAAACAGGTATATGAACGGAATCAACCGGGAGGCGGCCTGGGGTTTACTTTGTGAGTACACCCAGTCGGAGTCGCTGCGCAAACATATGCTTGCGGTGGAGGCCTGCATGCGCGCCTACGCGCGCAAGTATGGCGAGGACGAAGAGAAGTACGGCATCACCGGCCTGCTGCACGATTTCGATTACGAGAAGTACCCCACGCCGGAAGAGCACCCGTTCGTCGGCAACAAGATCCTGAAGGAGAAAGGCTACCCGGAGGAGATCCTGCGCGCCATCCTTTCCCATGCCGACTACAGCGGGGTGAAGCGCGAGTCGCGCATGGAGAAGGTGCTGTACGCGTGTGACGAACTCAGCGGCCTGATCACCGCCGCGGCGCTGGTGAAGCCGACCAAGGCGGTGGCTGACGTGGATGCGAAGTCGATACGCAAAAAGATGAAGGACAAGGCATTTGCCCGTAGCGTGAACCGCGACGACATCGTGAACGGCGCGGCCGACCTGGGCGTGGACCTCGACGAGCACATCACCTTTTGCATCGAGGCAATGAAGGGAATCGCCAAGGACCTGGGGCTGGAAGGGACGGGCTCGACGGCGTCTTAGTGGGCGCTCAGCAGCAGCACGGTAGCGTCGTCGGTGGCAATGCCCCGGGTGAAAGAATCAACCTCGCAGAGCAGTGTGTCGGCGTCGGTGGTCGGGTGGAGCAGCAGGTCGCCGGCGCGTCCGAGTCCGAACTCTTCGCCGGAAGCGTTCTCCGCTTCGGTAATGCCGTCAGAATAGAGCAGCAGGCGAGTGCCTGGCCGCAACTGCAACTCACAACTCTCGTAGGTAGCCGGGAAGAGGCCGAGCGGCGGCCCGGAGCATGTCTCGAGCATCGTGACCGCGCCATCCCGCGCCAGCAAGGGCCGTGGGTGTCCGGCGTTGGCATAGGAGAGGGTGTGGGTGGCCGGATCGTACACAGCGAAGAGCATGGTGACGTAGCGCGCGTCCGGCAGGTCATTGACCAGGAAGCAATTCACATCGTTCAGGACTTCATGCGCCGACTGGGCGCGGAAGGCTACAGTGCGGACCACGCTGCGCACGGATGTCATCAGTAGCGCGGCGGGCAGGCCCTTACCGGAGACGTCTGCCAGGACGAAGCCCCACTTGCCGTCGGCCATAGGGATGTAGTCGTACCAGTCGCCGCTGACGACACGCGCCGGGGAAGATGCGGCTTCTATGCGCAAGCCCGGGATCAGCGGCGTCTGCTTTGGCAGCAGGGCGACCTGCACCTTGCGGGCCTCTTCCTGCTCGAGGACGAGGCGTTCATTCTGGCGGCGCGCGTCGGAGTAGCGCCTCGCATTCACCACGGCCACCGCAATGTGGTCGGCCAGCGCCTGCAGCAGCTCGATGCGCTTGGGAGGAAAGGCATCGACCTCGGGGTGCGCGGCGCTGAAGACCCCGATGAGCTGATCTTCAACGACGAGAGGTATCTCCAGCTCTGAAAGGACGTTCTGCTCGCAGGGAATGTAGCGGGGTTCCTGGCGGACGTCGCGGGCATAGACCACGCGCCGCTCTGCAGCGGCCAGAGTGATGAGGCCGCGCGGCGAGCCGATACGGATGCGGTGTCCCTTGCCATGCAGGCTGCAACCACGGACCGATTCCAGGATGAGGTCATCGCTATGCGGGTCTTTGAGGTGGATACTGGCCTCGGTGCAGCCGAAATCCTGGGCGACACCGTTGATCACCTGGTCGAGGAGCACCTCGAGGTCCAGCGTGCTGTTGATCTGCTGGACAGCCTTTTGCAGCCGCTGCAGGTCAAGGATGCGCTGCTGCGTCTCGGCAAAGACGCGGAAGGGCGGGGGAGCGGTCTGGATGTTCAAGCGCGGGCTGCTGGTAGCCATAAAAGACCTTACCTATGGCAGCTTTGGATGAATGGGACGGGGAAGAGTTGCGAATTATTTATCGCGTTCGGCTACGCTCCATCACGCAGGTAGAAAGGTTTAATGGCTGCCCGAAAGCGGGCAACGTCATCGACGGGAACCACGAACAGGTCGAGGCCAAAGTCCGGGTCCTCATATGACGCGAGGCTTTTCGCTATTGCGGTCATCACACGATCCGTGGTCTCGGTAGTCGCGGGACAGGAGAGTTCCACGCCGATGAGCGGAGTCATCTGGCCGGGGGTGATTTCAACCTCGCAATGATAGACGGCCCGAACGGGAAGCTGTCCCACGGCTTCCGAGATCAGCCCGTAGACTTTGCCCGGTAGAGGGGACTTGGGGGGCCGAGGGGCACTGGTAAGGCCCTCGGGTCCGACCATTTCAAAGACGCGTTCGCGAAAGGTATCGAACTGGGGGATGAAACCCTTGCCCAAGGCTTCGAATTCGACCTCCAGTACCTCGCCGCCGGGTCGAATGGGCTTTTCCCCTGCGGGGAACGGATTCACAATGACCGTTTTGATCTTGCCGCCGGTCAAGGAGTGAAAGAGCGCCTGCCCCGGGATCCCGAACCAGGGCGCCATTTAGTCTTCCACCCAATGCTGGAAGGCTGCAACATCGGTGAAAACTGTCAGCGCAGGGTTCCCGGGAGGGTGGTCGATCGTGCGCATGCTGAGTCTGGTGTTCTCGTCCGCGATACCGCCATGGCCACCTGTTACCTCTCCCGGAACAATGAAGGTCGCTTCTAGTAGAGCCCGGTAAAGGGCTGCACGCGTGGATGGTTCGTCCTTAAGTGCAACTTGATTGAGCGCCTGCAAAAGAACAGGGTTCCGGGGTGAGGTCTTGATCTGAAGCGCGAAGCGGATTCGGTCGATCAAGCCTGCCATTGCGTGCCTCAGCGCAGCGCCTGCGCCACTTTGCCGCTTTCGATCAGCTCCGCGACCTTGGCGAAGTCGCCGGCGAGAACGCGGTCCTGCTCGACCTTGGCGGTGGCGGTGCGGATGGCAGCGTGGGCAGCCTGCCCGCGCTTGCTGGTGACAAGTGGGACGAGAAGATCCAGGGCTTGCGCCGCGGCGGTGGCTTCGATGGCGAGTACGTTGCGGGTATTGGCCACCACTCGCTTGAGTTTGATGGCGCCGGTCATCCCCATGGAGACATAGTCTTCCTTGTTGCCGGAGGTGGTGATGGAGTCCACCGAAGCCGGATGCGCCAGCACCTTGTTCTCGCTGACCAGAGCTGCGGCTGTGACCTGCGGCATCATGAAGCCGGAGTTCAGGCCTGCTCCCGGCGCTAAGAACGGCGGCAGCCCTTCGCTGAGGGCGGGATTGACGAGACGTTCGATACGGCGCTCAGAGATCCCGGCGAGCGCGCTGAGGGCGATGGCTAGGTAGTCGAGCGCAAAGGCCACCGGCTCGCCGTGGAAGTTCCCGCCGGAAAGGACGTCGCCCGCGGGCGGGGCCGCTTGGCCGATGGTGGGCTTGGGCGCGCCCACTACCTTGCCGGCGGGGAAGACCAGCGGGTTGTCCACGGCCGAGTTCATCTCGACCTCGAAGACCCCGCGGCAGAATGCCAGCGTGTCGCGGACAGCGCCATGCACCTGGGGCATGCAGCGCAGGGAATAGGCATCCTGGACGCGGCCGCAATCGCGGTGCGACTCGCGTAGCGCGCTGCCTTCGAGCATCCGGCGCAGGTTCGCCGCGACCAGGCTTTGCCCGGCGTGGGGGCGCGCGGTGTGTATGCGCTCGTCAAACGCGATGTCGGTGCCTTTGAGTGCGTCGAGAGAGAGGGCGCCGATGACATCGGCGGAGTCCGCGAGCGTCTCAGCAGAGAGCAAGGCCAGCGCGCCGACGGCGAGCATCGCCTGAGTCCCGTTGATGAGCGAGATGGCTTCCTTGGCTTCAAGGACGAGCGGCTTGATCTCAGCGGCCTTGAGAGCCGCGGCGCCGGAGAGCTTCTTGCCGCGGCGCTCGGGCTTGCCGGGCGCGCGGGCCGCATCGGCGACCATCGCCTCGCCCTCACCGAGGAGCACGAGCGCGAGATGGGAAAGCGGCGCGAGGTCGCCGCTGGCGCCCACGCTGCCCTGCGAGGGAATCAGAGGATGCACGCCGCGGTTGAGCAGGTCGCAAAGGGTATCGATGACCACGGGACGCACACCGGAGAAACCTTTGGCGAGGGAGTTGGCGCGCAGCAGGATCATGGCGCGCGTCTCATGCTGCGAGAGCGGTTCCCCCACGCCCACGGCATGCGACCGCAGCAGGTTGACCTGCATCTCGCGGTTCTGGTCAGGGCTGATGCGCACGTCGCTGAGCTTGCCGACGCCGGTGGTGATGGCGTAGGCCAGCTGGTCGTTGGCAACGAGGTCGTCGACGACGGCGCGAGCACGTTCTACCCGCTCGCGGGCATCGGGCGCCAGCAGGACCGGGCGGCGCTCGTAGACGACGTCCTTCAGGTCAGAGAGGGTAAGGTCGTTGCCGTTGATGTGCAGTGCATTCATGAGCGAATCATTTTCCCATAGCCGCCCGAAATGCATCGGCATACTTGGGCGGCAGCTCCGTCTTCTCGAACTTGGAGTTCACCGCGATATGGTTGGTCTCGGCTTCCGCGAGCAGGGCATTGTCAGCGGCGCGGACGACTTCATAGGTGAAGTGCAGCATGGAGCCACGCACGTTCTTGAGCGTGGTGCGGACGATCAACTCGTCGTCATAGTATGCCGGGGCTTTGTAGCGGCAGCGAACGTCGACGACGGCGAAGTGGCAGTCGTCGTTGCGCTCGACGTCGCGATAACTGAAGCCGAGCTGGCGGAGCATCTCCACGCGGCCCACCTCGAGCCATACGATGAAGTTGGAGTGATAGACCACGCCCATCTTGTCGGTCTCGGCGTAGCGCACGCGGACGCGCGCTTCGGAAGTGAATCCGCTCATTTGCCTGTCCACACCGGCTTGCGCTTTTCGAGGAATGACGTCACTCCCTCTTTGAAGTCGGCGGTGGCGCGGATGCGGGCGTTGTCCTCAACGGCTTGGGCCACCTGTACGTCGAGCTGCTCCTTGATGAAGCCGTTGATGAGCCTCTTGGTGGCGCGGACGGACGAGGGGCTGTTCTCCAGAAGCAGGTTGGCGAGTTCGTGGGCGCGTTCGATCAGCTTGTCGGCCTCCACGATCTCATTCACCAGGCCATAGCGGTGCGCCTCAGCAGCGTCGAAGAGGCGCGCGGTCATGAGGAGGTCGCGCGCGATCTTGTGCCCCACCTGCATGACGAGGAACGAGGAGACGATGGCCGGGACAAAGCCGATGCGGACTTCCGTGTATCCGAACTTGGCTTCGGGCACCGCCAGGGTGAAGTCGCACATGGTGGCGATGCCGGTGCCGCCGGCGATGGCCGCGCCGTTGACGGCGGCGATGGTCGGCTTGGGGAAGTCGTAGACGGCGCGGAAGAGGCGCGCCATGGTGGCCGAGTCCTGTACGTTCTGCTCATGGGTCTTGCCCATGAGGCCCTTGAGGTCCTCGAGGTCCAGGCCCGCGCAAAATGCCTTGCCCGCGCCCGTGATGATGAGGACCTGGGACTTGTCGGAGCGCTCGACTACTTCGAGCGCCTTCATCAGGTCGGCGACGAGTTCGAAGCTCACCGCGTTGCGCTTCTCCGGACGGTTCAGCGTGATGGTGGCGATGTTGTTGGATTCGGAGAGGAGGAGAGTGTTGTAGGTGCTCATAGGTTGAAGGCTTCAATCCGTGAACTCAGCGGCGATGTCCGCCGACTGGCTGATGACCATATCCAGGGACTTCTTGATGTGAGGAGGAACGTTGCGTTCGGCGAGGGCCTCGAGGACGCGCTCTGTCGGGATGTTGCCGACCAGAGCATCTTGCGCGAACGGACAGCCGCCCAGGCCGCCGATGGCGGAGTCAAAGCGGCGGCAGCCAGCGTCGTAGGCGGAGAGGATCTTCTCTTTGGCATGTTCGGGCCGGCTGTGCAGGTGCGCGCCGATCTCGATGCGGTCGTGTTTGGCGCGCACGGCTTTCAGGACACGAGAGATCTTGGCGGCGTCAGCGGTGCCGACGGTGTCAGCTAGGGAGACCTGGCGGATGTCCATATCCGCGATGATGCCAACGGCTTCGACGACCTCTTCCTCATCCCACGCGTCGCCGTATGGATTGCCGAAGGCCATAGAGACGTAAGCGACCATATCCAGGTCGGCCTCGTCGGCCTTGGCCTTGATCTTTTCCAACTCGTCCAGCGATTCCTCCAGAGTCTGGTTCTGGTTCTTCTGCAGGAAAGTGGGAGAGACGGAGTAGGGAAAGCCCAGGGTGCGGACCGCGTCGGTGGCGATGGCGCGCTCGGCGCCTTTCAGGTTGACGACGATGCCGATGATCTCGACGTCATCTGGTGGGTCGAGCTTCTTCAGGACGGCTTCCGAATCTGCCATCTGCGGCACAGCTTTGGGCGAGACAAACGAGACGGCGTCGATGTGCTTGAAGCCCGCGGCGATCAGCCCCTTCAGGTAGGCGACTTTCACTTCGGTCGGTATGTGACCCTTGAGTCCTTGCCAGGCATCGCGGGGACACTCGATGAGTTTGACGTCGCTCACGTTTGGATCACCCCTACACTGAACTTCGGCACGTCGGGGTTCAGGGAGACGGCCTCGAGGGCGGTGATGAGCGTTTCGCGCGTGTCTAGGGGATCGATGATGGCGTCGAGCCAGAGCCGCGCAGCACCGTAGCGGGGGTCGGTCTGCTCGTCGTAGGTGGCCTTCACTTCGTCGTAAAGCTTTTTCTTTTCGTCGTCAGAGAGCTTCTTGCCGCCGCGCTCGAGTTGCTTCAGCTTGATCTCGACCAGCGTGCCGGCGGCTGAGGCGCCGCTCATCACGGCGTAGCGTGCGGTGGGCCAGGCAAAGACGAAGCGCGGGTCAAAGGCCTTGCCGCACATGGCGTAGTGTCCGGCGCCGAAGCTGCCGCCGATGATGAGGCTGATCTTCGGGACCACGGAGTTCGAGACCGCGTTCACCATCTTGGCGCCGGCGCGGATGATGCCGCTCCATTCGGCGTCGCGGCCGACCATGAAGCCGTTGACGTCGTGGATGAAGACCAGCGGCACCAGGTTCTGGTTACAGTCCATGATGAAGCGCGCGGCTTTCTCTGCCGACTCGGTATAGATGACGCCGCCGAACTCGACCCGGCGCTCGCCGGTGTGGGAATCGACCATGGGGACGTGCATCTTCTGGTTGGCGACGATGCCCACCGCACGCCCGCCGATGCGCGCGTGGCCGCAGATAAGGGTCTTCCCGTACTCGGCCTTGTACTCGTCGAAGCGGCTGCCGTCGACGATGCGCGCGATGACCTCGTGCATGTCGTATGGCTTGGCGGCGTCTGACTCGAAGATGCCGTACATCTCTTCGGCGGCATACTGCGGGTCCTCTGACTGCGTGAAGCTGTAAGGCCCGGTCTTCTGCGCGCCCATCTTGTCGACGAGCGAGCGGATGCGGGTGATGCAAGCTTCGTCGGTGGGCTCGCGGTAATCGATGGTGCCGGCAATCTGCGCGTGCATCTGCGCGCCGCCCAGTTCTTCCGCGGTGTACTTCTGCCCGATAGCGGCCTGGACCAGCGCGGGGCCCGCGAGAAACAGGCCGCTGCCTTCCGTCATGAGGATGTGGTCGCACATCACGGGCAGGTAGGCGCCGCCGGCGACGCACATGCCCGTGATGGCGGTGATCTGCGGGATGCCCTTGGCGGACATGACCGCGTTGTTCCGGAAGACGCGACCGAAATCGTCGGTGTCCGGAAAGACGTCTTCCTGAAGGGGCAGGAAGACGCCGGCGGAGTCGACGAGGTAGATGGTCGGGATGTGGTTCTCGATGGCGATGTTCTGCGCGCGGATGACCTTCTTGGCAGTCATCGGGAAGAAGGCGCCGGCCTTTACCGTGGCATCGTTCACAATGAGCATGAAGAGGCGGCCCTGCACGCGGCCAAGGCCGGTGACGACGCCCGCCGACGGCGCCCCGCCCCACTCCTCATACATCTTGTAAGCAGCGTAGAGGCCGAGCTCGCGGAACTTGGTGCCCGGGTCGATAAGCAGGTCGATGCGTTCGCGCGCGGTCAGGCGCTTCTTGGCGTGCTGGCTCTCGATCGCCTTGGGCCCGCCACCCTGCTTGATCTGCTCTTCTTCGTTGTGGATGTCGGCGGTCAGCTCCGCCATGGCGCGCATGTTCTTTTCAAAGCGCGGCGAGGTGGCGTCGACTTTGGTCGAGAGGGTGTTGGACGAGGAGGCGGTGTTGTCGGCCATGAGTGGGTGGATGACGGAAACTCTTTACGATACAGGAGCCGAGCGCGGGGCGGCAATGTGCGCGAGAGCAGCAGCGACGGGATCGGCGGCGACCTCGGCCACCAGCCCGCAGGCCAGCGCCTGCTTGGCGTGCAGCTTCTCCGCGGCAACGAACATCTGCAGCGCGCGGGCCTTCCCGATAAGGCGCGGCAGGCGTTGCGTCCCGCCCCAGCCGGTGATGATGCCGAGGGCGGCGCCACGATGCCCGAAGATGGCGTTGGGCGCGGCGATGCGGGTATGACAGGCCAGGGCGAGGTCGAGTCCGCCACCCATGCAGTAGCCGCTGATGGCTGCGACGACCGGGGCGGGGAAGGCGGCCACTGTGTTCATCAGGCGCTGTCCCATCAGCGCGAACTCGTAGGCGGCGGCGCCGTGGAGTTGGGCAATCTCTTTCAGATCGGCGCCGGCGGAGAAGAAGTGGTCGTTGCCGGTGATAACCAGGGGCAGGGACTCGCGCTGCAGGTCTTCGATCGCAGCAGTCAAAGCCAGGACGCGGGCGCGAGTGAGGCGGTTCGTTGCGTCGTTCGATTCCAGACGGATGACTACGGCCGCATCACGGCGCTCAAGGGAGAAATGACGCATGCGCCGACCAGTGCAACTAGGCCGGGACGCCGCGCGGCTTCACGTTCTGGCGGATGAAGTCCACGGTGGCGCTGATGGGGGTGCCGGGGCCAAAGATGGCGGAGACCCCGGCTTTCTTGAGGAAGTCGATGTCCTGCTCCGGGATGGTGCCGCCGACGACGACCAACACGTCATTCATCTTGTGCTGCTTCATCAGGTCGATCACGCGCGGGACGATGGCATTGTGCGCACCGGAGAGGATGGAGAGCCCGATGACGTCGACGTCCTCCTGCAAAGAGGCGTTGACGATCATCTCGGGCGTCTGGCGCAGGCCGGTATAGATGACCTCCATGCCGGCATCGCGCAGGGCGCGGGCGATGACCTTGGCGCCGCGGTCGTGACCGTCGAGGCCGGGCTTGGCCACCAGGACGCGGATCTTGCGCAATTCGTTCATGATTCCACTTCCAGAATACATGAAACCGTCAAAAAAATGCCTACAGCGGGCCGCCCTGCGGAGTTACACTGGGCACCCTCGGACCCATGGGCAAACGCAGGCAGCAGCGGATCAAGACCGTCATCCCGGTGCGGGTCACAGGGGTGGATCAGACGGGCAAACAGTTCGCCGAGCTGGTCCATACGCTGGACATCAGCTACTCGGGCATCCGGCTAGGCGGCGTACAGGCCGCGTTGGTCCCCGGATCGATCGTTTCCGTCCAGTGCCGGCTGCGCAAAAGCCAGTTCACCGTGGCCTGGGTGGCCAATCCGCACTCCACATTCAAGCGCCAGATAGGCTTGCGCAACCTGGAACCCCAGCGCGACCTTTTTGGCGCCAGCCTGAAAGACGAGCTATGCGTTGATGATTACGTGCCGGCTGAAAACACGACTTCGCCAACTCCGGTGCTTCCGGGGCGCCCGACGGCTCCCCTTCCGGCCCAGAACGCCGGCCTAGGTGCCCGGCTGCAGCGGATCACGTCGGATCTGGATGAGATGGACAAGGCCATGCAGTCCGGGGCGGTCAATCCGGAGGTCCTGGGCGAGTTCCGCGACGCGGTTAGCCGCGTGCGCACTACGGCGTGGGCGCTGCAGCAGTGGATGGACCTGGAACAAGGCAACAAGAGCCCGAACGCAGTGCTCTCCTACCTGAATGCTGAGCGCATCGCAGTGGCCATCCGCCTATGCGAAGCGCTGTACCTGGACCTGCAGAAGGGAGACGTTGGCCACCAGCGGGAGCAGTTGCAGGTGTTGTTGACGTCGGTGGAGAAGCTATTCACTCGGCTGGCGGCGATGGACTTGAGTGTCCTCGAGACGGGCGACGAAGCGGAACACCCCAAGAAGCCGAAATCAGTGGGTAGCGCCTAGCGCTTGGAACGCTTTTCCATCATGTAGCGGTCAAAATCGTGCCAATCGAGCTTGACGGTGTGCTGCTTCTTGCGGGAGCGCCACTCGATGGCACCATGGCTCACCATCAGCGTGCCGATGAGATATTCATCGTCCTCGCGACGCTGGTGCGCTTCATGCGCGTAGACCTTGAACTTGATGTCCGAGCGTCCGAGCTCGCGATAGGGGATAGTGAAGTGGACTCGATGATCGGGCATAGGGGAGGTTCCTTGGCGGGAAGCATACCTGACAAGGCGGGATTTGTAATCGGGTAATTTGTAATTTTATGATTTACAAATCACACCTTACAAAGTTTCAGAGTTCCGCCGCGCCTTCGAGGCTGCGCCAGAGATACCAGGTGGCGATCGAACAATAGGGTTGCCACTTGGTGGCCAGCTTCTGTATCTGCTTGGCCTTGGGGTAGGGGTCCTTCTTGGTGCCGCGCGTCTTGTAGGCCTTCTTGATGGCGGCGCGCATGCCCAGGTCGCCGACGGGCAGCACGTTCTCGCGCTTGAGGGCGAACATCAGGAACATCTGTGCCGTCCACACGCCGATGCCCTTGACCTGGGTGAGTGTGGCGATGACTTCTTCGTCAGACATCGTGTGCATCGCCTGATAGTCGACCTTGCCGGCCTTGGTCAACCGGGCCAAATCGCGGATGTAGGCTGTCTTCTGCGCCGAGAAGCCGCACTTGCGCATCTTCTGCGGCGTCAGCTTCAGGATGTTCTCCGGCGTGAACTCACCGCCACAGGCTTCCGACAAGCGATTGAGGATGCTGCGGGCCGCCTTACCGCTGATCTGCTGGTTAGCGATAGAGCGGACGAGCGTCGAGAAATCCGCTTCCAGATAGTTGATGTTGCAGGGGCCGGTGCGCTCGATGATGGCGGCGAGCACCGGGTCAGAGGATTTCAGGTGGTTGGTGGCGTGGAGCATGGGCAAAGGGATTCCGGGCAGTTGCTTCGAGATGCAAAGAATGCGAAGCCTACGTAATGCTCACTTCCTCATACGTCCCATACACTTCGCGCAGCGCGTCGCAGATCTCGCCCACGGTGGCATAGGCGCGGACGGCGTCGATGATGTAAGGCATGGTGTTGGCGTCAGACATCTTGCCGTCCGCTTTCACCACGGGCTCCTGGGCCGCCACTTTCTTTAGAGCGTCGAGGGCGCGGGTGACGGCCTCCTGCGAGCGTCGAGCGCGCAGCTTCTTCAGCTTCTCGGTCTGGTGGCATTGCACCGAGTCGTCGATGTACAGGATCTCGGTCGGCTTCTCCTTCACGATGAACTCATTTGCCCCGACGATGATCTTCTCCTTCGCCTCGACCGCGCGCTGGTACTGGTAAGAGGCTTCGGCGATCTCCTTCTGCGGATAGCCGCGCTCGATGGCCTTGACCATGCCGCCCATCGCGTCGAGCTTGTCAAAGTAATCGAAGGCGCCCTTTTCCATGTCGAGGGTCAACGCTTCCAGGAAGTACGAGCCGCCGAGCGGGTCCACGGTCTGCGCCACGCCGCTCTCATAAGCGATGACCTGTTGCGTGCGCAGCGCGATGCGCGCCGCTTCTTCAGTGGGCAGAGCGAGCGCTTCGTCGTAGGAATCGGTGTGCAGCGACTGCGTGCCGCCCAGCACCGCCGCCAGCGCCTGGATGGCGACACGCGCGATGTTGTTCATCGGCTGCTGCGCTGTGAGCGAGACCCCCGCAGTCTGAGTGTGGAAGCGCATCAGCCAGGTGCGCTGGTTCTGGGCGCCGAAGCGGTCTTTCATCAGGCGGTACCAGATCTTGCGCGAGGCGCGGAACTTGGCGATCTCTTCGAAGAAATCGTTGTGGGAATTGAAGAAGAAGCTCAGGCGCGGGCCGAACTCGTCGACCTTGAGCCCCCGGCGCAGCGCCCACTCCACGTACTCGACACCGTCGTAGATGGTGAAAGCGAGTTCCTGGAGCGCGGTGGAGCCGGCTTCGCGGATGTGGTAGCCGCTGATGGAGATGGTGTTGAACCGCGGGGTGTGATGCGTGCCGAACTCAAAGGTGTCGATGACCAGGCGCATCGACGGCGCCGGCGGATAGATGTACTCCTTCTGCGCAATGTATTCCTTCAGGATGTCGTTCTGGATGGTGCCGCCGAGCTTCTTCCAGTCGGCGCCCTGCTTCTCAGCGACGACCAGGTACATCGCCCACAGGATGGACGCCGGCGAGTTGATGGTCATCGAGACCGTGGTCTTCTCCAGGTCGATGCCGTCGAAGAGGATCTCCATGTCCTCGAGCGAATCAATGGCGACGCCGCACTTGCCGACCTCGCCATCACTCTGCATGTGGTCAGAGTCGTAGCCCATGAGCGTGGGCAGGTCGAAGGCCACACTCAATCCGCCGCCGCCATGCTCCAGCAGGTACTTGTAGCGCTGGTTCGTATCTTCCGGGGAAGAGAAGCCGGCGAACTGGCGCATCGTCCACAGCTTGCCGCGGTAGCCGGTGGCGTGGATGCCGCGGGTGTACGGCGCCTCACCGGGATAGTTCAGGTACTTTTCATAGTCCCAATCTTCCGGCAGATCAGCTTGCGTGTAGAGGCGGTGGACGGGGACACCGGAGATGGTGGTGAAGCGGGCGTTGCCATGCTCGTCGACGTTGACGCCCGTGGGCGCGCCGATGGGACGCTCGGGGGCCTTCTCCAGCGCCGGAGCCAGGGTCTTCTCCGCCCATTCTTTTTCCGCAGCGGAGGGGTGGCGGCCTTCGAAGACGTCCGCGATGGGACTTTCGGCGATTCCGGTCTCTGGTTTTTTCGGCGCTTTCGACATGGGTCAGACCACGATTCTGCCGCGCTTTTCCCGCACCAAGCGCAACCCTAGATGATAGTGGAAGGCGATGAGCCGGAGCAAGGAAATCGCCGCCGGTGATGAGCCGGAGACGGCAACTCCGCGCTGTTTGTAGCCCTCCTACAAGGAAGAACGGCTGTAAGGAGAGTCACTTATGCAGAAGCTTTTAGCAATGATCACAGCAGGCGCGCTGGTCTTCTCCACCGCCTGCGCGGAACGCACCACCACCACCACACAGACGGCCCCGACTGGGCCAGTGGTCGCGCAGTCGGCGGCCCCGGGTGAGATCCCGGCGGGCACCGAGCTGGCGATCCGCACCAATGACACCATCGACAGCACGGCGGGCGATGCTACCGGCCGCACGTATTCCGGAGAGATCACGCGCGAGGTCCAGAGTGCCGACGGACGCGTCCTTATTCCGCGCGGCAGCCCGGTGACGCTCGCGGTCGTGAATGCCACGGAAGGCGGCACTACCGGGACGGACAGCCTGGAGCTGGCGCTCCGCTCTGTCACCATCAATGGGCAGACGTTCAACGTCTCTACCGGCACGGTGGAGCAGCGTGGACGTGAGGGCCTGGGCGGCAACCAGCGCACGGCGACCATGGTCGGCGGCGGCGCGGCGCTAGGCACGCTGATCGGCGCGGTGGCAGGCGGTACGAAGGGCGCAGTCATCGGCGCGGTGGCCGGTGCGGCAGCCGGCGCGGGTGCGCAGGTGCTTACGCGCGGCAAGGAAGTGAAGGTCCCGGCAGAGAGCGTGCTGACCTTCCGGTTGAACAACTCGATCAATCTCAACCGTTAAGCCGGCCTTCCGGCGGCAGGTTGAGAAGTTCAAAAGCGAAAGTAAAAAGTGCAAAGTAATCACTTTGTACTTTGAACTTTCGCTTTTTTACTTTGTTCCCACGCCTTCGCGTATTTCCAGCTGACGTAAACCGAGTGGTATATGTGCAGGAGCAGGCCTTCGCGCCCGTCGAGGAAGCCGAGACGCAAGAAGTAGTTATAGAAGAAGGTCGCCAGCGGGCGGATGACGATGTTGAGGAAGCTGAATCCGACCTTGCCCTTTTTCTCCACCACCATCTCGGCGCCGAGGTCCGAGTAGCGGTTCATGTGCTCGATGTAGCCGGAGAGGGTGGGGTAGGCGTGGTGGATGAGGTGGCCGCTTGCCCCGGTGCAGGAGTCTGACGGGTCAGAGCCGTCGGTAAGGTAGAGGGACTCGTGAACGATGCGAGGTTCAAATTGCGCGTGACCTCGGCGCACACAACGCAATTTCACATCCGGATAGAAGCCACCATGCTTGATCCACCGTCCCAAAAAATGATTCTTTCGCCCAATGCCCAGCGCGGAGGTGTGTGGCAGGTCCCCGCCCGCGCGGAAGGTTGAATGGAGGAAATCCTTAAGTTCCTCGCTCACCTCTTCATCCGCATCCAGGCTCAGTATCCAATCGCCCGTGCACTTCTCCAGCGCTGAATTCTTCTGTTTCGCGAAGCCCTTCCATTCCTCGACGAAGACCTTCGCGCCGTACTCGCGGGCGATCTCGCAGGTACGGTCGGTGGAGCCGGAGTCAACGACGACGATCTCGTCCGCCCACTTCACACTCTCCAGCGTGCGGCGGATGTTCGCCTCCTCGTTCTTGGTGATGATGGCGACAGAAAGGGACATGCGGGTAGAAATCTACCACGGCATCTCACCTCGAGTAGGGAATCACTCGTCGCCGCTCACCTTCGGCTCGCGGCTCGCCAACTCACAAAGCGAAAGCCCCGGCCGTAGCCGGGGCTTGGTGGTTGAGGGGAGAGTTACTGTGGCGGCGGCGTGGTCTGCTGCGGCTGGAGCCGCTGGTCCGCCGGACGCTGCACCACTCCGGGAACGTTCGGCAGCACTTCTACCTTGCCGATGACGGCGTCGCCCAGGCTGATGTTGTTGCGCGAGAGCGTATTGCCGGTCACGCGGTCGAGTTCGACACGCGACTTCTCATACGCCGACATCGCTGCCACCAGGTTCGACTCCGCCAGTGCGAGGTCGCGCTGGGCCTGAAGGACCTGGAAGTTCGTCGAAGCGCCGAGCGAGTACTTCTTCTGCTCGGCTTCCAGGCTCTCGTTGGCGAGGCGGCGTCCCTGCTCGGCGGCGGAGACGCGGGCCCGGTTCTGCAGCAAGGCGAAGGCCGCGTTGCGGACTTCGATGCCTACCGTGTTCTGCTGCTGCTGATAGCGAAGCTGCGCCTGGCGGTACTCCAGCTCGGAACGGATCTGGTCAGCCTGCGCGGCGCGGTTGCGCAGCGGGATATTCAACGTGAAGCCGACACCGCGGCTTGGCGATTCCCCGAAGCGGTCGTACAGGTCGCCATAGCCGCCGCGCGTGGCGATGGTGTTGGCAGGGATGCAGGTCGGTGAAGTGCTGGTGCCGGTGGGCACGCAGGTGAGCAACCGGTTCTGGTCGCCGGCCAGCGCCGAAGCGCCGTAGAAGCCGTAGAAGTCCAGAGAAGGCAGCAGGGCATTGCGCGCCGCGCGCTTGCTGATGTCGCGGTTCGTAAGGTCGATGCGGCTCTGCTCCAGGTCCGGACGCTGCGCCAACGCCTGCTTCAGAAGCTCGTCGACCGGCGGAACCGGTTCTTCATGCGCCAGCGACATTACGTCGCTGGGGATGACCGGGATCGCGGCCAGGGTGGGGTCGCTCAGGTTGCGGCTCAGGGCGTTCTTGAGCAGCGTCTGCTGCAACTGCAGGTTGGTCTGCGAAACGATGAGTTCCTGGTTGCGCGTGGCGACTTCCGAATCCGCGCGCACGATCTCGATGGGCGCCAGAGTGCCGATCTCGACCTGCTTGCGGTTGTCGGAGAGGGTCTTCTGCGCCAAGGCGACGGAGCGCTCTTTCACCTTGAGGTCTTCATAGGCATTGACCAGGTCCCAGTAGATGTTCTGGATCTGGTTGACGGTGGCGATGACCTGGTTCTTGAAGGCAAAGTCTGAGATCTGCTTATTGTTCTTGGCAATGCGGATGAAGCGCAGCTGGTTGTTGAGTCCAAAGCCCTGCAGCAGCCGCTGGCGGACCGTGAAGCGAAAGCTGCTGGTGAGCAGTGGGCTGAGCGAGGTGCCGGGGCTGTTCGACGCCGAACGGTTGTTGTTGAACGCGATGCCGAGCGCCGTGCCGGTGGCGAATCCCTGGTTGTATTGGAAGTTCGCCGTGGTGTTGTTCTGGCTGATGGAGTTCTGCGTGGTCGCGCCGCCAGAAGTCAGAATGGGGCTGGCCAGCGGCGTGGTGTTGCGGTCGATCTGGATAGTGCCGGAGATCGAGGGGTCGAACTGCTCGATGGCCGCGCCGGCGCCAAGGGTGGACTGCACCAGGCCGCCGCCGCCGGAGCCGGCGCCGCCGGCGCCGGTGGTGGTGCCGCCTGCGCCCGAAGCGCCCGTGCCGAAGCCGCCCTGTCCGCCGCCGGGGGTGCCTTGCACGAGGCCGGTAGCGACGCCGCGGATGCTGCCGCCCGACTTGGCGCGCAGGATGTCCGTGTCCGCGATGCTCAAGTTGTAGCGCGCGATAGCGAGGTCGAGGTTGTTCTCCAGCGCGATGGCGATAGCGTCATTCAACGAGATGACCAGCACACCGTTCTTGATGAGCTGCTCGATGCGCGGCGTGTTGGTGAACGACGGGTCCTGGATCTTGTGCGGCGTATAAGGCGCGAAAGGGTTGGGGAAGTGCCGGTAGCCGTTCAGGTACTCCGGCGTCGACGTCGAGACTCCCAACACCGTCGACTGGGGCTGCGGCTTTTCCGGTGTGGTGGGCTGCTGCCCGAAGGCGTTCAGCGGAAGAGTGCAAAGAGTCACCGCCGCCACGAACGAGCGGCCGGCTTGCTTCAGATTCTGCGACAATCGCATGCGGTTGATCTCCAACTCTTGATTCCAAGACTGTTTAAGAAGGCCCGGACTGCAGGGGTCTTACCAAAGGAACTGTCTTAAGACTGCAAAACCGGCAAATGGTCACCCGATTCGGTCATTTTGCCAGCGGATTCTTGTCCTGTAACTGCTGGGGAATGTATACGAAACCGGCCGCGGATTAGTTCCAATACACGTCTCCGGGCCGGAGGGGTGTCTTAGGCGGTGATTTAGTATAAAACACCGCGTTTGGATGACGAGGTTACACGTCCAGACTCATTTGTTTTCACCCGATTAGCGCCGCATGCTCCGCAATCTCAAGCTCGTGGTGTCGTACGACGGCTCGCCCTACAGTGGCTGGCAGGTGCAGCCCGGGCGTGCGACCATCCAATGCACGCTGGCCGACGCTATCGAGCGCATCACGGGTGAGAGGACGATGCCGCAGGGGTCGGGCCGGACCGATGCCGGAGTCCATGCGCTGGCGCAGGTGGCCACCTTCACCACTTCTTCAAGTATTCCTTCAGGGAATCTGGTGAAAGCTTTGAACAGTGTGTTGCCGGCTTCAATCAGGGCACTGGCCGTGGAAGATGTGCCGGAGGGCTTCCACGCCCGCCATTCGGCCAAGGCCAAGACCTACGAGTATCGGCTGTATCGCGGAGACGTCTGTCCGCCGTTCCTGGCGAACTTCGTGACCCATCATCCCTATCCGCTGGACGAATCTGCGATGGCCGAGGCCGCCGGCCGGGTGGTCGGCGAACATGACTTCACATCGTTTGCGGCGGTGGATCCGGAAAAGGGGCTGGCGGAGGAGCACGCGAGCAACGTCCGGACAATCTTTTCGTCGGACTGGCGGCGCAACGGCGATGAGTTCATCTACCGCGTGCGCGGCAGTGGATTCCTGCACCACATGGTCCGGAACCTGGTGGGGACTTTCCTGCTGGTGGGAAAGGGGACCCTGAAGCCCAGCGACCTGGATGACATCCTGGCGGCCCGGAAGCGGTCCGCCGCCGGGGCTACGGCTCCGGCGGAGGGCTTGTATTTGGTCAGCGTCGAGTACTGACAGCGGTGTATCCTGCGACCAGATGCGCGACCTTTTGACTTCGACGGAACGAACGGTACGGGTGATGAACCCCGCCACGGGAGAATCACTTGCGGAGCTTCCCTGCGCTGGGGCAGAGCAGGTCGCCGCTGCCGTGAACGAAGCGCGAGCGGCGCAGAAGCGCTGGGCGGACGTCGCGGTGCCAGAGCGGCTGGAGGTCCTCCGCAACTTCCAGCGCCTACTGCATGAACAGAAGGATGAAGTCGCAGCGCTGATCAGCGACGAAGCCGGCAAGCCGCGCGTGGAAGCGCTGCTGGCAGAAGTAGTAGTCACGCTGGATGCGGTGAACTTCTACGTCCGCGAAGTCCCGCGGCTGCTGCGGTCGCAGCGGGTACCGCATGCGAATCCCGTAATGAAGACCAAGCGGGGCTGGTTGGTGCGCGAGCCTTACGGCGTGGTCGGCATCATCAGCCCGTGGAACTATCCGTTCTCGATCCCTGCCTCTGAGGTCATGGGCGCACTCGCCGCCGGGAATGCAGTCGTGCTCAAGCCTTCCGAGCTCACGCCGCTCAGTGCGCTGAAGCTGAAGGAACTGCTGGAGGCAGCCCGGCTACCAAAAGGATTGCTACAGGTGGTGATCGGTGACGGCCTCACGGGCGCAACGCTGGTGGCGGCGCCGATCGACAAGCTCATCTTCACCGGCAGCGTCGCAACGGGAAAGAAGATTGCCGCTGCCGCGGCGGAGAAGATGCTGCCGGTGGTGCTGGAACTGGGCGGAAAAGACCCGATGATCGTGTTGCAGGATGCCGACGTGGAGGTGGCATCGAGCGCCGCGGTCTGGGGCGCGTTCATGAATGCCGGGCAGACGTGCCTCTCGGTCGAGCGCTGCTACGTGCATAAGGACATCTTCGCGGCCTTTGTCGATCGCTGCGTGCACAAGACAGAACGTCTCAGGGTGGGCAAGGGCAGTGAAGAGACGACGGACGTCGGTCCCGTCATCTCCCAGCAGCAGCTCCGCACGGTGGAAGCCCACGTGGCTGACGCCAAGGCCCAGGGTGCGCGGGTGCTGATCGGCGGGCATCGCCTGCCGGACATCGGCCCGAACTTTTACGCGCCGACGGTGCTGGTGGACGTCCACCATGGCATGCGCGTGATGCGCGAAGAGACCTTTGGGCCGCTGCTCCCAATCATGCCCTTTGCATCCGACGATGCCGCGGTGACGCTCGCCAACGATTCCCAATTCGGTCTTTCGGCCAGCGTGTGGACTCGCGACCGGAAACGCGGCGAAGCGCTCGCTGGCCGGATCGAGGCCGGCACCGTGATGGTGAATGACGTGATCACCTGCTTCGGCATCGGGGAAGCGCCGCACGGCGGCGTTAAAGCCAGCGGCATAGGACGCACCCACGGGCGGATCGGCCTCGAAGAGCTGGTGCGCACCAAGTACATCGACTCAGACCTGCTGCCCGGCATGCCAAAGGTCTGGTGGTATGGCTATGGCGCGGAGTTCCGCGCGCAGATGCGCGGATTCACTGACGCGCTGTTCGCGCGTCCACTGGGCACACGCGCGCGCGGCCTGATGCACGCGTTGAAGGCGTTCGTGCGCTCCGGCCGGGTCTGACCTACGCCGCGCTCTCCTCTTCGGCCGCCGCAAATCTCTCCAGGCCTTTGTTCGCGGGACCATTCACCACGCAACCGCTGGCGTCAAAGCGCGAGCCGTGGGCGGGACAATCCCAGGTCTTCTCTAGCGAGTTCCACTGCACGATCGCGCCCAGATGCGGGCAAACCGCACTGCATTCATGCAGTGTTCCGTCCGGGGCCTTGTAGACGGCGACCTTGGTGAGACCGCGGCGCACCAGCGCGCCTTCGCCGGGGGCAATGGCGCTGATCTCGGGCGCATCGCCTGGAGTGAAGTATTCCTTGTACTGCGCAAAGGTGTTGAGATTCTCTTTCACGAAATCATCCGCCGCGCGCAGCCGGATGCGGTCAGGGTCATAGAGCTTGGCCCACGGGTTCTCGCGGCCGAGGATGAGGTCGCTGATAAGCATGCCGGCGATGGTGCCGTGCGTCATGCCCATGCCGGAGTCACCGGTGGCAACATAAACGTTGTCGTCATCGAGCGGATTGCGGCCGATGAACGCCAGGTAGTCTTGCGTCTCGATCACCTGTCCGGACCAGCGATAGTCCACCGACTCGATCTGCGGCCAGCGTTCGCGGGCCCAGGCTTCCAGGCGGGCGAAGCGGGCGTCCCCGTCGTCGGCCTGGCCCGTCTTGTGGTCTTCACCGCCGACGATCAGGAAGTCTGACTCGTCGCCCGAATGCACGCGGACATAGTGATAGGGGTTCTCGTCGTCCCAGAAGAGCGCGGGCGCGACCGAACCGCGCGGGACCGTGGCCGCGATCACGTAACTGCGATACGGCATCTGCTTGGTGTGGATCTCCACCCGGTCGTTGACGGGGACATTCGTGGCGATGACGATAGCCTTCGCCGTAATGGTGTGGCCTTCAGAAGTGGTGACCGTGGCTGGTGTGCCCCCACGAAATTCCTCGGCATGCGTGCGATGGTAGACGCGGCCGCCGCCCCCCTCGATCGCGTCGCTCAATCCGCGCAGGTACTTCATGATATGGAACTGTCCCTGACGCGGGAAGCGCAGAGCCGGGCCGGTGTCAAAGGCGGCGATGGGCGCACGCTCGACTTTCTGGACCTCGGTGAGACCCGCACGGTGCGCTGCCTGCAGCTCTTTGTCGAGCTCCGCGGGATCGCTGCCCGGCGCGAAGAATAGAAAGCCGTCCACGCGTTGGAAGTCGCAATCGATGTCCTCTAGGCGCACGATCTCTTCGATCTGGTCGATAGCGCGAGTGTGACTTTCAGCCGCCAGTCGCGCGCCTTCCTCGCCGTGGACCTTCTCCAGCATGTGGAACCGGTCATCGATAGCGTTGGTGAGGTGCGCGGTGGTGCGGCAGGTCTCTCCGCCTGCGATCGGGCCGTCGTCGAGCACCACGACCTTCTGCCCCGCCTTGGTGAGGTGGTAGGCCACCGATAGGCCGGAGATACCGCCGCCGACGATGCAGACGTCGCAATCAATATCTGAGTCCAGCTTTGGGACCGTCCCGCTGGCGGCCGTGTCCATCCAAACAGAAGTGGTTCTTCCCGAGTCAGAATGCATACCTCACCCCTGAAGGTGGGATGCCCGCTAGCGACGGTAAGTGGCCAACAAGGGCATGCTATGCTCGACCGCAATGGCGAAGACGGTCTTCATTCCCCGCCGTTTCTGCGGGCCGCCGGATTCCGGCAATGGCGGCTACACCTGCGGCCTGGTGGCCGAGGCGCTTGGCGGGGCGAGCGAAGTCACGCTGCGCATGCCCGTGCCCATCGAGCAGGTGATGCATGTGCAGTTCATTGACGCGCGCCATGCCCACCTGAAGCGCGGAGACGATCTTGTAGCGGAAGGCGCGCGCTTCGAGTTCGAACTCGGCGATGTGCCCAAGGTCGGCTTCGATCAGGCGAGCGCAGTCGCGAAACAGAGCCCGGCGTTCACCAACCATCCTTTCCCGACGTGCTTCGTCTGTGGTCCGGAACGGGCGGTGGGGGACGGCTTGCGCATCTTTCCGGGCAAGGTCGATGCTGAGGCTGACGGTTTCGAGCATCTCTACGCCGCTCCTTGGATTCCGGACGCCAACCTGGCCGACACCTCCGGGCGCGTGCGCGACGAGATCCTGTGGGCGGCGCTCGATTGTCCGACGGGATTCGCCGGCGGCTTCCCGTATGAAGGCAAGCTCGTGACCGGACGGCTGGGCGCGAAGCTGCTCTCACCCGCCCGCGCGGGTGAGAAGTGCACGCTGGTGAGCTGGCGCACGGGAGTGGACGGACGCAAGCACCATGCGGCCGCCGTCCTGCTGGGTGAGAACGGGGATGTCCACGCGCAGGCGCGCGCTACCTGGATAAAACTTCAGTAGCTGATTCTGATACGATTTCCTCATTACCCATGGCCCTGAAGCACTCGCACCTCATCTACGACTGGAACAACGTGCCGGGAGCGGCGTTCAAGCCGGCGGGCCGGGTGTTGCTGAACGACGAGAGCCTGCGCGATGGCCTGCAGTCGCCCTCCGTCAAAGACCCTTCCATCGAGCAGAAGATCGAGATCCTCCACCTGATGGAGGCCCTGGGCATCAACTCGCTGAACCTGGGGCTGCCGGGCGCGGGCCCACGAGCGGTGGCGGACGTTGAGCGCCTGGCGCGCGAGATCGTCGAATCCAAGCTAAAGATCAAGGCCAACTGCGCCGCACGGACACACGAGAATGACATTCGTCCGGTGGCGGAGATACAGCAGCGCACCGGCTTCCGCATCGAGTGCGCGACCTTCATCGGGTCCAGCCCTATCCGGCGCTATACCGAAGATTGGACCGACGACTTCCTGCTCCAGACGACGGAAAAGGCCGTCAAGTTTGCGCGGTCGCTCGACCTCGACGTGATGTTCGTGACCGAGGACACCTCCCGCTGCGACCCGGAGACCATTAAGCGCCTGTACACGACGGCGATCAACTATGGCGCCCGCAGTATCGTCATCTGCGACACTTGCGGTCATGTGACGCCCAGCGGCGTCACCGCGCTCATCAAGTTCGTGATGGACGAGATCGTGAAACCTTCCGGCGAGCAGATCCGGGTGGATTGGCACGGACACTGCGACCGCGGCTTGGCCGTGCCCAACTCGCTGGCGGCGCTGGCAGCCGGCGCCGACTGCGTCCATGCCGCGGCCATCGGCATCGGGGAGCGGGTCGGCAACACCCAGATGGACCAGATGCTGGTGAACCTCAAGCTGATGGGGGTGGAGCCCTGGGCAAGCCAAGACCTGACGAAGCTGAAGGATTATTGCCTCGCCGTCTCCAAGGCAACCGGGGTGCCGATCCCTGCGAACTATCCGGTGTTCGGTGAGGACGCCTTCCGCACTGCCACCGGCGTGCATGCCGCGGCGGTCATCAAGGCGTTCAAGAAGGATGATGTGGAACTGGCGAACACGGTCTATTCCGGCGTTCCCGCCCATTACTTCGGCCTGGAGCAGGTCATCGACATCGGCCCGATGTCCGGCAAGTCGAACGTGATCTTCTGGCTGCAGCGGCGCGGCATCACGCCCACTGACGATGTGGTCGAAAAGATCTTCCAGAAGGCGAAGTCATCCGCCGCTACCCTCACCGAGGCCGAGATCCTGGAATGTTGCGGAGCATCCGCTGCCAAGTAGGCTTGCTGCTATCATGATGGCTCGATGAACCGCCGCACGGTCGCCCTACTGCTGCTGCTCATGCCGGTCACGCTCAACACTCGAGCCTTTGCCCAGACGGAGAATGCGCAGGTCTCGCGCATCGCGCAGATGCGCCCCGTGCATGAGGCGTCCGGCTGGTTCCGCTCCCATGAGAACGAGTTTCGCCGCATCCAGATGGAGATGCTGCGCATCCCCGCGCCGCCGTTCGGCGAAGGGAAGCGTGCGGAATGGCTGCGCGATCGTTTTACCCAGCTAGGCCTGCAGGAAGTGGAGATCGACAAGGTCGGCAATGTTACCGGGCTGCGGCGCGGGCAGGACCCAAAGGCCAAACTGCTCGCCATCACCGCGCACATTGACACCGTCTTCCCGCCCGACACGCCCGTGAATCCCCGCCTTGAGGGTTCACGAATCCTCGGGCCCGGCGCCAGCGACAACGCCGCTGGCGTGATGGGCCTGTATGCCGTCGCCGCAGCTCTGCAAAAGTTCCCGGTGAACCACACCGCGGGGATCCTGTTCGTCGGCAACGTGGGCGAAGAGGGCGAAGGCGACCTGCGCGGGATCCGGCATCTTTTCACCGATTCGAAGTGGGCTTCCCGCATCGGACCCACGCTGGTGGTCGATGGCTCCGGCACCGACACGGTCGTGACCCAGGCGCTCGGCAGCCGGCGCTTTGAAGTCACGGTGCGCGGACCGGGCGGGCATTCCTGGTCGGACTACGGCCTTCCGAACCCCATCGTCATCCTGTCACGCGCGGTGGCGCAGTTCAGTTCCACGCCGGTCCCGGCGGATCCGCGGACGTCGATCAATGTCGGAGTGATACAGGGCGGGACTTCCGTGAACTCCATTCCGGACGCGGCGGCGATGCGTGTGGACATCCGCTCAGCCTCGATGCAGGAGATCGACCGCCTGGAAAAGGCGTTGCGCGATGCTGTTGCGGATGCCGTGAGGGTCCATCAGGCAGTGCGTTCGCGCCGGCCCGTCATCAGCTACGAAGTGAAGGAGATCGGAGAGCGGCCGGCGGCGGAGCTGAAATCCGACGCGCGCATCCTGGCCGTGATCCGGTCGGTGGACACGCTGCTGAGCCTGCCATCGGAGCCGCGTCGCGCGTCAACAGATGCCAACATTCCCATCTCCATGGGCAGGGAAGCGATCAGCATCGGCGCGGGCGGGAGCGGCGGCGGAGCCCATAGCTTGAATGAGTGGTTCGACACCAGCGGCCGCGACCTGGGCCTGAAGCGGATCTACCTCACAACCTTGACGCTGACGGGAGTCACCGAATGAAGCCGATCGCAATGTTCTTGCTGTTCTGTGCTGGACTGGCAGGCGAAGCTCAGATCATCAAGCGGAAGGGGCCGGACATGATCTTCGTCAACGGCAATGTGTACACCGGCCAGCCGGGACGCAATGCGCGGGCAGAGGCATTTGCCGTTACCGCCGGCAAGTTCGTGGCCGTGGGGACGAACGCGGAGATCAAGAAGCTGGCAGGCAGCAACACGCAGGCCTTCGACCTGGGCAACAACTTCGTGATGCCCGGATTCAACGACGCCCACCTGCACCTGGCGAATGGCGGCTTCGAGAAGCTCAACGTGAATCTGGTCGGCACGCGATCGCTTGAGGAGATGCTGCGCCGCATCGGCGACCGCGTTAAGACGGCCGCTCCCGGCGAGTGGATCACCGGTCGCGGATGGGACCACACCAAGTGGACGAAGGTGGTGCTGCCGTCGCGAGCGGACCTCGACAAGGTCACTGGCGACCATCCGGCCGTGTTCACCCGCGTGGACGGGCACATCCTGGTGGCAAACACCGCCGCCCTGCGGGCCGCTAGTATTACGAAGGAGACGCAGCCGCCCACCGGCGGCTCCATCGATCGCGATGAGAGCGGCGAAGCCACGGGGATCATCCGTGAGACGGCGATGGGGCTGGTCGGCAGTAAGGTGCCGCGTCCGACGAAGGAACAGCGCCGCCGCGCCATCGAACTCGCGCTCGAGGAGGCCGCGCAGTGGGGCCTCACCTCTGCGCAGGACAACTCGAGTTGGGAAGACTTTCTCATCTACGAAGAGCTGCAACGCCAGAACAAGCTCACACTCCGCATCACCGAGTGGCTGCCGTTCGACGAACCCGTCGAGAGCTTGAAGCAGAAGCGGGCGCATCATTCCAAGCTCGGGTCCTGGCTAAAGACCGGACAGCTCAAGGGCTTCATGGATGGCTCGTTGGGCTCCAGCACCGCCGCGTTGCTCGCGCCCTACTCAGACGACCCGAAGAATTCCGGCCTCCCTCGTTACACGCAGGAGCAATTGGACCAGATGGTCGCGGAGCGCATCGCCGCCGGATTCCAGATCGGATTCCATGCCATCGGAGACCTGGGCGCGGAGATGGCGCTGAATGCATTTGAAGCCGGGGCGAAGAAGGCAGGGAAGGACGTCCGCGAACTGCGAATGCGCATCGAGCATGACCAAGTCATTGCGCCCAAGCACTTCACGCGATTCCGCGACCTGGGCGTGATCGCCTCCGTGCAGCCGAACCATCTGCTTACGGACATGAACTGGGCGGAGGCGCGCATCGGCAAGGAGCGCGCCAAGATCTCCTATCCGTGGGCACAGTTCGCGCAGAACAGTGTCCGCCAGGCCTTCGGCACCGACTACCCGGTGGAGCCGATCACCCCGTTCCGTGGCCTGTATGCGGCGGTCACGCGCCGGAACGAAGCCGGCACGAAGACCTACTACCCGGAACAGGCGTTGAACATAGACCAGGCCATCGCTGCGTACACGCGCGGCGCGGCATACGCCGAGTTCTCAGAGACGGAGAAGGGAAGCATTGCCAACGGGATGTTCGCTGACTTCGTCGTTCTCGACCGCGACCTGACCATCGTCCGGCCGGAGGAGATCCTGATGACGCGGGTGCTGCGCACAGTGGTGGGCGGGCGCACGGTATACGACGCCACGAAGCGCGAGTAAGCCCCCACGTGTCGCGCACGCTGAAAGCCCACCTGCTGCTGGTCTTCATCACGTTCATTTGGGGCGCGACGTTCGTCGTCATCAAGAATGCGCTGGCGGACATCTCTCCGCTGTTCTTTAACGCCGTGCGCATGACGCTGGCATCAGTCTTCCTGCTGCTGATGTTCTGGAAGCCGGTGCGCGCGATCACCTGGCCCGTCTTTCGCGCAGGGCTCATAGTCGGCCTCTTCCTCTACGCAGGGTATGAATTCCAGACGACAGGTCTGCGGCTTACGACTCCTTCGAAGTCCGCGTTCCTGACGGGCGTCTCAGTGGTGCTGGTTCCGGTGTTTCTCGGAATCTTTTGGAAGCGGCAGATCAACCGCTGGACCATGCTGGGAGTGGCGGCAGCCTTCGTCGGACTCACGTTGATGACGGTGCCGGCCGGCGAGAATGCGTGGGCGGAATGGCAGTCGGTGAACGCAGGGGACTTACTGACGCTTGGATGTGCGGTGGCATTTGCTTTTCACATCATCTACATCGGGCGTGCGACGCAAGAGCACCCGTTCGCAGCCATCGCGTTCCTGCAGACGGCCATCGCAGCGGTACTCATGTTCGCGACCGTGCCGCTGCTCGAGACAGTGACCGTAAGGTGGAGTCCGACGGTGCTGTGGGCGATCGGCATTACCGGAGTATTGGGCACGGCGGTGGCGTTCAGCGTCCAAGCCTGGGCCCAGCAGTTCACTCCTGCCACTCATACTGCCCTGATCTTTACGCTGGAGCCGGTCTTCGCGTGGCTGACATCCTATGTGGTGCTGCACGAGCGCCTGGGAGGGCGCGCAGCATTAGGCGCCGGGCTCATCCTGGCCGGAGTCTTGGTATCTGAACTCAAAAGCGCTGCAGCGGGGACAAAGGGCGAGTCCGCAGGGAGCAGCGGGTAACGAAGCCGGCGAAACTGCGTCTAAATCCATAAGCCTCCGGAGCACGGCCGAGGCCCATTTCACTAGGTATAATCTGGGTTAGCACGTGGAGGGAACTTACGTCATGGATTCCCGTTTTGCTGATATCGCGAGCAAGTTCAAGGCTCGCAGTGTTCTTTCGACCGTCCTGGTCCTACTCACCCTGTCATTCGGCATCCTGATCGGGACCGTCGTCTCGCGTGGTGCCAAGGGCAGCAGCGACGATGCCGCCGGTTCGGCGACCCCGCTGCAGATGTCAGCCCCGCAACAGCTCTCGAATGCCTTCAGCAAGGTGGCCAAGCAGATCGAGCCGGCGGTGGTGAACATCAACACAGAATCCACGCTGCGGCCGTCGCGCCGCGGGCGCCGCCTGCCGGACAGCGAAGGCGACGACCCGATGCAGGACTTCTTCGATCGCTTCTTCGGCGGGCAGGCCCCGCGCGGGCTGAATCCGGAAGGCATGCGTACTCGTTCACTGGGTTCTGGTGTCATCCTTGACCCGAAGGGCTACATCGTCACAAACGCGCACGTGGTGGAGCGCGCCGACCGTATCCAGGTCCGCCTGATGGATGACCCGCCGGGCTCACGTCCGCATGAAGCGAAGGTCATCGGCACCGACCGCGAGACCGACCTGGCCGTCATCAAGATCGACTTGAAACGCCCGCTGCCCACGGCGAAGCTGGGCGACTCGGACGCCATCAACGTCGGCGACTGGGTCCTGGCCATCGGCAGCCCGTTCGGTCTGGAGCAGACCGTGACCGCCGGCATCATCTCGTCGAAGGGACGCACGATCGACAACTCGCGCCAATTCCAGCAGTTCTTGCAGACCGACGCCGCCATCAACCCCGGCAACTCTGGCGGTCCGCTGGTGAACCTGGCGGGCGAAGTCATCGGCATCAACACCGCCATCTTCACGCAGACGAACGGCTCACAAGGTGTCGGTTTTGCGATGCCGTCGAAGACAGTGATGAATGTCTACAACCAACTGATCGGGCCGGACCACCGCGTCACCCGCGGTTCCATCGGCGTGCAGTTCGGCGCGAATCCGAACCCGGCGGTCGGCCGCGTCTATGGTGTGCCTGAGGGTGTTGTGATCTCGAGCGTTCGTCCGGGAACTCCGGCGGAAGAGGCTGGACTCAAGACCGGAGACACCATTATTTCCATCGACGGCAAGCCGATCAAGACCGGTGACGAACTGGTCGGGGAGATCTCCTCACGCAAGCCCGGCACCAAGATCAAAGTGGGCATCGTACGCGAGCAGAAGAAGCAGGAGCTGACGGTAACCGTCGGCGACCGCGCGAAGCTGCTGGCCGAAGAAGGCGAGGAGGATGAGCTGGCAGGAAGCGCCGAGCCGGTCGAGAGCAAACTCGGTGTCACCGTGCGTAGCGTGCCGCGCGATATGGCCGCGCAACTAGGTCTGGCAGCAGGCCGGGGCGTCGTTGTGTCCGATGTGAAGCAGCGTTCATTCGCGGAAGACGTGGGCTTGCAGCGCGGCGACATCATCCTTGAGATCAACCGGCAGCCGGTGAACTCGGAGGAGGACTTCCGGCGCATTCAGTCCAAGCTGAAGAGCGGTGAGGACGTGGTGTTCCTCGTCCGGCAGCGCGGAAGGGACACCGGGACCATCTTCCTGGGCGACACCCTTCCGTAACCAGGCAGTAACTAAAACCGTTTGGTGCTGGGGCAGGGCTGCGATATGATGCCCCAGCACAACCCGCAACACATTCACGTTCTCTAATCTTTACCGGCTTCGTTCGGTGCTTTGAGGTGTAGGTTTGAATCTGTTGAAAACAATGGGCTTAGCTGCATGCTTAGGACTGGTTCTCAGTCCTCCAGCGGAGGCGGGAACCCCCTCAAAGTCCAGGACCACCGTGAGCAGCGCCAAGAAGGCTTCGGCTCGGACTTCGACCTCCAAGAAGAAGAAGTCCCAGAAGCGCAGCGCCCGGCGTCCGCGGGGCCAGCAGGCCATCGAATCAGCCCGAGCCATCCAGATCCAGGAAGCGTTGATCGCAGCGGGTTACCTGAAAGGCTCGCCAAGCGGCAAGATGGATGCCGCGACGAAGGCTGCGCTGGTGAAGCTCCAGTCGGAAAACGGCTGGCAGACCAGGGTCGTTCCTGACGCACGCGCACTGATCAAGCTCGGCCTCGGACCGGATCACAGCAATCTGTTGAATCCGGACACCGCGATGCTGCCGGGCAGCACGGCCAGCGCATCTGTTGCGCCAGCCGGCCAGCAGTAGATTAAGAAGCGAAAAAGTGCGCAGCCTCGGCTGCGCTTTTCGTTTTTTTGGTGAGCTAGTTGTCGAGCACCTGGCGGATCTTGCGGGCCAGTGCCTCGGTCGTGAACGGCTTCTGCAGGAATGCAGTTCCTTCCTTGAGCACGCCGTGGTGGATGATCGCGTCGTCGGTGTAACCAGAAATGTAGAGGACGCGCATATCCGGCCGGATGCCCGCTAGCCGCTGCGCCAGCTCCGGGCCACCCATTTGTTCCAGGACAACGTCGGTCAGCAGCAACTGGATGGGGCCTTGATGCCGCTCGCAATGCAGTAGCGCCTCGCCGCCGTGGCGCGCTTCCAGGACAGTGTAGCCGTGCTTATGCAGCACTTGGCGGACGAGCGCGCGCACGCCGTCCTCGTCCTCCACCAGCAGCACCGTCTCATTGCCGGTGAAGGTCGGTTTGCGCGAAGTCCGAGTGGGAACCGCTTCCGCCGGTGAATCCACGCGCGGCAGATAGACCTTGAACGAAGTGCCTTGGCCCGGTTCGCTGTAGACCCAGATGTACCCCTCGCTCTGCTTCACGATGCCGTAGACGGTCGAAAGGCCGAGCCCGGTACCTTTGCCCAGTTCTTTGGTCGTGAAGAAAGGCTCGAAGATGCGCTGCCGGATCTCCGGCGTCATGCCGGTGCCGTTGTCCGAGACGGCCAGCATGACGTAGCTGCCGGCCTTCGCCCCAACGTGCTCGCGGGCATACGCGTCGTCGAGTTCCACGTTGGCGGTCTCGATGGTCAACTTGCCGCCGCGCGGCATAGCATCGCGGGCATTGACTGCCAGGTTCATTACCACCTGCTCGATCTGGCCGGGATCCGCCTTCACGCGTCCCAGGCCGGCTTCGAGCACCGTATAGAGGCCGATGTCCTCGCCGAGCAAGCGGGTGAGGAGCTTGTCCATGTTGCTCACGACGGCGTTGAGGTCGATCACCTTGGGCGCGAGCACCTGCTGGCGGCTGAAGGCGAGCAGCTGGCGCGTGAGCGTGGCGGCGCGGTCGGCGGCTTTTTTGATCTCGTCGACCTCGGCCCGGAGAGGGTCGGCTTCCTTCAACTCGTCGAGCATCAGCTCGCTATAGCCCTTGATGACGGTCAGCAGGTTGTTGAAGTCGTGAGCCACGCCGCCGGCGAGGCGTCCGATCGCTTCCATCTTCTGCGATTGCCGCAACTGGTCTTCCAAGGCGCGGCGCTCGGTTACGTCCTCGGCGATCATCTCGAAGAACAGCAGTTCGCCCTTGGCGTTCATGATGGCGCGGCCGCTCAACCGCACGGTGATGTAACGGCCGTCCTTGCGCTTCCACTTGACCTCAATGCCTTCCACGCGGCCACTGTGCGCATACTTATGGATGAGGGAAGTGCGCTCCTCGGAGGCGGCATACACGTCACGGGAGATCTTCAGGGCCAGCACTTCCTCGGCGGAACTGTATCCCAGCATGTTCACCAGCGCCGGGTTGACTTCGACGAAATGGTCATCGGGGCTGGAGCGGTAGATGCCATAGACGGCGCTCTGCACCATCATGCGGAAGCGCAGGTCGCTCTCGCGCCGGGCTTCTTCATTCCGCTTGTGCACGATGGCGTTCGCAATGTGCTGCGAGACGAAGTTGAGGATCTCGACCTGCTGTTCGTTGTAGCGAGTGGTCTCCGTGTAACTCTGGACCGCAAGCACACCCACCACCTGGTTGCCGGATTTCAAGGGGACGCCCAGCCAGTCGACGCAATCGGTGCCGACGAGTTCCACTTCGCCGGCCTCCCACAGGCGGCGCGCGATCTCCGGGGTAGCCAGCAGGTGCGATCCAGTGCGCAGCACGTACTCCGTAAGCCCCTTGCCCAGGGGGAAGGAGCCCAGAGGCGGCGAGTCGGCCTCGTCCACGTAATACGGATAGGACAGGGTGTGTGTTGACTCGTCGTACAGCGCCACATAGAGGTTCCGGGCGTCGATGAGTTCGCCCAGGATGTTGTGGATCGAGCGCAGGAATTCGTCCAGATCTTCTGCCGCATTCGCCCGCTCAGAGATCCGGAACAGAGCAGACTGCAAAGCCTCAACGCGCTTACGCTCCGTGATGTCGAAGGCCGTGCCGATGATGGCGTTCTGGCCTTCGAACTGGATCAGGCCGGCGCTGAAGTCCACCCACCGATGGCTGCCGTCCTTGCGCCGGATGCGGTACTCGTAGCGCTCGGGGACGGCATCGCCGCTCACCCTGCGGCGGCCACGCTCCAGCACCAGCGCGCGGTCGTCCGGGTGGACGATGTCGAATGGGTTCATCCGGAAGAGTTCGTGCGCCGGATAGCCGCTGATCTCCTCGCTGGCACGGTTCACATACAGGAAGCGTTTGCCATCATGGATGTAGATCGCAGAAGAGGCAGTATCAGCGACGGCACGGAACTTGCTCTCACTTTCGATGAGCTTCTTCTCCGCCATCTTGCGCTCGGTGATGTCGACGAGCGTGCCTTCGATCAGGTCCGCCCCGCCAGTGGTGCTTTCGACCAGAATGACGTTTTCGAGTACCCACAGCTCGGACCCGTCGCGCTTGCGGCATCGCGTCTCCATGTTGGAGAGCATGTGGTCCTTGCGCAGCCTGCCGATGTACTGCTCGCGCTCCTGCTTGGAGAAGTAAAAGGTGTTCGCGTCCGCCCGGAGGATCTCATCGCGAGACTCGTAGCCGAAGATCTTGGCGAAGGACTCGTTGCAGTCCACGACCCGTCCGTCGGCGGTGCTCACATACACGCCCGCCAGATTGCGCTGGAAGAGCTGGCGGAACCGCTCTTCGGAAGCCCGGAGCTCATCTTCCGCGCGCTTACGGTCCGTAATGTCGAAGACCATGAGCAGCGCGGCGGGCGACCCCTCAAAGGTGATGTTACTGGCCGTAAAGTCCATCCACATGGCCCGGCCGCTCTTGTGCAGGATCTTGAACTCGTAGCGGCCCTCGACCGGCTCGCCGCGAAGCCGGGCCTGCGACCGTTCCTGGATGATCCCTCGGAATTCCGGAGCGGCCAGCTCCCAGAAGGCCGGCAGCTTCAGCAATTCGTCGCGGGTGTAGCCGGTGATCTGCTCGGCCATCGGGTTGACGTAGCGGAACTGCGTACCCTGGTAGATGAGGATCGCGCAGGGAGCGCTCTCAGCCACGGCGCGGAATTTCGCTTCGCTCTCGCGCAACGCCTGTTCCGCATGGATGCGGTCGGAGATATCGCGTGCAATGCCTTGCACCCCGATCGGCTTGCCATCGCGATGGACCAGCCGGGTGCTGATCTCCAGATGGAGGACGCGGCTGTCGCGAGTCTTCACCTTAAGGCGGTAGGGATTCGGCAAGGGTTGACCGGCGAGCTTGGCCATGGTCGCCTGCTTGGCGCGCTCCTGGTCCTCCGGCACCACCACATCCTTGATGTTCATGGCCTGGGCTTCCGCGCGGGAGTATCCCAAGATCCGGGTCACTGCCTTGTTGGTGGAGGTGAAGTTGCCCTGCAGATCGTGCGTGTAGATGATGTCGCTGGCGTTCTCGATGATCTCGCGGTTCGTAGCGTCGCTTTCAAGGAGCGCCTGCACCAGGCGCGCGCGGTTGCTGATCTCATGCAGGACGCAGAGAAACGCCGGTTCGCCGGAGAAAGTCCCTGGGGAAGGCCTGGTCTCGACCGTAATCCGACTGCCCATGCTGTCCCGCTGCTGGAGTTCGACGCGCCCACTGGAACCTGAGAGCTTCGCATTGAACCCCTGTTCGCTCCCCGTGAAGGCAATCCCAGAGAGGGTCATGCTTTCCAGCTGCGCCTGGGTGTGGCCGTAGAGAGCGGCAGCGGCCGGATTCGAAGCCAGGATGCGCAGAGTGTCGCGGTGCAGGATGAGGGAAGGGTCGCCGATCGCGTCCACGACGGCTCGCGTGAAGACAGGCTCGCGCGCGGCGCCATTCTGGGTGCCATCTGGCGTGGCTTGGCTGCTCCGCGCAGCCGTGCGGGGCTGTTTTTTCTCAGGTGCCTTCTTGGGCTTCACGCCCATGCGCAACCTCAATCTCCGGGAGTGCTGGTTCGGGAGGCAAGGACTCTTATAGCCTAATCGGGACGGCTTTGGGAATCCTGTTTACGCACTTAGGTAACGCCTAGGAGCCCCTTAGGCGCCCTGGGGCCGGGGAAAGTAAGGCAGGGGGCGGCCGGAGATGATGGCCCGGGGGTTGTCGTGTACCAGGGCGGTCGCCACCTTGGCACCCTGCAACTCGGCAAGGGCGGCTTTGGCTTTCGACAGCACCGGCGGGCGGTGCTTAGGGTCGTGGGCGTCTGTGGCCACCACGTGGACGGCATCTCGTTCAAGTAGCCACAGAGCCAGCTTTTTGGGAGCACTGCCCCAATGGCCGGTGAACGAATTGGCGGTCACTTGGATCACACAGCCCTGCTCGGCCATCTTCAGGATCATCTCCGGGCGGCGCTGCATGACCATATTGCGTTCCGGGTGCGTGATGACTGGCGTGATGCCGATGCTGATGAAACGCTGCAGGGCGTCCTGCAGCGGCGGGCTGATGGAGAAATCGCTGAATTCGACGAGCAGGTAATCGCCGCCGCTGATGACGAACTTCTCCGGCGCGGCGAGGGCCTCCTGGATGTTGTCGAAGGAGAAGTGGAAGTCACAGCCCAGGCTGAGCTGGATCTGCCCCCCGACTCGCTCCCGCAACTGCTGCAGGCGTTCTTCGTGAGCGCCACGGTCGTAAGCGTAATCGTCGTTAGCGTGAGGAGTGCAGACTATGTGCTGGATGCCGTCATCGGCGGCGATGCGGCACATCTCTTCCGAGATCTCCCAGCTCTTGGCGCCGTCATCAACGCCGGGCAAAAGGTGGCAGTGGATGTCAACCATGGGGTGAAAGCCATTGTAAGTGAGGCCGCCGGGCCTTACCGCGGCTAAATCTGCGACTTACGTGCAAAACCTCATTGCGGCTCACCCGTACCTTGAGTATAGTTTCGTAAGCCTTTCTGCGCAGAGAATTTGTCGCGGGGCTACTTAAGTCTGGGGGAAGTCATGTGGAAGTCGCCGAAGCCGGAAGATAGACCGGTCACACCCGCCGCAACGCCGGCGGCAACGCCTGAGATGAAGAAGGAGTTTCGCCCGATGGAAGCACCGCGTCCCGCTGACAACTTCCGCTCTGATGTCGCTCATATCGGCAAGTCAGTACTGGTGAAGGGCGAGCTCTCCGGCTCGGAGGACCTTTACCTCGACGGCGAGGTGGAAGGCAGCATCGACCTGCAGGAACACAACCTGACCATCGGACCGCACGGACGCGTGCGCGCGAACGTTAAAGCGCGGGACGTCATCGTGCACGGCAAGGTCGATGGCAACATCCACGGCACTGAGCGCGTGGAGTTGAAGCGGTCCGCCGTGCTGGTCGGTGACATCTCGACCCAGCGGATCGTGATCGAGGACGGCGCGTTCTTCAAGGGCGCCATCGACATCAAGAAGGAAGCCAAGCCCGCTGCCAAGACGGAGGCACCGAAGGCGTACGCGGCCGCCGCCTCCTATAGCGACCAAGGCTCCCTCACGCCGCAGAGCTAGGCCGCGTTCATAACGAACCGGGTTCCTGCGGTTGGCCGCGGGAACCTGTCTGCTTACAATGGGCTCAATGGGTTTCTTCAAGCTCTTCCGCAGCGAGAGCCATACGCCGGACCTTGCCGCTGACACGCGCAGCGGCGAGCGTCCTACGCGCCATTCCAGCGGCTTGGCCGAATTCACGAAGCTGCTCACCGGAAAAGAATCGCTGAACATCCTCGACTTGGGCCCGACCTCGCCGCAGAACATCTCCGTCCTGACTGGACTAGGACACCGCGTCTTCAATGAGGACGTACTGCTCGCATCCCTGGATCCCGCCTACATCGCCCAGGAGGAAGACGGCACCAAGCGCATCAAAGTGGCGGAGTTCCTGGCGGAGAACCTCAACCACGAGCCGCAGAAGTTCGATGCAGTCCTCTGTTGGGACATTCCGGACTATCTGCATGAATCACTGGTGAAGGTGTTGGTCGAGCGCCTGGCGGCGGTGATGAAACCCGGGGGCGTGGTGCTGGCCTACTTCCACACCAAAGACGCCGGTGCCGACGCACCCTACTATCGCTACCACATCGCTGGCAAAGATCTGCTCAGCCTGCAGCGCGGTCCGCAATTCCGCTTGCAGCGGGTATTCAACAACCGCCACATCGAGAACCTGTTCAAGGATTTCTCAAACATCAAGTTCTTCCTGGCGCGCGACAACGTGAGGGAAGTGCTGGTGGTGCGCTAGTCGGCCGCTAACGGTCCGGGCCGGGTCTGTCTCAAGATCCACTCCGCCAAATAGGGTGTCTTCAGGAATCCGGCGAGCGCCGGCTGCAACGGCCTGACAGAGAGCAGCCTGCGCAAGCGGGCAGCTTTGCGGAACGCAGGGGTGAAGCGCAACTCGTACTCCGTCGCGTACCTCGTCGCCGCTGGACGAAGGTCCATCTCCCCGCCGACGAACAAACATGCGGCTTTAGCGGCCGCCACGCCGGTGTGGAGCGCCAGAGAGATGCCGTCGCCCAAGAAGGGGTCGATGAAACCCGCCGCATCGCCTGCCTGGAGGATTTGACCGGACGTGGGGGAAGGCGGAGCATGTACCAAGGGCGCAGTCGTCAGCGGTTCGCCGACCAGTTGCCAGTCCCGGCTGAGCGACTCAAGCAGAGCGTTGTGCCCAAAGACTTCGTCGAGGTTCCTCGCCACATCGGACCGCACCATGGCGCAAACATTCACCACCGATTTGCCCACGGGTTGGACTCCACAGTATCCGTGGCGAAAGAAATAAAGGTCGACTGAATCGGCGGACGTCGTCGTGCGGTAGTGGGCTTTGAGTCCAAGCCATTTTGGGCCCTCTGGTGCGCGAGGAGTACCGCACACGCCCGACCAGCGTCCGCTGGCGTTGATGACGGCCTCCGCCCGATAGCTAGCTTGGGATGTTTGGATAGTGAACGGGCCGTCACCTTCGACGTTCTTTACTGCTTCAGCGGAGCGCGCATCTACGCCGCTCTGCCGGGCAGCTTGCCAGAGTTCATAGTCGAGGTCATATCGCGGAATGCTCCGCGCCGCTGGGCGAATCTCCAACGTTGACAATCGCCCGCCGAGGAACACCCGTCCGCGATTGATCGCGATCGATTGCGAGAGCAAGGCGTTTGCGGTTCCCAGCAGTTCCGTCAGCAGCCCGAGAGCTTCCGGCGAGACGAACTCCCCACATACTTTTGGACGGGGAAAGGTATCGCGGTCGAGCAGCAGCACCTTCGCACCGAGGCGGGCCGCAGTGACGGACGCTGCGGTACCTGCAGGCCCTCCGCCGATCACCGCAATGTCGTATAGGACTCTCATGACTGGTTCCGCCAGATGATCGCGCCCATGCGGTAAAAGTAGTGCCGGGAGAAATCGGCGTGCCGGTGACCGTCCTGTGCGAGGAGCCTTCGTAATTCGCTCTCGGTATAGGCCCGCCTCACCGAAACTGGAGCATCGTGCCGCGTAAGAGGACTCTTATAGATCAGTGTCCCCGCCTTTGCGGCCAGCCAATGCGGCAACGCTCGGCGCAGGTCATTGATGATGACCGCAACCCGGCACACACGCAACGCGTCGCGGATGAACAAAGAGATCTCCGGCGGTTCAAGGTGATGCAGGAAGAGTGAAGAACCGACTACGTCGAACGCCGCATCGGCGAATGGCAACTGCAACGCCGAGCCGCAGGCGGCGGCGCTGCCGTTCCTACCCAGATGAGTGGGCACCCGGTCGAGGACCGTTGTGGTCAATGTGGTGCCTTCGCGCGCCAGCGCCTTCGCCGCATGAGAAGAGACGTCTCCACTTGCGCCGGCGACATCCAGAAAAGTGAGCTTTGTCCGGCCGCTCCGCCGCGCCACGCGGCGTAGAAGTTCAGTCGTGGTGGAGCTTCCGCCGAACCAGCGGTTGAACATACGAAGATCGGCCAGAGAGTCGGCAACCTGCCGCGGAGTGCCGCGGTCGTCATCCAGCAGCTCCGGGACGACGACGCGTTTCACGCTACACCTGCGCCAGCTCTTCTTCGAGCAACTGCTTGTTGTAAAGGTCAGTGTAGTAACCGTCACGCTGGATCAGCTCGTCGTGGGTGCCGTATTCGACGATCCGGCCATCATGCAGCACGGCGATCTTGTCCGCGCTGCGGACCGTGGAGACGCGGTGCGAGATGAGGATGGTGGTACGCCCGCGCATGACTTCGCGCAGGTGATCGAGGATGCGCTCTTCCGTGTAGGTATCGACGCTGGAGAGGGCGTCGTCCAGAACCAGGATGCGCGGATCGCGAATGATAGCGCGCGCGATGGCGGTACGCTGCTTCTGGCCGCCGCTCAGCGTGATCCCGCGCTCGCCGACGATCGTGTTGTATCCCTCCGGGAAACTCTCGATGTCCGCCGCAATGCTGGCGCCCTCTGCCGCCCGGCGGATCTGTTCGTCGGTCGCCGACGCCGTTCCGAAGGCGATGTTCTCGCGCACTGTGTCGCTGAAGAGGAAGGTTTCCTGCGGTACGAAGCCGATGTTGCGCCGCAGCGTGGCGAGCGGGTAATCGGTGATGGGCCGGCCGTCGATCAGCACGGTACCCTTGGGAGCATCCAGGATTCGAGGGATGAGATTGACCAGCGTCGTCTTGCCGCTGCCGGTGGGTCCGACGATGGCGAGGCTGGAGCCGGCCGGGATGCGGAGGTTGATCCCATGCAGTACCGGCTTCGCTTTGGCGTCGCCTTCCTCCATGAAGGCAAAATCCAAGCCGCGGAATTCGATCTCTCCCCGCAGGGTCAGTTCCTTTCCGGCCAGGTCGCTTGCCACGTCCTTGTCGGATATCGTGGGGCGCTCGGTCAAGATCTCATTGATGCGTCTCATGGAAGCCGTGCCCCGCTGGTAGATGTTGATGACCCACCCCAGGGCGATGATCGGCCAAGTCAATTGCACCATGTAGGTGTTGAACGCTACGAACTGGCCCACGGTGATGCGTCCGGCCAGGACTTCGCGTCCGCCGAGCCACAACACCAGCACGACAGCAAGGCCCAGGAGCGTCTGGAGCGTGGGCCAAAGCATGCCCATGAGCTGCACCAGCTTCAGGCTGCGTGCGATGTACTCGCGGTTGGAGGCGGCGAAGTGCGCCATCTCCGCTTCCTCCTGCACGTAGGCGCGTATCACCCTCGCACCGCTGAAGTTCTCCTGCGCGCGGGCGGAGATGTCGGAGAACGTAGCCTGGATGCGCTCGAAGCGCTCATGGATCCGCCTGCCGAAGTACTGGATCAAGATGCTGACCGCGGGCAGCGGTAGGAAGGCGAAAAGCGTCAGCGTGGGGCTGATGCCGTACATGAACACCAGCGCGCCCGCGGTGAACACCAGCGTGTTCGCCGAGTACATGATTGCGGGGCCCAGCATCTGGCGGACGGCATTCAGATCGTTGGTCGTGCGGGCCATAATGTCGCCGGTGCGTGTGCGCTGGTAGTAGTCGTAGGAAAGGGTTTCCAGGTGGCGGAACAGGTCGTTGCGCAGGTCGAACTCGATCTCGCGCGAGACGCCGATGACGATCCACCGGGTCAGGAACTGGAAGATGCCCTTGGCCGCGGCTACCCCCACCAGAGCCAGCGCATAGAACACCAGCTTGTCCCTTGTGACACCGGCACTAAGGTCATCGACGGCCGCCCTCAACACTTGGGGGAACAGGATCCAGATCGCATTGGTGAACAGCACCGAGAGTCCACCGTAGAGCAGGCCCCGCTTGTAGCGTTTGAGGTAGGGAAAAAGAGGCTGGAGGCGTTCCCGCATGGCGATGACGCTAGTTTAGATGAAAGTCCGCTGCAAAGGCTTCGGCTTGTTCTATGTTTGCACGCGGAAGATGAGGTATCCGCCCGCCAGGCCGAACAGCAGATCAGGCGCCCATGCGGCCAGTGGAGCCGGGAGCTGGTTGACGTTGCCGAGCGCCTCGAACAGCCCCGAGGCCAGCCAGTAGGCGACGAACAGCCCGAGCGCCACACCCACGCCGGTGAGGGCGCCGCGGCGTCCGGCCGAGATGGAGAAGGGGACCGCGAGCACCGCCATCACGAAGGCGATCATGGGGAAGGCAAACTTCTTGTGCAGTTGCACCTTGAGCCGCACGACGTCAAACCCGCTCTGCTGCAGGTCGTTGATGTAGGCCGACAGCTCGGTGTAGTTCATCTCCTGCGACTGGCGCACTTCCTTCTTGAAGTAGTTCGGCTGTTCATTCACGTTGGCGAAGGTCGCCACATCATAGTTGCGAAAGTCGAGCACCACGTCGCGCTGGATCTCGCGCTTCCAGCCATTCTCAAAGACCCACTTGTCGAGCCCCGGTTCCCAGTGCACGCGCCGCGCGTAAGTGCGGCCGCTGATGTGCATGCTGTTGGGCTCGAACTGGAAGGCGGTGAAATTCAAGAACTCGTTCCGGTCGGGGTCAAAGTGCTCGTAGTAGTAGATGGCATTCTGCTGGGCGAAGATCCACTTGCGGTCGGGACGCAGGAAGGTCTGCGCCGGCTTGCCCTTGATGCTGTTCCGTATCGCTTCTTGCCGGGTGTTCGCGGAGGGCAGATAGAACTGCTCGAAGAAGAACAACCCCACTGACACCATTGCTGCCACCACCAGTACCGGGATGACTGCGCGGTATACGCTGATGCCCGTCGCTTTCAAGGCGGTCAGTTCGTTGGTGCGCTGCAGCAAGCCGAAAGTGACCAGGACGGCGACGAGCACGCTCAGCGGCGCCATCAAATAGATGACCGACGGCATGAAGTTGAGCAGATACTGGCCGACTGTGATCAGGGGCACACGATTCCGGATGATGTCGCCCAGCAGCTCAAAGAAGGTGAAGATCATCATGAGCGTGACGAACGTCGTCAGGATGAGCGCCAAGTAAGAAAGGAAGTCGCGCAGGATGTAAGTGTCGAGGATGAGCGGGAATCGCATCTGCGACATATCAGCCGATGGCCGTTCGGCCAGGCGCTCCACCGCCGCTTCCGAGCGTTGCTCCACCTTGCGGGCCCGGTGCCGCTGGAAGCGTTCCTTGACCGCCAACCAGGCGTGTTTCACCGACCCCACTTCAAAGAAGGTCCGGTCGACCCGATACAGTAGCCACAGACCCGCCAGCGCAAACAGGGCATTGGCCATCCACACGCCCATCGCGGCGGAGACCTTCCCCTGACGCGCCATGCCGACACCGGTCAGCGAGATCACGTAGTACAGCAGCACCAAGCCGATCGTCAGGACGAACCCAGTCGACTTGCCGCCCTTCTTCGAGGAAAGGCCAAGTGGAATGCCGATCATCGCGAGGACCAGGCATGCCGTGGGCAGGGCGAGCCTGCGGTGGAACTCGATGAGGTACCAGCGTGCGGTAGCTGGGTCCGGGCTCTCAGCCTTGCGCAGCAACTCTGCGGTGCTGAGCTCGGCGGGACGCGGATCGCGGACCGGCCCGGTATCTCCAGAGGGTATCTGGATCGGGATGTCGCTTTCCGCAAACGTGGTGATGTTGTACTGGTCGGGTGAGTTGGGCAGCGTCTCATGCTGCGCGCCATTGACGAGGTGGAGCCGAAGCTTGCCCTCCTCTTCCTCGTTGATGACGACCGCGCGCTCGGCCACGGTGATCTTGGGGGCGGAGGGATTGCGAATGTCGGCGAGGAAGACGTTCTCCCACACAGCGGCGCCCGCGCCCGCCTTCACGTCCTGCACATACAGGACAGTGTCCTTGAAGTTCTCGTAGAAGACGCGCGGCTGGATGGCGAATGAGGCGCCGGAACTGCGCAGCGAATTCTGGAGCCGCACCAGCTCCGCAGCGGACTTCGGCGCTATCCATACGCTGTTCGCCAAAGCCAGCATCCATGCGCTCACTGCGAAGATCGCCACTGTACCGACGAAGGTCGTCGCGCCCATCCCGGTGGAGCGCATCGCCGTCACTTCGCTGTCAGCAGCCAGGCGGCTCAACCCGATCAAGATGCCGACCAGTACTCCCATGGGCACGGTGATAGTAAGGGCGGTAGGAAGGGTGAGGAAGAAGAGCTCGGCCACGCTGGGGAGCGGGGCGCTGTTGCGCACGATCAGCTCCAGGATACGCCCGACATCCCGCATGAAGATGACGAAGGTGAACAGCGCCGCGCCGAGTGCGGCGTGCTGCAACACCTCCTTCAGGATGTAGCGGGTCAGTATGCGCACAAGCCTGTCCTAAACAGCCCAGTCTAGCACGCGTAAAAAAGGCGCCCCGGAGGGCGCCTCTGCTTGCGATGGGTGCTATTGGTTGGTGGTCATGGGGCGTCGCGAGCCCTGAGCGCTCGCGGCTGGAGTCACCGTCACCGGCTTTTCCAGCTTGAAGGTGAGCTGCGCTTCCGGCGCGACCACGATCTGCTCGCTCTTGGTGATGGCCTGCGCGCCCGTTCCAGCGCCGGCTCCGATGCCGGCACCGATCGCGGCTCCCTTGCCGCCGCCCGCGATGCCGCCGATCACCGCGCCGATCGCGGCACCACCGCCGACCTTCGCCGCAGTGTTCTTGCCGCGCGAGGCGCCATATTTGCGCCAGGTGTCAGTGTCAATGTTGTACGAGCGGCCGTTGTAGCTCACGCTCGTCAACACCAGGAACAGCTCCGAACGTCCGGCGAACTTGCCCGCACTCTTGACCTCTACCACGCGGCCCTGCACATCGGCGCGTGCGGGAATGGCGATGCCCTCACCCACGTATACCGGCGAGTCGAGAACGCCGGTAAAGGTTTGTCCATTCGTCGCCGATTCGGTGCTGATCTCGTCATTTAGGCGGATGTTCAGTTCGGTCCCCGCCGGAACCGTGACGGACGCCGCAGTTGACGTCGCCGGAGATGAGGCGATGCCGCTGCTGCCCGCCGGCGTGTTGCGGGCTACAGGAGGCGCCGCAGGAGAGGTGCGCCGAGGCTGAGTCCCAGTGCGGACGTTGGCAGGCTCGGTGTTGCCGGACGGCATCGGACCGTTTGGCGCCAGTCCGGCGCTCGTGCCGCCGACCTGCAAGTTGTTGATCACGGTCTTCACGCCCTCGACCTGTCCGGCGGTGTTCGCCGCCGCCAGCCGCTCGGTCTCCGTAGCTACCGTTCCGCTAAGGGTCACGGTGCCGTTATTTGAGTTGACCGTGATGGCCTTGTTCGGGAGGTTCGCGTCCGCATTGATCTTGCCCTGCACGTCCGCGGCGATATCAGCGTCCGAGCGCGTACCGGGACCCTTGGCACATCCAGCGGCCAGAGTCAGCAGCAGCGCAGCGGTCAACACCCACGTGTACACACTTCTCACTGTCATAAAGGTTCCTCGGTTCAAGAATAAGGGCCGATGGTGGTTAGATGCGGCCTTGTGGTCACGCGGAAAGATTAAAGTAAGTCACGCCTGATGAAGAAGTTACGAGGAATACCAAAGGTGGTGGTAGATGGTCTAGCTACCAACGGTCTCAGAAGGGACAGCCTGCCCCGCATCGCTGCGGGCCCGGCGGATGTCACTCACATCCCCCATCACTATGATTACCATGCCCGGTTTTAGCCCGACCTCATCGGGGGGATTCACCCAGAAGTTCTGGCCGTCCTCAGCCGAGCTGCCTGCATTCTTCAAGGCCATGGGCAGCAGGTTGTAGTGCTTACGCAGCTCCAGTCCACCCAGCTGCTTGCCCGTCCAGGGTGAGTTCTGGGGCAGCACGATCTCCTCGATGCGCAGGGTGCGCGACTGCTCCTTGAGCATCAAGTCCAGGAAACTGACGACGTGCGGACGCAAGACCTCGCTGGCCAGGCGCATGCCGCCGATCCGGTTCGGCGATACCACGGAGTCGGCGCCGGCCTTCTGGATGCGCTCCGCAAACTTCAGGTCGGTGCAGCGCGCCACGATCCGTATCCGCGGGTTCTTCTGTCTTGCCAGTACGGTGATGACCAGGTTCTCCTTGTCGTGGGGGATCGTGGTGAGCAGTCCTGAAGCGACGCCCACGCCTGCCTGCTCCAGCATCTCTTCGTCCGTGGCGTCGCCCACGATATAGAGCATGTCTTTATAGTGACCGCCTTCATGCTCCAGGAGCCGCTTGATGCTCTCATCGTGAGACTCGATGACCACGTAAGGTGAGCCGGTCTTCTGCAGCTCGTCGATGGCATGCCGTCCAGTGTCGCCGAGGCCGCACACGATGAAGTGGTTGGTGAGTTGACGGATCTTCTTAAGCATCTTGCGTCTCCGGAAGACATCGGAGTAATCGCCTTCCACCAGGAAAGCGGTCACTGCCGAGAAAACGTACGCCGTGATCATCACCCCGAACAGCACCACAAAGATGTTGAAGATCCGCAGCGCTGCGCTGTGGCTGGTGTCGACGAACTCACCATAGCCCACGCCGGCCAGGGTGATCACCGCCATGTACAAGGCCTGAAGGAAGGTGACTTCCGGCCCGCCCAGCAGGACGTAACCCACAATGCTGATCGCGGTCACCACCAGGAGCAGAAGCGTGGCAAAAATGATCCGGCGGCGCAGTTCCATATCGGGGTTGTTAGAGGGAAAACCGGGGCAATCTTAGCACAGGGTGAAGAAAACCCTGCCCGGCCGAGCCCCGGATGTGGTAATACTTCCGCCGTGGAACCCATCACCGGTTTCGTGGTTGCGGGCGGAAAGAGCTCGCGCATGGGCACGGAGAAGGCCCTGCTTTCGGTCGGGGGCAAGACCCTGATCGATCATGCGATCGCCCAGGCCCGCGCCATCTCCGAGGACATCCTCATCGTGGGGCCGAAGGAGACCTTCTCCGCTTACGGTCGCCTGGTGGCGGATGTCTACAAAGACTGCGGACCACTCGGAGGCATCCACGCTGCGCTCGCCCGCACGCAGACGAACCTCAATCTGATGCTCGCCGTCGATACGCCTTTCATCACGAAGGATTTCCTGGTGTATCTGGCCGATGCGGCGCGAAATAATCCGCAGGCCGTCGTTACCGTGCCGCGGACCAAAGACGGCTTGCAGCCGCTTTGCGCTATCTATCACCGGTCATTCTTGCCGGTAGCCGAGCAGGCATTGAAAGAAGGCCGGCTGAAACTGGATGCGCTCTTCCAACCGGCGAGCACCCATCTCATCGACCTCGCGTCGGACGCAATGAAGCAGCGTGGCTTTTCCGCTGCGATGTTTGACAATCTCAATACGCGCGAAGATTATGAACGGGTGAAACGCGGGCAATCGCGTTCTGCCAAACCATGAGCCAATCCGACGACGCGCCCCAGCCATACATAGAGTTCCAGGAAGTCTCCAAGTCCTTCGGCTCGAACCGCGTGCTGGACAAGGTCAGCTTCTACGTCATGCCCGGGGAGACACTGTGCATCCTCGGCCGTAGCGGCGTCGGCAAGTCGGTCTCCCTGCATAACATCATGGGTTTCCTTAAGCCGGATTCCGGGCGGATCATGGTGGCTTACGAAGACGTCACCGACTACACCGAAGCCGAGATGGAGCGCATCCGCAAGAAGGTCACCATGGTCTTCCAGAACGGCGCGCTCTTCGACTCGCTGACCGTGGGCGAGAACGTGGCCTTCCCATTGCGCGAGCGGCGCGACCTCGACGAGGCCCAGATCTACCAGGTCGTCGACGGCCTGCTGGAGATGGTCGGCGTGAAGGCGATGCGCGAGCTGCTGCCCTCCGACCTTTCGACGGGGATGAAGCGCTCCGTGGCCATTGCGCGGGCTTTGGCCGCGCAGCCGGAATGCATCCTCTACGACGAGCCGACTACGATGGTCGATCCGCTGATGGCGCAGTTGCTGGGCGACCTCATCCAGAAGCTGAAGTTCCAGCTGAAGCTCACCAGCATCGTGGTGACCCACGACATGCGCTTCGCCCTGAAACTGGCGGACCGCATCGTCTTTCTGCATGAAGGAAAAGCCGTCTTTTTCGGAACGAGGGAGGAGATGCGGCGCTCCGACCACCCGGTGGTGAAGGAGTTCCTGGAGCTCGACGAGCTCGTGGTACCGGTCTAGAAGCCTTCGCTCAGCAGCCGCTCCGCGGTGATGCCGCCCGTCGCCTCGCCCTGCAACATCTTCTCCGCGTATTTCGCGATCACATCTACCTCAATGTTGACCGGGTCACCGGGCCTAAGCGACTTCAGATTGGTGGACTCGTAAGTGTGTGGAATGATGGCGACACTCACGCAGGCACCTTCCACCTTCGCCACGGTCAGGGAAATGCCTTCGATGGCGATGGAGCCCTTGAAGACAACGTACTTGGCGAGTTCAGCTGGTATGTCGACGGTCAGGCGCCAGTCGTCGGCGCCGGGCTGGCGTTCCAGCTCTACCAGCTTGCCGACTCCGTCCACGTGGCCCTGCACCACGTGACCACCCAGACGACCGCCGGTCTGGGTCGGCAGCTCCAGATTGACCGGTGTGCCGCCGCTGAGCCGAGACAGGGAAGTGCGGGCTACGGTCTCGGCGGCAAGGTCGGCCGCGAACGAGTCACCAGTGATATCCAGTGCCGTCAGGCAAACGCCGTTCACAGCGATGCTGTCACCCTGCTTCAACTCTTTTACGAGGGAAGTGGAAGACACCACGATGCGCCGTGTGTTGCCGCTCTGTGCCACCTCGCGCACCTTCCCGACTTCTTCGATCAATCCGGTGAACATTCAGACGCCCTCATAGACGGCCACGGGCCCCGTGGCCTTTTGCTGCGGCTCCGGCGCTTCGTAGGGATCGCGGAGATAGCCCTCCACGGCAAAGTCCACGCCGAAGCGGTGCAGCTTGATGGAATGGACCTGGGCCGCATCCGCCACGTGCCGGAATCCTTCGCCGCTCGCGAAAGGGACGGACCCGGTGCCCGCCAGGATCTTAGGCGCATAGTAGAGGAACACCTTGTCGACGATACCGGCCGCCAACGCCGCCCAGTTCACGAGCGCGCCGCCTTCGACCAACAGGCTGGTGATCTCCAAGTCGCCCAACCGTTGCGCCAGCTTGCGCAGGTCCGGACGCCCGTCTGACTTCACCGGCTCTCCTCCGACAACATACCTATCCTGGACCGGGAAGAGCGGCAACTGCTCCACGGTGATGCCGCGTGATTCCAATTCGCGCTTGCGCTTCTCTTCGGCAAAAGCGCAGAAAACGATGACGTCCTGGTTTGCACTCTTCACCACCCTGGACTCCAGTGGTAGCCGCAGACGCGAATCGAGGATCACACGCAACAGCGGCCGCCGTCGCGGTTTACCGGTGCGGTCGGTGAGCAGGGGATCATCGGCGATGATCGTCCCCACGCCTACCATGATGGCGTCCGAAGCGTGGCGCAACTCCTGCACGTGAGCCCGGGCTTCGTCGCTGGTGATCCAGCCGCCGCTGGCCCCGCCGGTACCGAGTGCCGAGGGGTTATCAGACTCGCCGGGCGGTGGCGCGATCTTGCCGTCGAGCGTCATCCCCGCCTTCAGAGTCACCAGAGGACGCCGATGCAGGATGTACCGGGCGAATGATTCATTCAGGGCGCGGGCCCGGTCGCGCAGCTCGCCTTCAGCGACCTCCACGACGATGCCTGCACTGCGCATGCGGTCAAAGCCGCGTCCGCTTACGACAGGGTTGGGGTCGGCCATGGCCGCCACCACACGCTTCACACCCGCGGCGATGACCGCCTCGCTGCATGGGCCGGTGCGTCCCACATGGCTGCACGGCTCCAGATTGATGTAAAGGGTCGAGCCTTTGACCTTGGCGCCCGCCTGCTCGATGGCCAGAACCTCAGCGTGTTTCTTGCCTGCGTAGGTATGGAACGCGGAAGCAATCTCGTTCCCATCATCGTCGCTCAGCACCGCGCCAACGCACGGATTGGGCGAGCACAGCGCCACGCCTTCGCGTGCCAGCTCCAGCGCACGGGCCAGCAGGGTCTCGTCTTTAGCGTTCAGGGGCACGTTCTACTCAAAGAGTCCGTTGACAAAGGCCTGGGCATCGAAGGGCAGCAGGTCGCCGATCTTTTCGCCGACTCCCACGTAGCGCACCGGCAGGCCCAGCTCGCGTGAGATAGCGACCACCACGCCGCCCTTGGCTGTCCCATCAAGCTTGGTCAGCACGATTCCGGTCACGCCGGCGGCTTCCGTGAACAGTCGCGCCTGCTGCAAGCCATTCTGGCCGGTGGTCGCGTCCATCACCAGCAAGGTCTCGTGGGGCGCGCCGGGGATCACACGTTGCGCGGTGCGTCGCATCTTCTCCAGCTCTTGCATCAGGTGCGCCTTGTTATGCAGGCGTCCGGCTGTATCGACGATCAGGTAGTCAGTACCGCGGGACTTCGCGGCTGACATCGCGTCGAAGAGCACGGCTGAGGGGTCGCCGCCTGGTTTCGTCTTGATGATCTCGACGCCGGTGCGCTGTCCCCAGACTTCGAGTTGCTCGATCGCTGCGGCGCGAAAGGTGTCTGCCGCGGCGAGAAGGACGGACTTACCTTCCGCGCGGAGGGCATGGGCCAGCTTGCCGATGGTCGTCGTCTTGCCCGTACCGTTCACTCCGACGACGAGCACCACCTCCGGTTCACCCTGCGCCGCCTTCGCGGCCTTGGGTGGGGTGGCGTTCAGGATGGCCAGCAGCTCTTCTTTCAGCAGGCGCTTCAGCTCTGCGCCATCGGCGATCTGCTTGCGGTCGGCCCGCTCGCGCAGCTTCTCCAGCACTTCGTGCGTGGTCGTCGTCCCCAGGTCGGCCCCGATGAGCGTGGCCTCCAGGTCGTCGAGGGTGTTGCGGTCTATTTCCTTGCCGAAGGAGACGATGTCCTCGATGCGCTCGCTAAGACTCTCGCGCGTGCGGGTGACCGCCTCTTTCATGCGGTCAAAGAGGCCGGTCTTTTTCTCCTGGGGCTCGAGGCTGCCGAAAAGCGTCTGGATCATGATGAGAACAGCGCGAACACGGGCGCAAACCTCGATTATAGCGAAGTAACAGCGGCGTCTTAGGCTGGGGCAAAAGCAAAAGGCGCGGCCGCAGCCGCGCCTTCTGGAAGTTCTTACAGCCTAGGCCTTGGCCTGGTCGCTTCCGGCGGCCGCCGCCACCGACGATTCGTTCGCCTGTTCCTCAGTCACCGTGCCCGCGCGATGCAGGCGCAGCTTGCCGGTCTCGAACACCGAAGTGATCGCTGCCACCACGCGCGGGTCGAACTTGGTGTTCACCAGCGAGTTGATGATGCGGATCACGTACTCGGGATCCATCGCCGCCTGGTAGGGACGGTTCGTCGTCATGGCGTCGAAGGTGTCAGCCACCATGATGATGCGCGGCATAAGCGGGAGTTCATCCCCTTTCAGACCATAGGGGTAGCCACGGCCATCCAGCGACTCGTGGTGCAACTCGATGCCGGGGATCATCTCCTTGAGCATCTCGACCGGGCGAAGAATGGTCGCGCCCTTCACCGTGTGAGTCTTCATGATCTCGAACTCGTCCGGCGTCAAGGCGCCAGGCTTCTTCAGGATGCGGTCCTCGATGCCGATCTTGCCCACGTCGTGGAGCTGGGCGGAGATGCGGATGCGTTCGATCTCGTCGGTCTGGAGGCCCATCTCCTTGGCGATGATGACCGAGTAACGCGTGACGCGGTCGGAATGGCCCTTGGTATACGGGTCCTTTTCGTCGACGGCGCCCGCGAGCATCTGGATCGAGCTCAAGAACAGCGTCCGGTTCTCTTCGGCGGCGCGCTTCAGGTCGAAGACGAACCGCTCCAGATCGTCGGACATGGTGTTGAAGGTCTGCGCCAGCTCGCCGATCTCGGTACGGCTTTCGAGGCGCACGCGCTGGCTGAAGTCGCCGCGGGCGATGGCCCGGCTGCTCTCGGTCAGCACATGCAGCGGCTCGGTGATGCGCTTGGCGGCGAACAGCGAAATGAAAAGGCTGACCAGGATGGCGCCCACTGCCAGCAGGAAGGCGGAGCGCTGCATCTCGTTGATGCTCTGATACGCGTCGGCCTGGGTCTTTTGGGCGATCACACCCCATTCCAAAGCTGTGACCGGGCTGTACGTGCCGAGCATGGCGACGTCTTCGTCATGCGCGCGCAGGTTGAACTCCTTGGTGACGGCCAGCCCACCCTTGGCGCCCTCATCCACATAACCTTTTACAAGCTCGTTGGAGGTCATGTCCTTGCCGATGGCCCATTCCTTATTGCCGGCCACCACCAGGCGTCCGCGACTGCTCACAACGTAAAGTTCGAGCCCTCCCTGGCTGTAATCTCCCAGCCGCTTCACCAGGTAGTCGAGGTCCACGACCGTGCCGATCATGCCCAGGAAGTTGCCACTGACCATGATGGGAGAGGCCGTCAGCCGGACCGCCTTCTGTTCTTTGCCGGAGCCGACAGACAGCGGTTGTCCGTTGTAATTGCGCCCTTCGCGGGCGGCCTGGAAGGCGTGCTCCAGTTCCTTCTGCAGGAAATCATCGGTCGTGATGCGGCCCGCGGTGATGCCTTTGGCCTCGTTATTGAGCAGGGTCGCGTAGGCGATGGTGTCTGACCGCGATACAAACCCGTCCAACAACGCGCGCAGCTCAGGAGACCCGATGTTGGTTCCGCCCAGGTTTGCCCCGCTCGTCACCAGGACGGCAGCAATGAAGTTTTCATGCATCCGCCGGATGGCCTGGTCGCGCTGGGTGATTTCGTCGGCCACGGAGCGCGTCACGGTGTTCTGCAGCAGGCGCTCGTTCGTTTTCAGCCGCTCGCGGTTAATGCCGACCACCTGCGTGCCGTAGAAGTACAGCGGCACTACCGCCACCAGCGTCAGTACGCTGAGGATGACGTACAGGATCTTGATGCGTTGGGGTAGTAACTTGCCCAGATTCATATGTGCAGGGAGACCTGTCGCGCGATTGTACCTTGAACCGGGCCGGGTCGAGCCCCGTTTTTTTCGCGACTAATGGCGAAAGTAACTGTGTCTTAAGGGGTTTACTCCACCTTTCCCGGGCGGGTCATGAGCTCGCGGATGGCTTCCTTCGGCGGCTTACCGTCATGCAGGATGGCGTACATCTGGCTGGTGATGGGCATTTCGATGCCTTGCCGCGCCGCCAGGCCTACCGCCGCGTTGGTCGTGAGGACACCCTCAGCCACCATGCCATGCATGCCGGCGATGATGTCTTCCAGCCTGCGCCCCTTGCCCAGCTCCACGCCGACGGTCCGGTTGCGGGAGAGCCCGCCGGTACAGGTCAGGACCAGGTCGCCCATGCCGGCGAGGCCGGCCATGGTCTCGCGTTTGGCGCCGAGCGATACGGCCAGCCGAGAGATCTCGCTGAGCCCCCGGGTGATGAGCGCGGCTATGGTGTTGTGCCCCAGGCCCAGGCCGTCGCAGACGCCCGCGGCGATGGCGATCACGTTCTTGAGCGCGCCGCCCAGTTCTACCCCAACGATGTCATCGTTGGTATAGACGCGGAAGGTTGGATCGCCGAACTCCCGCTGGATGGCGGCAGTCAGGTCGTGATCGGCAGACGCCACGGTGATGGCGGTAGGGTCGCCCTTCGCTACTTCCTTGGCAAACGTCGGCCCGCTGAGCGCGGCCACGCGCGGCTGGAAGCCGCGGCCGGTATGCACGACCTCGCGGATCACCTCTGACATGCGCAGCAGGGAATCGTTCTCAATGCCCTTGGTCGCGCTGACGAAGAGCATCTCCGCCTTCAGGTGCGGCGACATCGTGGTGAACACCCGCCGGCAGTGATGCGAGGGCATCACGCTGACCACGATCTCGGCTTCTTCAAGGGCATGAGCCAGGTCGCTCGTGGCCAACACGGTTTCCGGGACCTTGAACCCCGGGAGGAACAGTTCGTTCACGCGCTGGGCGGTGATGCCGTCGAAGACCTCCTTTTCGAAAGACCACAGCTTCACCTGGTGCGCGCCGGTACGCCCCAGCACCATCGCAATGGCCGTGCCCCAGGCCCCCGCGCCGATGACCGCAATACGGCTCATGCGTTCTTCTCCGTCTGGATCGGGTCGCTCGTGCCAATGGCTTTCGTCCCGAATCTGGGTTCGGTGCCCGCGAGAAGGCGGCGGATGTTGGCATGATGCTTCACGATGATCACGAGGGAAGTCGCGGCCATGAGCCCGACCAGGGCCATCCGGTATGTGGGCTGCAATGAGAAATAGGCGGCCACGGGGAATGCTGCGGCCGAAATGACCGACGACAACGATACGTAGCGCGTCACTGCGAACACCAGCGCGAAAACGACGACGGCGATCAGAGAAGCGCGCGCATCGATGAGGGCAAACGCTCCGATCGCGGTCGCCACGCCCTTGCCGCCTTTGAATCCCAGCCAGATGGGGAAGCAATGTCCCAACACCGCGCAGAGAGCGGCCAGCACCATCACGACGCCGCCCGCGCCTTCGCTATAGCCGTAGAGCCGGTCCGTGATCTGCCGGGCCAGCAGGACAGCTAGCGTGCCTTTCCCAGCGTCCAAGAGGAGCGTCGCGATGGCCAGCCCCTTCTTGCCCGACCGCGCCACATTCGTCGCTCCGATGTTCCCGCTGCCGGTCTGGCGAATGTCCTGCTTCAGGAAAAGCTTGACCAGGATGTAGCCGAAAGGTATCGATCCCAGCGCGTATGCGATCACTGCCGCGACGATGAGGCGAGTTTCCATGGGCTAGGGAAGAGGGAAGCGCGCCAGCTTGGTGTAGCGCGCACCCTCGGGACGAGTCTCGCTTTGATACAGGATGAATTCCGTGGCCTGCATTGTACCGAAGTCCATCTGCGCCAAACGCGGTTCCTGCTCGAGCCGCTGCTTCAACGCATACATCTTCGGCTTGTTGCGGTCTTCCCGCGCGCCCTGCGGACGCCCCGACCCCTCCCGCGCCAGAGTGAGGTGCGGTGAATACTTCCGCTCTTCCGGAGCTATGCCGACCGGCACCAAGACTTGCTCAATGTATCTCGCGAGTGCTGCGAGCTCCGCGCCGGCCTCGATCCCCACCCAGAAAACGCGCGGAGACCGCTGAGTGAAAAAGCCTGTGCCCTGAAAGCGAAGGGAAAACGACGAGCCCTTGACCACGGCCAACGCGGTCTTGATGTCGTCGAGCTTCTCTGTGTATCCGATGAACTTCAGCGTAACGTGCAGAGACTCCGGCTTCACCCACTTCGTCCCCGGAGCCAGGCCTTCCAGTCGCCGCATGTAGTCAGAAAAGCGGCCGCGAATCTCATCCGTGATGTCAATGCCGACGAAGAGGCGCATCAGGCCAGCTTCTTGCGGATCATGTCGAGCGCCTGCTGCGCCGCGAAGTGCCGCACTCTATCGCGGTCACCCGGGAACTTGCGCTCGACTACGTCTGACTTCTTCCCGTCTGCCACAGCGACGTACACCAACCCGACCGGCTTCTCCGGCGTGCCGCCCGTGGGCCCGGCGACGCCCGTGATTCCCACACCTACACTCGCCTTGCAGCGCTTGCGGATGCCCTCAGCCATTGCCACGGCGACTTCCTTGCTCACGGCGCCATGCTCGGCGATGAGGAGCGGCGGAACATCACAGAAGGCCGTCTTCATTTCGTTCGCGTAGACCACCGCCCCGCCGAGAAAGTACCGCGAGCTGCCGGGGATCGCAGTGATCCGCTGAGCCAGCAGACCACCCGTGCAGGACTCGGCCACAGCCAGCGTCTGGTCGCGCATCTGCAGGTAGTAGCCCACGATCTGTTCCAGTGACTCGCCCTTGGTCGAAAAGACGTGCTCATCCAGCTCGTCTTCGAGCTCTTCCACCAGGTCGTGGATGAGCGCTTCGGCCTCCTGTATGGTTTCGGCCTTCGCCTTGAGATGGATCTGCACTTCGCCCGGCCCCGCCAAGATCGTTGTTTCGACCGCGTTGTGCTCCTTATATATGGGCGCGATCTGCTGGTCGCACTGGGACTCACCCATCATCGCCACTTTCAACACGCGGGTGGCGATGACCTGGGGCGGCACCTTCTCCTGCAGCCGCGGGAAGCACTGCTCCATGAACAGCGGCTTGAGTTCGGCCGGCGGCCCCGGCAAAAGCATCACGATCTTTTCTTTGCCTTCGTATTGGCCTTCGAGCCACTGTCCCGGCGCCGTTCCATTCTTGTTGATCAGGGTAGCCCCGCCGGTGAGGATGTCTGCCTGCTTGAGGTTGACCTCCGGCATCTTCAGCCGGCGCGCCGCGTACCACGCATACAGCCCGGCCACGATGTCCGGGTTCCGCCGCAAAGGAAGACGCATGGCCTCGGCGACGGCCTCGCGAGTCAAATCGTCCTCCGTCGGGCCCAGCCCGCCCATGAAGATGACGATGTCGGCGCGGTTGAGCGCGATGCGCGCCGCATTGACCAGGTTCGTCTGGTTGTCGCCTACCACCGTCTTGAACGACACTTCGACGCCCAGTTGATTCAGCTTCTCGGTGAGGAAAGGGGAATTAGTGTCCTGGCGGAAAGGAGTAAGGAGCTCGGAACCGATGGCGATGATCTCCGCGTTCATGGGCAGGAGTTGAAACTACCCGAACAGCGGCTTTCCTTCAATGCCCCAGGCCAGATAATGCACCGCGGAGTTGGTGGCGATGATGGCCGCACGGCCCGGCGCAAAGCACAGTCCCACGATGTTGTGGCCTGATACCGCGAGCGACGCCTTCTTCTCCGGCGTGATCTTCACCACGCCGCGCCGCCCGCGCAGGGATGCCGCGACGTAGAGATTGCCGGCGGCGTCGAAAGCCAGTCCCTGCGGCCGTCCCAGGCCGCGGTAGAACTCCGTCACTACGCCGTGCGGGTCGATGCGATATACCGCGTCATAACTCGATGTCGTGGGCCCGGTGACGTACAGGTCGCCGACGGTGGAAAAAGCCAGATGGTAGGCGCTGACGCTTGGTTCCAGCGTGGCAAAGACGAAGATCTCGCGCTTACGGTCGATCTTGAAGATCGTGCCGCTGCGGTCGCCGACGTAGAGGTTGCCATCTTTGTCGAAGGCGATCCCGGTCGCCACTCCCATGCCCTCGGCGTAAGCCGCCATGGTCCCGTTCGGAGCCACGCGGTACACGGTGCCGTCATGCCGCGAGCTGACGAACAGGTTCCCCTCGTGGTCGAAGGCCAGGCTGGTAGCATTCATCAGGTCCGTGAGGTAAGGCTTGACGTTGTAGTCCGTGTCGACCTTGAAGATCGAGACCGGGACCTTTTGGCCGCGCGAGCCTGAGAATGTGGCGTAGATATTGCCCTGGGTGTCGATAGCGGGGTTTGATACCGGGTGGAGGTTGTCGGCTACCGGCACGCCGATCCGCACATCATGCTGATTGCTGCTGGCGCCGTTGGTGCTGACGACCACCGGGCCGGACGTGGCTTCGTCAGGAACCTTGGCGACGACGAATCCATCCGAGCTGATAAGGACGGCTGCCGCCTGGTCGCCGAACATGACCCGCGGCAATGCCAGGGTGTGCGGCCGCAGAGACGACCCGACGATCCGCACTTCGGCGCCATGCAGGGCGGCGGCCGGTTCCACCGCTTCGATATGCGGCTTCCCGTTGACGTTCTTCTTCCCGAGAATGCGGTCGGAGAAGCTCATGTGCAGCTCTAGAACAATCGCAGCCAGATCGCCAGGTGCAAGATGCCCAGCGCGTAGAACCCGGCCGCGACATCATCCATCATGATGCCCCACCCGCCCGGCAGCGCTTCCAGGTTGCGCACCGGCGGCGGCTTCACGATATCGAATGCTCTGAAAAGTATAAGACCCGCCAATGCATATTTCCAATCGGCGGGAATCGCGATGAGCGCGATCAGCTGCCCGGCGACTTCATCCATCACCACTGCACTGGGGTCCTTCGTGCCCGCTTCGCGGGCCATGATGCCCGCGACATAGACGCCGATCAGGGTCGCAGCCAGCGCCGCCGCGGCCGTGGCGAAGGGCAGAATGATGGAGCCGCTTTGCCCCGCAGCGAGCCACCAAAGCCCGACTGTCACGGCGGAGGCGACGGTGCCCCCGCCCTTGCCGACCAGTCCGATACCGAAGAACGAGCCCAGCAACCAGGCCCAGCCGGTGCGGGCTCGCGTGACTGCGGTGGCGGCTTCCATCAGTTGGGCTTGCGTTCCGGGTCTTCACCCTCGGCGATGCGTTCCAGCACGTCCGGATCGAGGATAGGCGATGAGATGCGATAGCTCCCACTCGCCCACTTGCCCAGATCGATCGAGCGGCAGCGTTCGGAGCAGAAGGGGAACTGCTCGTCGCTTATGGTGACGGTCGCCTTGCAGGTAGGGCAGCTCAGAGTCTTGGGTTTTCGCTTGCGTGTCATGCGATCACCTTTGCTACCAGGTCGTGAGCGTGCGCCTCCGTGATCTCGCAGCGAACCCACTGGCCCGGTTTCAGCTCATCATGGGGACCAAAATCATTGATATATACCTTGCCGTCGATCTCCGGTGCGTGCATCTCGGTGCGGCCTTCCCACAGCAGGTCGGTCTCGTCGGAGGGGCCCGTTAGGAGCACTTCGTACTCCCGGCCCACCAGACTAGCCTTTTGCCGGCGGCTGATGCGCTCCTGGATCTGCATCAACTTCTTGCGCCGGCGCTCTATTTCCTTCGGCGGGACTTTGTCGCCGAGATGATGCGCCTGGGAACCTTCTTCGTCGGAATAACCGAATACCCCCAGCCAATCGAACTTGGCTTCGCGTACGAAGTCGCACAGCGTCTCAAAATCCTCTTCCGTCTCGCCGGGGAAGCCGACGATGAACGACGTTCGCAGCGTAAGCTCCGGTACGGTTGCCCGCATCTTCGCGATCGATTTCAGGAAGATGTCAGCCCCAGCGCCGCGCTTCATCCGCTTCAATACATTCGGCGACGCATGTTGCAGCGGGACGTCAATGTAAGAGCAGACCTTAGGATTCGCCGCGATAGTCTCCAGCAGCTTGCGAGTGATCTTGTTGGGATACGCGTAGAGAAACCGCACCCACTTCACATCCGGGATCTGCGCCAGCCGCTCCAGCAGCAGCGCGAGGCCGTCTTTGAGGCTGAGGTCCTCGCCGTAGCAAGTGGTGTCCTGGCCGATCAGCACCAGCTCGCGCACGCCGCTCGCCACCAGCTTCTCCGCTTCGGCGACCACCGACTCGAAGCGCCGCGAGCGGAACTTGCCGCGCAACTGCGGGATGATGCAGAAGGTGCAGGGATGGTCGCAGCCTTCGGCGATCTTCAGGTAAGCCGAGTAGCGGCCGGTCGCGAGCACGCGCGGAGTGTGCTCGCTCATCAGGTAATTGGGCAGGTCGGCGATCGCACCTTCCCACTCCTGGCGCGAGAAGCGTCCGGCGGACTCGCGGGCATCGCCCTCGCTGCGCGATGAGACCGGCGCCAGCGTTCCGGCTGTGGCCTTGTTGAGCGCCGAGGAACCGAGGATCACGAACGGCGAGTCGCTCGGCTGCTGCACCGCCGGGCGCGGCGTGATGCCGCTGGCCGCCAGGATCGCTTCCAATTCGCCGGTCCCGACTACTGCGTCTACCTCAGGAATGTTGGCTTGGATGTCCTTGCGATAGCGCTCCACCAGGCAGCCGGCGACGACCAGGCGCTTGGCCTTCCCGTTCACCTTGTGCTGCGCCATCTCGAGGATGGTGTTCACCGACTCCTGCTTGGCGCTGTCGATGAACGAGCAGGTGTTCACCACGATAACGTCGGCGTCTTCGGCGCTCTGGGTGAGCTGGGCGCCGGATTCCGCCAGCAGGCCCATCATGACCTCGCTGTCCACCAGGTTCTTGGGGCAGCCCAGGCTGACGAATCCCACCTTGGTCGGCGCAGAAACGGGGGCGATGGCATGATCTGCGGACAAAGCAGAGGCCGCTTCAGCAGCGGCCACGAGGGTATTCTCAACGGGCATGGGAAGTTCTATTTTATCATCCCTAAACTCCCCGAAATGAGCCGTTTCCATGGGGTTGAAAGGCCCTCACAGTCACCTTTATGCGGACCATCCTGCTCCTGACTGCCTCGAACATCTTCATGACCTTTGCCTGGTACGGACACTTGAAATACCGCCACGTACCGCTGACGACCGCCATCCTGGCCAGCTGGGGCATCGCCTTCTTCGAGTACTGCCTCATGGTCCCAGCCAACCGGTACGGCTACGGAGTGTTCAGCGCCGTGCAGCTCAAGACCATCCAGGAGGTCATTACCCTGGTGGTCTTCGTGGTCTTTTCGACCTTCTACTTGCGCGAGAGCGTGCGCTGGAACCACCTGTTGGGCTTCGCCTTGATCGCGCTGGCGGTCTGGGTGATCTTCAAGAAGTGGTGAGCTACTTCTTCAGGACTTCTTCTAGCTCCTCGTAGAGTTCGGGGAGCTTGGCCGCGTCGCTGCTGGAATCTCCGAACCGCGCACGCTCGTAATGGTCGGTGAAGCCTGACACGCGAATGCGGAGGCGGGTGTCGGGTATATTCTCGGCAAACTCCACGGGCGTCTGCGACGGCTTCTTGACCATCCCCTTGCGGCCCAGCAGGCGCAGCATACGTTCGTACCAGATGCTGGCGGCCATCCGCGGCGCGTTCTCCGGACGCGCGGCCAGCCGGCGCTCGCGCCACATGCGCAGCAGGCGTCGCGTGTTGAAGAGCAGCAGCACCAGCAGCAAAGCTGAGACTAGCTGGTAGCCGAGCCGCCGCGGCTGCTCACTGGCTGCTATTTCCGTGTTCTTGAGCTTCTTCAGCAACTGTTCATAGCGCTCCCGGAGGTAGATACGGGTGCTGTCGAACAACTGGCGCGTGGAACTGATGGTAGTGGTCGTCAACGTCTCCTGGCGCTGGAAGTCGTAGTTGATGATCCACTCGCTCCAGAACTCGCGCATGGCGTCCACATAGAGCAGCATCCGTGAGTACAGCGTGGCGCCCGGCGCGGGGCCTGCGGCTGGAGTGGGGTCGAAGGTCGCCCAGCCGTATCCGGGGATGTACGCTTCCACCCAGGAATGGGCGTTGCGCGCTCGGACCACGTAGCTGCCGCTGATGTCGTTCAGCTCACCGTTGCGGAAGCCGTTCACGATGCGCGATGGGATGCCGAGGGTGCGCAGCATCACCGCCATCGACGAGGCGAAGTATTCGCAGTGTCCCTGCTTGCGCGTGAACAGGAAGTACGCCAGCGGGTCCGCGCCTTCCGCGGTGTACATCTGCAGGCTGTACTGGAAGTTGGTCTGCAGGAACGCCTCGAGCGCCATGGCCTTGCCCAGTGGCGTCGGCTGATTGCGTGTGACCTCCGCCGCGAGTTCCCCGATCCGCGGATCCATCCGCGGCAAGGCGAGGTACTGCCGGAAGCCGCCGGGGAACTGTTCGGGAAGCGGCACGTCCAGAGTGGGGTCCGGCGTCCGTATCTCCGAACGGCCGCTGTAGATGCGTATCTGCCGCGTCGGGTCTTGCGACGTGACGCCGCCATTCCGCTCCACGCCATAGAAACGGATATCGGACGCCAAGCTCACCGGCGTCTGCACCAGGAAGAAGTAGTTGGTCCCCAGCGGCTGCAGCATGATGCGGTACTCGATCGTCTGCGCCTTCCCGCGCGGCCAGTCCGGCAGACCGGTGAGGAAAGTGTGGAGCCCGCTCGAGGCAAAGTTCAGCCCCGGGGAGCGCAGGCTGTAGGTGGAAGGCGTATTCGTCCAGCGCTTACCGTCAAAGCGGTCGAGGGCCACGCCGCGGAACTTCAGGTCCGCGGGCACCATGGTGCGCGGCGCGAATTGGACGTGCATCACCACGTCGTCGGATTGCTGTATTCGTCCGATCTCACCGAGCTGCACACTATCGCCGAAGCCCGCGACGTAAGCGCTGCGCGCCGCGAAGCGGCTCAGGTAACCGCTGGAGACGCGAGGCAGGATGAAGAACACCGCCGCAGCGCCGGAGACGATGGTTATGACCAGGGCCACTGAGGCCCAGGAAAGCGAGCGTGCCATGCGTTGCGTGGGCGTGAGGCCGGAAGTCGCGATGTGGGTCCCCAGCGCGCGGGCGGCGACCTGTTCTCCGCCGGGAGGCTTTTCCATCTCCCGATACGAGCGCCGCATCTCCATCGTGACGAAGGTTGTGACCGTCAGCAGCAAGAAGAAGCTGAACGCCATGATGAAGAAGCTGTCCACCGTCAGGACCGCCGATGCCAGGATCATGAGGAACGAAATGACGGCTACGTACACATCGTCGCGCTGCCGCTCCATCGAGAACATCTTCACCACCAGGATGAAAAGCACGAGGTGAACGGTCGCGGCGATGAAGCTGTTCGAAAGGAAGAAGAAGTCCAGGGCGTAGAAGAAAATGTAGGCGATGGTCAGCCGGGTGGTGGTCTGGACGGTCAGCGTGAGCTTGCGTCGAGTCGCTAGGTGGTAGGCACGCAGGCCCAGCGCCGCGAAGACGCTTAGCATGGCGGCGGGATCCAGCTTTCCGGTGCCCGCCAGCGTCACGAAGCCGGTCACTACCATCAGGAACAGGGAATAGTCGTAATACCGCTCCACACCACTGCGCAGCGGGTCCTGGTCGGCATGCCGGATTTGGGCCGTGCTCGCCATCGATCTGCCCACATTGTAGACGCGCCCGACAGGAGTGTTATCATCAAAGTGCCGGGTCCCACGCGACGCAATCCCGCCAATCCCGCCAGGTCCGGAAGGAAGCAACGGTAACGGGCTCGTGCGTGCGCAGTGGGCTCCCCGGTACTAACCTGGCGTCTCTGTTCCCATGGAGATCCTGCTTTGAAGCCACTGATCGGGTGCAAGGTCACCGCTCTCGGGACCTATGTTCCTCCCCGCCTGCTGACCAACGAAGATCTCGAGAAGATGGTGGATACCACCAGCTCGTGGATCATGGAGCGCACCGGCATCCGGCAGCGCCACATTGCCGACGACGGCGTTGCGACCTCCGATCTCGCCATTGAAGCGGTACGCCCCATCCTAGAAAAGCGCGGCATCGCGCCTACCGAGATCGACGCCATCATTCTCGGCACGGTGACACCGGACATGTTGTTCCCGGCCACGGCCTGCTTAGTGCAGGACAAACTCGGCTGCAAGGGCGCCTGGGGTTTCGACGTCTCGGCCGCCTGCTCCGGCTTCCTGTATGCACTGCAGACCGGGGTACAGTTCATCCAGACCGGCGCGCACAAGAAAGTCCTCGCCATCGGGGCGGACAAGATGTCGTCCATCATCAACTACCAGGACCGCGCCACGTGCGTGATCTTCGGCGATGGCGCCGGCGCGGTGCTGCTCGAACCCGCACCCGAAGGCGACCCGAACATCTTCATCGACTTCATCCATGAGATCGATGGCTCCGGCGGCGTCTCGCTCAACATGCCGGCCGGAGGCAGCCGCATGCCGCCTTCGCATGAGACGGTCGACAAGAAGCTGCATTTTGTCCATCAGGACGGCCAGGCCGTCTTCAAATATGCCGTGCGCAAGATGGCGGAAGCCTCCGAGAAGCTGCTCCAGCGCAACGGACTGACCGGCAAGGACGTGGACGTCTTCATCCCGCACCAGGCAAATCGGCGAATCATCATGTCCGCGGCGGAGCGGCTCGGCATGCCAGAAGAGAAGGTCATCATCAATATCGACGAGTACGGCAACACCACGGCCGGCACCATCCCGCTAGCGATGCATACTGCGATCGAACGCGGTAAGTTGAAGAAGGGAAGTATGGTTCTGTTGGCGTCCGTGGGCGCTGGTTTTACTGTGGGTGCAACGCTGCTGCGCTGGGGCGCAGACTAGACGCAGAAGACGTAGGCGATTACCGCCGCACTCGCGGTCCCCATCACATTCACCACATCGTTGTTCAGGTAGCCGCGGTTTTCCAGCGTCGCGCCTAACACGCTGTCCACAATCATTCCGAACACGCTTGCGACGGCGACGAGCATCGCATCTGTTGCGCTGATCGAGATCAGTCCAACGCCTGCGACAGCTGAGGCGGCAGCAATGCCGGCCAGCGTCCCCACCAAGCTCACGCCACCGTTCGTTCCCGGCGGCGTTGGCCGCAGGGTGGTCACCAGGTAGGTCTTGCTCCCGAACGCCTCGCCGATCTCGCTCGATACCGTGTCGGCGGCCGCCTCGGCCAGCGCAGCCAGCGCCACCACGATGCCGAGGCCGGCCGGAAGCAGGACGAGGGCAGCAGTCGCGACCACGAGATTTGCAGCAACCTGTGCGGCCGATCTACCGCCCATCGGTTCGGCGAGGCCGAGTGCCCGTTTCTTGCCCCGGCCTGCCAGAGTCGCCAGCAGCGTCAGGGCGAAGACCAGCGCCAAGACCGCGAACAGCTTCCAGCCACCGACCGCGAAGACCACGTAGGCGACCGCGAAGCCCGCCATCCCTCCACCCAGGTCAACCCCGCGCAGCGCCCACCCGGCGACTGCGAAGGCCAGCGTGACCCAGAGAGCAGTCCACGACGGCCCTTGCCGCAGGACGAGCAGAGCCAACAGCAAGCTGACTGTCGTCAGGGCGACGAAGTCGCTTCGGTTCAGCCGGATTTGAGCCAGCGCTGCCATTTCAAGTCAACATCCGCCATTCGGCTCCGCATCCTAACAGAGCGACCTATGGCCGGACTCTGGACGGGATATCTCACCTTCGGACTCATCTCCATGCCCGTGCGCCTATATTCCGGCGCCCGCAGTCAGCACGTGTCGTTTCACATGCTGCACCGCGACGACAACGTCCGCGTTAAGCAGCAGCTCATCTGCCCGGCGGAGAACAAGGTCATCGACCGCAGCGAAGTGGTGAAGGGATACGAATACTCCAAGGGCGAGTATGTCATCGTCGAGACGGAGGAGATCAAGAAGATCGAGCCCAAGACGGCCAAGGAGATGGAAATCCTGGAATTCGTAAAAGCCGACGAGGTCGATCCCATCTACTTCGAATCGTCTTATTACCTGGTGCCGGAAGAAGGCGGACGCAAGCCCTACGCGCTGCTGCAGAAAGCCTTGAGTGACAGCGGTTATGTCGGCGTCGCCAAGCTCACGATGCACAACCGCGAATACACCGTTCTCCTGCGGCCCTATGAGGGCGGCATCCTGCTCCATACCATCTATTACCAGGAAGAGATCCGCGAGGTGGAGGGCTTCGGCGACATCGACGTCCAGATCAAGCCCGCCGAGATCAAGGTAGCCAACCAACTGATCGAGGCCCTCGCCGCCGAGTGGGAGCCGGAAAAGTACGCCGATACTTTCCAGGAGAATGTGAAGAAGCTCATCCAGGCGCGCCTCGAAGGGAAGGAAGTCGCCACGGTCGAGAAGCCCAGGAAAATGGCTCCGGTCGTGGACCTGATGGAAGCGCTCAAGGCCTCACTGGCGCAGAGCGAAGGGAAGGGCGCCAAGCCCGCGGCCAAGAAGCCCCCGCAGCGCGCCACCAAACGCCGGAAACCAGCCGCCTGACGCCCATCCCACCCCCGGCCCGCCCTCCCCGATGGTTTACAATCAATGGATAACGATTCATACGCCATCATGCTGGCCGGACCTCCGGCGGGAGCAGGAATGACATTGCGTTCGCGGGCGGCCTTCTTCGCCCTGGCTTCTCTAGTCTTTATCACCGGTTGCGGAGATACCTTCCGCCCCATTGCCACCACCATTACTTCGGGAGGCGGCGACCCCCAGGTCCGGCGCCACGCCATTGTGATCTCCAACAACGGCCCCGGGGCGGACGGCGCCGCCACCCACATCAACATCGCGGGCGACACCAACGCCGGACAGGTTCCATTGGGTCAGGACCCAGTACACGCAGGCGTCATTCCGGGGAATGCTCTGACATTTGTGGCCAATCGCGCTTCGAGCTCGGGCAAGCCGAGCGTGACTGCATACTCAACTTTCGACCAGCCGGTTTCGCCGGCGCTTCCGCTGTCGACCACTCTTCCTGACAACGCTGCGCCCGCATTTGTTTACCCCATCATCGGTCAGACCTACGTCGCGCTGCCTGGGGTGAACACAGTCGGCATCCTCAGTCCGTCGCAAGGCGGCTTGCAGGGACAGATCGCAGTCGGCACCACTCCCGTCGCCATCACAGGCTTCCCGGACGGAGTCCGCGTCTTTGTAGCCAACCAGGGTTCGAATGATGTTTCGGTCATTCGCAGCTCCGACAACACGGTCGTGGCCACGGTGCCGGTCGGAACCGCGCCGTCGGCGATTACGATCAGCGCGGATGCCAAGTACGTCTATGTCGTCAATCGTGGCTCAAACTCGGTTTCCGTGATCGACACCGCCACCAATACGGTCACGGCCACGGTGCCGGTGGGTGCGACTCCTACGTTCGCAGCGTTCGACGCCAAGAATCTACGTGTCTACGTCGCCAACTCCGGTGCCAACACCGTCACTGTCATCCATGCTGATCCGAACCAAACGGGTGCCTCGACTCCGCCGTGCTCAACCAACTGCTTCCTGAGCACTTCGATCGTCACCGTCGGCAACAACCCGGTCGCGTTGACGGTGCTGGCCGATGGCAGCCGCTTCTATGTTGCCAACTCGGGCTCTAATTCGATCAGCGTGGTGGGTGGCTTGTCGTTGGCAGTGCAGACAACCCTGACGGTTGCGAATCCAGCGGGCGGAAACTTGCGACCGGTACACCTGGCCTCGTCTTCGGACAGCACCAAGGTCGTGGTCGCACTGCAGGACACCGTCCCCGTTACAGCGAGCGACCCGGACGCGAGCGCGATCGTGACGATCCGCACTTCGGACCATCTGATGACTACCATCCCGGCCCCTACCGCCCCTGGCGCATGCGCAAACGCTACGCTCGGGGCATGTCGGATGAAGCCGGTCTACGTCACCATTACCCCTTAAAGGCTCGTTCCGATATGGAACGAGCCGGACGAGATTTTGGGCTTCCAATTCCGTCCCCACGGGCGTATCATTCCACCCCAATCAGGCCCTCGTCCGGAAAGTTCCCCGCTTACCCCGGCACAACCTTAGACCAAGGGGCAGAATCATTTGAACGCGGATGATCTTGCTGTGATGCCGTCTGTCTGTCGTAGGAGTTCGACCCGGGTCACCTTCACGTTGCCGGTGGTGCTCATCGCATCGCACTACGGCACGGCCCTCATCGGCCGGGGGGAGACGTGTGATGTCAGCGAAGGCGGCATGCGCCTCAATGTGGACGTCACGCTACAGGACGGCCAGCCCGTCTCCGTGGAGTTCGACGCTCCGACCATGACCCAGACCCTCAAGCTGCAGGCTCAGGTCAAGCACCGCCACGAGAATGTGTATGGATTGGAGTTCGAGGCGCCGACCGACCAGCAGAAGAACCAGATCCGCCTGCTGATCGGGACAGCCTAGGTCGCTGCGCCCACGGCGGCGTTCTTTTGCGCGCTGAGCGTGGGCTCGAAGCAGCGTCGGCAGCGGGCTTCATACATTCCTGCCGCCCCCACCACGATCAGGTCTTCACTCGCGACCAGCCTCTGCGTGTGCTTGGCGGGATTCCCGCATTGCATGCATATCGCCAGCGCCTTGGTGATGTCGTCGGCCACGGCGAGGAGCTCCGGCATCGGGTGGAACGGGCGGCCCAGGTAATCGGTGTCCAGGCCGGCGATGATGATGCGCTTGCCCATGTCGGCGAGGCGCACGGCCACATCCACCATCTCCATCCCCAGGAACTGCGCTTCGTCGATGCCGATGACTTCGGTGCGAATGTCTACTTTGGCCAGGACTTCGGCGGCGTCCTTCACGCCCTCGGAGCGGATCTTCAACTCGCTGTGCGAGACGATGTGGTCATCGGCGTACCGCTGGTCGATGCCCGGCTTGAAGATCTGCACCCGCTGGCGCGCGATCTCCGCCCGCCGCAGCCGCCGGATCAGCTCTTCGCTCTTGCCGCTGAACATCGGACCGCATACCACCTCGATCCAACCGATACCGCCCTTGGAAAAATTCATCATTCGGCCCTGACTTCCTGCCTCGTAAACTTCTTTTCAAAATAGGTCTGCAACTCTGCTGTACTGCAAAAGACTTCGCTGCTGCACGCCAGCACCCAGCCGCTTATCTTCTCCAGCGGCATCGGCGTGATGAGGTACACCGGCAGCCCCCAGCGGTGCGCGAACGTCAGTTCCGCCTGGGTGCCTGCTCCCTTCATGCAATGCTCATCCCAGTAGCAGATCACCGCGTCCGTGCGCTGCTCGATCCACTCCAGGTCATAAGCGATGATCTTCCTCACCGTGACCTTGAACCGGGCCAGGTCGGTCGTCTTCCATGACCGGAAATGCTCCACCTCGTAGTCACTCAGGTTCTTCTTCGCGTCCAGCGCCGGGTCGTAGACCTCGTGGCCCTGCGCTTCGAGGAATGGCGTCAGGCCGGCTCGCCAGTGACGCCCGTGGTCCGGCGCATACTCGATGGCGCCTGAAAGATAGATTCGCATCGGGAACCTTGATTTTCAGGGCTGTGGGGCTGTCCGTCAATTCTCAAAAGTGTCTGAAATCTGTGCAAGCTGTGGAAAACAGTGTTCATTTCCCGCGCACCGCCACTTTCCGAAGCTGATGCCTGGCGGTTGCTATCCCCATCGATTACCAACGGGTTGAGGACAGCGCCGTCTTTGGAGCCCCGCTTGCAACCGTAGAAGGGAAGACCGCTCGCTCGGGCTCGCATGTGCTTGGGTTTCGGCTGGCACTGGGGCGGGAGCTTCGCCGGTGACTTTAGGCCCAGATTGAATTGAGTCCCGATTGGGAATTCATGCCGGTCACCGCCAAAGCTTTTGCCTAACCCGGCCTACAAACCAGTGCGAGCATGGTCCAGGAGATCGTTCCATGCGCATCCTCATCGCTGAAGACGACCACGCACTTGCGCACGTCATCTGTGCCGGGTTGAGCCAGGAAGATTACGCTGTCGACTGGGCGCCGGATGGCGAGGAGGCGCGGTATCTCGTCTGCGAGTATGAGTACGACCTCCTCATCCTTGACCTGAATCTTCCCCGCAAGGACGGGGTCGAAGTCCTGCGGGCGCTGCGTAGCCGCAAGAAGTCGCTGCCCGTGTTGGTGCTTTCCGGACGGTCACAGGTCGAAGAGCGCGTCCGCCTGCTCGATTCCGGCGCCGACGACTACCTGGTGAAGCCCTGCTCCATCGCCGAACTCAATGCCCGGGTCCGCGCCCTGCTGCGCCGCCGCGACGCCGCGCGCGACGTCAGCCTCAAGTACGACGACCTGGAACTCGACCGTGTGCAACGCATCGTCACCCGGGGCGGCCGCCGCATCGAGCTGACTTCCAAAGAGTTTGCGCTGCTCGAATACCTGCTGCGCAACGCCGGCCACCGCGTGACCCGCTCGATGATCATCGAGAACGTGTGGAACCTCTCCTTCGATGGCCTCACCAACGTCGTCGACGTCTACATCAACTATCTGCGCCGCAAGATCGACCGCGGCGTGCCCAACAAGCTGATCCACACCATCCGCGGCGTCGGCTATCAGCTCGGCGCGTAGCCATTACTTCCGTAATGGCCGCATTAGCAGCCTCTAATCTCCCTCTAATCCGACTCTTACGTGCGGGAAATAAAACCATCTTAGTCGCGCTCGAATGGGCGCGTGGAGATGGTCATGAACAACGCCGCAGCGCTCGCTTCCGCCCGCTTCACTCGTGGAGATTTCGACGCCATGGTGCTGCGCCACATGCCTCAGGTCCGCATCCTGGCCCGTCGCATCGCCGCCAAGCTGCCTCACCACGTCGAGCTTGCAGACCTTATCAGCGCCGGAGTGCTTGGCCTCATCGATGCCATCCGCCGTTATGACCCTACCCGCGAAGCCAGCCTCGCGACGTTCGCGCAGCTCCGTATCCGCGGAGCCATACTCGACAGCCTCCGTGCCGACGACTGGGGCTCGCGTGCGCTTCGGCGTATGGCACGCCGCATCGAGGCGGCGCGGCAGGCCTTGGGCGCCGCCCTGGGGCGCGCGCCGGGCGAAACGGAGCTTGCGGCAGACCTGGGCCTCACGCTCGCCGATCTCCAGGAGCAGCTCACCCGCATCCACGGACTGCAGTTGGCAAACTTTGTTGCCCCCGAGGAAGACGATGAGCGTGGGGAGGCGTTGGACCAGGTCCCCAGCACGGAGCCCACCCCGCTTCAGCGTCTGTTGGGTGACGAGCAGAACCAGTCGATGCGTTCTGCGATCGAGGCTTTGCCGCCGCGGGAGCGGCACGTGATCACGGGGTACTACTTGGAAGAGTTGACGATGCGGGAGATCGGCCGGCGGCTGCGGGTCTCTGAGTCGCGCGTGTGCCAGCTACATGCGGGGGCGCTGGCGCGATTGAAGCGCAGCCTCAGCCGTTGCGCTTCGGCATGCGGACGATATTCGTCGGTGTTTCCTTGTGCCAGATCGAGAGCAACACAAGGTCGGTCGGCAGCAGTCGGATCTCTGCCGGACGTCCCAAGCCGTCTTGAAAGACGTACTCATCCAGCAACGACTGCACCCGGGCTACAGTGATGCCGAGGGCATTGGCTGCCTCTTGCTCTGAATACGATTCCTTGTTCATCCGCACGGCTTGATCCACTGGCGCACTCCTTATGGGGCACCATCATTGTGGGGGCGGCACCTTTTTCCCGTAATCAGGTAAACTTCCCATTGCCCTCGAACATGAGACCTTATCCGCCCGCGATTTCCCTGATTATCATCTTAGTAACTATCTTTGCTTCCAGCAGGATGCACGCCCTCCAGGGACCATCAAAAACGTCAGCAAAGACGGCGGAAACAGTGATTTCAGCGGCCAAAACCCCCAAGATCCTCGGAGCCAAGCTGGTGACTTCCGACCCCGTCGCCCGCCGCGCCCTCAACCACCTTTATGACCTTGAGTACGACCGCGCTATCGCCGACTTTGAGCGCGTGGTCGAATCCTACCCGGAAGATCCATTCGCCCTGAACTACCTGCTGCAGGGCGTAGTCCTGCGGGAAATGTACCGCCTGAATGCGCTCGACACCACGCTCTATGCTGATGACGGCTTCCTCACCGGAAAGCCCTTACCTGCCGACCCCAAGGTCAAGGAGCGCATCCAGCAGCTTTCCGACGCCAGCATCCTGCTGTCCGAGGCGCGCCTCAAGAAGGCCCCGAACGACGTCGACGCGCTCTATGCCCGAGGTGTGACCCGCGGACTCCGCCTCAGCTTCGCAGCCATTGTCGACAAGGCGTTCTTCGCGGCGCTCAAGCATGCGGTGGCCTCCCGGCGCGACCACGAACGGGTTCTCGAGCTGGACCCCACGTATACGAACGCGAAGCTCATCGTTGGAATGCATAACTACGTGATCGGAAGCCTGCCGTTCGGCTTCCGGCTGTTGGTCGGCGTCGCGGGGATATCCGGCAGCAAGAAGAGGGGCTTGGAACTCTTGCGGGAGGTCAGCGCCACGAAGGCGGAGACCAGCATGGATGCCCGCGTCGCCCTTGCCCTTTTCCTCCGCCGCGAGGCCCGGTACAAGGAGGCTCTTGCCGTCGCCCAGTCGCTCTCAGCGGAGCGGCCGCGCAACTACATCTTCGCGCTCGAAGAGGCCAACCTCCTCAAGGACGCAGGGATGGGCAATGAGGCCATTGCCGCGTATCGCCGCATTCTTGCCCAGGGCCGGGCAGGGCAGTACGCCGACCCCCATCTGGAGCGCGCGGCCTTCGGCCTGGCCGAGTCGCTCAAGGGCCAGCGCCTGACCGCGGAGGCCCTGCAGGCGTATGAACTGGCCTTGTCCTTCCCCAACCTGGAGCCCGAAGTCAAAGTCCGGGCCCACCTCGGCGCCGGGCAGATGCACGACATCCTGCAACAGCGGGATGCCGCCTTGCGCGACTATCAGGCCGTCACCGAACTCGACCCCCCGTCACGCCATGCCGCTGAAGCCAAGCGGCTGATGCGCCTGCCCTTCCGCTACCCCGGCTAGCGAGTGGAACTTCCGCGGGCGCCCCTCCGTATCCACGGACAAGGAGGGTTCTCATGTACTGCAACTACTGTGGCAAGGTCATCCAGGACGACGCCAATCTCTGCGCCTATTGCGGTACCCGCATAGGCGGGGTACACGCTCGCCAGCGCCTGGTCCGGCCCTATGTCGGGAAGAAGATCGCCGGCGTGTGTGCCGGTGTGGCCGAGTACTTTGACCTTGATGTCACCCTCATCCGGATCGTCTGGCTGCTGGCGGCGATCTTCGGTGGCTGCGGCCTCATTGCCTATGTCATCGCCTGGATCGTGATGCCGGCCGAGCAGCCCCCGGTCGTGTACGCACCTCCAGTCCCTGGCGCGCAGGCCTCCACGCAGAGCTAGCGGAGACTAGAATGGCTGCATGCGCGTACGCAGCCCCATTGACTCGGCCGCTATCGAGTACACCATCATGGGGCAGGGCCCGGACGTGGTCCTGCTCCATCCCTTTCCCGTCACGCACGCTTTCTGGCTGCCTATCGCCGAGCGCCTTGCACACCGCTATCGCCTGATCCTCCCGGACCTCCGCGGACACGGCGCTTCGGTTCCCGGCGATGGTCCCGCCATGATGGCAAAGCACGCCGCCGACATCCTCGCCGTTTGCCGCGACGCCAAGGTCACCCGTGCAGTCTTCGTCGGCGTATCCATCGGCGGCTACATCCTGTTCGAGCTGTGGCGCACGGACCGCAATACCGTCCGGGCTCTTATCCTGGCTGATACTCGCGCCAGTGCCGACACGCCAGAAGCCCGCGCCACGCGGCTCCAGTCGGCAGACGACGTCCTTGTGCGCGGCCCCGACGCTTTTCTCGACGGCCTGCTGCCTAAGCTTGTGGGAGAAACCACGCGCCGCAACCGGCCAGACATCGCCTCGACCATCCGCCGCCTGATGCAGCAGACTCCTGCCGGAATCGCGGCCGTGCAGCGGGGAATGGCGGGGCGGCCAGACTCGGTCGCCACCCTGGCAACGATCAACGTCCCCACCCTCGTCCTCGCCGGTAGTGAGGACGTCCTTACGCCCGTCGCCGACGCCCAGACCATGCACCAGAAGATCTCCGGCGCCACGCTGCACGTGATCCCGGAAGCCGGACACTACGCTCTCTATGAGAAGCCGGAAGACGGGCACCGCTTGGTCCGGACTTTCCTGGACGGCCTCCCTTCCTGATCGGCGCAAGAAAAAAGGCACAGCTTTCGCCGTGCCTTCGGTTACGTGGAAACTTACCGCGCCAGGAATGCCTTCACTTCAGCCAGCGTCTTGCGGGCATTCTCAGATTGCGGGGCGTCCGGTGATTGTTCGAGGAACGCTTCCAGTTCGGTCATTGCGGGGGCGTAGTCTTTCAGCGAAAGCAACGCGTGTGCCTTAACCAGGTGCAGGTTCGGGTATTTGAACTGCACCAGGGTCTGGGCCTTGTCGAGGTTCTTGAGCGCCTGCTTGTACTCGGCTTTCCCGATGTAGGCCTTGCCCAGTTCAAAGTACGCTTGCCATAGGGTCGGATCCAGGGACTTGCCGCGTTCCAGCGTTTCGATCGCGCGCTCGAACTTGGACTGCACATTCAGGCTGGCTCCATAGACCAGATAAGCCAGGGCGTTTGCCGGGTCGTACTCCAGGGCTTTGTCCAAATCTGCCTGGGCGACATCCACCTGGTTCTGGTCGAGCCTGATGATGGCGCGAGCCGTGAGGGCGTCAGAATACTTTGGATAGATCTCCAGTGCCTTTGCGATGCGTTCCTCAGCTTCTTCAAGCTTGCGCTCCGCCAAGGCCTTCTGTGCCTTTTGCAGTTCTTTCCGGGCTTTGCCTGGGACCTTGTATTGGGCGACCGAGACGGTATTCTTGCCGCCGGCTTCGGTCCCGCTGGCAGCGGAGAAGTCCACGTCAACGGAGACCCCCATCGAATGGATAGCGAGGGTGGAGGTGTGTTGGTTGAGGCCCTTGGTCGTTACGACATCATAGGAGCCGTGCGGGATCCCGATGAACTCAGCAACTCCGGCGGCGTTCGTGTAGCCCGACCGGGTGACCCGCCCGAACTGCAAATCCCGCACCTCCACCCTGGCATCCGCAGACGGTTGACCGTGGGCGTCGCGAACTGTCACGGTCAAGGTGCCCTGGTTGAGGGTGTTGTTCTGGCGCCGCGAGTCGAATTGGGCAAAGGTGGAAAGACTTAGGAGCAGGACTACAACACAGCTTGCGATCGCCCGGGAGATCATGGTCCCGTTACCTCTGGATATGGATGAGGTCGCATTCCCGGGCGGTGGTTAGGGCCCCGACTTCCGGTGTTTCGCTCTCGGCACGGTGGTTGCCGTGCTGTAAGCTAGGAGTGTGGCCCATTCGGGTGAGTTGTCCTTAGCTCTAATGGGCCAAGAAAAATTTTCCGGCTCAACCGGGCAACCGGCGGGCCTATCTCTCCCACCCCTTTGAACAAGCAAGCTTCTTCTCGCATCGTCATGCCCGCGCGCAATGTGCTGGGAAGCCTGCGTCTGCCCGGCGACAAGTCCATCTCCCATCGCTACGCGATGCTCGCAGCCGTTGCGGAAGGCAGGAGCCGCTTCCAGAACTTCTCCACCGGCGGGGACTGCGCTTCCACCCTGCGCTGCCTGGAGGCTCTGGGCTGTGCGGTAAAGCGCGACGGTGGCACAGTCGAGATCGTCGGACGGCCAAACGGCTTGGATCAGCCCGCCCAACCGCTTGACTGCGGCAACTCGGGGACGACGATGCGCCTGCTCGCCGGTCTGCTCGCCGGGCGTGGGATTGACTGTGAATTGACCGGAGACCAGTCACTCTCCCGCCGCCCGATGGACCGCGTCATGGCCCCGCTGCGCGAGATGGGTGCAGAAATCACCTCGACGGAAGGCAGACCACCGCTGCGCATCCGCCCGGCTGCCCGGCTCAAGGGCATCCGTTACACCTCACCTCTGCCGAGCGCGCAGGTAAAGACAGCAGTCCTGTTCGCCGGCCTCTCTGCGGAAGGCGCCACCGAGTTCACCGAACCCGTACGCACGCGCGACCACGGCGAACTGGCGCTACGAGCCTTTGGCGCCGAGGTCCAGCGCAGCCGCAACACAGTCAGCATCGAAGGCGGTCAGGTGCTGCATGCTATCGAGGCCTTCATTCCCGGCGACATCTCCTCGGCAGCCTTCTTTCTATGCGCCGCGGCGCTTTTTCCTGGTTCTAATCTGGTGATGGAAGGCCTCGGCTTGAATCCCACCCGCGCCGCGTTGCTCGACGTCCTCACCCAGTTGGGTGCGCGGATCAGCGTGATCAATCTGGAAGAGCATCACGGTGAGTTGGTGGGCACGGTCAAGGTGGAGCACGGGGCCCTGAAGAGCGCGAAGATCTCCGGCGCGATGACGGCTCGCCTCATCGACGAGCTGCCCGTCCTCGCCGCCATTGCCCCTTACACGCAGGATGGGATTGAGATCCGCGATGCGCAGGAATTGCGGGTGAAGGAATCAGACCGCATTGCCGCGGTCGCTGCGAACCTGCGCGCCATGGGCGCCGCGGTAGAGGAATATCCCGGCGGCTTGCGCGTTCCCGGTAACCAGTCGCTGCGCGGGGTGGAGCTGGATTCTGCCGGCGACCACCGCATCGCCATGGCCTTCGCCATCGCTGCGCTGCGCGCCCAGGGCGAGACCAAGATCCACGGCGCCGATGCCGCAGAGATCTCTTTTCCGGAATTCTGGACGATGCTCGACTCGGTCTGCGAGCGCTAAACTGCCTCCAGGTGCTCCCGCACCAGCCGGTCCACCAGCTCCTTCAACCCTTCGCCGGTCTTCTGCAAGGCGAACTTCTCGCCGTCCCAGTCGAGCTTGAAACTGGTTGCCAGGGCTGAGATCCAGATCTGGCGCACCGGCGTGTTCGGGGTGATGACGAACTTTCCCGGCGGCTCGTCGAAGACCACGTTCAGCACTCCGTGCTGCTCCTCGACCTCGAAGTCTCCAGACACTTCGGCCGCGTAGAGGTCTTTCTTCAGCGACTCGATCGCCGCCTCAGACTGGCGCCTGAATTCCTGTTCGTCCATGTAAGGATTATAGAGGCGCTAGTTGGCGCTCTGCGACTTCCCGTTGCACCGCTCGATCCCGCGCTCGATCGCCGTGCCTTCCTCATAATCGTTCCAGGTGTTGATCATCAGGAACGGAAGCGGCTTCTCATCGTTGAAGAAGCGCCGGAATGCGCGGAGCGAGTCGTCGAAGGTCTTGCCGCACCGGCCGTCCATCTTGCGGTTCTGGCTCCAGGAAGCCTTGCTGTCATCAAAGCCGGGCCATGCCGCGCCAATGATCAGCTTCTGCGGATGCTTCTCCACCATCTGCTTGTAGAAGCCTTCCAGATACTCCTGCCCCCAGTTGCTGCCATCCTTCGCCCAGCCCTTCTGTCCCGGGCTCACCCACGCGTAGTACCCGTCAAAGCCGTCGCCATGCGCGCCGCCGTGGTCCTTGTAGATCAGCAGCGGTTTCTGCTCCCAGTTGGCCAGCGCCTCGCGCACCTGCTTCCAGTCAGTGCGTCCCGTCTTGGGGAAGATGAAGATCACCGGACGCCCCTGCCACTTCAGGTACGCTTCGCGCGTCACGTTGGCCGTCGGCCCGATGTATCGCGTGTACGCATACTGCAGGTCGTCGATGGCGGCGCGGGTCGCCTGCTCCTTGTCGCCCGTCTCTTCGTCGTACATCAGCGCTACTTTGAAATCATGCTGTGCCGCTGCCTGCTGCAACAGGGAATAGGCGCGGTCCTCAAAGTCCTTGCTGGGACCATACCAGTTCACCACGAAGCCGGAGATTCCCATCTCCTTCGCCTTCAGCACCTGCTTTTCCAGCACCACGCGGTCTACCGACGAATAGCCCACGTCAATGTGTCCCGGCACGCCGAACCACGCCTGATAGCCCGCCAGCAGCACCGGCCACCGTTCCGGCAGCCCGATGCTCTGCGCCAGCGCAAAGCGCTTGGCCGTCATCGCCGCGGGACGAAAGGCCTGTGCCGACGCCTCCGATGAGGCCTTCGCCGCACATCCTCCACAGCCGATAGCCAGTATTCCGCCCAGGATGGCGGCGCCCATACGTCGCAAGTTCTTATTCATGGCAAAGGAAACAGCCCGGAATCCGGGCTTAAAGATGAGATGAAGAAAGGGCGCGGGATGTTGTTTCGAACTACGCTGAGCAAGATGTCGATAGTACGGCCTGAGGACATTAATAGTGGGGCAGATTCACTGTCTTATCCTGCCCCAAGGCGCGCCTCATAACGCGAAGGAAGCGTGGCGCGACCCGATAGAACTCAGCCTTGCCCTCGTTGTATCGCTCGGTCTCGAATAGTGGTTGGCACCATTCTGGCGTTATTCCGTCGAACTCGTCCCACGAACCCGCGCCGCCCTCAAAGCTGCTTAGAAACCTGCCGCCTACGCGGGACATTTCAAGCTCCACAGAAATTCGGTGTCGCTTAACGTCCAGGTCGGCAGACGCCAACTGAATCCGGACCTCAAGGTCAGCTATGCCGCGGGCCTCTGTGAATCCTGACTCAAGAATGGATTTACCTAGCTGTTCGGTGAATTTAGTAGAAGCGACTGGCCCTGCTTCGTGCACGACAATCACCGTATTTGCACTTGGGTACTTTGCCTTCAGCTCCTTAAGAAATGCCCTTGCCGTTCCGTCAAAAAGGTCACCTTTGTTCTCGAGATCTGCGAGTCGACCGCAATGCCCAATGGAATCGGCCTGCTTACCGCGAGCGACGACATTCGCCCGGATGAATCCCAACCTACGCCGAGCCTTGGTGACTCTAGCTGTAACTTTGCCCGACAAGATCGCGTCGGCTTTGTCTTCTGTATTCACGGGTGTGAAGCCTGCATCCTCCAGTTCAAAGGTCAGCATTGTCCACAATCGGTGAGCCAGTTTCTGATCTCCCGTGATGCCGACAAAGACCTTTCGCACGGGAGGGCTAGAGGTCTTGGTCTCACCCGGGGGTGGACTTTGGGCAGTAGCGATGGCGGCAGTCAGGGTGACTGCCGCCAGTAACCACAACCCGGCGCGCTGTTTAGACCGCATGTCGACCGAAACTAGTCCAGCAGATACTTCTGCACGAACATGATGGTCGTATAGAAGTCGAAGTCCTGGTTCTCCCGCTTGGCGAAGCCGTGGCCCTCGTTTAGCCCCAGCAGATACCACGCAGGCGTGCCGTTCGCTTTCAGCGTCTTCACGATCTGCTCGGCCTCGGTATAGGGCACACGCGGGTCGTTCTTGCCCTGAACGATGTACATCGGCTTCTTGATGTTCTTTACCATCGACATGGGCGCAATGCGCGTCAGGTACTCGCGCATCGCCGGCTCGCGCTCGTCGCCGTACTCCACCCGGCGCAGGTCGCGACGGTATGCCTCCGTGTTCTCCAGGAAGGTCACCAGGTTCGACATTGCCACCACCGCCTTGGAGCAGCGGATCTTGTCGCTGTAGTGCGTGGCGATGGCCAGGGTCATGTGGCCGCCATAGCTGCCGCCGGTGATCATGATGCGGTCGCCGTCCAGGTTCGGGCTCGCCTTGATCCAATCCAGGAGCGCGTCGATGTCCTTGTACGAAGCATCCCGCTTCATGCCATTGTCAGCCATCAGGAAGGTCTTGCCGTAGCCGCTCGAACCGCGGATGTTCGGCAGCAGGTAAGCCACACCCAGCTCATTGAGGTAATAGTTGGTCGCGCCGAGGAAGCCCGGTCGCGCCTGCCCCTCCGGTCCGCCGTGGATGCTCACGATCACCGGCCGCTTGCCCGTGAACTTGGCCGGCGGCATATACAGGAACCCGGTGATCTCCATGCCGTCAAAGCTCTTCCACTTGACCAGTTGCGCGTCAGGGAAGGTCGAAGTGTTCAGTCCGCCGGTCTCGCTCTGCGTCCAGCGCGTGAGCTTGCCGGTGGCGACGTCGACCGAGTACACATCCGTCGGCGTCTTTGCCGAGTTCAGTTGGAAGCCGATCTCCTTGCCGCTCTTGTGCCACTCCAGCCCGCCTAGGATGCCCACCGGCAGGTTGATGGGGCGGTACTTTTTCGTTGCCGTATCCATCACGTAGAGCTTGTCCACTCCGGCCTCGTTCGCGATGAATGCGATCGACTTGCCGTCGTTCGAAATCTCAAAGCTGTCGATGTCCCACTTGATGTCGCTTGTCAGGAACGTGGGGTTCATCGTCGCCATGTCGAAGTACGCCAGCCGCTGGAATTCGCTGCCCTTGTCGGTGGTGGCGTAGAACCCTTTGCCGTCCTTGGTGAAGGTCGCGCCACTGTACAGGATCTTCTCGCCCGTCTTCGGCGTCAGCAGCTTCTTGGTTCCCGCCGCGGGGTCCACCAGCCAGATGTAGGACTCATTGGCGGAGATGAACTCATTCAGGAGCACGGACTTGCCGTCGTGCGACCAGTCACTCGGTCCCCAGCCGCCGCCTTGCAGCTCCAGCACCATCTTGTCGGTCTTCGGGTCGGCCGGGTCCATCACGTACATGTCGGTGTCGCGCCGGTTGCGCCGCGTCGACATGTAGGCGATCTTGCTGCCGTCGTGTGCCCAGGTGGCCGCGCCGTTGCGCGACTTGCCATCGGTCAGCAGCGTGATGTTGCCCGTGTCCACATCGTAGCGCGACAGCTGGAACCACTCGCCGCCGCCCACGTCATGCCCGAAGATGAAGTACTTGCCCGTGACGGGCTGGAAGGTCGCGCCGGTGGTGCGGTCCGGCAGGAACGTCATCTGCGTGCGCGCACCCATCGGCATCGCCACATGGTGGATCTGGTTCACGCTGCCGAAGCGCGTCGAGATCAGCATCTCGCGCTTCGTCGGATGCCAGGTCAGCAGGCTCGCCGCGCGGAACTCGCGATACCGCCGCGCTTTGTCCACGATCGCCATCGGCACCGGCGGGACGTTGTCCAACACTAGGTTCTCGTTCGGCGCAAAACTAGCCGGCGCCTGCTGGGAAGGTTGCTGCGCTGGGAGCGCCAGGCAGAGGGCAAGGGTCAACATTAAGAGGGGGGTAATTCGCTTCATGTCGGGATATCTCCTGAAAGAGTGGCGCGGACAGGGTATATCCGGCCTGAGTTGAGTGGCAAGTCCAATGCAAAGGGGATGACGCCCTAAGCCGCCCGAGATTAACATCCCCGACTGCGCCATCCCGAGCGACACAAGTGCCCCGCCCGCGCCCTCCAAGCTATGTCATCCCGAGCGAGGGCGTAAGCCCGAGTCGAGGGACAACGCCTCTGGGCCTGAGTCGCGCAGCGACGGCACGCTCCTTACGCCGACGAAACCGCCCGCTGGGAAGGGCACGGCTTCAGCCGTGCCGACTGGCCGCGAAGACGGAGCGGCTTCAGCCGCTGAGGTATGGGTGTTTGGCCCACCGGTGCTTACTGCTTCTTGTCCCTCAGCACAAATGTCAAACCTTCCGCCTTCTGCCCGGGTCGAAACGTGAGGATTCGTGCTCCGCTGATGGTGGGCGAATTTGGATAGAAAGTTTCGGCAAATCTATCGTTCTGCCATGACCCGTCAGATCTCAGCGCCAATCGTCCCGCCGGTACTTCACGAAACTCGAAAGTGCCTTCCGCATCGGTCATTTGCTGCCTTAGTGGCTCAGAAGGTCTCGTGGGCCTTACTAGGTACACCATCACCTTGCCTACTGCCTCACCCTTCGAAGACAGAAGCTTGCCTCGAATGATGCCGTCCGCCTGAGACCGGAAATGCACTGTTCCGCAGCCTTTGGCATGGGCCGTCACCTGCTCCTGTTGGAGCGCTGTGTATCCGGAGGGTGCTTTGGCGGAGACTAAATAACTGCCGGCCTTGACGACGGTCTCAAAAGCGCTTGAGCTGTTGGTCTTTACTATGATGGGTTTCCTATCTGCAATCGGTCCATCCATCGGCGTAATTTGGATGTCAGCTCCCACCATGGGCTGCAGAGCATATGCATCCTCTTCCTTGGGCGGGTAGTGGTCCATGAGGCTGACCTGGACCTTGGGAACGAAATCCTCGTCGAAGGTGTACAGCTTGAAATCGCCAAAGATGTGGGAAGTATCAGGCTGCTGGGGAATGCTGCGAAGATAGGCAACGTCATCTCCGGCGTGCTCAAGTCTCCAAGTGCGGCTGCATATGCTGGTCGAAAAATCAGCGATGAAGGAATCCTTGGCCTTCCACCCGTAGACAAGATATTGCTTTCCCAAGTCAAAATTGAAACCACAAGCAGGCCCGCTCATGGCAGTGCTGACCCACACGGTCTTCTGCTCGGGTCCTAGGCCGAGGAACGCCTCGATGACTGAAAATCTAACCAGTACGTCCCCGTCGAAAGCGGGAAGGATCAAGGTCACCTTGCCAGAAAAAACAGCATCCACTCGCCACGCCGCCTCGCAAGCACTACCACGCGATCCGCAGCTGCATGCCTGAGCCTTAATAGTGCTCAGAAGAAAGCAGACAGCCAATATCCACTTCACCCGCCGAAACATGACCAAACCTAGAACGGAATATCCTCGTCCGTGATCTGCGTCCCCTGAGAGAAGTCATCTGCGGGCGCGCTCTGATCAAACCCGCCACCCTTGCCGGATGACGCGCCCTTCGACCGCCCGCCGCCTTCGCTGTCTCCTTCGCCACGGCCGCCCCCCAGCATGATCAACTCGTTCACAATGATCTCGGTGCGGTACTTCTTCTGGCCGGACTCCTTGTCATCCCAGGAGTTTGTCCGGATGCTGCCTTCGATGTACACGGTGCGGCCCTTCTTCAGATACTCCCCGGCCACCTCTGCCGTGCGCGCCCACGCCACGATGTTGTGCCACTCGGTGCGGTCCTGCCACTCGCCGGCCTTGTCCTTGTATCGCTCGGTGGTGGCCAGGCTGAACTTTGCCACGGCTGTGCCCTGCGGGGTGTACTTCAGTTCGGGGTCCTTCCCCAGATTGCCGACCAGAATGACCTTATTTACGCCACGCGCCATGTTGTTTCCTCGTTCGTAAGATTCCCTGACCTCGAAACTATACCACCACATCTTTGCTTCCCATCGCTGAAGCAATGGTCTCAATTCTCGATTCGTCTTGCCGCACAAACCGTTGCGTGAAGCGGTACTGGAGACCGAAGACTAAAGACTGGAGACCGTCCTTTAGTACCACTTGTACAGCATCAGATAGATCAGCACCCCCGTCACACTCACGTAGAGCCAGACGGGGAACGTCCAGCGCGCGATGCGCCGATGCTTGTCAAAGTTCCCCTTCAGCCCGCGCGCCAGCGTCACGAGCACCATCGGCACCACGACCACGGCCAACACGGTGTGCGTAAGCAGGATGGCAAAGTAGACCGTGCGCGCCCAGCCCGTTCCCTGGAAGCGCGTGACCATCCCGGCCACGACGAAGAAGTGATAGAAGAGGTAAGAGCAGAGGAAAAGAGCAGAGACGCTCACCGCCGCGATCATCGTCCGCCGGTGCGCCGCCACCAGCTTCTTCGCGATCAGCACCCGCCCGATCACGATCAGCACCGCGCTCGTCGCGTTCAGTGACGCATTGATCGCCGGAAAGATGCTCGTCTCGGTCGCCAAGCTAGCGGGAACCGTCCGCGATCAGCGCCACTACGAGCAGCGGAAGATAGATGACCGACGCCTGCAGCAATTGCCGCGCGTGCCGCTTGCTGGCGGCCGCGCCGGGCGCCATCCGCAGCAGCGCCAGCCGGATGCCGAACCACAGGTATGCCAGCCCCAGCACCGTGGCGGCCGCAATATAGGGCCAGCTTCCCATGCCCAGCAGCACCGGCGCGATGCTCACCGGGATAAGCACCGCTCCGTTCGCCAGGATCTCGGTGAGCGTAATGCGCCCCGTGTTGTCCACCACCGGACGCATCTTGATCGCGGCGCGCTCATAGTCATCGCGATACAGCCACGCAATCGCCAGAAAGTGCGGAAACTGCCAGAAGAACAGGATCGCGAACAGCGCCAGCGACTCCGGGTCGACACTCGCCGTGATCGCCGTCCAGCCAAGTACCGGCGGCATCGCTCCCGGGAAGGCGCCTACCAGCGTGCATATGGGCGTGATCATCTTCAGCGGCGTGTAGACCAGCACGTACGTCGCCGCCGTGGCGAAGGTCAGCAGTGCGGTCAGCGGGTTCGCCATGACCCAAAGCAAGGCACATCCAGCCGCTACCGAAGCCAGGCCCCACCCGATCGCGGTCGCCTTGGTCATCCTTCCGGAAGGCACCGGCCGGTCCTTGGTGCGCGCCATCTTGCCGTCCTGCGTCGCTTCGATCGCCTGGTTCAGCGCCGCTGCGCCCCCGGAAACAATGCCGATGCCCAGCATCGTCGCGAGCATCTTCCACGTCATCACGTCCGTGCCCGTCTTGCGCGCCGCCAGGAAGAAACCCAGCAGGGAAGTCAGCACCACCAGCGATGTCACGCGGATCTTGAACAGGGTCAGCAGGTCGGAGACAAAGCTCACTCTCGGCTTCGGGCGCGTCTCGCCCACCGTCTTGGTCGGCGCAATTCCGCGGATGGTCTCGTCGTCGACCTTGCGCGCGCCCAGGGAAGTGGCTTTCGTCGTCATGCTGTCGCCACTTTCTCATCCAGCGCGGCCGCTGACGCCGGCTTCACGTGCCGATGCGCCTGCACCGCCAACACAAAGGCCTTGCCCAGCAGCAGGGCGCCCATCGTCACATGGGCCACGGTCGTCCACACCATGCTGGGCAGGGGCTGGACTGCATCGCGTCCCCACTCCACGCGGGTGAGATAGGCCGCGAATCCCAGGCCCAACTGCACGAACAGCAATGCGAGAATGCCGATCGCCGGCTTCTTGATCTCCGGTACCGCGCCATACGCGGTCAGTGCCTTGATGCTCGTCCACAGTAGGATTGCGGTCACGAACGCCGCGCCGATGATGTGCGGCAAAAAGTGAAGGCCGCCATGCCGGAACGCCGCCCCCAGGAAGAGTTGCACATATAGAACTGCGACGGTCAGTACGCTCAGCGCTCGCAGGTTCAGCGCTTCGCTCGCCTGCAGCCCGCGCGCCTCGGCCTCGATCCAGCGCTTGCTGGTGAATACCGAGAACAGCAGCGTCAGCGAGAAGAATGTCTGCGCCAGCATCCCATGTCCCGTCGAGACATACCACGGGAGCAGCGTCAGCACCGTGATGCCGCCCAGCACTCCCTGCAGGATCACCAGCCCCAGGAGCGCCCACCCGAACTTGCGCATCCACACGCGTTTTTCCACGCGCTGTGTCCAGACCGCCAGGATGATGGTCAGCAGCCCGACGAACTGCGCGATCATCCGGTGACCGTGCTCGTACTTCACCCCGCCGACCATCGGCGGGATCTTGTAGAGCGAGCCGAAGCTCGTCGGCCAGTCCGGCACCGCCAGCCCGGCGTCATTGCTCGTCACCAGCGCGCCGGCCACGATCAGGATCAGCACACACCACGCCAGCGCCGTGGCAAAACGGTGTAATCCCTTGTGGAATGCAGGTTGGGAGGCAGAGTTCACGGGAACAAATGATTCTAGCAGAAGGGTGGAGGCCTATTGCGTGGCTCCGAACCCGAACTCCGCTGTCGCCGTCTGCTTCTCCGCCACTTTGATGCGCGCGGTCTTCTCGCCCAGGCGCTCATGCACCGCCGCGACCGTGTATTCACCCGGCGGCAGGCCCTTGATCTCGAACTTGCCGTCTAAACCGCTCACCGCAAAAAACGGATGTGGCACCACATTCAGGTACATCCGCATCCACGGATGCTGGTTGCAGCTCACCTTCATCATCAGCTCCGGCTTGGTAAAGCTTTTCTCGATGGGGTCGCCCTTCGGAGTCTGCGTGATGTTCCACGGACTGTTCGCCTGGGCGTCCGGATGCACATTGTGCATCGTCGGATCGGAATTGAGGAACTTCACTTTCTGTCCAGCAACGGCCCCGGCCACATGCGGCACGTAGCGGCAGCCCTGCTGGTCTATCACCACCGGCTCCGACGGCACGCCGTAATTGCCCGCCGGCAGGCCTTCCTTCACGTACACGAACACATTCGCCAGCTTTCCGCCCTTGACTACCACCGCCTCGCTGACCGATTCCTTGCCCGCGTTCGGGCCCATCACGCACGCTGGGTCCTGCGACATGTCGATCGTCGCCGCCTTCGGCGCCGCTCCTGCGAAAGTGACCACGCCGCTGACCGTACCCGTGACTGCTGGATTGATCGGTGCTGGCGCCTGCTGCGGGGGTGCTGCGGCCGATGAGGCATGACCTTCATGCGAGCCCGCCTCAGGCTTCTTCTGCTCACAACCGGCCAGGAGCCACATGGCTCCCGCCAGGGTCGCGACGATTACGAATGAATGTTTAGAAAGGGAGGGGATTATGAGCAATTTCATAGGAAGGAAGTACAAACGCCTATACTGACAGCCGACAGCCGATCGCGATCAACCAGCCGCTAGGTGCTCGTCGCCACCGGCGCGCGCCCCAGCACCTCTTCCACGCTGGGCATCTCGCTCATCGACTGCACCACTGCATCGGCAAACTCACTCGTTCCCGCCGGCCCACCCACGTCCTTGGTGAGCTTGTCTTTCTTCTTGCGGTACGTGTACTCAAGGGCGGCCTGCACCTTGTCGGCTGCCTCGTGTTCCTTGATGTGGTGGAGCATCAGTACTGCCGACTGCAGCAACGCCGTTGGGTTCGCGATGTCTTTGCCCGCAATGTCCGGCGCTGAACCATGCACCGCCTCGAAGATCGCGCACTCGTGGCCCAGGTTCGCCCCCGGGACCAGTCCCAGCCCGCCGACGAACGCCGCGCACAGGTCGCTTACGATGTCGCCATAGAGGTTTTCCATCAGCAGCACGTCATACTGGTAGGGATTCATCACCAGGTTCATGCACGTGGCGTCGATGATCGCCTCGCCGTACGTGATCTCCGGATACCCCTTCGCCACGTCGCGCGCGCACTTGAGGAACAGGCCATCGCTCATCTTCATGATGTTGGCCTTGTGGATGGCGTGTATCTTCTTGCGCTTGAAGTCCCGCGCGTACTGGAACGCGAACTTGGAGACCCGCGTCGAGCCTTTCTCCGTGATGATCTTCAGGCTCTCGACCACGCCCGGCACCACCTCGTGCTCGATGCCGACGTATTCGCCCTCGGTGTTCTCGCGCACGATGATCAGGTCCACGCCCGGATACCGCGTCGGGATGCCCGGCAGGTTCTTGATGGGCCGGAAATTTGCGAACAGCTCATACTTCTTGCGCAGCGAGACGTTCACGCTGGCGAAGCCGCCGCCGATCGGCGTCGTCACCGGGCCCTTGAGCCCCACGCGCGTCGACTCGATCGATTCGTACATCTCGCGCGGCACGTAGGTCTTGTACTTTTCGAAGGCGTCTGCCCCGACGGCGAATTCTTCCCACTCGAACTTTATCCCCGTGGCCTCGAGGATGCGCACCACCGCCCGACTTACTTCCGGCCCGATGCCGTCGCCCGGGATCAATGTGATTCTGTGTGCCATCAGTGTTTCTTCTTCGCCGCCTTCACTTCTTTGGTCCCCAGCAGGCTCTCCAGCTCTGCCCGGAACTCGTTCACGTCCTTGAAATCGCGATACACGGAAGCGAACCTTATATATGCCACCTTATCCAGTTGCTTCAGGTGGTGCATGATCATCTGTCCCACTTCGGCCGACGACCGCTCCCGCTCCGGCGAGTCGATCACGTACGACTCCACCTCGTTCACGATCTGCTCCATCTTGCCCATGGAGATGGGGCGCTTCTCGCACGCGCGCAGCACCCCGGCCAGGACCTTTTGCCGCTCGAACTTCTCCCGGCGGCCGTCTTTCTTGATCACCATGTAGGGGATTTCGTCGATGCGCTCGTAAGTAGTGAAGCGCTTCTCGCACTTCAAGCACTCGCGCCGCCGCCGGATGGACTCGGCTTCCTTGCTTTCGCGCGAGTCCACGACCTTGTCATGGATATGCCCGCAAAAAGGGCATTTCATCGAGCATTAATCCCCAGAAGCGTGATTTTTCTTCGTCAGATGATTGTATCAGGCAGCGGACGGTGCCGAGACACTGCAGGCAGCTCTACTTTGTCCTCTGTACTTTCAACCTTGTACTTCTCCATGGCTCTCTTCGCTCGCCTTCACCAGAGACACCCGCTCCCGGTGCGCCAGCCACAGCCCGAGCGGGATCACCGCCATGAACGTCACCAGCCAAAGCATCATCCCGCTGCTGGCGGCCACGTGTTCCTCGGTGCCGAACACGTGCTGCAGCACCGCAATCGTCCCCAGTTGCGACCCGCCGCCCACCACCGGCAGTTGCAGCAGGGAACCCGCCACGCTCGCGCTCATGATCAGGATGACTGAGGAAAGCGACATCCGCTGCAACCCCGGGTCAGGATAGGCGTGCATGACCATCAGGTAAGACATTGCGATCAGCACCCACAGCACCACAGAAGACCCGAGGATCTGCGCAAAAGACGACAGGTCGTGGATGGTGTGCAGGCCGTCGCCGAAGACTTCGATCTTGCGTGCCACCGCCTCGCCGAAGCGCGGTGAGAGCGCGCCGAGCAACTTGCGCACCACGTTCGCCGCCCCCGAGCTGTTCTGCCAGATCAGGAAGAGCACCAACGAGATCAGGGCCACGCCGCCCAGCAACGCCAGGCCGGCAAACTCGAACTGCTTGTAGTGATGCAACTGCTTCACATGAGAGGAGAAAAGCAGGTCCGCTGCTAGCAAAAACGCTACCGTACCCATGTCGAAGAGGCGCTCCACCGTGTACACCGCCATTTGCGACGTGAACGGCAGCTCAACCTTCTTCGCGATCACGTAGGGACGTATCAGGTCGCCCGGACGCCCAAGCACCGCTAGCCCCGTGAACCCGATCACCATGGGAGGGAACAGCTTCATCGCCGAGACATCTTTTGTCGGCCGCAGGAACATCTTCCACCTCCAGCAGCGGAAAAAGTACCCGGCATAGATGAACGCCACACCTGCCAGCAGCTTCAGCTTGTCCGCTTCCACGGTCCGCGCCCAGAAGATCTGCCATTGGAACTCACGCCAGCTGCGGAACTGCAGGTAAGCCAGCGCCGCCAGCACGGCGACCACGGCCAGCGTGATCAGGACTTGTTTCTTGTTCATTACGAAGAATCGGCCGCCGCCAGCATACACGAGCGTTGCTCCAAAACGAATGCGGCCCGTAGGCCGCATTCATACCGAACATCGTGATGATCTAGTCGTAATATTCCAGCCCCAGGTGGGTGATGAGCTCTTCACCCTTCATGTGGCGCAGGGTGTTCTTCAGCTTCATGGTCTGGATGAAGAGGTCGTGCTCCGGATAGAGGCCCGGGGGCGTCATGGGCGACTTGAAGTAGAGGCTGAGCCACTCCTGGATGCCGAGTCCCTTGAGCTGCGGCGAGCGCGCGGCCAGGTCGAGGAAGAGGACCAGGTCGAGCACGATGGGCGCGGCCAGGATGGAGTCGCGGCAGAGGAAGTTGACCTTGATCTGCATGGGGTAGCCGAGCCAGCCGACGATGTCGATGTTGTCCCACGACTCCTTGTTGTCGGCGCGCGGCGGGTAATAGTTGATGCGGACCTTGTGGTAGAAGTCCTTGTAGAGCTCGGGGTAGAGCTCGGGCTGCAGGATGTGCTCGAGCACGCTGAGCTTGGACTCTTCCTTGGTCTTGAAGCTTTCGGGGTCGTCGAGGACTTCGCCGTCGCGGTTGCCGAGGATGTTGGTGGAGAACCAGCCCTCAAGGCCGAGCATGCGGGCCTTGAGTCCGGGCGCGAGGACGGTCTTGAGCAGCGTCTGGCCGGACTTGAAGTCCTTGCCGCAGATGGGCGCCTGGTTGCGACGTGAGAGCTCGTGCATCGCGGGGATGTCGACGGTGAGGTTCGGGGCGCCGTTGGCGAAGGGCACGCCTTCGCTCAGAGCGGCGTAGGCGTAGATCATCGAAGGCGCGATGTTGGGGTCGTCCTGATGCAGGCCGCGCTCGAAGTTCTTGACCGACGAGTGGATCTCGGACTCCTTGAGGAAGATCTCGGTGGAGCCGCACCAGATCATGACCAGGCGGTCGGCGCCGCTGGAGCGCTTGAACTCCTGGATGTCAGCGCGGAGCTGCTCGGCGAGCTCCATCTTGTTCTTGCCCTTCTTGATGTGCTGGCCGTCGAGCTTCTTGACGTAGTGGCGGTTGAAGACCGCGGGCAGCGGCGTGACCGACTGCAGGAAAGGCTTCACCTGCTCGAGGAGCGAGTCTTCGAGCACGCCGGCCTTCTTGGCGGCAGTGTACATGTCGTCCTCGAAGATGTCCCAGCCGGTGAAGACGAGATCGTTGAGGCCGGAGAGCGAGACGAAGTCCTTGATGCGCGGGGAACGGCCTTCGGTGCGCTTGCCCAGGCGGATGGTCCCCATCTGGGTGAGCGAGCCGATGGGCTGCGCGATGCCGCGACGCACGGCTTCAACGCCGGCGACGAAGGTCGTCGCCACGGCGCCCATGCCGGGGATCATGATGCCGAGCTTGCCCTTGGCGTCGGGCGTGGCGGCAGGGGACTTCTTGTCAGATGAAGAGGTATTAGCCATTCCAGGGATTCTTCCTGCGGGATAAGAGATTGAAGTAGAACTACTTATCTTCGCTGATTGAGCCGGGAATTGCAAGAAAACGCTTTGTCTAGCGAGCCCGTGTTCGCTCCGACTGGGCAATGAGGTCGCTTAGAAATCCCTCAGACAGGCGCACAACCTGAAGCGCTTCCAAGAAGTGCTGATCGAGACTCGATTCGGCGCGTGACCAGGGGTATGCCAGAAGTTCAGATAGCTTCGGTTCCAGATCCTGCCCGGGAGCCCAGCGGCTCGGATAGTCTGGCATGTAGGTGTATGGCTCTAGTTGGTAATGCTGGTTCCCGAACAAACGATCGCGGTCGGAAGGGAAGAGCGAGAAATCGTACTCTTGGTAAGCGATCGCATTCATGCGATCGATTACCACCTCCTTCGCCTGCTCGAGAGTCATAGGGGTTCATTCTAACTTGAGCCCATGTGATACAAATCTCCGCTATGAACGAACGCGTGGCAATGATCACGGGGTGCTCGAGTGGCATCGGCCTGCTGACGGCGGTGGAGATGGCGCGCGGCGGGTGGAAGGTCGTGGCGACGATGCGCAACCCCGCCGGAAGCGGCCGGTTGGTGGACGCGGCGAAGGAAGCGGGCGTCGCGGAGAAGATCGACGTGCGCAAGGTGGACGTCTGCGACCACGGCTGCCTGGAGCCGCTCGTCGCCGAGGTGGTGCGCGACTACGGGCGCGTCGATGCGCTGATCAACAACGCTGGCTACGCACTGGGCGGCTTTCTGGAAGACGTGAAGATGGAAGAGCTGCGCGCGCAACTGGAGACCAACTTCTTCGGGCAGGTGGCGATGACCAAAGCTGTGCTGCCGGTGATGCGCAAGCAGCGGAGCGGGCACATCATCATGGTGTCGTCGATCGCAGGGCGGGTGGCAAACCCGGTGACGGGGAGCTACTCGTCGTCAAAGTTCGCGCTGGAAGGGTTTACGGAGTCACTGCGACACGAGCTGCGGGCGCTCGGCATCAAGGTGGTGCTGGTCGAGCCCGGCGCATTCGAGACCGATATCTGGGAGAAGAACGTCAAGATCGCCAAGGCCACGCAGGAAGGTTCGCCGAATGCAGAGCGCGCGCGGCGCTTTTCCACCGTCATCAAGACGAAGCTGAAGAAGGGCGATGCGCGTGTGGTCGCGCGGCTGATACGGCGCGTGGCCGAAGATCCGAACCCGAACCTCAGGTATCTCGTCGGGAGAGACGCGAAGGTGCGTTACTGGAGCCAGCGCCTCATCCCGTGGAAGGTGTACGAGAAGCTGGTGGCGAAGGTGACCGAGATCGACGCTTAGGCCGCCGACTCACCGGCGCGCACGCGGTTCTTCCAGTGCGTCCAGACGAACCACACCGTTCCCGCGACCAACAGCAGGATGATGGGGATCTTGAACTGCATGAAGTAGGGCTTCAGGTCCTGCCAGTGGGTGCCGAGCTTCATGCCCAGCCACGCCAGGCCGAAGCACCACGGCCAAGAGCCCAGGAAAGTATAGATGTGGAAGGGAAGCCGCGGCATGCGCGCGATGCCCGCCGGCAGCGCGATGAAGGTGCGGATGACGGGCAGCAGGCGCCCGATGAATATGGCCCACGCGCCGTACTTCTTGAAGAAGCGGTCGGCCATGTCGATGTCGTGGCGCGACATCAGGATGTAGGAGCCGTATTTTTCCACCAGCGGCCGCCCGCCGTAATAGCCGATCTCGTAAGCCAGTACGGAACCCACGTTGCAGCCGATAGCGCCCGCCGTCGCCGCCCAGTAGAGATCGAAGCGCCCGGTCGTGACCAGGTAGCCGGCCAGGGGCATGATGATCTCGGAAGGTAGAGGGATACACGCTGACTCGATGGCCATCAGCAGGACGATGCCGGGATATCCCAGCGAATCGATGACCCAGGTGGAGAATTGCAGGGCGAGGGCAAAAAACTTTTCGATCATGGTCTGTAGTCGAGTGTACTAAAGCGGCGATTGGTTCGTAGAGCGAACCGATGGGTCGAACGGTGGCTGATGGGAATCGCGGCTAGAAGTCCTGGGCGTCCTGAGTGTAGGTGTAGCCGGGAAGCGTGGCTCCGTCGGCCGTCTTCTGTACTTTGACGCGCACGGTGTCCACATTGGCTGCCTGAGAATCGGCTTGGCGCAGCATCGCATACTGGGTGAATACCTCGTTGTAGAGCTTGGTGACGAGGTAATTGATGCCGTTGGCGTCATTACGCCACACTTGGCCGAGCTGGATGTTCTTGACAGGCATAGGTTGGACTCGGGGATAAGAGTAATGACGAGGCCGGATTCGGTCAACTCTACCCGCGCGATGGCAGGTTAGAATCCTGCATGCTGAAGAGTAAGAAAAAGGCGCCCAAGCGCACCGCCGGGCGCCCGTCCAAGACGAAGTACGACCCGATCGCGCCGGAACGGGTCGCGGAGATCCTGAAACGGCTGGAAGCGACCTACGGCGGCGCTAAGTGCGCCCTGAATCATCGGAACGCGTGGGAGCTCACCGTTGCCACTATCCTCTCGGCCCAGTGCACTGACGTGCGCGTCAACCTGGTGACGCCTGCGCTGTTCGCGAAATACCCGACCCCCGAAGCGATGGCGCGCATGGAGCCGCAGCAGATCGAGCCGGACATCCAGAGCACGGGTTTCTTCCGCAACAAGGCGAAGTCTATTGTCGGCGCGGCACGCAAAGTGGTGAACGACTTCGGCGGCAAGGTGCCGGAGACCATGGACGAGTTGCTGACGCTGCCGGGCGTGGCGCGCAAGACGGCGAATGTGGTGCTCGGCTCATGGTTCGGCAAGAATGAAGGCGTGGTAGTGGACACGCACGTCTTCCGCATCTCGCGCCGACTGGAGCTGACCAAGGCAGACAATCCCGGCAAGATCGAACAAGACCTGATGGCCATACTGCCCCGGCAGAAGTGGACTGATTTCTCACATCAAGTGATCTGGCACGGACGCAAGCTCTGTGTAGCGCGCAAGCCCAAGTGCGCCGAGTGTCTGCTGGAAACGAAATGCCACGCCGCGGACAAGACGTGGAGCACGGTTGAGGTGCATAAGGGGGCGAAACCGTAGGGCGGCTACCGGCTGCCAGCAGAGGCGGGCAAAGTGGCAGTCCAGCGGGCGGCTCAAAGGCGGCGTCGGGCATCGTAATGAGGTATGGGTGGGAGTATGAACCGCCGAGGTCGCCGCGTGGTCGCCGCTGCGGCGTTCGGTTTATTGGTCACGCTGATGCTCGAGGCGGGCGTGGTCGGCGTATTCCAGGGCCGCGTAGTCCTGCGGAAAGACGTCAAGGCTGAGGCGGGCATCCTGTACGTTGAGTCGCGTCATGGGATGGCGCGCAAGGTGCGGGTGGGCGATGCCGTCATCGAGTACGACGAGGAAGTGCCGAAGGGGAAGCGCAAACAGAAGCCGGCCGAGTCGCTTTGCGAAAACACCCTGGTGCGGGTCACGGCGGAACAGTCCGACGAGGAAGATGGGGCGTGGCGGGCGATATCCATCTTGATCCTTCCGGAACCGAAGCGGAACGGGATCAGCCCGGGGCAGAGTTTCTCTTTCGAGGGCCGACCCGATTCCGGGAGGCAGGACCCTCCGAGCTCCGGCTCAAATGCCGCGGCAGACTCCCGAGTGCAGGGCCGATCTTCTTCCCAGTCAGGGACGAGTGGTCCCTGTTGGGCTAAGTAGTTTATTTGTAACCAGAAAGCCGAGATGCGCGTCCAATCAAATAGCCGCAGGTCACGGCAACTCTGGGAGACAATCAGGGTTTAATGCCGCAGAGATTCCAGGACTATAATGCCCACAGTATCCGGAACCGGCTTCATCGAGAGGTAGTTCAATGAAAGCTTCCAAGCTCACATCCAGCATCCTGGCGCTAACGCTCAGCTTCGCGACCTTCGCGGTGGCCGATGACGATCCGCCGAAGACCGCGCAGGACCAGACGCAGACCGACCAGTCGGCCGAGAAGAACGAAAAGAAGAAAAAGTCCGGCGGCAAGGATGACGTGGAAGCCATCGGCAACCGCGACATCGGCAAGCGCGGCCTGGGCAACTGGTACACGCTGGAGCGCGAGATCCGCATGGGCAAGGAATACGCTCAGATGATCGAGCAAAGCGCCAAGCTGGTGCAGGATCCGGTGGTCAATGAGTACGTGAACCGCATCGGGCAGAACCTAGTGCGCAATTCTGACGCCAAGGTACCGTTCACGATCAAGGTCATCGACTCCGACGAGATCAATGCCTTCGCGCTTCCGGGCGGCTTCTTCTATGTGAACTCCGGCCTGATCTTGGCCGCGGACGAAGAAGCAGAGCTGGCCGGCGTAATGGCACACGAGATTGCGCACGTGGCCGCCCGCCATGGCACGCGCCAGATGACGCGCGGGCAGTGGGCGAACTTTGCCAGCCTGCCGCTGATCTTCATCGGCGGTGGCATCGGGTACGCGGCGCGCTCGGTAGCGCAGATCGGCCTGCCGCTCACCTTTATGAGCTTCTCCCGCGGCTTCGAGACCGAAGCCGATTACCTGGGCACGCAGTACATGTATGCCACCGGCTACGATCCGCAGGCGGCGATCACCTTCTTTGAGAAGATCCAGGCGAAGGAGAAGAAGAAGCCGGGGACGCTGGCTAAGGCTTTCTCCTCGCATCCGCAGACCCCGGACCGTATTCAGGGCATACAGAAAGAGATCCAGCATGTATTGCCGCCCCGCGAGCAGTACCTGGTCTCGACCTCTGAGTTCGACGATGTGAAGGCGCGCCTGGCCGCGCTGGAGAACCGCCGTAAGGGTCTTGACGATAAGGAGAACGCTAACCGTCCCACGCTGCGGCGCGCAGGTCAGGACAAAAGCAAGGAAGGCGAGAAGACTGAAGAAGATGACCGCCCGACTTTGAAACGGCGCGACAACTAATAGAACAGCTTGATGGAAACGCGGCCTGAAGAGGGCCGCGTTTTTGTTTTGAGGCAGCGTCGGCCGTATCAAAGCAAGACCCAGGACCGCAACAGAAGGGATGCAGGCCAAAACCACGCGGAGCCGTAGCAAGCTACGTCTCTACGATCGACAGCAGCATGCAGCGTAGCGTTAGCGCTTGTCGGCGGGCTGGAGGCGCAGGGCCGTCAGCTGTGAGCTGTCATAGAAGAGGCTGCGGATCAAAGTCGCCTGGTTCTCGATGACTCGTCCTTGCTCCATGACCAAGAGGCCCATCAGCAGATAACCGGCCAGCATCAGCGTGTAGATGCCATTCTTACCGAGTTTGATCCGCTTGTAATCGAACATACAAAGTGAGAGTGGGGAAGATGGTGGGGAGTTGGCTTAAAGACGATTCTCGTTTTCAATTTCCCGACGTTTGTGCAAAGGTCCGTCGGCGTAACGGGCTGATCGAGCCCTTCTGCCCGCAGCGGCGATCGGCACGGCCGAAGCCGTACCGCTTCCACAGGCGGAGTCGCGAAGCGGGTTACGTGCCTTCCTGCAGGATGCAGATATCGGGGAGGTTGCGGTAGCGTTCCGCGTAGTCCATCCCATAGCCGACCACGAACTCGTCAGGGATGGAGAATCCGAAATAATCCGGCTTGATGGGCTGGAGCCGGCGCGAGGGCTTATCCAGGAGGGTCGCAATGCGAAGCGTCTTGGGCTGGGCCGCCTGCAGGACCTTGGAGAGATAGGTCAGGGTATAACCGGTGTCGAGGATATCTTCGACCAGGATGATGTTCTTGCCCTGCAGCGAGGTGTCCACGTCCTTGGTCAGCTTGACCTCGCCGCTGGACATCTTGCCGGAGCCGTAGCTGGAGACGCCGATGAAGTCGAAGGAAGCGTCCAGCGCGATGTTGCGCGCCAGATCACTGAGGAACAGGCATGCGCCCTTCAGTACCCCGACCAGGACCACGCTCTCGCCCTCAAAGTCCTTGGTGATCTGCGCACCAAGCTGGGCGACGCGGTCGGCGATCTGCTTACGGCTGAACAAGACTTTGAGCTGCGGGGCGGCTTGGGTGGACGTCGTCATAGGAACATCTATTGAATCACTGCGGAGGCGGATTTTGAAGCGGTTTTTCAACGTTAAACATCGCCCTCACTTCTTCGGGGCGTATCCCCTTTTCCCGCAGTGCGCGCAGGCTGAGCGCATCATGCCGTTTGGCCAGGCGTTGTCCGTGCTCATCATTCATCAGTTCGCAGTGGAAGTACTGGGGAGTGGCGGCCCCGAGTGCCCGCAGTAGGAGAAGCTGTCGCGCAGTCGACTTCAGCAAGTCGGCGCCCCGGACGACTTCGGTGATGCGCATGGCGGCGTCGTCCACGGCGCAGGCCAATTGGTATGACGGAACGTCATCACGCCGCCACACCAGGAAGTCCCCAAAGTCATCGCCCGCGACGAAGCGCCGGGGGCCAAGGTTCAGGTCGACGAAATCGACAGCCTCGCCGTCGGGGACCCGGAACCGCCAGTTCACTCCAGCGGGCGATACGGCCTGCGCAACCGTACCCGGCGCGGGGCGGCACTTGCCGGGGTAGAGGGGCTCGTCATTCGTGTCGTCGTGCGGGGCGGATGCCATCTCCGCCAGGTCCTTGCGTGAGCAGGTACACGGGTAGATGTAACCGGCCTCGCGCAACCACTGCCAGGCGCGCAGATAATGGCTCCGGCGTTCACTCTGGTTGTAAGGGGCAAACGGGCCGCCGATATCGGGCCCTTCCCGCCACCGGATACCGAGCCACGCCAAGTCCTCGTACATCGCGGTCACGAACTCCGGCTTACTGCGCTGCGGATCCAGGTCTTCGTTCCGGAATACCAGGCCTCCGCCAGCCTGGTGGGCCCGCTCGTAGGCCCTCCAGAAGGTGCGCGCATGTCCCAGATGGAAATATCCTGTCGGTGAAGGCGCAAGTCGGCCGCGGTAACTCATCACATTAGGGTAAATCCTCTGCGACCGGCGGGCAGGGTAGGGAATCGTATACTGGGAGGATTCCTATGCTGCTGCAAGGCATCTTTCCCGCAATCACCACGCCGTTCTACCCGGACGGCAAGCTCTACCTCAAGAAGTTGGAGCATAATGTCGACCGCTATTCCCGCACCCCGATCAGCGGCATGGTGGTGCTCGGCTCCACGGGCGAAACGGTCATGCTCTCCGACGCAGAACAGCGCGATGTCCTGCGCGTCGCCCGCGAAGTCGCTGCGGATGAGAAGGTGTTGGTGGCCGGGGTCGGCCAGGAGTCGGCCCATAACACCCTGGCACTTATCGAAGTCGTGGCCAAGCTTGGTTATGACGTCGCTCTGGTGCGGACGCCGTCCTACTACCGCCCCCAGATGAAGTCCAAGCCGGATTCGCTGCTGGCGCACTACCGTTTTGTGGCCGACCGGTCGCCCCTGCCGGTGTTGCTCTACAGCGTGCCGCCCTACACCGCTTACGATCTCCCCACCGAGTTGGTCGCTGAACTTTCCGCGCACCCGAACATCATCGGCATCAAGGAGTCGAGCGGGAGTGTCGAAAAGATTGCCGCGATGCGCGAAGCCACTGCGCAAGTGAAACGCACCGTCAGCGTCACGGAGATCTTCAATGCCGTGACCGGGCGGATGCTGGAAGGGACGGCCGACAATGTAGCGTCTTCCGGCGGTGTAATCCCGGCCGACGCGCTGAAGGTCACATCCGCAACTGCCGTTGCTACTCCGCCCAAGCGCCCCAAGTTCAAAGTACGGACGAAGGAGGTCGGCTTCCAGATCGCCGCCGGCGCCGCGCAGATGCTGCTGCCCTCATTGCAGGCCGGTGCGACCTCGGCCGTCCTGGCCTTTGCGTGTGCCGCCCCGACCGCTTGCTACGAGGTGTACACCGCGTGGAAGGAGGGCGACCTCAAGCTCGCCGAATTGAAGCAGGAACGCATCAGCCGCGCCGCCAAGCGGATCGCCGGCGAATTCGGCGTTCCCGGCACGAAGTATGCATCCGAGCTAAACGGCTATTACGGCGGACCGGCACGATTACCGCTCCTGCCGCTTACCGCAGCGGAGAAAGCCGAGATCGAGTCCCTGATGAAAGACATTCGCAACTGAATGCCCGTGAAAAAGAAAGCCAAACGACGTTCACCCGGCTCGACCCCCAAGGCATTTGTGGTCCCGGAGGAGATGAAACGGTGGGCAGCGTTGCTTGCGGGCGAAGTCGCGGGCTGGCCTCAGGTCACGCAGCGGAAGATGTTCGGTATGACGAGCTTCTACCGCAGAGGGACGATTTTCGCGGCTGTCCCGGACAAGAAGGCCTTCTTTAGCCCGACATCATTCATTTTCAAGCTGCAGGCTCCTTCTGTCCGGCAACAGAAGTTCCTGATCCATGACCGGCGCATCAACGCCAGCTTTGGCATTGGCCAGAAGTGGTACGGATTCGAGCTCCACTCAGATGAGGACCTCCACGGCGCTCTGGAGTGGTTGGGTGAAGCCTTTGAGGCGGCCAGGAAGAAGCCTACCGCTTAGCCGCCCTTGCGCGCGCTTCAATGCCGCGCTAACCCATTCACTGAATGAGGCTTAACCCGGATGGCCCAAGCCTTATAATAGAGTGTTCCCACAATGCGTCCGGTAACATCCTGAAGGTGGCCTGAAGCATCTCGCGCGCCGACAGGCAGTAAACAAAAAAGGAAATCGTAATCACGAATGGCCACCAGTGATCTCGCCGTAAAGGCGGAGGGCAGTCGCAGCGACCAGAAGCGCGTTGTCAACGACTTCAGCATCCAGGTCGCGACCGTGAATGGCTCCGGCTCCCAGTCGGCGAACAATGTGCTCCTGCGCAGCATCTTCCGCATGGGCATCCCCGTCTCCGGCAAGAACCTCTTTCCGTCGAACATCGCGGGCCTGCCTACTTGGTACACCATCCGTGCCAGCAAGGACGGCTACATCGCCCGCAAGAAGGAGATCGACTTCCTGGTCGCGATGAACCCGGAAACCGCCCAGGAAGACGTGAAGTCCCTGTCTGCCGGAGCAGTAGTCGTCTACGACGAGCCGCTGAACCTGAAAGCCCTGCGCGAAGACCTTACGTTCTACCCGGTCCCCTACGACAAGCTGGTCGCCGCGGTCTGCCCGGATGCGAAGTTGCGCAAGCTGGTCAAGAACATGATCTACGTGGGCGTGGTGGCGCAGCTGCTGAACATCGAGATCGAGAAGGTAGAGAACGAAGTCGCCAAGCAGTTCGCGAAAAAGCAAAAGGCCAAAGATCTGAACATGGCTGCCATCCACGCCGGATGGGATTACGCGAAGGCATCGCTCGCCAAGGCCGACCCTTACTACGTGGAGCCGAGCAATCAGACGACGGGCAAGATCATCATCGACGGCAACGCCGCCGCGGCACTGGGTGCGATGTTCGCCGGCGTCACCGTCGTGACCTGGTACCCGATCACGCCGTCCTCATCGGTGGTCGAACAGCTCATCGACTACATGAAGCGTTACCGCGTAAGTGAAGATGGAAAAGCGACCTTCGCGGTGGTGCAGGCGGAAGACGAACTCGCCGCCATCGGCATGGTGGTGGGCGCGGGCTGGGCAGGTGCGCGCTCCATGACGGCCACCTCCGGCCCCGGCATCTCGCTGATGGCCGAGTTCGTTGGTCTGGCTTACTACGCCGAGATACCGGCGGTCATTTACGACATCCAGCGCGTCGGCCCTTCGACCGGCCTGCCCACGCGGACCGCCCAGGGCGACATCCTCTTCTGTGCCACGCTCTCTCACGGTGACACGAAGCACGTTCTGCTGTTCCCCGGGAATGTGACTGAGTGCTTCACTATGGGGCTTGAGGCCTTCGACCTCGCTGAGAAATTGCAGACTCCTATCTTCGTCATGTCCGATCTCGACCTGGGCATGAATAACTGGATGTCGGAGCCCTTCCAGTATCCGGAGAAGCCGCTGGAGCGAGGCAAAGTACTCACCAAGGAAGACCTGGAGCGGCTCGGTGGATGGGCTCGCTACAAGGATGTAGATGGTGACGCCATCGGCTACCGCACCCTGCCCGGCACCGACCATCCGCAGGCCGCCTACTTTACGCGCGGCAGCGGGCACAACGAGAAGGCGCAGTACAGCGAGCGTGGCGACGACTACCAGAACAACATGGAGCGTCTCGACCGTAAGTTCGAGACGGCGCGCGCGCTCGTGCCGAAGCCGGAGCTCGTGGCGAACGGTACATCGAAGGTAGGTATCATCGCCTTCGGCACCTCCGACTTCGCGGTGCGCGAGAGCCGCGACCAGCTGGTCCGGGAGTTCAAGATTACGACCGACTACCTGCGCCTGCGGGCCTATCCATTCGCGCGCGAGGTCCATGACTTCGTCGCGGCGCACGAACGGGTCTATGTGGTGGAACAGAATCGTGATGCCCAGCTGCTTAGCCTGCTGAAGCTCGACCTCGCTGCCGACCAGGTCGGAAAGCTTCGCAGCGTGCGGCATTACAACGGATTGCCCATCGACGCGCGCTCCGTGACCGACGACATCGTTTCGCAGGAAGGGAAGTAGCCATGTCCACGACCCCCACCACGCCCGCTCCCACTCCCGCACCAAAGACCAACCGCATCGGGCTGCAAATCCTCGACTATAAGGGCGGCAAGACCACGCTCTGTGCCGGTTGCGGCCACAATGCCATCTCCGAGCGCATCATCGACGCCTTCTACGAGATGGGCGTACAGCCGGAGCGGGTGATGAAACTTTCCGGCATTGGCTGCTCCTCGAAGAGCCCGGCGTATTTCATGAGCCGCTCCCACAGCTTCAACTCCGTGCACGGGCGCATGCCTTCGGTAGCTACCGGTGCGACTCTGGCGAACCGCACCATGACCGGTCTGGCCGTCAGCGGCGATGGCGACAGCGTCTCCATCGGCGCCGGGCAGTTCATGCACCTCATGCGCCGGAACCTCCCGCTGATCTACATCATCGAAGACAACGGCGTGTATGGCCTGACCAAAGGGCAGTTCTCCGCCACCGCCGATGTGGGTTCCACCCTGAAGACCGGCGTCATCAACGACCTTCCCGCCATCGACGTCTGCTCGCTCGCTATCGAGTTGGGCGCGACTTTCGTGGGCCGTTCGTTCTCCGGCGACAAGAAGCAGCTCCACAACATGATCAAGGCCGCTATCGCGCACAAAGGTACGGTCCTGCTGGACGTCATCTCACCCTGCGTGACTTTCAATGACCACGAAGGCTCTACCAAGAGCTACAAGTACATGAAGGAGCATGAGGAGCCGGTCCACGAGGTCGGATTTGTGCCGCACTTTGAGAACATCGCTGTCGATTACGACGAAGGCACGACCACCTCCGTCCGCATGCACGACGGTTCCTATCTCCAGCTGCGCAAGCTCGCTTCGGACTTCGACCCCACCAACCGGATCGGCGCCATCAAGGCGCTGAATGAGGCGCACGAACGCGGCGAGGTCCTTACCGGCGTCTTTTACATCAACACCCAGAAGGCAAACTTCGTCGACCTGCTGAATCTGGTTCCGGAGCCGCTCGCCACTTTACCGCAGGACCGGGTACGGCCTCCCAAGGCGGTTCTCGACAAGGTCATGCAGAGCCTGATGTAGACCTTTTCATCGGCGTTGCGTCCATTACTTCGGAGGCGCCATGCGTCTACGTCTACTTGTCCCAGTATTCCTGCTGCTGTTCGTCCTTTCCGCGCAGGACCGTCCACCCCAAAGCCTTACCAACAAAGCCGTCATCGCCACGAAGGATGAACCTGGCGAGCGCCTGATCCTCAAAGGTACGCTCTACGGGTCGGATGGCTCGACACCCCTCCCCAACATCAAGATCTACGCCTACCAGACGGATGCCACGGGTGTGTACTCGCGGCCGGTCGACGATTCGCGAAATCCTCGCCTGAAGGCCTGGGCGAAGACCGACGCGCAGGGACGCTTCGAGTTCGACACCATCAAGCCCGCCTCCTACCCCGGGGGCGGCAACCCGGCGCACATCCATGTTGTGTTGTACGAAGGCGAACGTCAGTCCGGAGTGGATGAATGCTGGTTTGAGGGTGACCGCTATCTTACGGCCAGCATGAAGCAGCGGGAAGAGGCCGCCGGGAAGTTCTCGCGCATTCTGCGTATCAGCAAAGACGCGAACGGCGTTTGGCGCGGCGAGTGGAATCTGCGTTTGCGTAACCGATAGCGCTAGTCGGTATCGCGCTTGATCACTCGTTCGCCGCTGTGCTCGGGGTTCTCCCCCGGCTCGGGGTAGTCGGTATCGCTGCCCTTGATCATCTCGTCCTGCGTTCGGTGCGGTAGTTGCCCCCGCAGCGACGTGTTGTGCTCCTGCGCCGGCCGGTCGTCTTCGACTGCGCCCTTGTGGATGTCGTTGTCCTTCCGGTCTCGGTCCTTCATGGTCAAAGCGTGCTCCTTGCGTCTATCAAAAGTCAACGCAGCCTCTATTATTTCGATGCGCTCTGGCTGTGCGCTGCGTTTAAAATCGAGTCCATGTCCACTCCGCCGCGGGTCCCCGGACCGCTCTATAAGCCGTTCGAGAACCTGGTCAAGATCACCTTGCTGGGGAAGGAATTTGAAGTTCCCGAGGGGAACATCCTTCTGCGCGCCTTTCAATACCTGGCCCCGGACACCGTGCCCTATGGCCGCTTCTGCTGGAATGAAGAGTGCCAGTACTGCCGGGTGGAATGTGACGAAGGCGAAGGCACCAAGACACGGAAGGCGCTCGCCTGCAAACTGGTGGTCAAGAACGGATTGCGAGTGACCGAAACGGCGCAGGAAATCCGCTATGTTCTGCGCCCCCTGAAGCTGACGCCCCCGGTCGGCCCCCAGAAAGACTAGTTATTAGTGCGCCGTGCTGCCGAAGGCTTAGCCGCCGTAGGAGATGCCCCGAGTTTGGTAAGCCGTTCGCGGGCCTGGGTCGCCTCCGCGCTCCGTGGATAGCGCGCCACCAGGCTGCGCAGCTCGCGAACGCCGGCATCGCGTTGTCCGAGTTCCAGAAGCGCGTAGCCCTTCTTCAGCTGGGCGGCCTGCGCCTTGTTCCCGCCCGGGAACTGCTCCAGCACCTTGTCGTACTCGGTCACCGCGCTGCCGAAATCACCCTTGCGAAACAGGATGTCGGCCAGGTAGAACTGCGCGTTTCCGGCCAGCTCCGTAGTGCTGTAGTAACGCATATAGTCGGAGAACTGCTGCTGCGCCAGGTCGTACTTGGCCGCGTTGTAATCGCGCAGCGCATTGTTGTACAGGACGTCAGCGGGCGGGACCTGGTTCGTGGTCATGCTGGCGGTGTTCAGGGTCTGTTGCGCCGCCTGCATGTCCTCCAGCTGCTTGCTGACGCGCGCGATGCGCGTCTTCAGCTCGTCCACGCTGTCCTGCAGCGACTGCACCTGCGTGGAGAGCTGGTCCACTTTGCCGCCGGAATCGGCGACCGTGGTCTTCAGCCCCTTGTCGAGCGAGACGAGCGTAGTATTCATCCGGTTCACGCTGTCGGTGGTCTGCTCCACCAGGTTGCGCATCACTCCCATGCGCTCGTCAAACGACTGCTGCATCCGGGCCATCTGGTCCTGGAGGGCCTGGATCTGGGTCTGTATCTGGATGAGCTGCTCCTTGGTGCCGGCCGAAGCAGGCGAGGCAGCGAGGACCATTACGAGCAGGACAACGACGATTTTGCGGGAGTTCGATGCGTAGTTCATAGGCTTCTCTTGTTTAGATGCTCACCGCCTGGGGCGATAAGCGGAAAAATCGGCGGGAATGGGCCGGTCGGGCCCACCCCGCGATGGTTTTACTTGCCCGTCAGGACCAGCTGGCCGCGGCGGTTCTGCTGCCAGCACGCCTCATTCGACTCCGTGCAAGAGGGCTTTTCCTTGCCGAAGCTGGTGGTGGTGATCCGCGAGCCGTTCACCCCGGCTGCGACCAGTGCATCCCGTACCGCGCGGGCGCGCTCGTCGCCCAGCGTGAGGTTGTACTCCGTAGACCCGCGCTCATCGCAGTGGCCCTCGATCAGCACCCGGAAGTTCGGCCGCTGGGCAAGTGCCTGCGCATTGGCCTGGACCACGCTCTGCTGGTCGGACCGGATGGCCGCTGAGTCGTAGTCGAAGTAGACCGGCTTTATGTTTTGCGCAAACCACTGCTCATCGGTCTGAGTAACTGGCTGTTCCACGACCGGCGGCGGCGCTGGTTGCGTGACGGTCACGCGTGCCGTCGCATCCTGCTGTCCACCCGGACCGCGCGCGAGCAACCGGTAACTCGTCGACTGCTCCGGCGTTACCATGCGGGAGCCGTTTGCATCCACCGGACCTAAGCCCTCGATGGATACGTCCGTGGCGTTCTCGGTGCGCCATGTGAGCTGGGTCTGCTGACCCTTCTCTACGGTGCTGGGGTTAGCGCTGATCGACGCTGTGGGTGCGGGAGCCGGAGGCGGCGGCGCTTGCGGCGGCGGTGGCTGTTTCTTGGCGCAGCCCGCAACCACTAGCACAACAGCCAGTAGAATGGCCGGATACCTGTTCGTATATCGATTCACCTCGTCCTCCAAGTCAAGCAATAGCACTATCTTACAAGCTTTTGGCGGCTCGCTGGTCAAACCCTAGCGAAAACTCCAATTCGGCTGCTGGTTCCGCCCTGCGGTCGTCAGTTGGCGCTGTTGCGAGCCGTCCGCCAGCATGCTCCAGATCTGCGTTGAGCCGGAACGCGTGGATTCGAACACGATGTGCCGACCATCCGGCGACCAGGACGGGTAGTCATTGATTCCGCCGCTGTGCGTCAACTGCACCCATTTCCGGGACGCGATATCCATGATGTAGATGTCCTGCCCGCCCGGCGCCCCCGGCCCATAATTGCGCCGCCACGCGAAGGCTAGGAACTGCCCGTTCGGCGACCACGACGGCGACACCGCATATCCGGTGTCGGTGACGCGCTGCAGATTGGTGCCGTCGATGTGCATGATGTAGATCTGCGGCAGCCCGGTTCGCCCGCTGACGAACGCGATCTCCGTCCCAGTCTTTGGGTTGAACACGGGGGAGACATCCGATCCCTTATAGGCTGTGAGTCGCTTGGGGCTGGCTCCGTTCGCGCCCGAGAGGAATATCTCGGGGTCCCCGCGCATCGCCGACGAGAACGCCAATGTCTGGCCATCTGGGGACCAGGCCGGTGACACCGTGGTCGCGCCGAAACGCGGGAAGGTCACCATGCGTCCCAGCTCGAGCGAGTACATCGCCAGCTCCGAGATGCTGCGGGTGAAGGTCGTGAAGGCGACGCGCGTGCCGTCCGGTGACAGCCGCGGCGAGAGTGATATGGAGCGCAGGGAAGTCAGCTGCTTCTGGCCCGCGCCGTCGTAGTCCATCATCCAGACTTCTTTGTTCCCGCTGCGGCTGCTGATGAAGACGATCTTGCTTTCGGCGATGCCCGGAATGCCGCCGCCCAGCCGGAAGATGATCTCGTTGGCAAAGCGATGCGCGATCAGGCGCGCATTCTCCACGCTTGCCGCCTCCCGATACTGCTTGCCTAGGACCTGCGGCGAGGCAACGTTCTTTACGTCGAACAGCCAGCCCTGCACGATCAGGAACTCACCCTGTTTGCCCAGGTTGCCGAAAGCCACCATCGCTGCGTTTGGCGGCGGGCTGCTCCAGGAGTCGAACCTCATCTCCTGCGGATTGCTGGGTTGTTGCAGCGGGTAGAAGCTCTTCGATACCACGTCGAAGATGCCCGCGTAAGTCAGGTCGTTGAACAGCGTCTCGTTGAAAGTTCGCAGCAGCTCGACATTGGCGGCGTCGCTGGAGCTGGCTTTGAAGTCGGGCACGGCGATGCGCACCTTTTCCACGCCCAGCCCGGTGCCGGTGCGGATCCAATCTTCCTGCGCGGTCGCCAGGATGGGGAGAATGAGGAACAGGATTGCGAGAAATCGCTTGAGCATGACTCTCCTGGGGGTTCGGACTAGCTACCTTTTGTAATCAAACCAGAATTCCACGGAAACTCTCGACCCGGGGTAATCAGGCGGCAGCGACCCGAAGGTGTCGATGCGCTGGAGCGCCCGCTTGGCGGACATGTCGAGGCTGGGGACGCCGCTGCCCTGGCTGATCTGGATGTTCGTGGGCTCACCATTTCGTTGGATGTCAAAAGTGAGGTAAACGCGGCTTGCGCTGGTAATGGAAGGGTCAACTTCGTACTTCAGCCAGTTCTCCGATATCTTGCGCCGGACCGCGTCCACATACCACGCATAGCGGGAACCAAAGCTGCCGGCTGGTCCGAAAGACAGGCCGCCGCTCCCAGTAGTGCTGCGAAACATGGTGTAGGCGCTGGCCACCGGGCCGCCCTGGCCGAACGGCACCTGGTTGGTCGGAGGCGGAGGCGGCGCTTTCTTGGGCGTGTCCTTGGTGGGGGTACGCTGCACCTTTTCTGGCCGGGGCTTCGCGGTCTTGTCCGGAATAGGGATCGCTTCGGGCTCAGGCACCTTCTCTGCCGGCTGGGACTCTGCCAGCCCCTTTGATTCATTGGCCAGCACGTTCTCCGTCGGCGTTTCCGGTGCGGGGAGAGGCACGGCGGAGCTGACTAGCGTGGCATTCATGGCGTCACCGCTGGCGGCGCCGCCCCAGCCTTCGCCGCGCCCGCCCGTCCACATGCCGGTCAGCACGATGGCCAGGAAGAACGCTCCATGCAGGGCCGCCGACACTACGACCGGCCGCTTCCAGGATTCCTGGTGGTCGAAGATGGTCGCCGTGGCCAAGGTGCTATCTCCTCTTGGTCGACTGCAGGGGCTCCGTCACGATGCTGACGTTGGTGATGCCCGCCTGCTTGATGGCGTCCATCACTGTGGCAAACGCGCCGAAGGGAACGTTCTCGTCCGACCGCAGGTAGATGGTCATGCGCTCGGGGTCACGCAGCTTCTCCCGCAGCTTCACGCCGATCTCATTGATGTTGATGGGGTCGTTGCCCAGGTAGACCTTCTGTTGCCGGTCGATGGAGATGACCAGCCGCTCCTCGGTGATCTCCTTGACGGTTTTCGTCTTGGGCACCGCGACTTCTATGCCGGACTGCAGCACCGGAGCCGTGATCATGAACATCACCAGCAGTACCAGCACCACGTCAACGAATGGCGTCACGTTGATCTCTGAAAGCGATGTCTGGGTCTGCCCGCGGTTGTTGGTGAACGCCATCAGCGCACCTCGTGCGTTTCCACCGGAACGCGCGTCGGCTCGCGGTCCACGACGTTCAGGAACTCCAGCGCAAAGTCGTCCATGCGCGCGCCGAACTCCCGCAGGTTCTGGGTGAACATGTTGTAAAAGATGACGGCGGGGATGGCCGCGAACAGTCCGGCGGCCGT